>Ga0182016_10003731_pt1 | contig 17222 bp, 15 predicted proteins | sample 712S2MmetaG_FD_120491 | JGI IMG/M metagenome (GOLD analysis project Ga0182016, IMG submission 120491) | Permafrost microbial communities from Stordalen Mire, Sweden - 712S2M metaG | ecosystem: Environmental > Terrestrial > Soil > Wetlands > Permafrost | place: Sweden: Stordalen | collected...
GAGCGCGTGAATTTCGAGTATGGGCCGGGCACTCCAGGCGGCGGCCAGTCTTAATTCATCTTCACGGGCCGGTCGTAACCGGTCATCTCCAGGTACCCGACGCCGCGCGCGGAGCCGGAATAATCCACCGCCCCTTCCCAATACTTGGCGCCCCGCGATGCATCGAGTTCCTGATCGGCCAGCTTTGCAATACACTCCAGATTCACGTGAAGCGAAGGGATCGAGAGCCCCCATCGAACCGGATAGCGCGCGTGAGTCTTCGAGCTGGTCCACCATGCAAGCGGCTTCAATGTGAATTCCTTGGAAGTGAGATGACGTGCGCGCCCGCCCGCATCAATGAACGTGCCGGAGGAGTTTGGATCCGGTTTTCCATCCTTTCTGCGAAGATCGAATAGCATCAACTCTGTACTGTTTTCGAGTTGTACGCTGAACCAATCCCAACCGATCTGCTCCGGCAGAAGCTCGTGGGTGAACCACTCGTGATCCATCCACGCCTGGCCGGAAACATCGGAGTCAAGGCCAGCGGCGCGAACCGTGCCCGCCACCGCCAACAACGGGAACGAAATGTAGTGAGAAGCGTGGCCCACTCCGGGCGCCTTCTGGCTCACCCCGTTTTCGCCCTGAATGACAAACGGCTTCTCGGGCGAGCATGTCAGGTGGAAAGAAAATCCCGGCGTCAAAGCAGTGAGGGCCTGCCGTTCACCCTGCCAAAGCGCCGACCAGTTCCCGTTCCAGATGCGCCGCGCCGCGAAACTCGCTCCCGCGATGCCGGGGCCGGCGCGATTGAAGCGCTCAGCATAGGAGAAGCGGCTCCCCTCAATGTCGGTAAGGGCAGCGTTCGCAAAGTAAATATTGTCCACGCGCCATGTGGATGGATTCGCGTCGTTACCCGCCTCGCCGACTCGAAAGAAAACCAGCTCAAAGCCGAATCGGTGACCAGTCTTGGACCAAACGTTCCCGGTGTAATACCACCACTCAGTCTTGAAATCGCGGTGCTCAAAGTGATCGCGCGGAAATTCAAACCGGTAGCCCGGCAGAGCTTCGCGATAGGGAGTGCCGGATATCGCCAGCAGCGATGCGCCGCACAGGACAGCCAGCGTGGTACCTTTTCCCCATGCGAGTTTTAGCTTTCGTGGCACTATTGGCCGCGCTGCCGGGGAGCGGAATTGCCCCTGCTCAGGAGCTCCCCATCACCTCGACTACGCTGGATAACGGCATGAAGGTGCTGGTTGAGGAAGATCACAATATTCCGAGTGTCGCACTTTATTTCTTCTTCAAAGTGGGCTCTCGAAATGAGCGCCCCGGCGCCACCGGCCTTTCGCACTTTTTCGAACACATGATGTTCAACGGCGCCGCGAAGTACGGTCCCAAACAGTTCGACCAGCAGATGGACCGGGCGGGCGGCAGCAACAACGCGTACACCAGCGAAGACATGACCGTGTACACGGACTGGTTCCCGAGCAATTCCCTGGAACTGATGATGGATATGGAATCGGATCGCATCCAGCACCTGGCTTTCGACCCCAAAATCATCAAGTCCGAACGCGGCGTGGTTTATTCCGAACGGCGGACCAGCGTGGACAACAGCAACCGGGGTCTGATGCAGGAACAGATGCAGGCGGCGGCCTATGAGGCACACCCCTATCACTGGCCTGTGGTCGGCTGGCCATCCGATATCGAAGCGTGGACCATGGACGATTTGAAGCAGCATTTCGCCATGGGCTATGCCCCTAATAATTGCGTGATGGTGGCTGTGGGAGACGTGAAGACAGACGAAGTTCTGCGGCTCGCGAAGAAGTACATGGGGCCGATTCCGAGGCACGACCCGCCCCCGCCCGTTCGCACCATCGAGCCGAAGCAGACCGGAGAGCGGCGGGCCATTGTTCATAAGCCCGCCCAGTTGCCTCTCGAAATGATTGCCTACCACATACCCGCCGCGCACGACAGTTCGTTCCCCACCATCGAAGTTCTGCGGGCTCTGCTGGCGCAAGGTCAAAGCTCGCGCCTTTATCGACGGCTGGTGGATCGGGACCAGCTCTCGATTGACGCAAACGCCTTTGCGCAGTCGAACCTCGACCCCGGTTTATTCGTCATCTCGCTGCAGCCGCGCAGCGGCGTGGAAACAGCCCAGGTTGAGAAAGCCGCGTTCGAAGAAGTGGAGAAACTGCGCAGCGCGCCGGTCTCCGATGCCGAACTGCAGCGAGCCAAGAACCAGTTACTCGCCGATAGCTTCCGGCAGCTTCAGACCATCGCCGGGCGCGCCAACCTCATTGGCAGGTACGAAGTTCTTTATGGCGATTATCACAAGTTATCCACTCGCGGAGAGGACATTGAAGCCGTGACAATTGCGGATGTGCAGAAGGCGGCGGCTGAGTATCTGAACACGGATAACCGCACCGTCGTTACGCTGGTGCCCGAGAAAAAAACAGGAGTCTCGAAATGAGAACCTTCGTGGCGATTCTAGGTTTGCTTAGCGCCGCCTCGGTGAATGCTCAGGTGAAACTCCCAAAGTACGCGCATGAGGTGCTGGCCAACGGTGTAACGGTCGATCTTCTCCCGCGTGGCGAATTTCCGCTGGTGAATATCGAAGTGCTGGTCAAGGGAGGCAATGAAGCGGAACCGCTTGAACAGGCGGGAATTTCCGACCTTACCGTCCAGATGCTGCGCGAAGGAACGGCCAAACGCTCGGCTGACGATTTCTCAGATCAACTGGACGCGTTGGGCGGCTCGTGGCGGGCGGCCAGCACTGCGCAGGCGGCGCGCATCAGTGCCCAATTCCTCAGTAAAGACTTTGATCAGGGCTTCGATCTTGTGGCGGACGCCCTGCTCCATCCCTCGTTTCCCGACGGGCAACTCACCAAGCTGCGATCGCGTATGGTGGATCAGGTTCGTTCCGAAAAGGACCAGGCGCAGCAGGCCATCTCCCGCTATTCGAACGCCTTCTACTTCGGTTCCGGACACCCTTACGGCCGCATCGCCGATGAAGCGACGCTCGGCTCGCTCGATCGCGCCAAGGTAGCGGACTTCTATGCCCACAACTACACTGGCGCGAACATCATCGTGATCGTTGCCGGCAGGTTCGATGAGAATGCAGCCAAGGCAGCCATAGCGCGAACTTTCGGCGCAATCCCCGCGGGGCAACCGTTCCAGTGGGCCGCTGACCCCGCAACGCCGACCGCCAGCGGCAACCGGCTCTTACTCATCGATAAGCCGGATGCCACCCAGACTTACTTCACCATATCGATGCCGGGAATCAACCGCACCAATCCCGACCGCTCCGCTCTGTGGCTGGTAAATACACTTTTCGGCGGCAGATTCACGTCGCTTCTGAATGACGCGCTCCGGGTCAATTCCGGTTTGACGTATGGCGCATCGAGCAATTACCAACAAGATAAGCTGACCGGCGCCCTCCGTATTTCGACTTACACGAAGACCGATACAACCGTGCAGGCGATCGACATGGTTCTTGACGTGACGAAGAAACTTCGCGAAACCGGAGTAACGCCGGAACAGCTCGCCTCCGCCAGGGCCACGGTGGAGGGGACTTATCCAACCCGCTCGCTGGAGACGCCGGGCGAACTCGCCGGGCAACTCGGCGACATCGAGCTCTTCGGGCTCAATCGCGGCGAGGTCGATGATCTGTTTTCGAGCCTCGACGCCGTCACGGTGGAAAAGGCCGACGCGGTTATCCGGAAATATCTGCAACCGGACGGCCTCACCTTTACAGTGCTTGGAAATGCGTCCAGGATTCGGGAGCAGGTGAAAAAATACGCTCCCGCGATGGTCGAGGTCGCGGTGAGCCAGCCAGGGTTTATGATCAGGTAGACTGGAGGAAATTTCATGCGCAAAAACGTATTCGCTGTTTTTACAGTCGCTTTATTGGGCGTCGTCGCTTTCGTCGTGGCGCCCGCCGTCCACGCCGATGACAAAGGCGACGCGGCCAAAGGCAAAGACACCTTCGAGCAGTGCTCCGGCTGCCACAACGCCGACAGCACCGAGAAAAAGATGGGGCCTGGATTGAAGGGCCTTTTTACAAAAGACAAGCTGGCAAGCGGTGAAAAGCCCACGTACGAGAACGTGCTCAAGCAGGTGAACGAAGGCGGCAACGGAATGCCCGGCTACAAGGACCTTCTTTCCGATCAGGAAAAGAAGGACTTGATGGCGTACCTGCAGACGCTCTAAGAACCCGTCTAGCTCTTCGCTGAAACCACTTCGATCGCCTTTTTCAACAGCAGGTCGTCGGTCGGTTTGGTTTCGGTGGAGTTGGCGATGGGCTCACCATCCTGGTCCACCTCAGTGGTGGAATCCGGCTCGGCGACCAGCGTTCCCGGCGTAACGCCGATGTCTTGAATCGCCTTTCCATCGGGACCATAGAACTTGGCCACCGACAGGATCACAGCCGAACCATCGTCCATCGTGATCGTACGCAGAATGGAAGCATCGCCATACGTACGTTCTCCCACAAGATCCGCACGCTTATCCTCGCCCAGCGCGGCTGCGGCCACTTCCGCCCCAGATGCCGTGCCCCGGTTCGTGATCACAACCAGCGGCAGCGTGGAAACCTGCTTCTTCTGCTCCGCCATATAATCATGCCGCTTGTAGCGCTGTCCCTCGGCGTACGTAATCATTTTCTTGTCCAGGAAAAGATTCGCCAGGTCCACGCCAGCATCGGCCTCGCCCGTTCCGCAATTGCGCAGATCCAGAATAATTTTCTTCGCGCCCTTGGCCTGCAGACTCTTCAGCGCCGCGGCAACCTGCTCCACTTTCGCGCTGTTCAGTGTTTCGGGCGCAATATAGCCGATCTGCCCTTCGAGCATCTTCGACTCAAGCGCGGGATTAACAGATGCGACGCGCGTCAGCGTAACCTTTTGCGGTTCCGGCCGGCGTTTCAACACCGTCAGGTCAATGGTGGTTCCCGGTTGTCCTCGGAGCAGCAGCGAAGCGTATGCCAGAGGCATATCCCGAGTCGCCACGCCCTTAATGGTCTCGATCATATCGCCGGTGCTCAAACCCGCCTCAGCGGCTGGTGAACCTGGCACCACATCCACAATCGCGATGTACCCGTACTTTTTCGCTAGCACCATTCCCACGTCGCCCCGGTAGGCGTCGAAATTCTTGAGATATTCCTTATATTGATCCGCGTTCAGATAACTGGCAAACGGGTCAATCGATTCCAGGAGTCCGTTGATGGCGCCCAGAGTCACCGTTTTCATGTCCGGCTCCTCCACGTACTCGCTCTTGATTCGCGAAAGCACCTCCGTGTACACGCCGAAATGGCGGTAAACGTTGGCTTGGCCAGTATCCTCGGTCGAGGCGCCCTTCACCACCAGATTGCCCATCAGGTTGCCAAAGATGAGCAAAAGAACCAAAACGGTGGAGGACGACACCACCCAATACTTTGCGCGATTGTTCATTGCAGCGGGACTCCGAATCTCTCTAGTGTAGCTTTTTTTGTGGAAGACTTCTGTGAAAGCCCAAGCTCGGGCCTACCTGAATCGACGCGGACCCGCGAATTCGGTTACTTTCGGTTCGCCGAGGCCTGCCGGGCGGGTCCGTCATTCCTGGGCGGGCATCTGCTGCTCCACGTCCCGCCAGGCGCTAATCTTCAAGCGGCGGCAAACCCAGCACATCTCTTCAGGCGAACTGGATTGGGTGTCGGAACCGCAGATAACACAAGCGATCATCCGTTGAGGCACTGTCCGTTCCGGCCGCAGTGTGAGGGGCGGCGTTTCGGAGAGCGGCGAGTTGAGTGGAACTGGGATCTTTTTCATTTCAGCGTCGTGTAACAAGAGAACTCTCTCTTGAATATCACAGATCTCAGCCCGCGGAACAACTCACAAGTACCTAAGATTCCGGCACGAGTGTCGAAAATTCGCCGTTCGGCGCATAAATTTACGCCGCCTGGGGAATATGCATGATCACCCCGGCATCGATCGATCCGGCGCAGCGCGGGCATTTTTGGCCGCTGGCCACCTTGGCCCTCCGGCCGTCCGTACGCACGGCCACTTCCACCGTGTGGGTACAAATTGGGCAATACACCTTCGCCATTGCGGTGCGGATCTCGATGGGTTTGTTAGCGATCTGATTCATGGCCATCTCCTTACAAACAGACTGACGTGAAACTCTATGCAATGGTTCTGCCAAACTGCAAAGTTTTGTGGCGAACGGCAGGAAATCTTTGACGGGTTGACGCGGCACCCGCGCTCTTGTCACCATGGGGCCATGACAACGCCGCCCCAACAGGTCATCCGCCTCGAGAAATCGCCGGAATACCGCGAGGACTACGCGAACAGCGTGCAGATTCGGGTCAACCTGTGGGATTTCTTTCTCATGTTTGGAACGATCAGCCAGAGCGCCCCCGACAATGTGTCCATCCAGAACTTCCAGGGCGTCTACATCAGCCCCCCGCAAGCCAAGGCGCTTCTGAATGTTCTGCAACAGAACGTGAGCCAGTACGAATCCGCTTTTGGGGAAATTCGACTGGAACCCAATCAAGCCAATGTCGCCGGCGGTATCGTTCAATAGATGCCAGCTTTCCGGCGCGTGGCCGCCGGCATGGGCGCAGCGTTCGCGTTGCTCTGCCTCACCCATTACCCGCTGCTGCGCCTGCCGTTCTACTGGGACGAACTGGGGCAGTTCGTCCCTGCTTCTCTGGATATTTACCACCGCCTGGCTTGGGTTCCCTACACGACGGTGCCCAATGTCCATCCCCCCGGAGTGATGGCTTATCTGGCGGCCGTTTGGTGCGTTCTTGGCTATTCCATCATGGGAACCCGCGTGGCCATGCTCTGTTTCGCCGCCGCGGGCCTGGCGGCCCAATGGAAGCTCACCTACCGGCTGAGCGGGGCTGCCGCCGCTTCGTCTCTTTCGGCGCTCTTCCTTTTCACCTGCCCGCTGTTCTTCTCGCAAAGCATCATGGCGCAGCTCGATCTGCCCGCCATGGCCGCCACCACCATTGCGCTTGTGCTGTTTCTGGACGAGCGCTTCGTGCTTTGCGCGGCGGTTTGCTCGGTGGCCGTGATGCTGAAGGAAACCGCCATCGTGGCGCCGGCGCTGTTTGGCTTCCTTCTGTTGCGCCGGGGGCAAACGCGCACGGCTCTGCTCTTCATCTTGCCTCTCGCGCCGCTCCTCGTCTGGCTGGTCGAATTGAAGCGCGCTACCGGACATTGGTTTGGCAGCCCGGAGTTCACCGACTACAATCTGTTCTACCCGCTCAATCCCGTACGTTTGCTGCTGGCGCTGATCCGGAGGGGCTACTACCTGTTGATCGGCAGCGGGCACATCATCGGTTCCATTGCCCTGGTTTTCTGGCTACGAAAACGCCCGATTTCCCGGGAATGGGGCGTCGCCTTCGCCTTCGTCGCAGTGCACGTCGCCGTGATCACCGTCCTGGGCGGCGCAGTGCTGGAGCGTTACCTGCTGCCCGCGCTGCCGGTTCTCTATGCGGCGTTCGCGGTGGCCATTTGGAACCTTCCCCGGAAAGTTCGGAATCTGGCTGCTCTGGCGCTGACGGCTTGCCTGCTGGCGGCTTGTTTCATCAATCCGCCGTATCCCTTCCCGATGGAAAACAACCTCGCCTGGACCACGTTCGTCACCCTCGACCAGCAGGCCGCCCAATATGTGGAAGCGGCTCTGCCGGACGCGACCATCGCCTCGTCGTTTCCCGTCGCCGGCGAGTTGCGCCGCCCCGAAATGGGCTACGTCACCCGCCCCATGCATGTGCTGGAGATCAACGATTTCCGGGCCGAGAACCTCTCCGGCAAAGTGCGGGGACATGCCGATGCGCTGGTGGCGTATTCGGTAATGTGGGACCCGCTGCACACTTTGAATCGACCCGCGTGGAAGGAACTGCTGACGCGTTTCTACGGCTACAACCAGCCCGCGCAAATAGATGAGATCCCGCAGTTGACGGGGATGCGGGAAGCGTTTCGAATCTGTGCGTCAGGCCAGTGCGTAATAGTGTTTAGAAAGTGACGTGTTCAGCTAGTAGCGGAGTGGTTGGCTCCGGACGGACCTTTGCGCCGTTCGCTCCCCATCTCCGCTTTCAGCCATGCTTTGGCTGCGGACCAGTCCCTCTTCACCGTGCGGACGGAGATTTCCAAGTCGGCCGCTATTTCCTCCTCGCTGAGACCCAGAAACATACGCATCTCGGTGATGCGAGCCGCGCGCGGATCGAAGGCGGCCATCCGATCGAGGACTTCGTCGAGAAGCAGAACATCCACAATCGTGGGGGTCCCGTGGAGCGGAGTCTCGATCGAAACCGAGAGCGGTTCGACATTGGCGCCTCGCTTGAGCGACCGGCGCGCTCGCGCTCGATCCACCAGAATCTGGCGCATCGCATTGGACGCGGTCGCGAGAAAGTGCTTCTCGTCCTGGAAGCTATTGGACCAACCGCGCAGCTTGATATAAGCTTCGTGGACGAGAGAAGTGGCGTCTCCACGGGCATTGCGGTTATCGATGGCGAGCCTGCCGCGGGCCATTTGGCGCAGCCGGTCGTACATCTCGTTGAATAGTTCAGAGCGTTCTTTCATGGGCATACAGGAGGGGTCAATGGCGTTCCATTAAGACAGCGGGCGCTCGGGCACATGCAAATCGCGCTTTTGGCCATCGTCCAATCGAAGTAGACGAGCTTGAAGGGCGGACCGGAATCGCCGCGAGGAGCGATGCGGGCGTCCAGGTCGCTGATAAGCGCCGTCTCATGGCAGCCCTGACAGGATGATGTGCCGGCCGTATCCCCTTCGATCAGTGGGTTTCCCAAAAGAGGAGGCATCGAATCGACCTGCGCTCCGATCAATCGATAGTTGGCCAGAATTTCCGCTTTGTTACCAGCGAGCAGACTGAGCAACCGAGTTGATGGCCTCTCCTTGGCCAGGCCGAAATTGTCGTTTAGCGCGACTCCGGCGGAACGATCAACATGGATGAATGTGGCCCACTTCCACGACACGATGTCATGAACCTTCACGTGAAAGGCCACAAGGCCACGAGTGCCTTTGGTTGTCGTGGCGACGATGTAGCGGCTGTACTGATCCGGTTGAATCGGGACCCACTCTGTCTTGATTTCCACGGAGGCGAGGGGGAAATTGATCTTCGGATCGTCGACCGCGACCCGTAATTTATCTCGATTCCAAAGCTGCCCGCCGAGAACAAACCCCGCAGCCGCGCCGTTGAGCCAGACAACTTCACACTGGTCTGCGTGGGGTGCACCGGAAGCGGACCGCCCGCTGCCGTCCCGCTCAGCCTCTGTTCGGGAGCCATGTAGCGCAGGGTGCCCGCGATGGAGTTCCCCAGATGGGAGACCGTTTGTCCAGCGGCCTGCCGCGCCAGCCCAAAATCCGTAATCACCACCCGCTGCCCGCCCCCGTCGTCCACCAGGATGACGTTCGACGGTTTTAGATCCCGATGCACCACCCCGGCGGCGTGCGCGGCGTCGATTCCGGCCGCGAGCTGGCGCGCAACCGCGGCAACTTCTTCCGCTCCCAGCCGTCCCCTTTCCGAGAGGACCGCCGACAGCGTCTTGCCCTTCAGTAATTCCATGGAAACCACCAGCATCGCCGCGTGATGATCCGACTCATGAACGTAGGGATCGTAAATTCGGCAGATGTTCCGGTGGCTGACCATCTGGGCCAACGCCACCTCGCGGCGAAGTAAACGGTCCGCGGTTGCGGAGTCCATGGCTGGGTTCGGAAGAAGCACCTTGAGCGCAATCGCAAGGTTCTTCACCCGATCGCGGGCTTCATAGACCTCGCCCATGCCCCCGCGCCCGAGCGGGCGGACGATTTCAAATCGCGAACCGACCAACGTTGCCTGGGCGAACAACCAGCGGGAGTGCCCTTCCGCGCCGGCCGGGCGGAGTGATTCGTCGGGCGGTTCGTCGAGTCTGACATCGGCGTCCCAATCGGAATCCGCATCCAGCATGCGTCGTACCGCTGCTCTGTCCGAGTTCCGCGCGCCTTTGAGAACAATCTCCGGACGCGAAGAGTCTTTTGCTCGCAAGCACAGTGACTTAACGCGGACCCATGCTGATGGGGACGGGTTCATTTCCTCCGCCAAAAAGTAACCTTCTGGAGATGCTGATCATAGCAAGCTCAGTCGGATCACGAATCAGGCCACTCCGAGGAGACGCGTCTTAGGGAGCTATCACTGGCCACCCGGCGTGCGCACGAAACCGTGAGCCACCTGGCTGCTGTCGATGTAGTATCCCGCAATCACATCGCTGCTGTTGATGGTCACCGCGACAGTGCCTTGCGAACTGGCCGCGCCTGCCCCCGGAGCGGCAAAGGTGAGGATGCCACCGCTGGAGGTCCGCAGGAATCCGTAGTGCACGGAGTTGTTATCCAGAATATATCCCGTGATCGTGTCCGCGGCATTGATGCTCTGGGCGAATGTTCCCGATCCCGAAACTGTTCCCGCCCCCGGAGCATTGAATTCTGTGATGCCGACGCCGCCCGCGTTGCGCAGGAATCCATGTCCCACGTAGTTTTGGTCCGAGTAGAAACCCGCGGTGGCGCCTTGCAGGTTGATGCTGATGTCTTCGGTTCCGGAATTTAGATTTGTCCCCGCATCCGGCGCGACGAACGTGGTGGCGATCCCACTCGCGGTGAACAGGATTCCCTGATACGGAGCGCTCGACGGACCGGAGGTGCCAACAGCCGTTCCCGCCGCGTTCAGCCCGGATAGGGTTGTGAACATGGCGCCCGGGCTTTCGAGCGTCGCAAACGCGCCGTCGGCCTGGCGGACAAAGCCGCCGGATGTCCCGTCGGGCAGGTTGTAGTAACCCGCCACGGAACCGGCCTCGTTGATGCTCATGGGCATTGTCCCGGCCGAACCAGGGACATCGAAGGTGGTGATGGCCCCGCCAGGCGTCAGCAGGAACCCGTGATATTGGAAATCGGCGTCGTTATAGAAGCCACTAACATTCCCACTCCCGTTGATACTCATCGCGAACGTGCCCTCGCCAGGCGCGCTGCCGGCGCCCGGGATGTCGAATGTCGCCATCGTGCCGCTCGCCAGGCGGATCATGCCGTGGCCCACAAGATTTGCGTCGATGTAGTATCCCGCGATCACTCCGGAGTTGTTGATGCCCGTGGCAAAAGTGCTCATCGCGCCGGGGACGCTGAACGCGGCGTAGAGAGCGGGCGGTTGCGAAGACGCTGTCAAAGACGATCCCGCGAACGCTGCCGCCGAGACCAAAAAGCACAAGCCCAATCCGGCGAGGCTTTTTTTCATGTACGTTCTCCCCCTTTTGGAGTTCTGCAATTATAGCCCAGATTCAGCTACGGCCACGCCTTATCTGCCTATGGCGTAACCGGAAGATACGCAAGTGGGGGCGTACTCGGATAACGCCGGAAGCCGCCTTGTTAACGCGGAGAACGTGTATCTTTGCGGTCAACGGTGGCGCCAGGAACATCTATTCAGGCCCGGCCAGAGTGCGGTGAGGCGGCGGGCTCGCAACGATGCCCCTCTGCTCGCAAGTGCTCGATTAGCGTCGTCGGGACAGTTCGTGGAAGTGTTCAGAAAGTGGAGTGTTCAGAAAGTGGAGTGTTCAGAAAGTGGAGTGTTCAGAAAGTGAAGTGCTCAGAAAGTGGCTACGACCACGCCTGCTTTGTTCCGGGCTGCCCGCCAGCCCGGAGGCACATATGCCGTCGATCCGTAATCGAACATCAGAGCCGGTCCTTCCACTGGCCCGTTGAATCCGTCAGCCGGTTGCACGTGGCTCCATGTTTCGTCGGCCGCTGGCATCGCGGCCCGCACCCGCGCCGTCACAACCTCGATTTCCCGCCCAGGGTCGCGCAAGCCGTAGATCTTCTCGTACTCCGCTTCGAACGGCCCGCGCGGATTCCCGCCATCCCAATCGACGGTGAGCTCATAGCTCTGTCCGCGATAGCGAATATCGGCGTGCTCCTGAATCTGCGCACCCGGCAAATCCGCCTCGGCACGCGCCCGCAGCGCCGCGAAAAGGGACGCGACATCGGCCGACCCGATCGCCCCCGACGCGTAATCGCGCGTGCGCCGCGCCAGCAGCATCCCCACCGCCGAGAGCGCCCCGGCCCATGGCGGGAAAATCACTCTCCTGATCCCCAGTTCCTCGGCGATCTCGCAGGCATGCAGACCGCCGCAGCCCCCAAATGCGCAGATCGGGAAATCGCGCGGGTCCCGCCCTTTCTCCAAGGTCACCGCGCGGATGGCTTGCTCCATATTCGAATTCGCGATGCGCACGATGGCGGCCGCGGTCTCCGGGGCGCTTAACCCAAGCTGCCTGCCCAGTTCCCCTACCGCACGCTCTGCCCGTTCCGGAAAAATTTCCATCGTTCCGCCCAGAAAACGGCCGGGCCGAATACGGCCGAGAACCACATGAGCGTCCGTCACCGTCGCCCGTTCGCCGGTCCCGTAGCAGGCCGGCCCTGGGCTCGATCCTGCGCTTTCCGGACCCACGCGCAACCTCGCGCCTCCGTCGACGAAAGCCAGCGATCCGCCACCCGCTCCCACGGTGTGAATATCGAGCATGGGCACACGCACCGGCAACCCCTCCACCCATGCCTCCGTCGCGAAGCGCAGCGGGTCTTCCACCAGGCTGACGTCTGTGGATGTACCGCCCATATCGAACGAAATGACTGGCGATCCTCCCATGGCCCGCGCCCCGATGACTCCGCCGGCGGGTCCCGAGAGAATCGTCCGGACGGCGTGGGACCGCGCCTCGGATGCGCTCAACAGCCCGCCGCTCGATTGCATGATTTCGATCGGATACGGGCAATCGTTTTCAAGTCGCCCGAGGTAGCGGCTCATTAACGGACTCACGTACGCGTTCAGAACGGTAGTTGACGCGCGCTCATATTCACGAAACTCAGGCGCGACTTCTGAGGAGCGGCAAACGTAGAGCCCACGCCCGCTTAACGCAGCAGCGATCTCTTTCTCGGAAGTGTCATCCTGATACGCGTTGAGAAGGCAGATGGCGACAGCTTCGATTTCACCTCTGGGGATCGGCTCAGGCCATTCGAAGCACAGCGCGCGGTCCACCAGATTGGGGCGTTCCGGGGGATGCAGGCTGTAGAGGGAATTGCGATGCTGCCGTCCGATAGCCAGCAGATCCCGAAAACCCGGCGACGTGATAAAGGCCGTCCGCGCCCCTTTACGTTCCAGGAGCGCGTTCGTCGCAACGGTGGAACCGTGCACGATGGCCACTGCTCCACCGTAGTTGCGTGCGGCCTCCGCGATGCCCGCGATGATGACCGAAGCGGGATCTGCGGCTTTGGAGCGAAGCTTGAAAACGTGCAGCGAGCCGTCGTCGTGGAGAACGGCGAAATCGGTGAAGGTTCCGCCGGAATCAATGCCGATTCGCAATCCCGCTACTGTAACAGAAGCGCGGTCGGAACCGGCATGTATTAGAATTGAGGTTTCCTCGGGGCGCGTAGCTCAGTTGGTTAGAGCGCCTGCTTCACACGCAGGAGGTCCGGGGTTCGAGTCCCTGCGCGCCCACCACTTTACAAAGGAATACGCTTCCCGGGTCTTGGGATTTCGCTTAAGATCGCCGAGAAGAAACCCGGATCGCCTTAGCGACAATAACCCCGAGACCCGAACTATCACCGCTGCGACAACTTCCGCGCGACGCTGCGATCGTCTCTTCGCGAGTGACGACGCTCCAGTCCACCGGAAAGCCAGCCTTCCAGCATAGCTGCCGCACAAACTCGCGCTGCGTGCGGCCGTTCCCTTCTCGGAACGGGGGTGCCGCGTTAATCTCACCAAAGTAGTAACCAGCGCGGTCAGCGAACTCGGATGCCTGCAGTCCGGACAGATAACGTTCCGTCGCCAGCTTCGCAAGAACACCCGTCAACGCGGCTTCGAGAAATGGCGCCGCTCCGCGCGCGACCGTCGCGTTCGTCTCGAAGGCAGCCAGAGAAACGGGATCGCGAAGGTCGGCGAGATTCCGGAGAACGTCAGTCCCCGGATACAGGTACGGGTCCGAACTCTCGGGCATTTAAGGCTCGAACTTCTTCCACCATCTCCGCAGCCGTCAACTGGCCGTCCGCGTAACGCTGGAAAACCCGCTTCGCTGAGTCGGACGGCTCAAGGCCCTCAAGCCGCACGGACCCCACGGCGGAATCCAAGCTCGCGCTTCGTTCCCTCGGCGTTTCAGGCAAGGGCAGCGGAGTTCGAAAAGGCGCTTCCATCAACTCCAATTCTACAATGCAACCCAGGATTGCTGCGAATTGAGTTTGGACGGTGGAAAATTATCGTGAATTGCGAGCGTGCGGGCGCAGTCCCAACCGGAAGTCTATAAGCGTTGACAACGCCTCCCCCGGCTTAGTTAGCCGGAACGCTTCCCCCAGGCCGCAAGAATCTCCCGCACTCGATCACCAACCCGCTCCCGCGCCAGAATCCTTTCCACCCCGCTCGCCAGCAGCGCGTCATATTCGGTATATTTGTGGCGAACTCCCGCCGTTACAGCAGCCAGAAGAGCGGCCTCATCCAGATTCCGTCCCGCCTCCGTCCGGCCCACTCTTCCGCTGTTCCGCGCGGCCGTGTGAGCCGCAATTGCCGACGCCTCATGGGGCGGACAGCCGGGAAAGAGTTTCCCGATTTCCAAAATCATCCGGGCGATCAGTTCGCGATCCTCTTTCTGCCGCCGCGCAGCTCCCGCAGCCCTCGCTCTCGCGCGTTCCCCCGCATCTTCAGAGCACTCTTGTTCCGCTTTTTCGAGCGCCGCCTTCTCCACCAGAACGCCCTGCCGTTCATATCGCCCGCGCGACCGGCTGAAGCGTACAACCACGGCCGTGCGCTCGCTGTACCGGGCGGATCGGCGCGTCAGGACGGTGTCGCCGGCCGGCAGATATTCCAAATCGCCAAGTCGCGCGCACGGCAAGCAGAGCGGTCTCTCCGCTTCGATCAGAAGGAAGCTACCCCGCTCCAGTTCGGCGCCGCATTCCGAGCAAGCCGACTCGCGCAGAATTTCGAACACGACAGGTTTTGCCGGTTCGTTGAGCTTCTGCGCCAGTCGCTCCTGCTTGCGCTCAGACAACGCCGGCGAAACATAGTGAGTGCGATAGTTCCTCTCGATGCCGGGGTCGCCGCTCTTGCTGAATCGCAGATTCACGGTCCCGCCCCGTCCACTGCGCACGTACTGCGTTTCACTTGGCTTCAGCCCTTTGTCGAGCGCCCATGCGCGAAACATAGCCATCGCGCCCGAGATCTTCTTCAGGTTCCCCTGGATCATCCGCTCAAGAAAGTCGAGCCGGCCCTTGCGCCAGAATTCGACATTCGATGGCGCCAATAAACCGATTCCCATGAACACATCGATCGCGCTGACATAGTGGTGGTGAGCCAGCGCCGCCTCCGCGGCACGCACCACCCGCTTCCTGAGCTCCTCAGCCTTATCCCCATTCATCTCAGTCTTTACTGAGCCACTCCCGCCAGGGCATTGATCAGCTTCTGCCCGGTCGGGCTTCCCCAGCCGGTTACCAGGTCGTACCCGGGAACGGCGTCGAAGCCCTTCTTCTGGCCGCAGCAAAGGTTATTCCCGCTGACGATGTCGTGGAAGTCCGAATCGTAGCTGGAACCCTCGCCGATGGCATAGAGGGCCGGGTTGATAAAGCCCAGTGTTGGTTTGCCGCTGGCCACGGCCTGCTCATTCACCAGCGCCAGAAACCCCGCCCATCGGGGCGCCGAATAACTGGTGCCCCCATCCCCGCCATAACATCTGCCGTTCCCGCAGGCGAAGTTGTCCGTATTGCCTTCCATGGCCACGTCCGGCACATTGCGCAAGGTCGTCGAACCGCCATTCGACGAATTTGCCAGCCCGATCTGCCAGGCCGGAAGGGCGATGCCATTATCGCTGACTCCGCCGCCGCTGTAATTCCAAGCCGTTTCCGATACCCAGGTTCCGCCAGGGCCCGTCGTAGTCAGGTCGGTTCCTCCCACGGCGGTGATAAAAGCGTCGTCTGCCGGGTACACTCCATCGTCTCGATTGTTATGCCCGGTGTACGCTCCGCTATCTGCCGATCCATCGAAGAAATTCTGCCCCTGCGCCGCAAATTCCTCAAAGATAGGATCATCCACCGAAGGCTGCACCGTCGTGCCCCATGAGCAGCTCAGTTGTTTGGCAATGTTGTCGGTCGCCATTTTGTTCAGAATGTCCGCGTCCAGCGATCCAATGTAGACCCGAACCTGGCTCAAACCTGGGGCCATCGAGATCGATTGCACAATGTCCAAAACCTGCTCGCTATCATCGCAGGAACCCGGGGGACAAAGCGGACTTACGCCATCGACCGTCACCGGGTTGATGGGAACGGTGTTGGTCTGGCCGGCCTCTTTGAAATACGCTTTGATATCGCTGGTCTCGTATCCGTAGTACTCAAACAATCCGACGGATTGCCCTTTGCCCGTTAATGCCGTCCGGCCGTAGTAAGCCGCGCGCATGTCGCTCCCCAGGTAGTTGCCGCCCGGTCCCGATCCAGTCAGATGGCTCTCGGTTCCTGCGCCCACCGCGCGTGCCCGCCGGTGGTTGCGGGGAAGCAGGAAGTTATCCAGACCCTCGATGTGCAGCACCGGCGCGCTCAACGCCAGCGAAGGTTCGCGGTCCGGCGAATAAAACGTGCGGTTCTCTGTCGGGTGCCGGTAAACGGCCATCCTGATATGGAATGCGTTTTCGATTTGCTCCACTGAGCCATCGAGATCCAGAACCAGGCGGTTCCTATGCGTCTCGGTCACGGTAAACCCGTGCGCGTTGCTGAAGTCGACCACCGCCTGGTAATCCCCCGCTGCCGGGCCGAATCTTTGGATGAACTGCTCGACGGTGAGATATTGGCGGTAGCCTGGGCTCTTTGGGTCGTAAAGTTGATCGAGGAAGCTGGTCAGTTCGGAAGCGTTGGGGATGGGGAGCACCACAGCGAGCTTCAATCGCTGGGTGGATGGGAGGAAGCCCACCCGCGGCGCCTGCCCGCTGGCTACTTCGGAGCGCATGTGATCGTGCAACACCTGCAACGTTTGAGCTCGACCCGCGGTCCCGAGCAGCAAGAGCGCGGCCGCGCAACCAACCCCGCCGGCACCCGATAGAAAGCGATGATTTCTTCTCATTCCTGAATTCCACCTCATGAATCCCTTAATATACTGGAGCGCAAAAGATAAGCTACGATGAAGGTGTCCGAGGCAAGCCCAAGGCAAGCCCAAGGCAAGCCCAAGGCAAGCCCAAGGCAAGCCCAAGGCAAGCCCAAGGCAAGCCCAAGGCAAGC
>Ga0182016_10003733_pt1 | contig 17218 bp, 22 predicted proteins | sample 712S2MmetaG_FD_120491 | JGI IMG/M metagenome (GOLD analysis project Ga0182016, IMG submission 120491) | Permafrost microbial communities from Stordalen Mire, Sweden - 712S2M metaG | ecosystem: Environmental > Terrestrial > Soil > Wetlands > Permafrost | place: Sweden: Stordalen | collected...
AGTCGCTTGGCTATAGGAACGTTGACGAGACCCCGCCTTATCCCTTTGCGAATAAGGTGTCGCAGTTTCTCATCAGCATCTAACTCTTCCGATACATCGGAAAGGTCTGGAGCCACAGGGATCTTCATCGTTTCCTCGATGACGATTTGGCGGGCTTGCTCCTGGTTCGGCTGCTTCGGCTCGGAGGAGAGACGATTTGTAACTCTCTCGACCACGATGCGATTCTTCTTCTTCGCGGGATCGATACCTTGATCGCTCAGTGCCGAACGAACGCTATCCGGAAGGTGCATCGCGGCTTCGTAATCCCGGATGTAATTCCGAATGGTGTTGATAACGACGCCCTCACTGTCGGCAATTGCCTTCAATGCCTGCATCCACAGCTTGGACCCCCGGTAAGCCGCCCGATACTCGAACAGCAGCTTTCCCCGGAGAAAGCGGGAGTTCTCAAATCCAGAGACCAGAGCCTCACGGTCCCGCGCTAACCTCTCCTTCTCTCTTTCATTCAGAGGTCGCAGGTACTTTTCCTTCTCAGTGAGGGGCCGCGAGGTCCTCGATGTGGCAGTCGCTACCGTTAAGTTGGCTTCTATGGCCGCTAGAGATGTTCGCAAAACGTTAGCCAATGTGCAAACTTTGCACATTGCCTCGTCCCCATCAGACTTCGACGCCAGCGGTGTTTGGGTCTGAACTGGTGTATTCATGCCGCCACCCCCGCTGACTTGATGTGCTTGGGGCAGGGACATGGGACTATTCCGATACGGATGGCTGCAATCGTCAACTCTGCACGACCGCTGACGCCCAGCTTCCGTACCGCCTTGTAGAGGTGTGCCGATGCTGTGTTTGTGGAGATGTTTAAGCGCTTGGCGACGGCTTGAACCTGCTCGCCTTGAGCAAGTCCACGAACCACTTCGACCTCGCGCGGTGAAAGTGGAATGTCATGTGGGGACACGAACTGAAAACGCTTCATCATATGTAATCTCCTGGTCACGCCACGACCGGCGTGTGCGCCGAACTGCCCATCACGTTTGCGGAGAATACATACTGGGCTGACTTACGTCTTGCGTAGGGTATTCCGTACCCCCAGAAGCTGCTTCCCCTCAGAAGCTGGTTCTGGAACGCCTTCAATCTTGTCCCTGAGCGCTTGTTACCCCCTTGACTAAGCTGGCGGCGATTGATCGCCACTAATGGAATAAATGATATGAATTCCGCTGATGCCCGTCAAGCTGATGCTCGTCAAGCGCAACGGCACGTCTCTAAGCTAAGTCGAGTAACTTCAAAAGGATGATCGCGCGCCACTAATGCATATCGATGAGGCACAAATAACAATGACAGTTAGTCGGGGTGACTAACTGCCATCGTTTGCGCTTGCATTTCAGTAAGAGTCGTCCTACTATATCCAGGTCAACTGCTGTAGAGAGACAGCAATTGACCAAAGCAACCATATCTGCTGGAGCAGCTATGATCACTACAAATCACGTCGCTTGTGAGGCAAGCAACATGACAATTACATTGTATCGCCGCGACGAATCACGATCAAACAAACTCGCAGGAGCTCCATAGAATCGTCTGCACTCTGAGACGTGAACCTGCGGGGTTGGGCGAACTTGTGCCTGCGTATCGACGCGGACCCCAACACAGTTAGCATCTTTGCGCGGCTGGACTCATGCGCGGGTCCACGAGTACAACCAGTTCCCACCGGGGCGCATTACACGGCAGGGAAGTAACCGCAGTTCACGGGGCCAACAACCCCGCGCGTGGGTTAGTGGACGCGGTTGTGGTCGGCGAGTGGTTATAACGCCGGGGTCAGTGCTGGACACTGGCTGCGATCACTGAGCTTGTCGTCCGGAGTACAGTGAAAGGTCAACATTCTGTATAAGCCGGGGTGATACGAAGGAAGAACGTTCAGTTGCCGTGCAAGGGTCCCACGTTAAGCATAGCTGGATCTGACCGGTTATCAAGGTGAATACGGTGGCGGATAATCGCTGCTAGCTCTAGTAGAGAGACCTGGGTCGTCTGTAACAAGAGGGACGACAGAATCACCGCCCGGTGAGCAGCTTTAAGGAGTGAGTAGTGACTCCTAATGCCCCCTTGCCAACCCCACCTGACCGACGCGACGTGAGACTTTACGCTGTCCATGTTGCTAAGGGCTGATAGGTAATCGACGTATGTATTGGTAATAGATACATACTTAGTGGCCTATCATCTCTCTGCTCAGATCCACATTATCTATCCATGTCTGCCGCTGCTGTACTGACTGTCACTGAGACAAACGCAGGCTCTAATCTGTATTGCACATCAGTGATGCACTTTGTTGGATAACCAATAAGTAGGAGGATCAGATGCAGTTAGCCACGATACACACCGATGGAAGTGTCAGTAAGAACCCCGGCGGCAAAGGCGGCTGGGCATTCATCTTGAGAATCGGACTGGATGAGATCGAACGATGTGGATCGATTCCGGCCCCAACTACCTGCAATCGAGCCGAATTGATAGCCATAATCGAGTCATTCAAGTTGCTCAAGGAGTACGGAGGTACCTACGAGATCGAATTGATCTGCGATAGCCAATACGCCATCGATGGGATAGCTTACATGCACAAGTGGGCCGCTAAAGGCTGGATAACCACCTACCAGACCCAGGTGAAGAACCGGGATCTGTGGACAGAGCTACTAGAGCTGTCTCAGCCCCATAAGATCACTTGCAGTTGGGTTGAAGGTCACAGCGGCGACATACAGAACGAGCGGTGCCACACGCTAGCGAACTCAATGGCCATGCACGACGGCTATAGCGATATTGAGTGGTACATACCAGCATCTCGACCGCGCAGATCGAAGAACTTGTAACTATGGTAGTATCTTAGTCATTCCCACCTGAGAGCGTCTCGAACGCCTAATCTGCCGCATTGATTGCGGTCTGAGAAGGCAGCTATGGAGACGCGGTCGATCCCATTAAGCCAGAATCAAGTCGCCACCGTAGACGCATCTGACTACGAGTTGTTGAGTCAGCATGTATGGTCCGCTTGGTGGAATCCATGCACAGCCAGCTTCTATGCGGTCCGTTCAGTGCTCGTCATCGTTGACGGCAAGAAGCAACGCCGCACCATCTATATGGCGCGTCAACTGCTTGGACTCGAACATGGCGATTCACGTCAAGGTGATCATAGAAACCACGATACCTTGGATTGCCGTCGAGCAAACCTCAGAGTTGCCAGTCGCAGCCAGAATCAGCACAACACCCAGCGCCGCACAGACAACTTATCCGGCTACAAGGGAGTCTATTTGGACTCCCAGCGCGAAAAGTGGGTTGCACGAATCACCGCAGATGGCAAGTCGAGACAGCTTGGAGTGTTCCACGACTTGAAGCTGGCAGCACTCGCCTATGACGCCGCCGCACGCACTCTGTTCGGCGAGTTCGCCTGCACCAACTTCCCTGATCCCGCCATGCAGTCGTAGACGGGCCCTGAAAGGATATCAATGCGCAGCAAGTCCAAGTCATCGTCTCCAGCAGCACTGCTTCGGCTCCGTCGCCGTTCTCAAAGCTATGTGTTAGATCGCATTGCCTCAGATCCCTCAGCCTCGCCCCCGACCATGACGCTTGCTTATTCGTTGCATCCTGACGCGGGTCTCGCATTGGATGCGGCTTGTGGATCGATCATCGCACTGGCGATAGTGGATGCGTGGGCCTTTCGTGCTCCCGTATCAATTGCGGAGATATAGGCATCGTGCCCTCATCCAGCATCAATGCTCTCCATGCCGTCTACCGACTTGACCCGTCGTCCAACAACCTGGATGCACTGCTAAGTGTTCTGCGCCTGAAGGCCCTGCGCATCCTACGAGGAGACGAGGACTCCGCCCAATTGTTCATCTTAAGCCTCTGGAAGGGGCTTGAATCTCTCACTAACATCCGTGACTTGAACGCTTGGACTAACATCCGTCTCCATTGGCATCTGCTGTCCGCAGTTCGTGCCCGAACGCACCCCGATATCCTGCTCGCCGACATCACCACTCCAGACTCGTTGGACCTCGAATCGATCACGGACCCAGTTGTCCGCCGTGCAGCCGACCTCCTTCTCGAAGGCTTCACCCAACAGGAATGTGCCAGTCGTCTCGGTCTCACTGCAACCGCATTGCGCAAGCGATTGCAACGTTATCGCACAAATAGTGTCCCGCTATGTCACAAACTGTCCAAGTAGCTGCGTCCTACCTAATAGATGCCGTAATCCCTTCCGTCGATATGATCTGACGGCATGACGAGCCGCAATCGCCATGAATAAGGTGTGTTACGTAAAGCGCGGTTCAAAGCCGCCCGTTTGCGAAATACACAAAGTACCCCTCGTCCAGCGCCATACGACCCAAGACCAAATGGTTGGGATCTTCACTTATCTTGCTTGTCCGGTGAGCGGTCATGTGGTCAAGTAGCCGCTCCAACCGGCACCTGTGTAGGCGCTACACAGGTTGGACCCCGCACATAGGAGTTCCATGGCCTCACCGATAACACCGCCAGAGAATCCGTTCAGCGTTCAGCAAGCCACATTGATTGTGTTGCGCGACATTCGAGAAACACTGGCCCAGATCGCCGAGAACACAAGCAATCCGCCTCGTGAAGTGCAGTTGGGTAAGTTAGAGAAGGCCACCAAGGCCGCCCCGGTTTCTATCGGTCAAAAGGAGATTCGATAATGTCCACACCGTATGCCACACCGCCAGTTACTCCCGTTGTTCCAGCCAAGTCGTTTGACCAGCCCAAGCCGGATGAGAAGCAAGTCACTTACGCCGACGCGCAACGTGAAGCCGATGCAGCCGCATTGAGCGTCACTGACGCTGAGAATCAACTCAAAGCCGCATTGCAGGTCCGCGCCCTCAAGGCCAACATCGCCGTTGAAGCCGGTGTTCGCCAGTCCACCGCCAAGCATGACGCCGAACGCGTGCGGATCAACGATCTTGCATTCAAGGCTAATGCTGACGCAATCGACAGAGCGAAGTCGCGTGAACAGGACGTTCCATATGCCACCTCAACCGCCAAGACCCTGCCTGTGTCCCGGTTGCCCATCGCTAACGAAGGAAGCGTACTGCTCAATACACAAGACCGCTTGGTCCCGCCTCTCAGCAAGTAAGCGTGGCTATGGGCGTAAACACCAACGATGGAGACTTGACATTCTCAGCAGACGCCCGCTCTGTGAGCATTGTCTTGAACGTGGTCTTGTGGCTATTGCGACCGACATCCACCACTTGAAAAGGCTCCAATCGCATAGAGAGCTTCAATACGTCGAGGAATTCGTACAGACTTTGTGCCATGCGTGTCACAGTCGCGAGACCATCGCCGGACGTTGAGTTAGACCGTATAGATCAGCCCTCAACGTAGTAATGATGATTCGATTGGGGTTCTGTTAGGTATGGGGGGTCCGAAACAATCCCTGATGCCTGCCTCGCAGACCGCACCCTGCAATTTCAGTGGTCGCAAGATAGCTTCCCCCCTAATCCATGAAGCTCAGCCAACTCAAATCTGATCCCCACAACGCCAATAAGGGTACTCCACGTGGGCGCTCGCTCGTCGCCAAGTCGCTGGAGCAGTTCGGTGCTGGCAGAAGCGTCTTAGTCGACCGTGATGGCGTTCTTATCGCTGGGAACCAGACAGTGGGGCAAGCCGCAGCCGCAGGGATTGAGGATGATGTCATCCTTGTGCAGACTGACGGCACTCAGTTGGTGGTCGTTCAGCGAACCGACTTGAGCATTGACGACCCCAAAGCAAAGGGGCTGGGTGTTAGTGACAATCGAAGCAGTCAAGTGGGTTTGAACTGGGACCCTGACATTCTGCTTTCCATAGACGACTTGTCCCCCTACTTCTTCAGCCCAAACGAGCTACAGCGACTCAAGGTGCTCTCCGTAGACGCTTTTGCTGCTACCGATCAGTCGGGAACGCTCCATGACGCCTACAGCGTTTTGGTGACGTGCAGTGATGAGACCTCGCAGCTTGCCCTATTGGAGAAGCTGACGGCTGAAGGGTACGAATGCCGATCTTTAATTGCCTGATGAGACCCGATAGAAGCCCAATCAGACTTCTATATGCCCTGATGAGACTCGAAAGGGTACCAAGTGATATTTGATTGCGTAGTCTCGTCCCCTGTGACCCGGACACCGCGAGTCATCCAGATGGAAGGGCTGTTCGAGATTGCCCCAACGCAGATGTCAGAGCTTCGTTGGGCTGGAGAGCTTCCCATTGAATCTCGTCCGTGGAACATCGGGTTGATTGCCGGCCCTTCTGGGGCTGGTAAATCTACTCTCGTCCGTGAGTTGTTCCCAGACAAGCTCATCAGCGGAGACGACTGGAGCCCGGATAAGTCTATCGTTGACGACTTCCCCAAAGAGATGGGCATCAAGCAGATTACCGCTTTGCTGTCGCAAGTCGGGTTCAGTTCGCCGCCCTCGTGGCTGCGTCCATACCGTCATCTATCCAACGGGGAGCAGTTCCGTGTCACACTCGCTCGGGCGATGGCTGAGAACTCTGACCTGTTCGTCATAGACGAGTTTACGTCTGTTGTTGACCGAACGGTTGCACAGATCGGCAGCGCCGCACTTGCCAAGGCAATTAGACAGTCAGACCGCCGCATGATTGCGGTCTCCGTTCACTACGACGTGCTTCCGTGGCTTCAACCGGACTGGACATACGAGCCACACATCAATCGCTTTCAGTGGAGGGAGCTTCGACAACGCCCACCCATTGAACTTGAAATCGTCAGGTGTCATAGATCGGCTTGGCAGCTTTTCAGTCGCTATCACTATCTAGACACCAAGCTTCACAACGCCGCGCACTGTTTCGTTGCCCTGTACAACGGTCAGCCAGTCGCGTTTACAGCGGTGCTTCACTTCCCACATTCGGTTCAGTCTCGCTGGCGGGAACATCGCACGGTCTGTCTACCTGACTTTCAAGGTGTCGGCATCGGTAACGCCATGAGCGACTATGTTGCTTCGCTGTTCAAGGCGACCGGCAAGCCGTATAGCTCGGTGACTTCTAATCCGGCCATGATTCGACACCGAGCGATGAGCACGTTATGGAACATGAGAGAGACTCCGAAGCTACAGCCAGCGATTGGCAAGACAAGTTCTGTAAAGGGTATGACCTCAGCCAGCAGCAGATTAACCGCCTCATTCGATTACATGGGCGCTGCCCGAGTGGAAGACGCAATACAGTTTGGAGTTATCAATGCCAGGACCCCCACCAAAACCGACCAAATTGAAGCTGTTAGCCGGTAATCCCGGTCACCGCCCATTGAACCTGAGCGAGCCGCAGCCGACAGGTATCCCAACCTGCCCGCGTCATCTCGATAAGTGCGCAAGAGAGGAATGGAAGAGGGTATCGACTCAGCTCATCAAGCTCGGTCTGCTCACCAATATCGATAAAGTTGTGTTGGAAATCTACTGCTCTAGTTATAGCCGGTACAGGGAAGCTGAACGTCAGATCGCCGCATTCGGCCTCGTGATTAAGGCGGGCAAGTCAGGCTACCCGATCCCTAACCCTTACGTTGGGATTGCAAACGTCGCCCAAGAAACTTGTCGTAAGTGCTGCGTGGAGTTTGGTATGACGCCCTCCAGCCGATCCAAGGTTCAGGGCGCACCACAGCAGGGCGCTGGAGCAGCTTCCCCGTTTGCGCGGTTTGTCGCGTAGCTATGTATGAGTCATGCGGAAACATGCACACAGTATGCCCTCGATATAGTTGAGGGCAAGATACCGGCCTGTCTCTGGATCAGACTGGCAGCGGCCAGACATATAGAGAACCTGGAACGACCGGACTTTCCTTATGTCTTCGACGCCGCAGCGGCTGACAGAGCAGGCGATTTCTGCTCGCTTTTGCCTCACACTAAAGGCCGCTGGGCTGCACGTAGAGAGAAGTTGAAGCTTGAGCCCTGGCAGTGTTTCATCGTATGCAGTCTCTTTGGGTGGCTCAACAAAGATGATGGGTTCAGGCGTTTCAGAGAAGCCTATATCTGCGTACCCAGAAAGAACGGTAAGTCACCGCTCGCCGCTGCGATTGGTTTGTACATGCTGGCCTGTGATGGTGAAGCAGGCGCGGAAGTATGTTGCGGGGCGACATCAGAAAAGCAAGCGTACGAGGTCTTCCGTCCCGCACAGATCATGGTGCAGAAGACACCCGACCTGCAAAGCGTATTAGGGATCACATCGAACGCACGTTCATTGGTAGTCGCATCGACAGGCAGCAGTTTCATTCCGGTGATTGGCAAGCCCGGTGATGGTGCTTCTATCTCGTGCGGTATCTGTGATGAGTTCCATGAGGCAGACACAGCCGATCTTTACGACACATTGAAGACGGGCATGGTGGGGCGGGAAAGTCCCATGCTTTTGACCATAACTACCGCAGGCTTTTCTACTGCCAGCCCGTGTTACGACTTACAAGTTACAGCGCAACATGTTCTCGAAGGTTCGCTCATCAATGAACGATTGTTCACGGTCATATACACAATCGACAAGGACACCGATTGGACTTCCGAAGCCGCGCTGTACATGGCTAACCCGAACTTGGGCGTGTCCGTCAGCTTGCAGACTCTGCTCCACGATCAGCAGCAAGCAGTCCAGAACGCCACTAAAAAGGGTGTGTTCGCCACAAAGCATCTTTGCGTTTGGATGACCAGTGTTTCGGCGTTCTTTAACATGGTCGATTGGTCGAAGTGCTGCGATGCGACTTTGAACGAAGCCGACTTCCTCTACGACCCGCTGTACATCGGCGTTGACCTCGCATCGGTGCTCGATCTATCAGCAGTCATCAAGGTGTACGTCCGCAGCATCGATGGCAAACTTCATTACTACATCTTCAGTCGGCATTACCTGCCAGAGGATCGCATCGCGGACCCAACTAACCAACACTACCAAAAGTGGTCTGAAGAAGGCTTCCTGAATCCATGTGAAGGCGCGTCGTTGGATTATGCGCAGTTGAAAGCAGACCTACAAGCAGACATCGACGGACACAACGTCATCGGCGTCTGTTATGACCGCAGATATGCGGATCAGGTTATGCAAGAGCTATATATGCTGACCGGTGCGACAGTCATTGAAGTGCCTCAGAAGGTAGAGTATCTGTCCCTACCCATGAAGGCACTGGACGCGGCCATTCAAGAGGGGCGAGTTCATCACACGGGAGACCCGGTTCTTTCCTGGTGCATGAGCAACGTGGTCAGCAAGCCTCAAGGCCCGAATGAAGATGTCTATCCGACGAAGGCTAAGCCGCAGAACAAGATAGACGGGGCTGTAGCCTTGGTCACGGCCATGCGGCAGGCGATTACCTGCGATTCAACCGCCAATGATCCCAGCTTCGCATTCTTTATAGGTTGAGATGCCCAACTTTGCTACGAAGATAACGAGTTACTTCAAGGGCATCGGGAGAGCTATCCGTTCCGGCTCATTGTCTCCCACTGCCATCTTTCAGTGGCTCCATTCAGGCGAATCGACAGCAGCCGGGGAGATAGTCAACGAATCGAACGCAATGAAGATCACCACTGTCTATGGCAGTGTCAGAGTCATTGCGGAGTCCATCGCATCGCTGCCATTGAAGCTGATGGAGCGCACAGCCAACGGTCATCAGGAAGCCACCGACCAGAACCTGCACTACCTTCTCAGCGTAGAAGCTAACCCGGAGATGACAGCATACACCTGGGTAGAGACTCTTACAGGTTCCGCCGCACTAACTGGTAACGGCTTTAGCGAGGTGGAGAGAAACGCCAATACCGGGCAAATCGTTGCACTCTGGCCATTGCACCCCATGCGTACGGTAGCCAAGCGTGACCCATCGACGCATTTGATTTACTACGAGACCTCAGACGGGATGCCGTTGAACCAGACGCGCAAGATACGCGAAGAGGACATGATCCACCTGAAGCTTATGAGCTTGGACGGCCTGTCTGGAATCAGCCCAGTGGATATGTGCCGTCAGACTCTCGGTCTCGCGATGGCGATGGAGAAGTCCGGTGCTCGTCACTTTGGCAATGGTTCCCAACCGGGCGGAATCATGACCAATAAGAACAAGCTCGACCCGAAGGCCCAGGTCGAGATACGAGATTCCTGGAACGCACAACAAGGAGGAGTCAATCAGGGGAAGACCGCTTTCTTATTCGGTAGTGAGTGGCAATGGACCCAGCTTGGTATCTCGAATGAGAACTCACAGTTCATTCAGTCCCGCGCATTCACCCGTGCCGATATTGCTATGGGTATCTTCCGGGTTCCGCCGCACATGGTCGGCTCTGAGACCAAGATGCCGGGGTCGGGCGCTGAACAGATGGCATTGCAGTTCGTCACTTTCTGCATTCAGCCGTGGCTGTCTCGCTTCGAACAGGAACTGGTCCGCAAGCTGTGCCCTGTACAGGGGCGCAAGGCTAACAAGTTCTTCGTTCAGTTCTCTGTTGACGCCCTTCTTCGCTGCGACTTCAAAACGACCATGGATGGTTACAGCGCGGGTCGCATTGGGGGATGGTATACGGGCAATCAAATCCGTATCAAGCTGGGTGAGAACCCAGCCGATCCGAGCACGGGCATGGATGAGTATTTGGTGCCGGTCAACTACCAATCGAGCAAACGTCTGGTGGATACGGAGTCGATTCAAGACCAACCTGTTGACGCCGACCCCGTTGCGCCGACTGCCGCAGAGAAGAATATGGTCGATCAGTTTACCCGTGCCTATATCACGATCTTTGGAGACTCATTCAAGCGTCTTTCTACCCGCAAGACACGCGATTTGCCCGCTATTAAAGCTCTGTTCTCACCCGTTCTTATCTCGATTGCAGACGCCAGTTCTAACCGTGGTGGCCTTCCGCTGCCCGGTGGTGACCCTGCTATGAGCGGCGTTGTAGACGACGCCTGCAAGTCGATGGCAAAGAGGGCTGCGAAGTGGCCGGAAGTTATCCCGGCTGACCAGATGATCTCGCTTGCGAATCAGGAGTTCATCCGCGCAGTGCGTTCGATCCACATATCTGTATCGCGTAACACCGCAGCGGCCAAAGCCGTTGCACAACTGGCAGCACCAGAGGAGTCAGACGATGCCGACGACAACGACCAAGACCAGCACGCAGCTTGAAAGGCGCAATATCCCTTGCGAGTTCCGCGTAGCTAAGGATACCGACAAGAGCACCATCTTCGGCTACGCCGCCAAGTATGGCGTGCGCTCGGAAGACTTGGGCGGATGGGTCGAAGTCATCGCACCCGGCGCGTTCGACGTTCACCTTGCAACCAAGCCAACCATCAAGGGACTGTTCAATCACGATGCGAATCTCATCCTTGGTTCCACAGCGTCAGGCACCATGCGCGTGAGTTCTGACAAGGTTGGGCTTGCATACGAGATTGACCCGCCTGACACACAAGCGGCCCGCGACTTGATTGTGTCCATGCAGCGTCAGGATGTAAACCAGTCATCGTTCGGATTCATCTGTAGGGATGCTGCCTGGGGTTATGACGAAGTTAGTGGCCTGGACATTCGCACCATAAAGCAGGCAGACGTATTTGATTGCTCACCAGTTTGCTTCCCGGCATATCCGGATGCGACCTCCGGCGTGCGTTCTTATCCCGGCGATATGCCGATGGAGGTTCGCAGCAAGCTGACCGCTGTCACTGAGAAGCGTGATGATCCAGACGCTGATCCGTTCTGCTCTTGCCCGTGTGCGCAGTGTGAGGCCGGTAGCTGCGGCCTGTGCAGCAACGATGATTGCGACGATGAGAATTGCTCCGATGCCTGCAAGGATTCGCGGGCAGTACACATCGCCAGCGAGAACCACAAGCGTTGGATTCGCATCGCCCTCGCGAAGCACGCAGCGTAACCCAGTTTAGTTCGACGTAGGCCGGATGCCGCCACTTGATGGCCGCGTTCACTCGCAGTCGTCCGCCTACAGCGAAGAGTCATGTGCAAGCCGCCCATGGTGTCCCGCATAGCAACGCCAATTCGAACCAAGAGGGAACACCATGACCATCCAAGAGATGAGAGAGAAGCGCACCAAGCTTCTCACCGACGCGCAGGCGATCATGCTTGCCGCCACTGTTACGGCAGAGAACCGCGCCTCTGTAGACGCGATGCTCGCCGACGTTGATGCCCTTGAATTGGACATCACCCGCACCGAGCGTGTCTCCGTGGTTGACACTGAGAACCGCTCCACACGTAACACACCCCGCGCCGTCCCCGGAGCCCGCTCCGATGACACCGTGGAGGCACGCAACGCTCGTCAGAAGGTCGCCTTCGATAAGGTGATTCGCGGCGGTATTCAGGGCTTGAACGCTGAGACCCGCGAGCGCTTCGCTGGTGTTGAACAGCGTGACATCATCGAAGCCTCCACGGGTGGAACCCTGATTCCTCAGGCATTCTTTCCCGAGTTGCTTGAGTCCGAGAAGGCTTGGGGCGATCTGCTCACCATCGTTCGCCAGATTCGATCTGACGACGGTCGCCCGACCAAGTACGCGATGTCCAACGACACCTCGGCAGTCATGTATGAGGAAGTCGAAGGCACACCCGATGCCAACGCCGCAGAAGACCCAGTGCTCACCGGCGCTATCATCACGACCTCACTTCTGTCCTGCCCTCCGATCCTGGTCGGCTGGGCTGAACTGCAAGACAGCGCATTCGACATTACCGAGTTTGTGAAGAACATCCTCGGCAAGCGTTACTTCCGTAGCTTGTCGGCAATGATGGTCAACGGTAGCCCTTCCGGTAACATCGCGTCAATTCTGACCGGCGTTGCGGCTGCGTCTCCTGTGACTTCCGCTGTGGCTGGAACTGTCAGCTATGTGGACATCGCCGCCCTCTTCGGATCACTCGACCCTGCCTACGTCCCGAACTCAACATTCGTGATGAACTCGACGACTCGCGCCACTCTGCTTGGACAGGTCAACACGCTTGGCAACCCGATCTTCACGCCTTCGGACAGCGTAACTGCTGACCCGTTTGGTTCGCTGCTCGGTCGCCCCGTGAAGTTGGTTCAGGCGCTACCCAACGTCGTAGCTGGTGCATACCCGATCCTCCTGGGTGACTTCAATGCGGGCTACCTGCTCAAGACCGTCAACCCCGGATTGTCCGTGAACGTCCTCAAGGAATTGTATGCAGCCAGCTTCGCAACTGGCTTCATCCCGTTCGCTCGTGCAGGCAGCGCGTTCATCGCTCCTGGTGGTCCCGGCATCATCAAGGGTCTCAAAGTCCACGCATAAACCCGGTGATGGGGCTCTCGAAAGGGAGCCCCGTCGAGGCTCACCACAAGTACGACAAGCTATCAGGTAAAACTCCATGCCCCTCAGTTACCGCCAACTTACGCAGCCTGTTGCAGAGCCGGTATCCCTCGCTCTCGCCAAGCAGCAATGCGTGGTCGATGTGGGCATGACTGCGGATGACAATCTCATCAGCGCGTTAATCACAGGTGCCCGCCAGTACGTTGAAAAGAAGATGCAACGCGCCATCTTCAACCGGACGATGCAACTCACCATGGATTACTTTCCGTACCCCAATTTCAGTTCCACGGTCGGAGCACACCGCGCATTTCCATTCTTCTCTCGCTACTGGGAAGAACTCGCCATCCGCTTACCGCTCCCTGGCTGCGCGTCAGTCACAAGCATCACTTACCTTGACCAGACCGGGACATTGCAAACTCTCGACCCCACGACCTACACGGTCGATGTGAACTCAGAGCCTGCGCGCGTCTTCCCCACGTCGCTTCTCTATTGGCCGTGGTGCCAGAACTTTATGCCGGGTAACGTCACTGTCATTTGGGTTGCTGGCACGTATGGCGACGGCGTGACCATCAATACATGCCCGCAGACCATCATTCAGGCCATGCTGTTGCTCATCAGTTATTGGTATAACAATCGCGATGCAGCCGTTGTGAACCCCCCTCGGCCTCTTGAGTTCGCTGTTGACGCCCTTCTCCTCGGTGAGACCTTTGACAGCTTCTACGCGGAGGGTTAACTCATGCAAGACCCCTGCGTAATTCAACCCGGCGAACTCAAACACGCTATCACCATCAATGCTCCCAGTTCGACTCGTGACGCATCGGGCCAGATTGGTTCCACATGGACGGCGGTACTGAACACACGAGCAAAGATCGAGTCCACAGCCAGCCTGACTTTCAAGTGGAGCTTTCAGAACTCCACACTGGCCGCGAACGCTACTGATTGCATAACCATTCGTTACCCATCCGTCTTGATAGCTCCGGGCTTTCAGATTGTATGGGGCGATGAACTGTATTTAGTTCAAGACGTGGACGACATCCAGCGCCGTCATCGTGTTCTGGTTCTCGCCTGCGTCGGCGTAGACATAGCGAGTTCATAACATGGCTGACGGGCTCTCACTCAAGATCGATACAACCAAGTTCGAAGCCTTGTTGAAAGCCATGCCTCAACGTGTCGCCCGCCGCGCTGTTCGTCAGGCGCTGCAAGCGGGCGGCGATGTAATTCAAGAGGCCATGGTTGCAGAGGCTCCGCAGCGCACTGACGCGCCGACACCCGGCTCAGATGCACTACCACCGGGCATCCTCAAGGCTGATTTGTCCGTTCAAGTTACGGTCGGAACCAAAGACGATCCTATCGTGCGGGTCGGCCCGTCAAGGGATACCGCACACGTTGCATGGTGGATTGAGAACGGCTTCGATCACGTCGAGGGCGGACGCAAGCGCAAGGGCGGCAAGGTCACAAAACATATCGACGCGAACCCTTTCATGCTGCGGGCATTCGATAGCTCGATTAGCTCTGCGGTAGACGCGATGATATCCAGTCTGGCCGGTTCGCTTGAGGAAGACCTCACGAGCGAGACCTCATCGGGCGCTGACGACAGTTACGGCGCTGCGGACCTCGAAGCGTGGAACAGTTAGGACGATTAAATGTCGCTTATCTCCGGAATCGTTGCCTATCTGCTCTCGCAGTCCTCTGTCACGGCCATCATTGCGGGCGGCAATTCTATACAGCCGATACCCGCGCCAGTTCAAGCAAGTCTCTTTCCCTGCATCGCCTATCAGGTTGTTTCCGATGTCACTGACTACGACTTAGCTGGTCCCATCGGCATGGCTCACGCCCGCATCCTGTTTAGCTGTCTGGCGTCGTTTGGACCGGGAAGCTACATCACTGCTCATAACCTTGCGCTGACCATTAAAGAGGCGTTCAGCGGCTATATGGGTACTCTCCCAAGCGGGCCGCAAGTTTGGTTCGCCGAAGTCGTCAATGTCACGGACGTTTATCAGTCCGATGCGTTGTTGTCCTCAACCAATGTCTCCGTCCTACTGACTTACGTCGAAGGCTAGACACTAACCCCACCACGAAAGGGTGATACGTTATGTCCACAGCAACCAAGTCCGGAACTGGTGCGGGAAGTTATCTCGTCATCTCTGCAACACCAGCCACTCTCGCAGCACCAGCAGCCGCACCGACACAGCCACCCGTCGCTTTCACTCTTGCACCGGCCAGCACACCAACTGGAATCGCGATTATGCAACTGAAGGAATTCACCGTTCCTGAGCAAAGCTGGTCGTTCGATGACATCACCAATACGGGTAGTCCCGCCGTTGGCATTGGTGTGTTGAAGGAGTCGCTTGCGACTCTGGTAGACCCCGGCGAGTTCACCGCAACCGGTATCTTCCTGCCTTCAGACCCCGGCATCATTGCCCTTCAAACGGCCTTCACAACCGGCATAGCGAACGCATTCCAGATTCAGTTGAAGCCTATCGCCGGTCAGTCAGTTACAGGCAACGTATACGCCTTCAATGCGTATGTCCAGAAGAACCCGGTTCCATCGAACATCGACGCGGGCAAGGCCATCACCGTGAAGATCAGCCTCAAGCTGGATTCTGTCATGACCGTATTGACCGGAAGTTAGCGATATGAAACACAATCCCGTTGCACCATCAACCACCCTTGTCATCGGCAAGCAGACCTTTGAGTTACTGTTCGACTTCGAATCCATCGCACTCGCTGAGGAGTTGAGCGACCGCAGCCTGCTGACCGGCCTACGTAGCAAGGACATCAACAGCCCATCCATCAATCTTGTTCGCGCCATGCTGTTCGCGTGCATCCACGCGAATCACCCCGATGTCACCTTCGCAGAAGCGAAGCTCCTCATCAACCGCAAGAACCTTAGTTCCGTGTGGGGCTCAGTCCTTTCTGCGTGGTCTGCTGGCATGGCTGAACCCGACCCTGAGGCAGAAGACGACGAAAACCCCAAGCCGGATCAGAGCTAACTTCCGCGCAGCGATGGATGGGATTGTGGAGTTCAGCCCGTTACGATCTGCACCTAACCGACGCTGAATTCTGGTCCTTAACACCGCGTCAGTTATCGGCCTTACTTCGCCGCCACAAGCAGGCTCTCGACAGAACCAACTATCTGACGGGGATGATTGCCAGCGTCACCGCCAACTTCTCAATGGCGCATCCGACACCACCGCTTTCTGCCAGCGATTTCATGCTCGGACGCAAGGTCAAAGAACCTTCCGATGATGAGGTCGCCGAAGAGTTCGCGGTCAAGTTCGCTGTCATCGCAGTGCGCCCCGGCGTACCTATTCCACAGGAGTAACAGATGGCAAACGGTAAAAGAGTAGCGGGCGTATCGGTTTCGATGGAGCTTGAACTTGCACAGTTCAAGACGGCATGTCGCGACGCCGAAGCTACGACTAGGCAGATGACCGCGCAGATGCGCGAAGAGATGAACCAGAGCCGGGAGTCTGTTCGCTTGCTGTCGGAAGAACTGGGCCTTGGAATCCCGCGTGGGTTGCAGGGCATCATCTCGAAGCTACCGGGATTGAGCACGGCCATGACCGCTGCTTTCGATGCGGTCGTAGTCTTCGCCCTAGCGAAAACCATATATGAGGTCGGCAACAAGATCGTTGAGATGGTGCACAAGTCCGAAGAGGCGGCGGCAAAGCACCGGGAGATGTACAACGGCCTGGTCACATCCATGGAGCACACGAACGACAGTCTGCGGGTGCAGAGTGAGGGCCTTCAGCGGTCCATCGACAAGATTGAGCACAAGCCCCACAACGGCATCAAGGATGCTATAGACGAAGCAATCGAAGAGTCTGACAAGCTGAGCGAAAAGCTGGATGCAAACATCAAGCAGATAGCCGCAGGGCTTGCCGGTGAGGCTCCGGGGAAGCTTGATTGGTTGCTTGGGGCAACCTACGATGTAGGTCCAAAGAAGATAGTTGATGACCTCAAGAAGAACATGGAAGAGATCGAACTTGGGAAGTCTCTCATCCCAGGAGCGGAC
>Ga0182016_10003738_pt1 | contig 17210 bp, 21 predicted proteins | sample 712S2MmetaG_FD_120491 | JGI IMG/M metagenome (GOLD analysis project Ga0182016, IMG submission 120491) | Permafrost microbial communities from Stordalen Mire, Sweden - 712S2M metaG | ecosystem: Environmental > Terrestrial > Soil > Wetlands > Permafrost | place: Sweden: Stordalen | collected...
GGTTTACACCGAGAACTGGGCCGCGTGGAGGCCGGCGTAGGAGCCGCCTGAGGCGAGGAGCGCGTCGTGGGTGCCCGTTTCGCGGAGCTGGCCGGCTTCTATATAGAGGATCTTGGTGGCGCGGCGGATCGTTGAGAGGCGGTGGGCGATGATCAGGGTCGTCCGGCCCGGGAGAATACGATCGAGCGCTTCCTCGATTAGGTGCTCGGAGTGACTGTCGAGGGCGCTGGTGGCCTCGTCGAGGATCAGGATCCGGGGGTCGCGCAGAATCGCCCGCGCGATCGCGATGCGCTGGCGCTGGCCGCCGGAGAGCCGCACGCCGCGCTCGCCGACCTTGGTGTTGTACCCCTCGGGCAGGGCCGCGACGAACTCGGCGACGTTGGCCTCACGGGCGGCGACCAGGACCTCATCGTCGGTCGCCTCGAGCCGGCCATAGCGGATATTGTCGGCAATCGTGCCGTTGAAGAGCTGGGTCTCCTGGGGCACGAGGGCGATCGCGCCGCGCAGATCGTCGAGCTTCACGGTGGCGATGTCGATCCCGTCGAGCGTGATCCGGCCGCCTTGCGGGGCGTAGAAGCGTGGGACCAGATTCACGATCGTCGACTTGCCGGCGCCCGACGGGCCGACCAGCGCCACCGTCTCGCCATGGAGCATTTCGGCGGTAAACCCGGCCAGCACCGGCGGCCCGTCGTCCGCGTAGGCGAAGCGGACGTCCTCGAAGCGGACGTCGCCCACGATCGCGGGCAGCCGCACCGCACCCGGCGGGTCGTCGGCTTCGATCGGCAGATCGAGGATCGCGAACACGCGCGACGCGCCGACGAGCGCACGCGAGAAGTCGCCCAAGAAAATCGAGAAGCGGTTCATCGGGTTGATCGTCAGCGCCATCGCTCCGAAAAATGCAATCGCCTGCGCCGGCTCGATGCGGCCCGCGCCGATTTCGCGCACCACCATCACCACGATCGCGATGATCGCGAGCGACACGATCGTCGCGATCACCGGGGACTGCGTTTGGTTGAGCTGCGTGACTTTCATCTGCGCACCGAAGTACGCATCGTTCGCGCCGGCAAAGCGATCGCGCTCGAAATTTTCGCGCCGGAACGCTTTCACGACGCGCTGATTTGACAGTACCTCAGCGAGATTCGACGCCAGATCCGCGATGCGTTCTTGCGCCGAACGCGTGCTTACCGTAACGAGCCGGTTGAATTTCCCAATCACGATCGAGACGACGGGTGTGCACGCGAGCAGCACGACCGCGAGCAGCCAATCGATCGACACCATCCAGATCAGCGCGGCGACGAACGTCACCGTGACTTGCACCATCTGCGGCAGCGAGATGCTGACGGCGTCCGTCATCAAACCGAGATCGTTGGAAAAGCGCGACATGAATTCGCCCGGGCGCCAGCGGTCGAAATCCGCCAGCGCCATGCGGTTCACATGATCGAACATCCGCGCGCGCAGCGTGGCGATCATGCGCTGACCGCTCCACGCCGTGAGATAGCTTTGGCCGTAGCCGGCCAGATTGCCGACGATCTGCGAGAGAAAGATCAGCCCGCACACGATCCAGAGTGCGCCCCAGTCGACGCTCGTCGGAACCGCCCCGTGCTGATAATGGATCACCCGCGTCATCAGCAGGCCCGGCAGTTGCAGCAGCACGGTCGGGGCGATGCCGGCGATCACGCCCATGAGCATCGCCAGCGCTACCCGGCCGAGATACGGCCGAGCCTCACGGAAAATGCGCTGCAAGACCTCCGAGCGTTCCACCGATTCGCGCTTTGCGTGCCAAGTCGCGAAACCTTCGCTCCCGTCGCCCGGTACGTCCGGTAAGTTCCCCACGGGAGGCGAGAGCATGGACTGTTACTTTCATCATGCGGTGCCGTCGGTGGCCCGTTGCACGGGTTGCGGCAAATCGATTTGCGCCACGTGTCGCGCGGAGTCGGCGGATTGCCCGAGCTGCCGTTTAGCGGCGCGCATCGACCAGGCCGCGGCTCAGCGTCAAACCCTCGCCGGGGGCGTCGGACCGTCTTCCGAACCAAGCGGCGGTTACGCGTATCAGCAGCAGCGCCAGTGGCAGCCGCAGGCGCAACCGCCGCCGCGCAACGCCGCCGTCGCCAACGTACGGCCGGAATCGCGCGCCCTCGTCGCGCTCGGCTATCCGTTCTGGCCGCTCGCGCTCATCGCGCTCTTCGATCAGTCGGGCTCGGACTTCGTGCGCCGCAACGCTTGGCAAGCACTTGGATTCAACGCCGGGATGTACGGCTTAGGCTGGCTCTTTTCGTCGATCGCGATGATCCCGTTTATCGGGATCTCGGCGTGGCCGCTGCTGCCGTTCATCGTGCCGGTGACGATCGTCGCCTCGGTCGTGTACGCGATCAAGGTATGGCACGGCGACGATGTGCGCGTGCCGTTCGTCTCCGACATCGTCGACCAGAAGCTCAACCCGACGGCTTAAACGGCGACCACCTCGGCCCGGTAGCGCGCGAGAAACGCGCGCGCCGCGGCCTCGTGATCGAGGATCGGCGCGGGATACGCGCGCGCGCCGAAGAGCGGCAACGACAGCTGCGGTTGCGGCCGTTCGCCGCGCTCGAAGATCGTGGCGTCGGGCAGCCCCGCGAGTTCGGGAATCCAGCGCCGCACGTAGCCCGCAGCGGGATCGAAGCGATGCGCCTGCTTCACCGGATTGTAGATGCGCGGATACGCCGCGAGATCGGCGCCGACGCCCGCCACCCATTGCCAGTTGCCGGTGGCTAGGGCGGGATCGTCTTCGATCAGCAGGCGGTCCCACTAGTCGCGGCCGACGCGCCAGTCGACGCCCAAATCGAAACAGAGAAACGACGCCACGATCGCGCGCACGCGCGGGTGCATGCGGCCGGTAGCGCGCAGTTCGCGAATCCCCGCATCGACCAGCGGAAAACCCGTCGTGCCGCTGCGCCACGCATCGAGTTGCGGATGCGTGCGGGCAAACGCGAAGCGCCGCATCTTCTCTTGCAGCGGGGCCTCATCGAGCGCGTCGTTATACCAGCCGAGCTGCAAAAAGAAATCGCGCTGGGCGAGCGCCCGCAGCCACAGCCGCACGGCCGTGGTTTCTTCGATCAGCAGAAACGGATCGCTCGCGCGCGCGCACGCCCCGCGCACGGCGCTGCGGGCCGACACCGTGCCGAACGAGAGCTCCGCCGAGAGATCCGACGTCGCGCCCGCGTCGGGCACGTTTCGCGCGATCCCGTAGCCGAGGATCGGACCGTTCAGAAAAGCAGCCAGCTTTTGCGCACTCGCGGCCGGAGAGACGGGGCCGACTTCGATCTCGCGCGCGCCGAAGTCCGCGGGTACGGGCAAGGCTTCGCTCGCGATCTCCGACTGCGCGAACTGCACGGCGGGAAGTGCGTCGGGCGGAATGAGCGTACGCCAGCGCTCGAAGTAGGGAACGAACGCGCGCCAGCCGTCACCGCGGCGATGCGAGAGGGCGAGGTCCTCCGGCGGCACGACCGGGGCATCGTGAACGGCCACGACGCGGATGCCCGACTCCTCGAGCGCCGCCTGCACGTCGCGGTCGGCCCGAATTTCTTTCGCGTCGTAGCGCACGCTCCACGCCACCGTCTCGGCCCCGATGCCCCGCGCGAGCGAGCGCAACGTCCCCGCCGTCGGACCGCGGCGAACGATCAGCCGGCCGCCGCGGGCCCGGATCGCCGCGTCCAGGGCGGTCACCGCGGCACAGTAGTAGGCGGCGCGGCGCGGCGAGGAGCGCAAACGGGCCGAGCGGGCCGGATCGAGGACGAGCACCGGCACGACGTCGCCGAATTGCGCGGCCTGCGCGAGTCCGAGATGATCGTCGACGCGCAAATCGCGCGTGAACGCGAAGAGCGTCTTCAGCGCGCGAACCGGCGGTCGATCATAGCCCGCCGTTCTTCGCAGCGGCGCTAACCTTCCTTTGCTCACCGGGGCTTGGGCTCACAATGTGTCCCAGACAAGAGGAGAACTGTAAAATTCTTGCTCAATCCTGATGTGTGCCTCGACTTGCTTTGCGCGCCTGCGCGACGCGTGACGTCCAGCGCTTGATCAGCGACGGCGTCCTTGCGGGTGCCCTCCCGGCCGGTGAGACGTGGCCCAACCGTGCTAACCAATGGCTCGAGGAGATGCAGGCCGGACGCCGCCTCGTGATGGTCGCGGATTTCGGCGGGACGCTCGTGGGCTTAGGGCAACTCGTCTTCCGCTTCGCCAACGGGTATCAAGATGCGGAAGCGGCCAACGGCGCCGAGATCGCGATGATCGACTCGATCCGCATGCGCCCGGACGCGCCCGCGAATCTCTCCACGCACATTATCGTCGAACTCGAGAAGTACGCGAAGAAGCATCGCATCAAAGTGCTGACGTTCCTCGTGCCCATGGACAACAACCGCGCACTCAATCAAGTGAAGAGCTGGGGCTTCGAAGAGTTCCGCATCATGCCCGAAGGCGGCAAACTACTCGCGTTCTTCCGCAAACGCATCGGGTAGATTTGCGCCTCCTTGCAATCGCGCTGTGCGGCTTCATCGTCGCATCAGCGATGGCGCGCGCAACGGCGCAGTTGCCGTCGTACCCGGTGACGGTGCCGTCCGAAAGCGGCGCCCCGGTGACCATCACCGACATCGCCAATTACAGCCGCAGCACGACTCGCGGCGGTGTGCCGTTGTCGAACGACTACCTCTATTGCGTTTCATTCCACGCCGAGACGGCCGACGTGCACTCGGTGACATTTGAGATCTATCACGCGCGCGCGGATGGGAGCATCACCAACGTGAAGACGCTCACGCGCGACGGCGATTTCGCCCCCGGCGTAGAGATCCGCAGCTATCAAGGGGAGAAAGTGGCGGGAGGCGGCGACCGGCACGCACTTGCGAACTGCATCCCGTTCTCGCCCGCATTCGGTGACGAACGCACCACAGTCGTCCGCCCGATTCGCGCCGAACTCGCCGACGGAACGAACTGGGTTTCGAAGACGCCGCCGGCGGCCGTTGCACCGCCGATCGAGGTGACCGATACCGCCGTTCCGCCGCCGTGGGATGGAGCGCACCACAGCGGCTACATCGCCGTCGCTTCCGGCGGCGGATCCATTATCAAGCCGGAGCCGCAGCAAATCGCGATCTTCGCGCCACAGCGCCAACGCGCGTCCGCTACGATCACGATTGCAAAATGCTGCGTTTCGCAGTATGGATTCGACGGGAGCGGCAACCTCATCGCCGCATCGACGGCAGAAGGCGTGCTGGTCTTTGCACCGGGCGCGACGACGGCAACACGCCGGCTCCCCGACCACGTCGGCTACGTTCTCGCAATCAATCACCGCGGCGACATCGCGATCGGCGGCGTGAATCGTAGCCCGGATGTCGCCGTGTATCCAGCGGGCGGTAGCCCCTACCGGATTGCAGCTGCACCTCCGGCCGGCGGGCTTGCGCTATCGGAAAGCGGCGAACTCGCCGTGATCGATCAGGCGACGAATACGGTCAGATGCTACCCGCGCGGCGCCGTCGAGCCCAGCCGATCGTTCGCGTTCAGCGGTGTGCCGTACGCGCGAATCGCCATGGGGAGTCTCGCGTACAGCCACCAGGGTATCCTCGCCGTCCAAAGTACGACCGAACATCTCATCCGTCTTTATTTGCCGGGCCAATCGACGCCGGTGAAAACAGCCCCCGCTGCCGGCGCGTTCGCATTCGACGGCGACGATGACATGATCGGCATTTCAACGCTGCAGACGCAAATTATGTCGCCGAACCCGAGCGTTCCGCCGCGCATGATCGCCCACGGCGGAGCGGCGATTGCTGCGGAATACGCATCACGCCGCTTCGCCGTTCGAGATGCCTTTCGCAATGAGTTGACGATTTACGAAACCGACGGCACGCAAACGCTCGTGCCACAGCTCTTCCGCGGAACCGGCGTCGCCATCTCCCCATAGGTCAAAGGAGCGGATCGCTAGGATGCGCGGGCAGTGCGGCTGATCGTGGCGAGTGTCGTCGCGACCGCTCGCATGAAACCGGCGTCATAATCGTGCGCATAACATCGTGGCTACGGAAGTCGTAGGTTTTACTATGTCATGCCGAGCGCAAGTTCGCGGAGCGAACTGTAGTCGAGGGACAGTTTCAATCGGGATACTTGGTGGCAGTCCTTCGACTCCGCGCCTGCGGCGCTGCGCTCTGGATGACAAATAATAAGGGTTTGCGCGAGAGGCCGATGCGCGAAGGCGCGACGTGTTCGGCCGAGCGCGAAGCCGCGAGGTTAGCCGCCGATTTCGCTTAGGGCACGCATGGCGCTGGCGGTTGTGCCGATGTCGAGGTGATGGCGTTCCGGTTTGACGTACATTGAGCCGCGCAGGATCGCGATGAGTGCATCTTCGCCGGCGTGATCGCGGACCGGGGTGCGCAGATCGATAAAGTGGTCGCCGAAAAGGCACAGTTTGAGGCGTCCGTCGGCTGAGAGCCGGACGCGATTGCACGTGTCGCAGTAGTCGTGTGAGAGTGGCGAGATCACGCCGACGCTGCCGGCGGCGCCGTCAAAGGCGTAGTAGCGCGCGGGACCGTTGCCTTTGGGGCCGTCGACCGGACGCAGATCGCCGATCGCACCGATGCGCTCGAGAATCTCTTGCGCGCTGATGTACTGGCTGACGTGACCTTCGACGTTTTCTTGGACCGGCATCACTTCGATGAAGCGCACGGCGACCGCGCGGTCGCGGGTCATCTGGGCGAAGGCCTCGACTTCATCGTCGTTTTGGCCGCGCATCACGACGCAGTTGAGTTTGATCGGGCCGAGGCCCGCGGCGAACGCTGCATCGATGCCGTCGAGCACGCGCTGCAATCCCGGGCGGCGCGCGATCGCCTCGAAGCGGTCTTCGCGCAGCGTGTCGAGCGAAATATTTGCGCGCGTGAGACCTGCCGCAACTAAGCCTTGCACTTGGTCGGCCAAGAGCAGTCCGTTGGTGGAGAGCGCGATGTCGTCGATGCCGGGCGTGGCGGCAATCATGGCCACGAGCCGATCGAGGTCTTTGCGGATCAGCGGCTCGCCGCCGGTGAGGCGGATGCTGCGCACGCCGACCTTGGCGGCCGCGCGCACGATCTCGGCGATCTCCTCATAGCTGAGGATTTCCGCCTTGTTGATCCACGGCAAGCCTTCTTCGGGCATGCAGTAGACGCAGCGCAGGTTGCAGCGATCCGTTACCGAGATCCGGAGATAGGTAATCGGCCGATGAAAGGCGTCGGCGAGCTGCGGCTCGAGCGGCCGCGCAATCAGATCGATCATTGACCAGCTACCATTCGGCGCCGGGCAGCGCTAATCCGTCGCGAAGACCTGCTGGTCGATCCGGACGTTGAGCTTGTAGTTGGTGAATGACGAGGCCACGTCGGCGTGGTACTGCGGAAGATCGACCTTGCCGGACTGCGACTTGATCACGTAGTTGCCGTCTAGGACGGCGTAGGTTTGCTGGAACGAGATGGTCCCTCCATCTTTGTAGATGTAGGCCATCGAGGTGACCGTTGCGGTCCGGTCGTCGACGGCCACATCGACATGGTCGATCCGGCCGTTTTTCTTGCGGACGAGGCGGAACTGGGCCGTCGTACCGTCGTCCGACACCGGGGTCACGTCGTAGGTTTGCGACCATTCACTCGGCGGTTCGAGCTGCGGGTAGACTTTCTTGAACTGGCTGGCCAGCGCCGGCACCGTTTCGAAGACGACCGCGTTCTTATCGGGTTGCTCGAAATAGGCTTTGCCGTCGAGCGAGGGGCTGATGAACGGGAATCCGTGCGTGGTCACATCGACGTGCAGATCGGCCTGATACGATTTTAGGCCCGCGTTGACTTTCTGCATACGGGCATAAACGGCCGCAGCATCGCCGCCCGGGGCGGGCGCCGCAGCGAGCGAGCCCACCGTGAGGGCGGCCGCAAGGGCGAGGCGAGTATACATCGCGAGCATCGCACCTATTCTACCGGAGCTCCCTGAGAATGGGATAGCAGTGCGGCCCGAATCTCATCGAAAACCAATTCGTCGGTCTCCTGTTCCGACCGTACCCGGAGCGCAGCGAGCGCTCGCGGCGAACCGATGCGGCCGAGGGCCCAAGCGGCGTGACCGCGCACCAACGGATGCGGGTCGCCGGCGACCGCCTCCTCGAGCGCGGGCACGTCGGCGCGGTCGAGCAGGTTGCCCATAGCAACCGCTGCATTGCGCCGCAGGATCGCGCCGCCGCGCCAACCGATCGCCGTGCGCGCGTAGCGGCGCTTGAATTCACCGCTCTTGAGGCGCAGCAGCGACGCCAGCGACGGCGCCCGCGTTTCGTCGTCGACCGGCGCGAAGGCCGCCGCCGTGCGCGGCGCGCGGTTCGTGGGCGGACACGCGTCTTGGCACAGATCGCAGCCCCACACCCACGTGCCGATCAGCGGCCGCAGCTCGCGCGGGATCGGTCCGGTGCGTTGCGTGAGATCGGAGATGCAGCGGTTCGCATCGATCGTGTAGTCACCGCGCAGCGCGCCGGTGGGGCAGGCGGTGACGCAACGCGTACACGCGCCGCAGCTCTTCTTCAGCGGCACATCCGGTGCGATCGCAAGCGACGTGACGACTTCGCCGAGGAACACGTACGAACCCAGGCCGGGCGCGATGAGGTTCGTGTGTTTGCCGATCCAGCCGACGCCGGCGCGTTCGGCAAACGCGCGTTCGGCGACCGGCGCCGTGTCGCACGCAATCGCCGTCGTTGCGCCGAGCGCTTCCAGCTCGCCGGCCAGCGTGCCGAGCAGCACGCGCATGCGCCGGTGATAATCGTCCGACCAGGCGTAATTCGAGACGCGGCCGCGACCGTGCTGCGCCTTCTCCGGCGGCGAAGCATACGCGACCGCAACGCACACGACGCTGCGTGCAGCGGCGAGGAGGGTGCGCGGATCGGCCGCTTTCGCCGCGTAGCGTTCGTCGTAGGGCCACGTTTGCAGGTCGCCGCGGCCGAACGAGGCGGACATGCGCTCGTGCGTCCAGGCTTGCGGTTCGGCCGGCGCGATGCGCACCGCATCCGCTCCGCACTTGCGAGCTGCGGCGAGCACGTTCTCCCGCAGCTCGACGGCCGTCATAGCGAAGGCAAACCGCCGCGGCGTTTGCGCGCCGGAAAGGCGCGATCGATCGCCGCGATCTCATCGGGCGTCAGGCGGAAATTGCCGGCGGCGGCGTTATCGCCGACGTGCGCGGGCTTGGAGGCCTTGGGAATAGCGAACGTCAGTTCCTCGCGCGTGAGAAAAGCGAGGATCACCGCGTGCGCCGTGACGCCGTGCGCTTTCGCGATGCGCTCGAGTTCCTTCGCACCGGGCGAGCCATTCCAGTCGCCACGGCCGAACGGCGTGTAGGCTACGGTCGCGATGCCGGCCTTTTGACTGAACGGAATTTCGTGTTCTTCGATCGTCCGTTCGCCCAAATGATAGAGCACCTGATTGCAGGCGATCTTCTCCCGTTTGAGGGCGCCCTGCGCTTCGCGCAAATCGGCGACGTCGAAATTACTCACCCCGAGCGAACGAATCGCGCCGTCGGCTACGAGCTGCTCGAGGGCACGCATCGTTTCGGAAAGCGGCACGCTACCGCGCCAGTGCAGCAGATAACAATCGAGATAGTCGACGCGCATGCGCTTCATCGAGGCATGACACGCCTTGATCGTACCGTTGAACGACGCGTTCGACGGCAGCACTTTGGAGACGAGAAACAGCTGCTCGCGCGGCAGACCGGCAATCGCGTCGCCGACGAGCGTCTCCGCGCCGCCGTCACCGTACATCTCCGCCGTATCGATGTGCACCATGCCCAACTCAACACCGGCACGCAACGAGGCGATGGCCTCATCGCGCGCGCTGCCGCGCAGCGGCACGTTCCATGTCCCTTGACCGATGACCGGAACGTCCGGGAAGCCGGCACCAAACGGGCGTGCAATCATGAGGCGGGGTTCCAAGGATCGTAGAGCTCGATTCCCGTGGCCCTAAAATCTCCGGTGTCCCGGCTGACGAGGGTGAGACCGTACGTTTGTGCAGTCGCGGCAAAGAACGCGTCCATCGTGGCTATCGGGACACCAGCTTTTTTGCTGCGCGCCCTCACCTGGCCCCAAGCTAGGGCGACGTGCTGATCGATGTTTAGGATGCGCCCCTCGAAGCGCGCCGGCAAATCATCCTCGAGCCATGAAGCCAACTGCTCGCGCCGGCGTCCGGCCGACATGGCATCAATGCCGTAACGTATTTCTGCAAGAGAAACGACACTGAGAAAAACCCGGTCCTCGTCGACGTCAGCTAGCCATGACACGACCCTGGGCTCGGGACGCGGCTTCAGCCACTCCGAAACAACGTTCGTATCGACTAAGAATTTCATAGATCGATGTCGCGCGGCTCGTCCTTTGTGCGTTCGATTCGCAATTTTGCGCCCCGCAGGGGCGAGGCTGCGAAAAATTCAGCGAGGTTGCCCACGCGCTTCGTTTTGCGCTCCCATTCCGCGGTCGACACGACGACCACGGCATCGCGACCCTTGCGCGTAATGACCTGCGGACCATCGAGGAGTGCCCGATCGATCAGCTCACTCAGGCGTGCCTTGGCTTCAGCAACCGGCCACGCTTCGCCGGAAGCCCTGTCTGGGCGTCCCGTGATGGTCTTGATGGTCATGATAGTCATAATAGCATGAATTGGAGACTACCGCCATGTTGCGCGATCGTGGCTGTCCTTCGACTACGCGAACTTCGTTCGCTGCGCTCTGGATGACAACGGAGGCTTAGAAGATGTCGAACGTCGCGTCGAGTGCGGCGTAGGCGAGCAGGCCGTCGCGTAGGTGGCGGACGTTGCCGAAGCCGGCGTCGCGCAGGCGGCGTGCGGCCCAGCGTGATTTTACGCCGACGCGGCAGGCGACGATGTAGTGCGCGGTTGGGTCGAGTTCGTGTAAGCGCGCTTCGAAGACTGAGGCCGGCAGCGACACTGAACCTTCGGGGGCGCCGAGGACGGCTTCGTGCGGTTCGCGCACGTCGAGCAGACGCGCTTGCGGATCGCGGGCGAGCAGCGCATCCAAATCAGCGGCCGCGATCTCGACGTCATCAGCGTCGAGCGGCGTGGCTACGGCGTCGGGCGACACGTCGTGGAGCGTCGGGCCATCACCGCAGAGTGGGCAAGCCGGATCACGGGCGATGCGCACTTCGCGCACGCGGGCGTCGAGCGCATCCACCAGCATCAGGCGGCCGATGAGCGGCGTGCCGATGCCGAGCACGAGCTTGAGCGCTTCCGAGGCTTGCCACGTGCCGATCATGCCGGCGAGCACGCCGAGCACGCCGCCTTCGGCGCAGTTCGGCACGAGTTCCGGCGGCGGCGGTTCGGGATAGAGGCAGCGGTAGCACGGGCCGCCGGGCGCGCCGAAGACCGAAACCTGGCCATCGAACCGGAAGATCGACCCGTACACGTCGGGTTTGCCCTCGAGCACGCACGCATCGTTGATCAAGTAGCGCGCGCCGAACGTATCGGTGCCGTCCACCACCACGTCGTAGAGCCGCACGATCTCGCGCGCGTTGGCGGCGTTCAACCGCAGCGGCAGCACATCGAGCGCGATCTGCGGGTTGAGCGCGTGCAGACGTTCAGCGGCGGTCGCGGCCTTCGATTTACCGACGTCTTCGGTATCGTAGAGAATCTGCCGCTGCAAGTTCGTGACGTCGACTTCATCGTCATCGACGATGCCGATACGACCGACGCCGGCCGCCGCTAGATACGCGAGCACGGGCGAGCCGAGACCGCCGGCGCCCACGACGAGCACGCGCGCCGCGGCGAGCTTTTCCTGGCCCGCCAGTCCGACTTCGGGAATGAGCAAGTGACGGCTATACCGCCGCAAATCGACCTTGCCGGCGAGCGAGGGCATCAGACCGCGACCGACGGTATCGCGATGCGCGGATGGCGTTCGTTGAGCCAGCCCAACACGGCCGCGCGCGAGTTGTCGCCGGCGAACGTGTGGTCGCTCGCAACCGTCGCAAACGATTTGGGCTCCGGTGCGCGCGCGAAGAGATCCTCGACGCTGGCCCGTGTTACCATACCGTCGCGTTCGGCGGCGATGAAGAGCGTCGGCCGTCCGGCGAGCTTCGGCAGCGCGGCATCGAGCAGCGGCTGCCACTGCATCGCCAGTTCGGGCAACGCCAGACCATCGACATACGACGAACGCAAATCGACGACGCCGCCCCGCGAGAGCGCCTCGAGTGCTTGGGGCCGCCCGTAACCGGTGGCAATGGAAATGGCGCCGTCGATCGTCGCATCGTCGGCCGCCGTGCAGAGCGCCGTTGTCGCGCCCATGCTGTGGCCCATCACGTACAGCGTTGTCGCGCCGCGCGAGCGCGCCGTCGCTACGACCGCGTGCATCGCATCGGTGAGATCGGTAACGGTGTTGAGACGGCCCCCGCTCGAGCCGAGTTTATGCCCCGGAAAGTCGAGCGAATAGATCGCGAAGCCGTGGCTCGCGAGGAAGGCGCACAGCATGTCGAGGTTTTGCTTGGAGCTCGAGTAGCCGTGACCGACGACCAGCGTCACGTCGCGCGGCCGCCGCGCCTCGTATCCGAGCACGGCGACCGTGTTCGAGCCGGCATCGACGCGAAACAGCTCGACGTTCATGACGGCGTGTTGGCGATCCAGGCGGTATCGCCGTCGCGATACGTCTCGCGCTTCCAGATCGGCGCGCGCGCCTTGAGCGTGTTGATCGCGAACTCGCAGGCGTCGAACGCCGCACCGCGATGCGGCGAACCGACCGCAATCGCAACGCTCGCCTCACCCAACCCAACGCGTCCGGTGCGGTGGACGATCGCGATGCGCAGCGGCCCCCAGCGTTCGCGCGCTTCGGCGGCGATCGCCTCGAAGTCGGCGCGCGCCAAGTCGAGATAGGCTTCGTAATCGAGCGCTTCGACGGCGCGGTCGTCGCCGGGCGACGTTTCGCGCGTGGTGCCCAGAAACGTGCAGATCGCGCCGTGCGCCGGACTTCCGACCTCAGCGATCATCGCGGCCAGGTCGATCGGCTCCGGACCGATCGCGATCATCCGCCACCCACCGGCGGCAGCAGCGCGATTTCGTCGCCGTCGGCAACCCGCGTCGCGCCGTCAACCACCACGCCGTTACGCGCAAAGCGGGTTGAAGCGCGCATGCGTCCTGCTTCGGGCGAAGCGGCCGTCAGCGACAGCCATACATCCTCGAGCGTTGCGGACGAACCGACGTCCAGCGAGCGCTCACCGAAGCCGAGCAGTTCGCGCAGCCGCGCAAACGCCAGCACGCGCAGCGCCATCAGAAGCCGCCGAGGTCGGTGGTGTAGCCGTTCTTTTCGAGCCAGGCGCGACTCTCGTCGTGCTTGCCGAGCAGGTCGATGCGGCTACAGGTCAGCTTGTGCAAGAGCACTTCCCAGAAGTGCTGATCCATGTTGTAGACGTCGTCGGGAATCTGGTTGTGCGTGCGCGAGTGTTCGCGCAGGGCTTCCCAATCGCGCCGCGCGAGCAGGTCGCGGAGCGCGTCTTCGTATTCGGGCGTGGGAGCGGCGGGCTGCATTACGCGCTCTTCTTCTCCGCGGCGAAGCAAAAACGCTCGATCGCCTGCGCCACGCCGTCGCTCTCGTTGCTGCCGGTCACGTAGTGGATGGCTTGGCGCACTTCGGGCAGAGCGTTCGCCATCGCCACGCCGATGCCCGACCATTGCAGCATCGGCACGTCGTTGCGCGAGTCGCCGATCGCCAGCACGTGTTCGCTCGGGATCTGGAAATCCGCACACAGCCGCGCGAGCGCGTTTTTCTTGTTCGCATCGCGGCTGAGCACGACGCATTCGATGAAATCGTTCCACGTCTCGGTGAGATAGGCCAGCGGCAGATCCCCGAACTCGCGCTGCATCGCCGTCACGGCCGGCGTGCCGAGAAAACGGATAAACGTCGGCGCGCCGAATTTCAGCGCCTCGAGCAGCGACGGCACTTCACGCCAGCCGGGGCCGGTCATATCTTGCATGTAGACGTGCGAGCCGGTGACGCGCCAGAACATCTCCTCCGCGTACACGGCCACGTGCACGCCGGTGCGTTCCGCAAACTCCAGCATCGGCTTCGCGTACTCGAGCGGCACCGGCACGTGGTTGAGCACCTTATTTGCGGAGAAGTCTTTGGTCAGTGCGCCGTGGCAGCAGATCACCGGGAGGTTGAGCCCGAGTTCGCGCGAGACGCGGATCGGCGTATCGGCGCCGCGGCCGGTGACGAGCACGACGCGAATGCCGCTCTTGAGGGCGCGCGTGATCGCCGCGCGATTGACGGCGGAGACCGATTCGTCGGCCGCGAGGAGCGTGCCGTCGAGGTCGAGGGCGATGAGGTCGATAGGCTGCGTCAAAGGGAGAGGTCGTCTTTCATCGATGGGGTGAGCCGGCGTTCCATGCGCACGATGCGCGCCCGGTAGCGTCCGTCGGACTCGAGGCGCACGTTCGGCGACACGGATTCGGCGGCCGGGCCGTCGAGCAACGCCCCGACGTCGATCCCCGGTTCCGGATCGGCCCAGTATTCGTCACAGACGGCAAAGCCGCTGGCCCGGTACGCGGCGATCGCTCGCCCGTTGTACCCCGCCACCTCCAGCCGGAGACAGCGGAATCCTTCGTTAGCAAGAACCTCCACAAAGGCCCCTAAGATGCGCCGCCCCAGGCCCCGCCCGAGATACGCCGGGTCGAGCATGATGCCCAATTCGCCCGTGGCGGTGGCCGGCTCCATGTTACGCACGATCAGCGTCGCGACGATCCGCTCGTCGGCGAGTCCCACGTAGGGACGGCGCGCGGCCGGACTGCCCGAGAGCATCGCCCACAGCTCGTCGGCGTCGGCGGCCGTGAGCGCGGGCAGATTGTAGTGCCGGAAGAGCGGATCGCGGTGCTGCGCCCAGCCGGCGAAGGCATCGACGTCTTCGCGCCGCATCAGGCGGATCGCAACGTTCACACCACCGGGGGCGTTGTTCGGGATATGCGTCTCCTCGCTCGGTCCCTCGCGGGAACGACCGTCGCTTTCCTCGCGGCCGGCGCGACCGCCCTTGCGCAAGGGGAGAACTGCACGCACGACACGCTGGCAGCCGATGCCACGCCGATCCTCGCGACGTTCTGCGTGTCGGGCCCGCCGGCGGCGCGCGTAACGGTCACCGAGACGTTCGTGCGCGGGACCGAACGGATTTCACGGCCGCTGGTGGTCGACGTGGTGAGCGGCGCGACGGTGACCCGCGTTGTCGACGACGTGCCCCTCACCGAACTCGGCTCGAACAAGCAGCTGCACCTCACGGTCGCCTATCGGAGCGGCGCGGCCATCCTCGAACACGCGCTCCTGCTGCCCGGGGCGATCGTCCTCAAATAATCCCGGTAATCCGGTCGCAACCTCTGGTTCCCGGGCCTGGTTACTACGTCGCGACATGGCCTGTACGGCGGTAGCCCCCGGTTTGACGCCCGCGGAGCGGAGCCGATACGTTATCGAGCATCTGCCCCCCGGGCTTTTTCGTGTCCCGGAGGGTGAAGACGGTGCCGTCGCTTGGCGCATCGCCTCGGAGCCGTTCCGGCTCGCGCCCGCGACGTTAGCGAAGATCGAGGCCCTCGGGCCGGATCTGGTGGCCTTCTATCGGGCGCTCAACGGGCTCTACACGCGCAGCGCGCGCGGCACGATCCCGACGTTCCTGGCCGAGTATCTCGATCAAGGGAAACCCGAGAGCATCGTTAAGCTCGCGCGCCAGAATCGCTTCAAGGCCGACATTCCGCAAGTGATCCGGCCCGACTTGATCCTCACCGACGGCGGCTTCATCGCAAGCGAACTCGATAGCGTGCCGGGCGGCATGGGCTTCGTCGGCGCGATGGCGCATACGTATTGCGAACTCGGGCTCGACACGGTCGGCGACAACGACGGCATGGCGCACGCGTTTTCCGCGATGGCCGCGGCAACCGCGCAAAAGGAACGTCCGTTCACCGCGATCGTGGTATCGGAAGAATCGGCCGATTATCGCGGCGAGCTGGGCTGGCTCGCCGAACGCATCCGCACGCTCGGCCTCGGCGATGTGTACGTGTGCGCGCCGCAAGACATCGTGTTCACCGAAGAGGCGCTCTTCGTCCGTCATGCCGACGGCAAAGAAGATCGCATCGACGTGCTCTATCGCAATTTCGAGCTGTTCGATCTGCTCAACGTGCCCAAGCAAGAGCTGATGCTTTACGCCGCGCGGCATAACCGCGTAAAGCTGACGCCGCCGCCGAAGCCGCAGTTCGAAGAGAAATCGTCGTTCGCGCTGCTGCACCATCCGCTGCTCGAAGCGCTCTGGCGCAAAGAACTCACCGACGACGTGTTCGCGCGGTTGCGCGCGCTCTTTCCGCAAACGTGGATCCTCGATCCGCGTCCGCTGCCGCCGCAAGCGGCGATCATGGGCCTGACCGCAAGCGGTCTGCCGGTGTCGGACTGGATGCAGTTGGAGACGCTCGGCAAAGGCGAACGCGACTACGTGGTCAAGCCGTCGGGCTTCAGCGAACTCGCCTGGGGTTCGCGCGGCGTCCAAATCGCGAACGATCTGACGCGCGAAGATTGGAAAGCGGCGCTGGTAAACGGACTCGCGGCGTATGAGAAGTCGCCGCATATCTTGCAGCGCTTCCACAAAGGCCGTCGCGTGCGCGTGGAATATTTCGATCCGGCCGGCGAAGCGATGAAAACGATGGACGGCCGCGTTCGGCTGACGCCGTATTATTTTGTCATCGGCGAAACGGTGAAACTCGGCGGCATTCTCGCCACCGTGGCGCCCGCCGACAAGCGCCTCATCCACGGCATGAGCGATGCGATCATGGCGCCCTGCGCGATCGCGGAGGACGGCGCCTGACTTCCGCTCCAGCGGCACCGGCGTGGTTCACGCTCCGCTGGATTGGGATCGGTACGTCCGCCGTCGCGGCGGTTCTGGTAAGCCTCCTCGCTCCCGCCTGGCTGCACGGCACGGTCCGCGCGGTAGCGTCCTACGATGTTGCGGCTGCCATCATTCTCATTTACGACTGGACCATCGGTTTACGCAACGACGCGAAGCATACGATGCGCCGCGCGGAGTTCGAAGATCCGGGCCGGCACGTGCTGCTGCTCATCATCGTGATCAGTGCCATTGCCGGACTGGCCTCGGCGGTCGTCATTCTCGGCAAGGGTGCGAACGTGCCGGCGCTCGATCGCAACATGGCGTTGGCATTCGGCATTTCCGCCGTGGTGCTCGGGTGGTTCTTGATCCACACCAC
>Ga0182016_10003739_pt1 | contig 17210 bp, 18 predicted proteins | sample 712S2MmetaG_FD_120491 | JGI IMG/M metagenome (GOLD analysis project Ga0182016, IMG submission 120491) | Permafrost microbial communities from Stordalen Mire, Sweden - 712S2M metaG | ecosystem: Environmental > Terrestrial > Soil > Wetlands > Permafrost | place: Sweden: Stordalen | collected...
CCGCAACTGCGCTCGAGCGACCAGTTCATGCGCCTGCAGGATGAGCTCGCCGGCACCGAGAATCGCATCGCCGTGGCCCGCAAGCGCTACAACGAGGCATTGCAGGACTACAACACCTACATCCTGCAGTTCCCCAACAGCATCTGGGCCGGCATGCTCGGCTTCCACCAGAACAACGCGCGCTTTGAAGCCAGCGCCGGAGCGCAGAACGCGCCAGCGGTCAGCTTCTAGCCCGAACGCCCCCCCGGCTTGCCTCACGCCTTGGGGATGACGGCTCAGGCACAACCAGTGGTACCCCACCCTCGCGACGTTTCTGTTTATGTCGCCAGGGTGGGATAGCACGAACCCCTTCCAGCCATCTCAACCAGGCAAGAACAGTGGGTGCTCCAGAGCCTGCCCTGAGCGAATTCGAATGGGTCTTGATTTTCAGACCTGGGAAAGCACGAATCTCAACCGGCCGGGAAACGCCCAAATTCCCAATGCCCGCAAAATCCACAACGCAAAAGAAGCCATCCCGCACCTTGCGGGATGGCTTCATGGTCAATGTCTGGCTGCGTGTTAGCGCCCTACTTGTACGAAGCGATGCCGCTGGCTTCGTCGTCGTAGATGTCGAAGACCGTGTACAGCTTGGTCAGCTGCAACAGGTCGTTCACCTTCTTTGACAGTCCCAGCAGCTTCAAGGCCGCGCCCTGGTTGCGCGCCGTGGTGTAGGCGCTTACCAGTTCGCCCAGGCCAGAGCTGTCAATATAGTTCACTTCGCTCAGGTTGAGCAGAATGCTCTTTTGCCCTTTGCCGATGAGGTCGCGAATAGCGTCGCGCAGCTGGACGCTGCCTTCGCCAAGTGTGATCCTGCCGTTGAGGTCCAGAACGGTCACGCCGTCTACTTCTCTGGAAGCGATAGATAGTGCCACTGAAAGTCTCCTCCTGCTCGGTAATACGGTTATAGCACTTGAGGGCGGTTCCAGAACTCATGTGCCGTCTTGAGAGTAGCGATTGGGAGCATTTTCTTGAGGAAAATGCCGATTTGCGACCGCGACCCCTGGGTGCTGCAGTTTTGGACCCTTTGAAGGGGCGGCTTCAGGTGAGGAATCTGCTGCCGGGCCCGGCCACGAACAAACTCTGGTCAAAAATTCGCGCCAACGCTTCAGGTTTGCTTTTCCGCCGGCTCCAGATGCTTGACCAGCTTTAATTCAGTTCCCGGATGCAGTTGTCGAAAGTGTACCTCATCCATCAACGATCGGATAAGGAATATCCCGCGGCCCGTGCCGCGAAGAAGGTTTTCCGGGGCCAGGGGATCGGGAATATGCATGGGATCGAAGCCCGTTCCCTGGTCGGCAATGACAAAGATGAAGTCTTTACCGGTATTCTCAAGCACGCCGTTGATCAGCCGCGACGGGTCGTATTCGTTTCCATGAAGCACCGCGTTCACGGTGGCCTCGTGCACCGCCATGGTGATGTGGAAACGAAGATCGTCGTCGAGCCCAGCTTCGGCGATCATCTTATCCGCCGCCGCCTCTACCTCGCTTACGCTTTCCATGGTGGAGTTCAGCTTGAAACTCCACCGTCCTTTGCTGGGTTCGTTCACCGGGTTAGGCTCCGCATTCGTTGCGTGGTTTGCGTCTCGGCGCATTTTACTCTTGCTCGCAGTTTCAAGTCTCCATGCGATTGTGTCAAGCCGCAAAGCATTTCATGCACCTACTTTCACTCCGCCCCCCTCCACCGTCACCCGCGCCGGTTTGCCATCCGCCCCCCCCGGTATTGATCTACACTCATCGCATGGAGCTGAAGAGCGAGCATCGAGCTGAACCGCAGGTCGCCACCCGTGTCAGCCTCACCGCGCTCCTCGGAACTCCCGTTACCGATGCGCACGGCCAGCTCCTCGGCAAACTCAAGGACATTGCCGTCACCACCGGTCCCGAGGGGGGCAAAGTGGCGGGGTTGGTGCTCAAAACCCGTGCCGGACTCGCCATGATTCCTTCGACCCAAGTCATGGAGACGGCCGCCGGCACGCTTGAGCTACGTTCGGCCGACGCCATCGCGCCGCTCAACGACCCGGGCACTTACCTCTATCTTCAGCAGGACCTGATCGACCGCCAGATCATCGACATCCACGGCCGCAAGGTGGTCCGCGTCAACGACGTCGATCTGGAATGGCTCGGCCGCGGCAGTGTGCACCTGCTGGGCGTGGCCGAGGTCGAAGTCGGCCTCCGCGGCGCATTCCGCCGTCTCTTCAAAGGCCTGCTGCCGCGCCCGCAGCTTGAAAAACTCTCGCGCCGCTTCCATCCCCGCGCCATACCCTGGCAATTTGTCGACGTCATCGAGCCCGATCCCGCCCGCAGGGTCAAGCTGCGCATCGAGCACGAGCGCCTGGCAGATATGCACCCCTCCGAGCTGGCCGACATTCTTGAAGATCTGGCGCCCGCCGAGCGCGAGGCAGTCTTCATCTCGCTCGACGAAGAAGTGGCCGCCGAGGCCCTCGAAGAGGTCGAGCCCAAGCTGCAAAAAGCCTTGCTCGAAAAGCTCGACGAAGAGCGCATCGCCGACATCGTCGAAGAGATGGATCCCGGAGCGGCCGCCGACCTGCTCAACGAGCTTCCTGAAGAACAATCCGACGCCATCCTTGAAGAGATGGAGCCGGAGGAGCGCCAGGAGGTCGAGGATCTCTTAGAGTTCGACGAAAACTCGGCGGCCGGCTGCATGACCACCGACTTTGTCGCCGTGGGCATTGATGCCACAGTCTCCCAGGCGGTGCAGGCGCTGCGCGCCTTCGACGGCGACCCCGAATCGGTGACGGAAATCTTTCTGCTCGACGAAAAGCGCGTGCTGCGCGGCGCAGTTTCGCTCGCCCGCCTGGTGATGTCGGTGCCCGAAACGCGGCTGAGCGTCCTTACCGAGCCTCGCGTGCTCTCCTGTCCGGCCGACACAAAACAGAACGAGCTCGCGGAGAAGTTCGACAAGTACAATCTGCACGCGCTGCCGGTGGTAGACTCCCAGAACCGCATGGTAGGGCTTGTCCAGTCCGAGCAGGTGATCAGCTTTCTGCGGGAAAAACTGTAGGGCGGTGAGCGGTGGACGGTGAGCGGTGGGGCTGTTTCCCGCTCGGGTTAGCCCATCGAATCTTCTTCTCCGAGCATCTCCCCGAGGCGGTCGAGATTGCGCTCCCAGGCCGTCCGGTGTTTCCGAATCCATTGCTCCAGCGCGCCAAATCCGCCAGGCTCAAGACGGCAGACACGCACGCGGCCGAGCTTTTCGGTGTGCACCAGCCCCGCGTCCTCAAGAATTTCGAGGTGCTGTATTACCGCCGTGAGAGTAATGCCGAGCGGCTCCGCCAGTTTCGAAACCGACGCGGGCCTCTCGACCAGCGCGTCAAGAATCGAGCGCCGGGTTGGATCGCCCAGCGCGTGGAACAGCTTGTCGATCTGCTCTTGAGAAGTGGGCATTTTGCTAATCAGCGCGCCAGTTCCTTTCCCAGCTTGTCGAAGAGCGCGCCCCAGCCATGTTCAAGCATCTTTGCGCCATCGGGCCAGTCCACATACGTTCCCTGGTTGGTGAGCACCAGGTCCGTTCCCGTTCCCGAAGGCAGAAATTCGAGGGTGACGAGAGTAATTGAGATGGGCTTTCCGTTCAACGACATCTTTGAGGTCATGACAATTCGCTGGTTGGGGAGAATGTCGTGATAACCGGACTCGTTCACGATCTCAGAGCCGGCGATCGGGTGCCCCTCCTTGAAGCGATAGTGCAGACGCTCGCTTCCGCCGATGCGAAAGTCCATCGAGAATTCCATGAGCTCATGGTCGCCCTCCGCATACCAGCGGTGTTTTGCGGTCGATTTCGGCAAATGCGGCGAAGACCCGCTCCGGCGGTTTCGGGTAGTTGCGTTCAATGGCAAAAGTGTCGTGGATGGTGGCAGGTTCAACGGCGGTCATGGTGTCCCTCCAACGGCATTAGTTAAGTAACGACTTCAGTATTAAGCGAGTTGAAGAAATTGTCAAGCGTATACTTCAGTGTTTTTATTGACAACCCCGCCATCTTCGCTCGTGCATTGATCTAAATGCAGGCTTCTCCGCCAAACACTCAGCCGGATTCGCCGTGCATCCACCGGCCACCGTAACTCGTTCATCACTGGCTTATTTCCGATTTGGTGGTAAACTTCTGCCAATCGATTCCGAGCAGTTTATTTGAGCGATCATCTGGCGGACACGCCTGAGGCTGGCCCAGCCGCCCGCGGCAGTTCGCACGCATGTTCCCGCGCACCTTATTTGGCCGCTCCCTGCGCACGAGGAGGTGTTCCATGGCCGAGATCAATCAAGACCAGACCAATCAATCTGACAGCCCGTTTTCAAATCAACCAGCCGCCCACTCCGCAGCCCAGCCGGCCAACCCTTCAACCCAGCAGTTTGTGAACGTGTGGAAGCCGGTCACCGACCTCTATGTTGAGGAACATGCCGACGTGCCTCCGCCGGCCATCGTCGCGCCGCCCCCAAGCCCTCTCAGTCGTGTCAGCCAGCCGCAGCCCAGCTATTGGTCCGGCGTGCCGATGAGCCTTAACGTCCTCACCGGCTTCTATTTTGTGAACGCGCTGGTCTATTTCATCGTTGGCGGCAGGCTCATCACGGCGCCCAACACCGATTTCTCCCGCTTCATCGCCTTCCACTCCCGCCTGTTCCTCTTGTTGGTAGTCAGCCAGCGCAAACCTGAAGAATTTGTCACGCTGGTTGGTCAGGCGACGCTCTTCATGGCCGCCATTTCGACCGTCGTGGGCCTTATGTGGGTCTTTCGCTCCTGGAAGATCCGCTGGATCACCATGGCCTACGCGTTGGGCAGAGTGCTCCGCGTCGGGGTGTATTACTTCGCCGGCGCGGCCTCGGGCGTGGGCAGCGGCTTATCTCCGGCGTTCGAGACATTAGTGCTGTTCAGTTGCTGCATCAACCTGCTGATCTTCGGCTATCTTGCGTTCTATCCAGGAGTTGAACAGGCCTTTGAGAAACGGTACTGATACCGTTCAGGCGGGAAAATCGCCAAATTTCCCCTCCGGGCCCAATGAAAACCAGCCAGGGACTTACCCAAAGGTCACCGATTTGCCACCTTTGGGTGATACACTTCCAGAATTGCCTGCTGCATAGTTTCTACATTACTTGAGTGCGTTTCAGGTTCGGCCTTTTAAAACGGTGAGTCATCTTGAGTTCGAAGAAATAGAAAAGATGACGCTACGGGCCCTCGAAATCGGCAGCTGATTCCCATCGTTCCCCGATTGCCGCATTACATCCGTTTAATTTGGCAGGGCCCCAAACTCTGCGCATGAGGGTGAGAGGAGAGCTCTCTCATGGAAGCTAGAAATCAATGGCAGCCTGTTACTGAGGTCTACCAGCAAATTATCGATCCCGTGGCGGCGTCTCATATTGATGACGATCCCATGACCATGGTGAACGCGATTCGCCAGGCCCGCAGCCTGTCTGAGGGCAAGGTTCCCTTCGGCATTACCGCAATCACGGGCGCCTACTTCCTGCGCGCGGCAGTTTACATACTGTTCGCCATCAAGCTTGCTGCATCGGCAGATTCCGATCTTGCGACCTGGATTACATCCCATTGCCCGGCACTGATTCCGCTCAGCCTCGGCAGCGTCGACCACAAAAAGCTGCCCACCACCATGGCTGAAGTCCTGGGCGTGATGGCCGTTCTTTCTCTGGGCATCGGCGTCATGTGGCTGCTTCGCTGGGTGCCGATCCTGTTCATCTCCATCGCCTTTTCAGGCTATGTGCTTGCCTACTTCGTTATCTCATACTTCAACATCGCCGGCCTCGGCAACCCCGACCTTTTTACGGGCTCGCAGATCGATCTGATCGTAGTTGAAGCGGCAATCAACTTGCTCATCTTCTTCTTCATTGCTCTCTACCCAGGCCTGAAGCAGTCCTTCCGGCGAGACTTTTAAAAAAAGATCCGCAGCTGAATTTGCGGTACCCCCCTTTCTTAAGGCCTCGGCTCTCCCCGAGGCCTTGCTTTTTGCGTCCGAATCGCATCACACCAACTCAAGTGATTTAGCTCACAGTCCGATCGGCCCTCCTCCTCCAAACTGTGATTCATTCCAGCGAGGAATTGGTTAACCTCCGTTCAGGGCCTGTTTGATCCCCGCAGGATTGGCAAATCGCATCAACCAGGTAAATTTGCCGATCAATTCCAACAGGGGGGAACAACCATGACCGTTGCCGCAGCTCTTGACCCCGCCATTGCGGGACCAGCATCGCGTTTCGTCCTCGAACACCAGCAGGAAAGCCTCGGCGATGCCGTTGAGCAACTCGCCGGACTGCGTTTTTCGATTGTGCTTTCGGCAAAATGGGAGAGCTCAGGCATCCTCACCGGACACGCCCGGACCGAACTCCGCGATGAGCTTCGTCAACTCCGGTGGAAATACTCCCACAAGATCGACGAGATTGCCATCAACTTCGGCGTGAAGGCGGCCATGGTAGCGCAGGAGGGAGTCGAGCGCGAGGTCGTAGTTCCCAAGAACATGGCGCCGCCGCTGCACAGCGAACGCATGGGCTTCCACGACATCTGAGTTGTAGTGTCGGAACAGGCGGCAATCCACACGGAGCCGCCGCTCTCTGGAAGATTGACGGGTGCACAGTTCCTGACTTGAACCGTGCACCCGCCGGGCCGTTGTCGTTCACTATCCAATTCGAAGCGTCTTCTAAACGCTTCGACTTCTTACTTCGCCTGCACCAGCCCCGCAAGAATCTCGGCAACCTTATCGAGTACCTGGTTCCAGCCCTCGAGTTGACCGCTGTTCTTTGCGCTCTCCATGGGTTCATTGCCAGTGTGGGTGAGTTTCGTCTGGCCGTTTCCAAGATCCTCAAAGGTAGTCACATCGTACGCACCCTCAATGGCCTCATGTTCGATTCCATAGTGCGCGGGATCAACCACGTTTCCCTCAGGGTCGGAAAAGTACATGGAGGAAACAATCTTCTCGTACGGAACAATCTCGTGGTATTCAATACCGTTCCAGAACTCCTGACCATCCGGCGCTTTCATGCAGCAGAGAGACTTTCCGCCCACGCGAAAATCCATCTTGCAAACAGGCGCCGTAAAACCCTTCGGCCCCCACCACTGCATTATGTATTCCGGTTCTGTCCACGCCTTCCAAACCAGCTCGCGTGGGGCATCGAAAACTCTTGTTACAACCATCCGCTCAACCTCGTTAACCGTGTTGTTTGTCATCTCTGACCTCCTCTTTTTTCATTCGATTCACAACCACTTCCAGCTTGTCGAAACTCTCTTCCCAGAATCGGCGATAGTAAAACGCCCAGTCGCTGACGGTCTTTATCGTCTGCGGCCTGAGCGTGCATACACTCTCTCGTCCACGCTTGGTCTTGGTCACAATCCGCGCCCGCACCAGGTAGGCAATATGTTTTGAAATCATCTGCTGCGACAGCGCAAACGGTTCCGTCAATCCACGCACAGAGGCAGGCCCATGTGTGAGCCGTTCGATCATGGCCCGGCGGGTTGGATCAGACAAAGCCGCAAACGTTGTACCCAATCGATCCACAACCAAATGGTAGTGGATTTTCCGGGAATGTCAAGCGCAAATCTTGCGTTTCCTCATTTTTGTTCCCTGATCCCTGATCTTCGGGAACCATGTGTAGCCAAAGATTCTCGCCAGCAGCCAAAAGGCCACCCGCCGTGGCGGATGGCCTCTTCTTGAATCAATCTAAACTTCGGGTGTCCCACCCTCGCCGGGTCTTTGTTTTTCCGGCCAGGGTGGGATCCAATTTTGCTATCGCGCCGCAGTCAGCGAAGGCCGCGTGTCCAGCGACCCGTCGGCGTAGCCCTTGGCGATCTCAGTGATCGCGATCGGCTTATAGTCGCCGGCGTGGCCCGCCTGCCCAAACTCGGTCATGCGTTGCGCTACAACCTTGGCCATGGCCTCGCGGGCCGGCTTCATGTAGTCGCGCGGATCGAACTTCTCAGGCGTCTCGGCAAACACCTTGCGGATCGCGCCCGTGATGGCCAAACGATTGTCGGTGTCGACGTTGATTTTGCGCACGCCGTTGCGGATGCCGAGCTGAATCTCCTCGACCGGGACGCCCCAGGTCTGCTTCAGCTTGCCGCCGTACTGGTTCACAATGTCCTGCAGGTCCTTGGGCACCGAAGAGCTGCCGTGCATCACCAGGTGGGTGTGCGGAAGCCGCTTGTGAATCGCAATCAGCACGTCCATCTTCAGCACCGAGCCGTCCGGCTTTTTATTGAATTTGTAAGCGCCGTGGCTGGTGCCGATGGCGATGGCCAGCGCGTCAACGCCGGTCCGCTCGGCAAACTCGACTGCCTGGTCGGGATCGGTGATGTGCTCCAGGCCCGTTCCGCCCGCGCCGTGTCCGTCTTCAACGCCGCCCAGCACGCCGATCTCACCTTCGACCGTCACGCCGCGCTCGTGCGCGTAATCAACTACCTTGCGCGTCACTTCAACGTTCTCTTCAAATGTCGAAGGGGTCTTGCCGTCTTCCTTCAGCGACCCATCCATCATCACGCTGGTGTAGCCCAGAGCGATGGCGCTCTTGCAGGTCTCAAAGCTGTTGCCGTGATCCTGGTGCATGGCAATTGGAATTTCAGGGTTCAGCTCGGCCGCAGCCTCGATCAGCCTGAACAGGTAAAGGTCCTCGGCAAACTGGCGCGCTCCGCGGCTGGCCTGCACAATGACCGGTGACTTGGTCTGCTTGGCGGCAATCATAATGGCCTGAATCTGTTCCATGTCGTTGACGTTGAATGCGCCCACGCCATATCCGCCCTTGGCAGCTTCGTCGAGGAGCTGCCGCATTGATACCAGAGGCATAAAAAGTTCTCCTTTTGTGTGGCTCCATCCGCCTGTGCGCCCCAATATCGGCCCGGTTGCGGGAGCCGCAATCATCCCTATGGTAGCAGAGGTTGGCAAGTGAGATTTGTGGCAATGAACACAGAGAAGCAGGGGTCAGGGGTCAGGGATCAGGGAACAGGGATCAGGGGTGCAGCCAGTAGCCTTTGATTGGGAGCTACAAGCACTGGCGACGACTCACGCCCCACGACTTACGAAGCACGACTCACGAATCACGAGCCGCCAGTCAGCATCTTCTTCACGAGCACCAGCTGCCCCACGTGATACGCGTTGTGGTCAGCGATCAGCAGCGCTTCGCGCAAAATCGTCTGCCCGTCGCCGTGCGGAATGCGCGCATAAAGATCGGTGGCCGGATCTGAGATCAGCGCGCAAAAGGCCTTCAGGTCTTTGCGAAAGGCGCGCACGCTCCTGTCCCATGCCTTCTCATCCGGCGGAGCCGGAGTTGCCGGCCAGTAGCCGCTCGGCCAGTCAAGCGCCTTGTATTTGGGATTGCGCGAAAAATCCAGAATGTCCTCCTGCGCAATCCGCAGGTGCTCAAGCAACTCCCATGCCGAGTGATCTGCGCCCGCAGGCCGCTTGCCGCGCAGTTCCGCGGGCAGGTTCTTGATTGCCGCTTCAAAGCCGGCGTGCGCCTGCTCCGCGGTCAACAGCTTCAACAGGTGTTCGCGCAGCGACGCGTCGCGGTCGGCATAAGTCATCTTCTTCGGCATCGAGGATTCTCCGTAAGCAGTGAAATTTAATCTGCTGCATCCACTGATTCCCGGCCAGTGCCAAAAGTTGCTCAATTAACTTCACGGTCAGGCAAAGGGGTTTTGCTTTCCTTCTTCACTCTTAGGCTTTACCCTTCCACTATCATCACTTCCGCCCACCGGAGAACCTTCCCGCTATGCGCAACCCCCAATCCCGCTCGGTATCCGCCGCAGTTCTGCTTGCCGCCCTCGCCTTCGCGCCCGCGCCCCAGGGCGCCGCCCAGGACAAGCCTCAGTACCCCAATTACCCCAGCGAGACTCCGGCCAAGTTTCAGCCGGCCACCACCGGGTTCGACTACGAGCGGCGCGAAGTCATGATCCCCATGCGCGACGGCGTGCGGCTGCATACCGTGATCCTGGTGCCCAAAGGCGCAAAGCATGCCGGCATTCTGATGACCCGCACTCCCTATTCAGCCGACCAGCTCACCACCAACATGGTCAGCTCGCACCTCGGGCCCTCGCTCTACGGCTACGACAATGCCACCGACGTGATCGTCGAGGACGGCTACATTCGCGTCATCCAGGACATCCGCGGCAAGTACGGCTCGGAAGGCGACTACGTGATGAACCGCCCCATTCACGGCGTCCTGAACCCGACACCAGTAGATGAGGCGACCGATACGTACGACACCATCGACTGGCTGGTCAAAAACATTCCCGAGAGCAACGGGAAGGTGGGCATTCTGGGCATCTCCTACGATGGATTTCTTCCTCTGATGGCCCTGGTGCATCCGCATCCGGCGCTCAAGGTCTCCGTGCCCATGAATCCCATGGTCGATGGATGGATGGGCGACGACTGGTTCCACAACGGCGCGTTTCGCGAACAGAACATGCCCTACGTCGTAGAGCAGGAGGGTTCGCGCGCCAACGACGCCAAGAGCAAATGGTGGACCTCGCACTACGACGACTACGAGGAATACATGTCGGCCGGCTCAGCGGGCGAGCTTGGTCGCCAACACGGGGCCGAGCAGGTGGGCTTCTGGCGCAAGATTCTCGATCACCCCAGCTACGACTCTTTCTGGAGCGACCAGGCCGTCGACAAGGTGTTGGCCGATGATTTCAAGCAGGAGGGAATCAAGGTTCCCTTCATGCTGGTGCACAGCCTGTGGGACCAGGAAGACATCTACGGCGCAGTCGCGGTGTACAAGGCTGTGAAGCCGCTCGACACCGGCAATGACAAGGTGTTTCTGGTGCTGGGCCCGTGGCACCACGGGCAGGAGATTGAAGACGCGGATTCGCTGGGCGCCATCCGTTTCGGATCCGATACAGGAACCTGGTTCCGGCAAAACGTGTTGCGCCCGTTTCTGGCGCGCTATCTCAAAGACGATGCTCCAGCCGCAGTGAGTTCAACCCAGGTCGCCCCGGTAACAGTCTTCGAGACCGGCGTGAACCAGTGGCAAACGATGAACGTGTGGCCGGTAGCCCCGGCAATGAAGCCGCTCTATCTCGAATCAGGATTCAAGCTAAGCTTGGACGCTAACTCCGCCAACTCCGCTAACACCGCTTACGACGAATACATCTCCGACCCGGCCCATCCCGTCCCCTACCGCGCGCGTCCCTCCCAGCCCATCGGATACACGCCGCCCCTCACCTGGGTGCAATGGCTGGTCGACGACCAGCGCGAGGCGTCGGGGCGCACCGACGTGCTCAGCTACACCACCGATGTCCTCACCGCGCCGGTGCACATTCTCGGCCAGCCGGTTGCTAACCTGGTCGCATCCACCACCGGCACCGATTCCGACTGGGTGGTCAAGCTCATCGATGTCTACCCCGACCAGGTGGCCGACCATCCCGAGCTGGGCGGCTACCAGCTTCCCGTAGCCATGGACATCTTCCGCGGCCGCTATCGCGAGAGCCTCGCCGAGCCCAAGGCCATCGAGCCGGGCAAGCCGCTCGCCTACCGTTTCAATCTTCCGCCCACGGATCACGTCTTCCTGCCCGGCCATCGCATCATGGTGCAGGTGCAGTCCAGCTGGTTTCCGCTCTACGACCGCAACCCGCAGACCTTTGTGCCGAATATCTTCTGGGCCAAGCCGGATGACTACAGGAAAGCCACGCAGCGCGTGTATCACGCGCCGGGCGAGGAGAGCGCGGTGGAGCTGCCGGTGGTGAGTGAGTAAGTGAAAGAGTGAAGGAGTGAAGGAGTCGACGCCTAGACACAGCAACTCGCTTCGGGAGTTCGCCTACTGCCCCAGCACAGCCCTCTGCGCCGCGAAAATCTCCTTTAGGCCGGCCTCCGCCAGATCCAGCAACCCGTTCAGTCCGGAACGAGAAAAAGACCCTTTCTCCGCCGTCGCCTGCGTTTCGATCAGCCCATTGTCCTCGGTCATCACCACGTTCATGTCCACCTCGGCCTGCGAGTCCTCTTCGTAGCAGAGATCGAGCAGCGCCGCGCCGCCCACAATCCCCACCGAGGTGGCCGCCACCAGTTGCTTCATCGGTGCGGCCTTCAGCGTCCCCGCCTTGACCAGTGCGTCCAGAGCCAGTCGCAGCGCGACCGCAGCGCCGGTGATGGCAGCGGTCCGCGTGCCTCCATCGGCCTGGATCACGTCGCAGTCCAGAATCACTGTCCGCTCGCCCAGCGCATGCATATCCACCACCGAGCGCAGGCTCCGGCCAATCAATCTTTGAATCTCATGAGTCCGGCCGCCGATCTTGCCCTTCTCGCTCTCGCGCGGCGTGCGCGTCAAGGTCGAGCGCGGCAGCATGGAGTACTCGGCCGTCACCCATCCCCGCCCCGAGTTGCGCAGCCAGCCCGGCACCCCCTGCTCCACCGTGGCGCAGCAAAGCACCCGCGTATTGCCCAGGGCTACCATCACCGAGCCCTCGGCGGTCTGCACGTATCCGGGAGTGAGGGTGAGGGGACGAAGCTGGGCAGCATCTCTGCCGCCGGGGCGGAAAAAAGGCGTTGGCATAAGGGAATTCTAAGTCAACGGTGCGGTTCGGTCTTTCGCCGCTTGGGCCATTTCCCGCAACGGGAATCTCCTCCCGCCGCGGTCCATTCCGGGATATAAGATCTAACTCATTCAAAACAAAGAGATTCCACGCTCCCCGCGTTCTAAACGAGTTCCATTTTGGAACCCGCTCCCGCCCAACCGTGGCCGCAATTTCCTTCTCAAATCTACCTAACCCATCTCCAATCAGCAGCTTATCCAAACTGTCCAAGTTTGGCACATCGCGTGTATAGAAACAGGACAGTTCCGCGGTGAAACGGGGAACGAGGGAACAGGGAACAGGGAACAGGGAACGAGGGAACAGGGAACAGAGTTCAGAGATCAAGATCCGCCGTTCACCGATCACCGATCACCGCGCTCTGACCACTGACCACTGTTCACTGTCCACTCACCACTGCTTTTGAAAGGCCAACGCCATGCACGACACCGGACTCATTGAATTGCAGCATTTGGAATCAGCGCCGCTCCACACCGCTTCAACAGCTTGCGCGCCGCAATCCGTACTCGAGAGCGAACTCGGCAGCGACACCGTGTCCGCACTGGCTCACGATGCCCGCAACCTGATTACAGCCCTGAGCCTCTACTGCGACCTGCTTGACGAACCCGGCGTTCTGGCGCCGCCCTTTACCCATTACGGCAACGAGCTGCGCCTGGTTGCCGCCGCCGGCCGGCGTCTCGTCTCAAGACTCGTTGCCGGCAGCGAGCGCAATTCCGGGGCCGATGCTGCTGACCTCTCCGGCTCGCCGGTTGCACCCTGGCCGATTGCGATTCCCAGGCCATCCGGCATTGGTCCCTCGCTGTCCGAACCTGCCTGCCTGGACTCGCAGCCGGCCTCGTATGCTCGATTCAACGACGAGTTTGCCGCGACTCCCATCACCAACCTGGCTGCGGAGCTGCTCGCCAACCGCAACCTCCTCGCGGCCCTCGCGGGTCCCGGCATCGCCGTCACAGTCGATGCCGAGGGAGGCGCGCGCGGCATCCAGCTCACCGCTGAAGACCTGACCCGCATCCTGGTCAACCTGGTCAGGAATGCAGCCGACGCCATGCCCTCGGGCGGCCGCATTCATATCAGCCTCACGGAGCTCGACCCCACCGGACCATCCCCTTCCGACGGCGCCCCGGTCCGCCTGTTGCTGGCTTTTGAAGATAACGGCCCCGGCATTCCTTCCGAGATTGTCGACAAGGTCTTCGAGAGCGGCTTCACCACCCAGACCCCACCCCGCCCCGGCAATAACTGGTCGACCTATCACTGCGGTCTCGGGCTGGCCATTACCCGCTCCATCATCGAGTCGGCGCACGGCCGCATCGAGGCCACGAACCGGCCCGGTGGAGGCGCGCGCTTCGCCATCGAGCTGCCCGCTCTCTGAAGACGCGCATCCCGCGCAAAGCCACTTCCGCGGCGGCATGTCCGCCCCGGCATCAACAGTGATCCGCAACATTTTTCTAACGCGTGCGAGGCGAATACAATGCTCACAACAGTTTTCAACACAAGATCCATGGAGTTAATCCCTCAAGTTGCGGAGCCGGCGCCGCGGCTGCACCTGCTGGTAGTCGACGTCGATCCGGCGGTGCGCTCGGCCTGCGCAGAGATCGCCTCAAGCCTCGGCTATGCCGTCGAGAGCACCGGCGACCTGGGCCAGGCGCGCGTGCAGCTGCGCGGCAAGGCTGCCGACATTCTGCTGGTCAATCTGCCCTACGGTTCAACCACCGGCATCGATCTCGTCTCCGAGGTCAAGCTGCTCTATCCCGATACCTCGGTGATCGCCATGACCGCTTCGGGCTCGGTAAACGCCGCAGTCGAGGCCATGCGTTGCGGCGCTTCCGACTACCTCACCAAGCCTTTCGCCGTCGATGAGCTTTCCACCGTTCTCGACCGCGCCGCCCGCAACCACCACGCCGACACCGAGACCCGCGTATTGCGCGAGCGCCTGCGCCTCTCCGAGGGTCTGGGCTCCATGATCGGCCGTTCGCCCGAGATGGATAAGCTCTACCGCATCCTTTCGAAAGTCGCGCAGAGCTCGCACCCGGTCCTCGTCCTCGGCGAGAGCGGCACCGGCAAGGAACTGGTGGCCCGCACCATTCACGCCTATGGCCCCAATGCCTCCAAGCCTTTCCTGCCCGTCGATTGCGGCTCGCTGGTGCCCACGCTCATTGAGAGCGAGCTGTTCGGCTATGTGAAGGGAGCATTTACCGGCGCCAATCACTCCAAAGACGGCCTTCTCGTGTCGGCCGAGGGCGGAACCGTCTTCCTCGACGAGATCGGCGAGCTGTCGCTCGATCTGCAGGCCAAGCTGCTGCGTTCGTTACAGGAGAAAGAGGTCCGGCCGGTGGGCGCCACGCATCGCATTCCCATCAGGGCGCGCATCGTGGCCGCCACCAACCGCAACCTGGCCGATATGGTCGAGAAGGGGACCTTCCGCAAAGATCTCTTCTACCGCTTGAACGTGGTCAACCTACGGCTGCCCTCGCTGCGCGACCGGCGCGAAGACATTCCGCTGCTTGCGGCGCACTTTCTCGACCGCATCAGCCGCGATCACGGCGCCAAGTTTACCCTCTCCGACGAAGCCCTGCGCACCATGATGCGCTACGACTGGCCGGGCAACGTTCGCGAGCTTGAAAACAGCGTGGAGCGCGCCTGCGCTCTTTCATCGGGTCCTATACTGCACCTGGGCGACCTGCCCACGCAGTTGCAGCAGCGGGGCCTCGAGTACGGTCTCGAACACGGCCGCGATCAGAACCCCGATGGCCGCAATGGCGCAGCCGGGGCCAATGGCGGGGAGCCGGAAAACGGCGTCGCCGTCAAGCCTCTGGCCGATCTCGAGCGCGAAGCAATCCTCGGCGCCATCCGCGTGCTCAACGGCGACAAACTGCAGGCCGCGCGCCTGCTGGGCATCGGCAAGACCACGCTCTACCGCAAGCTCAAAGAGTACGGCATCGCCGACCCGATGGGCGAGTGAAGGGACCAGTGGTCAGTTGTCAGTGATCAGTGGTCGGTGTTCTCTCGCGCATGCGAGCCTCTTCAACTGATCTCAGCTTTCTGGTCCTTGGCCTCTGTTACCCGTCCTCACCTGGAACCCATTCATTCGCTGCCGCAGCATGAGCGGCACGAACAAACTGATCACTGACCACTGGCCACTGATCACTGTATTTAGGGAGAACAACCATGAGCATACTAATGGTGACCGGAGTGGAAGGCGCGCGCAATTGCGCCGATGCGGTGGGCGCGCAACTGGGATCGACAGTCGAAGTGGCCGAAGGCCGCAGGAGCGCGCTCAGCGCGTTGCGCGGCGGCGAGTACCAGGCCGTGGTGATCGATGAGACTTTAGCTGAGTGCGATCCGGCCGCGGCCGACGCCATCTGCGAGCAGGCCGGCCTGGCCATTCCTTTGCAGATCAACTTTGCCCTGGCGGGCGCAGCTCGCCTGGTGCGCGAAATTCGCTCGGCGCTGCATCGCCGCGAGCGCGAGCAGTTGCTGGCGCGGCGCGCCGCCTCGGCGGTCATCGAGGCCGAGCTCAAATCAACCGTAGCCGGTCTTTTGCTCAACTCCGAGCTCGCACTCAACGGGCGCAATCTGCCGCCGCAGGTGGCCGAAAGGCTCCGCATCGTTGCCGAGCTGGCCGGCAGTTTGCGCAGCCAGCTCGCCCCGCCGGTTGCCCAGGCAGCGGTCAGAACCAGCCAGCGCAGCAGCACGACTGCCGCCTGAGTACTCGAAGCGCGCCTCACCGCCCCGGACATCGCCGGAGCCGGGTGAGGCCGCCGCTTCTTGAATGTTTTTTGCGTTGCACGCGCAAACTGTCCTTCGGCAGCGGACCTCGCGTGTCGAAGGATTTCTGAGCCGGGGCCTGACCCGCCCCGGCACTTTTCCGGGTAAGCGTGTGCCCTCGTCCAAAGAGCTGCCGCCTGCTGGGCGTTGAGGGAATGAAGGAGCAAGGGAACGAGGGGACGAGGGAACAAGGGAACAAGGGAGCGAGGGAGCAAGGGAGCGAGGCTGTGGAGCTGTGAGGCGAGTGCCGGTAAAGCATTGAATTGAATCAACCGGCCTTCACCGTTTCAGGGTTTTTAGAAACCTTATCTTAGTTTTGAGTGGAATGGGCGGACTTCAGAGCTGCCAGGAAAGCGGCCACGCGAGCTGCGCGGCGGGCCTTGTTCCCGGTCTTGGGCCGTGGCTTTGGCGGCCTGTCAGTTGCGCGCCAATACGACTACGGCTTCAGTACCGAAGCGCAGGTTGCTGAGATTCCGCAGGCAGAATTGCACAATTGCCGAAACCGAAGTGTTGTTGCGGGCGGCAAAGACGCGGGCATCGCTATAGACGGTTTGGTCGACGGTAGCGGTAGTGTCAGCGATAAAGGTCTCTGATTTAGATTGTGCGCCTGGAGGAGTTAATTAGCTGCAAGTGCGGCGGGGCGACGCGGTGCTGCGGAGTTGGCGGAACTAAAGATAGGATGATCAGTGGGTTAGCTTCCATCCCCGGTCCCCAAAGGCGAGGGACTGGGGGCGTCCTCGGCCTGGTTTGGAGCGATCATCGAGACCGGGGCCACTCATTATAAAAGGGCGCCCCATTCCTGTAAGCTGCGGTTGCTGTGCTGAGCAGACAACCAAAGCCAACAGGGAGGAACACCCAGATGAATAGTGTGCGATATGTCGGGC
>Ga0182016_10003746_pt1 | contig 17198 bp, 10 predicted proteins | sample 712S2MmetaG_FD_120491 | JGI IMG/M metagenome (GOLD analysis project Ga0182016, IMG submission 120491) | Permafrost microbial communities from Stordalen Mire, Sweden - 712S2M metaG | ecosystem: Environmental > Terrestrial > Soil > Wetlands > Permafrost | place: Sweden: Stordalen | collected...
CTCTATAAACAACGCAATCGTATCGAACGTTGCTTCAGCAAACTCAAGTGTTTTCGCAGATTCGCCACACGCTACGAAAAATCCAAAGCCTGCTTCAAAGCCCTGGTTGCGCTAGCCTGCGCTTGGTTGCACCTGAGGCTATATGTCGATACGGACTAGGACAGGACTGGACTATGGACAGGCGCTCGGAAGATAACACAGGGTCTCGCCGCACATCTCGATAGTCTTGCTCACTTGGTTGAGGTACTCGAACAGACAGGAGCCAACACGCGAGCCAGATTTCTCTGTTTTCAAGATCGATTGCAGGATTTCGCTATCGAAATGAAAATCGATTTCCAACCTCTTAGACAGTGTGCCAATCCCAGTTAGGGGTTTTCTTGAATTAGGAATTCCGGAGCGCAACCAGGTCTACTCGAGAATGCTTCTTAGGTGGGTTGCACCTTTGAATCCGATGTCTTCCGGTGAGACCGTCAAGTCTCCCCACAGCGCACCGGGGGAGGATGCTTCATCAGGAGAGTAGCCAAAGCCCTCGATAATGAGAAAACCGTCGTATTCGATTCGGCGTAGAGCAGCAACGATTCCCCGGAAATCGACATGCCCCGTGCCCAGCAAACCGCGATCGTTTTCGCTCGCGTGGAGATGCTTGAGACGAATTCCCAAGGATTCGACTGCTCCCGCAATGTTCTTCTCTTCGATGTTGGCATGGAAGGTGTCGACTGCCACACCGATCCGCGGGCAACCGACAGCATCGCAGAAGGCGCTCGCTTCTGCCGCCGTGTTCAGGAAGAAAGTCTCAGATCGATTCACCGGTTCGATAGCCAAGGTCATCTGGTTTGCGTCAAGCACATGACCGAGCGACTGGAAGCATTCCACGGCCCAGTTCCATTCCTCCTTGTTACGACGCCTGCCGGGAAGATAGCCGATCGGAGCGTAGATGGGACCGCAGATCAGGTGAGCGCCCATTGCAGAGGAGGTTTCAACGCATTTGATCAGGTGGGCATAGGACATCCTTCTGACCGCAGAATCGGGACTGATGGGATTTACGCCTGCGGGCAGGATGGCGCAAACAGAGACTTCCAGGTCATTCGCTTCAATCGCGCGACGGATTTTCGAGGCGGGAAGGTCGGCGGGATCAAACATACCAATCTCGAATGCGGAGAGCCCGTGTTCGCGAAGCGAAGGCAGCAAGTCGAGGTGCTTCGAGGTGAGGGCGGTTGTCCATGCAAAGGCGCTGACGCCGATCTTCATTCTGAGTTCCTCCTCAAGCCGCGCAGGAATTGCGTTCAGGCAATTTATGCAGAGTCAAACCCAGCCGGCATTGCGGGATGCGAAGACAAACAAAGCGACGCCCGCTGCCAACGGCAGCACGGGTATCGCGTTAGTCTCCTGATCGTCGCACACTTCCCGTCCCTCAGCTACTTTAACGGCACCACCTCCAGATCGCGCACGTGTGCAGAGTCTCCTCCGGCCGGCGCGCCGGTGGCATAGAACGCAAGCCCCTGGCTCGCATCGGAGGGGAAGATCAGGTTGGTGAGCACGGTCTCCCCGTTTTCGGCGAAGACCTCAACCGAATTGCGGTCGACGATGATCTCAATGGGGATCGATTTCGCATCGGGATGTTTCAACGGCGCAACGGTGCGAGCAGGAAAATCCGGTGAAAACGTTACGTATCCCGATCGGTTTCTGTCCACGAAGATCTGCCCCTTGGTGCGATCGATACCCACCACGGTCTCCTCATTAGCGGCTTCCTCCGCCTTGAGAGCGCTTCGGCGCAGCCGAATGCCCACTTCTCCGGCTGTTCCTGGATCCAGCGTGGCCTTCAACAGAAAGACACCGCTCTCGTAACCAGAGCCTGCAATGGCAGCGTTGGCTTCTTCCACGGTTAGCGGAGCTCTGTTCCGCTTGTGCGCGGGAATCGGAAGATCCGGCTCCTGGACCACCACCAGTGGCTCCGCCTGGCCGGTTGCCTCTTCCTGACGGAGATAGAGCCGGCGAGCGATCGTCATCTCACCACGTCCCGGCAGTGGTGGAGTTTTGTCTGCATAAGCCCAGTCGTCCATCCAGGCGATCCACAGGCGATTCTCGTTGTCGGGAATGTTCGCGAACGAGGTGGAGGCGTAGAAGTCCTTGCCAAAATCAACCCAATGGGTTCCAGAGCTCGGATGATCCTCGACAGAGTGGAAGCCGTCGAACTGGCCGATGAAGTACTGATTCCCTGACCCGCCCGCGACCCCGCCCGGATTGAGATTCACGCTCAATACCCAGCGGCTGCCGGTGCGATTTCCCTTGTCGTCCCGTATGTCCAGATTCATCAGGTCCGGACACTCCCAGGCCCCGCCTGTCGCCCCCTTCGGTCCGAAACTGCCCGCCAGTTTCCAGTGCTTGAGATCCGGCGAACGGTAGATCTGCATATTGTGCTGCAAAGCGAGCATCACCAGCATCACCCAGCTCTTGCTGGGCTCGTGCCAAAAGACCTTCGGGTCGCGGAAGTTTTCCACCATGAGGTCGAGCACCGGATTTTTGTTGTACTTCGTCCAGGTGGTGCCGCCGTCGCGGCTGTAGGCGAGGTTCTGATTCTGGTGACCAACACCAGACGACATCGTCGAGTTTCCGGTATAAACCGCCACCAGGCAGGGCGCGCTGCTCTGGCTCAAATTGCCGCAAAAACCGCTTGTGTTCCCGCGATCCTCGACGACAGTGCCATTGAAATTCATGATGCCATCGGCTTCAAGGAGGGCCACCGGCAACCTGCTCCAGTGGACCAGGTCTCCGCTCACAGTGTGGCCCCAGCTCATATGCCCCCATGTGTCGCCGTAGGGGTTGTTCTGAAAGAAAAGGTGGTATTGTCCGTTGAGTAGGATGGGTCCATTGGGGTCGTTGTTCCAGCTCGGGCCCGCATAAAAATGGATTCTCGGCTTCCAGTCTCCAGTCGGCTTGTCTTTGGCCGCGACCACGGTGGTAGCAATTGCGCAGCAGGCAAGCACGAGGGACACCATCCACACCGCTCGCACACCTGCCTGGCGAAACGATTTAGCGCTCTCCGTTTTTGGCTCAACCGCGGCGGAAAATCGGCTTAGAAACGTGGAGTTAATCCGTGAGAACCTGGATCGTCCGAAGGTCATGAGAACTCCTTTTTGTTGGAACAATTGTTTCTGCGACTCGGCAACGCACCCTTCGCCAAGCCATTTCATGCAGGCAACTCCATACGGTGTACGCTTACGTTTTCAACCTTCGCACCTTTTCCGGTCGAGGCGAATCCCACACCGCTGCTGTTTTGAAGCGTCGGATATATTCGCGCAGCAAACGCGGCACGATCATCCACAAAGACTTCGAGCACCGAGCGGTCGGCGAATATATCCAGACGGATCGAGTCTTTCTCTTGGGGAAGGTAGGCTGTGTCCTGACGGTCTCGCTTTACCATGGGATCGAGACTCGATTGGGTTCTGTCCAGAACGAGCCGCCCGCTCTCCCAGTCATAGAGAATCTCGGTCTGCTCCTGGGCTTTCGGCGCGCGCCTCAAGAAGACCGAAACGATCTTTGATTCACCTCTCCTGAACGTTGCGCGAAGGCGGAAACTCTTTTCTGCGATTCCGTCCAAGTCATGCACCGTTCCCTCTTCAAGATCGATAGTGGGAATGGACGTTAATGGCCTGCACAGTTTCTCGACGATTTCGTGCGGCTTTTGCAGGAGAAGACCGCCGGCATTTGTGGAGAGAGTTCTTGGGAAGGAATACAGATTGGCCCAGCCCGCAGTCCAGGTCTCCTGGGGGCGCCGCTCCTCGGGAATGATCGCCATGACGATGACTTGCCCATCGGCGCCCATCACGGGCGTCGGGCTCAGCAAATGATTGAAGAGCTCAAGCCGTCGCGGAGCGGTCTCCAATGGAGTAAATGCCTCGTCCTTCCACGAACCCAGCCAGTAGCTGGCTCTTCCGGGAACTTCACACACAATCAACGCATGGTAGTCTCCGACCTTGACGAAGATTGGCATTTCCCAGAAGGTGCCCGAGTTCTTGCGGCTGCCAGTAAGAAGCTGCTTTCGGTACTCCCAGCTGACCAGATCCTTCGACCGATAGAGGAGAGCGGTGCCGCCCACATCCCTCACACCCGAACCGACGATCGCATAGTAGATGTCGCCCTCGCGCCAGACAAAGGGATCCCGGAAGTCAAGGAAGTCGCCCCACTTCGGCGGTCCGGGGATCACGGGATTCCCGGGATGCTTGGTGAAATGAACGCCATCTTCGCTGAAGGCAAGAGCAATGCCGGCCTTGACTCCATCTACGCCTGTATACACGAGCACCAGCTTGCCATTTTGCTCAATCACGCTGCCGGACCAGCAGCCTTCGGAGTCGAATCCGGGCTCAGGAGAGATTGCGACGGGCATCTCGGTCCAATGGCACAGGTCGGGGCTGGTCATGTGACCCCAGTTGAGGTGACCCCAGTAAGGTCCATTGGGATTCTTTTGATAGAAGAGGTGATACTGGCCCTTGAAGTGAATCAGACCATGCGGCTCGTTGGTCCACGCACGCGGCGGCAGCGCGTGGCAGATGGGCCGCTGTGGGTCACTGACGCACCACGGGCCGTTGATTTGAAGATCGGCAGAGAGGTCCGGCCGTGATTGCTCGATCATGTCCGCGATTGCCTCGCGCGAAAGTTCGCCGTCGAAGACGCGCATGTCTCGCAGCAAGCCGTTCAGGACGCCGGTGGGGAAAATGTTTGCGATCATGGGGCAATCGGGAGCTCCACCGACTACGAAGCTTTCCGCTTCGGCCAATTTGAACTTGCTCCTGGACGGCAAATGTCCGCAAGGCGCGCCATCCAGATAAAGCGTCGTACCAGAGCGTCCGGTGCTCGCGGCGATCTGCACCCACCCGGCCTTGGGAACCGGGCCCGAAGATTTGCAAATCGCTTTCGCATCGCCGGCAGGGTGAATCCCGAATTGAAGAAAGCCCAGGCTGTCGATGGAGAAGCGGAGAACCTCACTCGATTTGTTTTCCAGTTGCAAAAGCGCAGCTTCGTTCACCGGATAAGATTCCAGTGCGATCCAGGCCGAAATCGTAACCGCATCGCCGCGCAGCACAGCGGCCGATGCCTTATGGCGAAACCATACTGAGTATCCGTCCAGCCGCAGCGCCCGGTTGCGCCCCTCACCAACCCAGATCGCGTGCCCGGTGCGGGAAGCGATTGCTTCCTCTGCTCCGCTGACAGATTCGCGCGCGGTGTCGCCCCGCTCTTCCAGCTTCCAGCAGAGCGCTTCATGGTCGCGGCTTTCAGTCCATGCCAATCGGGACGCCAGAAGTCCGGCGGATGCCGTTAACACAAACCTTCGCGTCAGATTGGGTTCAAAGTTCCGAATCAATTGCCTCGGCCTCCCTTCCAAATCGGTGGCGATTCCCAATGGCTTGCTCAGTTCTTCACCAGCCGCCGCTGCAACTGTTCCAGAGTCTGGCCCTTGGTTTCGGGGTAGAAGAAAAGCACGACCACAAACTGCAGAACAGTCATAGCGGCGAAGAACGTGAACGGCGCACTGCGGCCCAGGCTGACAACAAGCACCGGGAACTCAAGCGCGATGTTGGTGTTCATGATCCAATGGCTGGCGTTACCGACAGCCTGACCCTTGGAGCGCACATGGTTGGGAAAGACCTCACCGATATAAACCCAGATGACTGCGCCTTGCGACAAAGCAAAGAACGCGATGTAAGCGACAAAGAGCCACACCAAAGCGCCTGGATGCGTATTTGCTTTAAAGAGCCAGGAGACCGCGCCCAGGCAGCCTGCCGTGCCCACCGCGCCGACCAGCAGCAGTGTCTTGCGGCCCAGTTTGTCGATGACCGACATGCCCACCACGGTGAAAATCAGGTTGGTGAGCCCGATAGCGATCGCCTGCTGATCGCCCGAGATCTGGCTGAAACCAGCGGAGGCAAAGATGCTTGGCAGGTAATAGAGAATGGCGTTGATGCCGGAGAGTTGATTGAACGCGCCGATGGTGATGGCAAGAAACAAGGGATAACGGTACCTCCACCGGAAAACCGGCTCGTGCTCGGTGGTATGCTCCTGCTCCAGCGCGGAGCGGATGTCGGCCAGTTCAGCCTTTGGATCGGGCTCTCCCATGAGTTCGAGAACCGCCAATGCTTCGTCGATACGATTCTTTGAGGCAGACCAGCGGGGACTGCGTGGAATGCCGAACAGCAGAACCAGGAAGCCGGCAGCCGGAAGCGCGGCAACACCGACCTGCCAGCGCCATTCCGATGCACCCAGATGCAATGTCCGGATGACGTAGTTGGATGTGTAGGCGACCAGAATGCCAAAGACGACGTTGAATTGGAATAAGCCGACCAGGCGGCCGCGCCACTTGGCGGGGGAAAGCTCGGCGATGTAGACCGGGCCGAGCACGGAAGATGCCCCGATGCCGAGGCCGCCAACGAATCGGAAGACCATCAGGACAGGCCAGTTCCAGGCAAGCGCGCTGCCGATGGCCGAGACAATATAAAGTACCGCCGTAATGCGCAGCGTTTCGCGTCCGCCCAGCTTCTGACCTGCGACCCCGGCGCCAAACGAGCCGACCACTGTGCCAATGAGCGCAATGGCAACGGTCCAGCCCTTTCCAAAGGCGCTCAGGCCATAAAGCTTGACCAAAGCGTCAATGGCTCCGGAGATGACGACCGTATCGAAGCCGAAGAGCAAACCGCCCAGTGCGCCGGTCATGGTTGCCTTCATCAGGTTCAGATTCGGCCGCATCGGGTATTGCCTCCCATACTGTTGTTCTTTGCGGTTCCAGGAGGCTCCGCCTTGGAGCACTTCCCGATGAATTTTTTGAAATGGCATTCGTGCGGACCGGTCGTTGCGAGCAACGAAGTGCGTGCAACCATACTCAAGACAGCGTTGTCATGCTGGCCCGCAGCTGCAATGCGCGTATTTCAGAAAGCACCTCGTCCGGCAGGGGCGGCGTCGCCGAGACATGGCGCACCACCCAGCTCGAAAGCATGTTGGCCAGGGCCATGGAATCCTCAGGCGCCCATCCCTGCATAGTTCCGAATAACAACCCCGCGGCAAACGAGTCGCCCGCGCCGACCGGGTGAACCAATCCCTGATCCAACCCGGAATCAGGAAGGCCGACTTGTTTCCCGTTGGTCGCAAGCAGGGCGCCCTTGCGCCCGCGCGTAATGGCAACCGCGTCCAAGTGGAACTCCGCACGCAGACGCTCCATCAGGATCCGGGACCGCTCCTCCTGATCCCGCGATCCTGCGATGAACCCCAGCAACGAGCTAACCTCTTCGAGCTCCACATCGTTCATCTTCACGACTGTCGCCAGAGTAAGGCTGTTTGCGATGATTTCCGCGTTGTATCCTGGCACGCCATCCGTCGTATTGCGGCGAAGATTCACATCATAGAGCCGGTGACCATTCACTTGTGAAACGAACTCCGTAATGCTTTGCCTGGAAAGTTCCGACCGCTGCGCCAGGCTGCCAAATACCGCTGCATTGCAGTTTCGGGCAAGTTCGCAGGCTTTTTCGTCCAACTCGATGTAGTCCCATGCGACGTTCGGTTGAATTTCAAAACCGGCTCCGCCCTCGTGCTCAAACACGTACGCGGTCCCTGTGGGTTGCTCGACAATGGCAATGTATTCGGTTGACATGCCCGCGGCAGCGACCGCGGATCGAATGGATTTACCCCATGGATCGTTGCCGACCGCACTCACGAAAACTGCCTCTCCCAACGAGAGCCCGGTCAGCAGCTGATGCAGGTGAAACGTCACATTGAACGGCGCGCCGCCTAACGTGGCATGTCCGTTCTCGAACACGTCCTTGAGAACCTCGCCAATCCCGACAACGCATTGTTTCAAAGACATTGAGTTACTCCGTGTCGCCGTCTGCAAACATTCACCTATAAACGCCTTAACAGACGCTTAGTCACTTACGGTCGCTTCGACTTGGGACGCTTCAACTGATACAGGTTTAGGTGGAGAATCGGTGAGGCGATTGCCGGTCTGAAAGTGCGAGGGCAGGGTGCAACGGAAATGGTTGCGCCCTCGCCCTCGTCAAAATGCTCGGTCAGAACTGTACGAACAATCCTGGCCGCACACCCTAGAACCGGAAGTTCGTGCTCAATTGAATGGTGCGGGCCTGACCCTGGCCGGTTGTCTTACCAAAGTTGCCCGATAAGGATGTAACTCCGTTCTGGGTCGAGATGGAGCCATGACCCAAATCGGTATCCCAGCCTTGCAGGTTCTTGTGATCGAAGAGGTTATAGAAATCGGCCTTGATCTGCAGATTCTTCTTCTCATGCGTGAACCATGGGATGCCCGTGTTCTTGGTCAGAGCGCCATCCACCTGCACAAAGCCGGGGCCTTCTACTGTGTTACGGCCTCCGTTGCCTTCGACGCCCGTTGGAGTGCCGTTTGAATCCACCGGCAGCGGGAAGGCGATGAACGGCCAGCTTGGTCCGGTGGTTCCACCGTCAATGGCGTTCTGGTTAAAGGTTCCGTTCAGGAATTGCTTCTGACTAAAGCCCTTCTTTTGAGTACCCGCAATTGGCTTGTCGGGGAAATCGTAAAGATTTCCGTCGAGATTGAAGTCGTCCTGGCGCCTGTCGCTGAATATCGAAGTCGGGAAGCCTTCCATCCATGTGCTCAGGCCGCTCAACTCCCAACCGCCGGCGAGGTTTTTGAGCAAACCTTCATGCAGAAACGGGGTGGGAATCTTCCACAGACCGTTCGCTGAGATCTGTTGCGGTACGTTCTGGCTGGAGACGCCCTTCTGCAATCCCAAGTCGCCTACATCCACGATTTGCGAGTACTCCGCACCCTTCTGAACGCCGGGCACGGTGCTCATGGTGTCGATGGTTCTCTGATAGGTGTACGCCACCTGGAAGGCATAGCCGTTAGCAAACCCCTTGCGTACAAAAGCCGTGAGGCCGTTGTAATTGGAGCCGCCCTGGTTGCCGGTGTATGTGATGTTGTTGAAGTAAAGATTCGGGAAGCTGCTGTGCGAAAGATTGGGCGTGTTGAGATCGCCATAGTTGGGACCGGCATAGGTGATCTGGTCCTCGCCATCCTGGCGATTCTCGTTGGTGATGCTGTACTCGTGGATGGAGTTGGCGTGGATGAGGTCGGCTTCCGCAAGCCAATGGGAGCGGAACGAGCGCTGCACGCCCAGGAAGAAGGTCTCCATGTAGGCCATCTTCAGGTGCGGATCGGGGCCGCCGACATTCAACCAGGGGCCGAAACCACCGCGTGAATTCACCGGAGGCAACGTGGCCAGCAAGCCAGCAGGCAGGGGGCAGCCGTACGGGAATGAAGAGCTGGTGCAGAGCGCGTAGGTTGCCGGAGGCTGAGGGCCGCCCTGGTGGATGCTGGCGCCGAACGAACCCACGCCTGGAGGGTTGTTGGCTTCCGTGTCGCTCCAGTTCGTGTTGCCGCCGCGATCGAAGAATACGCCGCCGCCGCCGCGAATCGACCAGTGTGGGATGCCGAAGGGCTGCCAGGCAAAGCCGAGCCGGGGAGCAAAGTAGGTTTTCTTGTGATTGACGAAGGGGTGGTGCGTACCGGGGGTAATGTCAACGCCGATGCCCCCGATAATGGTGGCCAGCTCGGCCGGGTTGTCGCTAAACGTCTGCGGGGTGGTAAAAGTCAGAGGATTCAGATTCCCATGAGCCTCGGTTGGATTCGAAGTCGCATCCCAGCGAAGGCCGAAGTTGATTGACAAATCGTGACGTGCCTTCCAGTCGTCCTGAATATAGGCTCCATAGGTGCTGTCGCGGAAATAGTGAGCACCGTTGGCGATGCCCCCGGTCACGGGATTGAACAGAACCGTGCCGTATTCGTCGACGTTACCGGAGGCAAAATCCCATGGGCTGTCAAAGCCCCAGCCCTGGTTACGGTTGTCGTTGGGTGTGAACGGCGCCTGATCTTCGTTGTGGAAGAGCTCAAAGCCCGTCTTCAACGCGTGCCTGCCACGCACAATCGAGACCATGTCCCGGTAGTGCAGATCGTTCTGCGCGAAACCCACCGGGCTGCCTCCATTGCCGAAGTTCTGGATTCCGTTGATGCCGGTAAACAGGAGGTCGCAATGATTGCACGGCTCATCGAACCCGATGCGGCTCCATCCGATGGCGGTATCGTTCACCAGGGAAGGCCCAAAGATGTGCGTGTAGTCGAAAGCTCCGTACCATTGACTCTGCACACCATCGGTTTGAAAACCCGAGCGCGGGTTCGTATCCCCGGCGCCGGTCAGTTTGCCCGCGAACATGCTGCCGTAGATGCGATCCTTCGAATCGGGGAAGTTATGGTCGACGCGGCCGTGGACCTGGTATCCATTGTGCGGAAAGACCGTGGTGGTGTTCGAGTTATCGAACAGGTTCATGCTGCAAGCCATATGCAGCGGACCCGTCTGGTTGGGATTGAGAGTCGCATTGTTGCGGCAATCCTGGGTGGGATCGGCAACGCCGTTGACCACTGGGTACACGCCTTGAATTGCCTGCACCTGAGCGACAGTCTGGACGAAGTTTGGCGTTGGGTTCGCCGACAGGACCGGATAGCTCTTCATCACCTGGGCGGCAAGGCTGTTCGGGAAGTTGGTCTGCTCCCATGCAGTGAAGGCTGGATCTTCAAACTGGGTTTGGCCGGCACTGGAGGTCTGCGAGACGACCTGGTCCCAGGTGGCAAAGAAGAAGGTTCTGTTCCTGATGATCGGGCCGCCAACCGATCCGCCGAACTCATTGCGCGTCAGCGGAGGAAGGTAGCTGCCGCCCCATGCAGGATTTTTGTAGTTCTGGTACATGGTGCGGGCGGTGAGTCCGCTGCTCTGATACGCCTCAAACAGGGAGCCGTGCCATGTGTCGCTACCCGATCTGGATGTCATTTGCAGTACGAGGCTGGCAGCCTTGCCGAATTGGGCGGAGAAGTCGGTGGTGGTCACCGTGACTTCCTGCAGCGCATCCGGGCTGGGAACGAGTTTGGAGTCGCCGCCGGAAGGTGAGTCGTCGAGCGAAATCCCATCCAGCAAATAGGTATTGCTGTGATTCGGCGCGCCATTGGCAACAACCGCCGGCGTCGTGGTGTCCTGGAATACATCCTGGTTCTGCGCCGGAGTACCCATCAGGCCGGTTCCAGTTACACCGGGCGCCTGATTGGCGACATTGAACACATCGCGGCCTTGCAGCGGAAGGTCTTCAATCAGTTCCTTGCTGGTCACCGAGCCGATCTTGGCTTCGTCCGTATCCACCGTCGTCTGCGTGGCTGTTACTTCCACGGAGGTCGTATCCGACTTCGGTTTGAGCGTAAAGGAGACACCGCGGGTTTGTTCCGCGATCAACGTAACCTCGTTCACGCTCTCAGTTGCAAAGCCCGCAACCTCTACTGTGACCTCGTAGCTGCCTGGTCCAAGGCTTGGAAATTTATAAAATCCAGCTCCGTTGGTTTTCGTTGGGGTTGTCACGCCGGTGGCAATACCTGTCAAGACAACTTTGGCGTTGGGAACCACCGCGCCGGTGCTGTCGGTTACTGTGCCCTCGATTGAACTGCTGAACTGCCCAAACGCCGCTCCGCACATGAGCAGCAGTACGGCAAGCGTTCCAAGTCGCGTAAGTTGCTTTTTCATTTACATCCTCCTGAAGGGCCTTCTAATCTTCCACGTGCTGCTGCTTTCTTATTCAGAGCAACAAGAAGAACGGCTTGAAATCATTAGGGCGCAATGCTAGACAAATTAAAGAATATATGTCAATCAAAAAATAGGAGTATTGTTATCAATATTTACTTTACATTATATTTACATGTTCGTAGATTATTGATAATAAGCATTAAAAAGGATGCTTCAGTTCTGGGAGTAATCGAAGATTCCTGCTTTCGAATACGGATTTTTGCTGGATTTTGTCGCATTTTCTGTGTTAGGCGGAGAAACTGGTATAGACAAAAGTGCGCTGCGCAGCCATACTAACCTTGCAATAAGGTGACCCCACATGCCCAGCGGAACCCCAAAAAGCAACGAGGCTGGACCAAAATACAAACTCATTTATGATCAGCTTCGCGAGAGCCTCAGGATCGGCACATATGAGCTGGGAGACAGGCTCCCAAGCGAATTTGAGCTGGTTGAGCAATTCCACGCAAGCAGGCCCACGGTGAGCCGGGCGCTGGCTCAACTGGAATCCGAAGGACTGGTCGAGCGGCGGGCTGGCGCTGGAACATTCGTCTGCGTTCCTCAACGCCATGAAGGCTTTGTCTTCGGCCTTCTGATCCCGGATCTCGGGGTAACGGAGATCTTTGAACCTATTTGCCGTGGCATTTCCATCGCTCGCGTAGGCGGCCACCACGACCTTCTGTGGGGGCCAACATTTGCTCCCGGCGCGCTGGAGCAAACGCAGGCGGAACAGCTTTGCGAGTATTACATTCAGAGGAGAGTGAACGGCGTCTTCTTCGCTCCGATGGAACTCACGGGTGGAAAAGACGAGGTCAACCAACGGATCACGCGCGCTTTGGATGAGGCTCACATTCCGATCGTCCTCTTGGATCGCGATATTGCTGAATATCCTGAACGCAGCCGCTACGACGTTGTCGGGATTGATAATCGCCGTGCCGGCACGGTGATCACCAATCACATGCTGCAATGCGGCGCAAAACGCATCGTTTTCTTCGGACGTCCCAATTCTGCGCCCACCGTAAACACGAGAGCCTCAGGATATCGCGACGCAATACGCGGCCGCGGAGACTCGGATTTAGAGGAATGGGTGGAGTTTGGAGATCCGGCTGACATCTCCATTGTTCGTGAATTGATTGCCCGAATTAGGCCGGATGCCATCGTGTGCGCAAATGACTACACCGCCGGTCAGCTGATGACATCACTCAATGCCCTCGGTACTCGCGTGCCCTCCGAGATCAAGGTCTCAGGCATCGACGATATACGCTATGCGAGCATACTCCAGACCCCACTGACTACCATCCGTCAGCCGTGCCTCGAACTCGGCGCCGCTGCGCTGGCCGCCATGCTCGATAGAGCATCGCACCCTAAGATGCCCGCACGCGACTTCTTCGTGAACTTCAAACTCGTGATTAGGCAATCAACGAATCCAGATGCCAAAGATGCCGGTCTCGTTGAGGTTAAGAGCAGCGTGAATGAAAGCGCTTAAGTGTTCCGACAGCTGAAGTGAGGCGCAAAAAGAGCGAGCAGCAACTGCCTAGCGGCCGGCCAAGCGCACTGGATAAGTAGCTTATGGTCCTTTCGAGGATAAGATCCGCGCTCATTGCCGCACTCCTTGCGGGTTGCCAGGGTTCTCCGCTCTTCGCTCAGGCTGGCGCTACGACGGTCACCCAAGCTAATTACTCTCGCGCTGAAGCGCTCGTGAGAAATCATCAATGGGATAAGGGTCTGGCCGAGATTCAGTCGGTGCTCCAAAGTGAGCCCCGCAACACCAAAGCGCTGAACCTTGCGGGCCTCGCGCTAATCGGCAAGGGGGAGATCGAACAGGCCAACGAGTATTTCAGGAAGTGTCTCCGCGTGAATCCGGGCTTCGCTCCCGCGCTCAAGAACCTGTCCATCGACGAGTTCAATGCACGGCAATACTCCTCCGCCGAGAAGCATCTGTTGACCGCGTGGAAATTGGCCCCGGATGATCCGGTGGTCAGCATCTATCTCGGCGAAATCTCATATAAAGAACAGAAATATAAGAATGCCACTGTTCAATTCGGCCGTGCCCGTGAACTTGTCTCCCGCAATCCGAACGCGAGCGCTGACCTGGCGATCAGTTATTTGCAGACCGATGAGCGGCAAAAGGCTCTGGAGATCATCGAAAATCTTCATCCAGAGGGGATGGAGCCGCACACACAGTTTGAACTCGCCGTTGCCCTCGATCAAACCGGCATGTCTGAACGCGCCATACCCTATTTGCAGGTGATTCGGCAACAGTTCCCTGACTCGTATGAAATCGGATTCGATCTGATGCTCATCGAACTGGCCGCAAAGCACTACACACAAGCCATCGATACTGGAAACGATTTGATCGCTCGAGGCCATGAGACATCCGAATTGAACAACATCCTGGGCGAGGCCTTCGCTGACAATCACGAACCTGGGCGCGCGCTCGATGCTTATCGCCGAGCGATCACCCTCAATCCCGCAGACGAGGAGAATTATCTTGATCTCGCGTCACTCTGCATTGACCAGCGATCGCTTCAATCCGGAATGATTGTGGTGCAGGCAGGACTGGGTTCCCATCCCAAATCAGAGAGGCTGCTCTTTATGCGTGGCCTTCTTTATGCCTTGCAGGACGAATACGAATTGGCGGAGAAAGACTTCAGACTCTCCACGGAACTTGCGCCCGAAAAGAATCTCGGTGCCATCGGGCTGGGAGCCTCGTATATCGAGACCGGACACGATGGCCAGGCAATCGAGGTCCTGCACCAACGCCTTCGGGAAAATCCGAACGACGCCAGCCTCCTCTATCTGTTGGGAGAAGCGCTGATCCGTTCCGGTGCGACGCCCGGGAGCGCGGGCTACAGTGAAGCAGAGTCGGCGGTGGAGAAATCGACCCGCTTGAATCCAGATCTCTGCCTTCCACACATCTCTCTTGGATCCATATACCTCGACGAAGACCGCAACAAGGAGGCGGCGGAGCAATTCGAACAGGCCAGAGCAATCGATCCGTCGGAAAGGTCCGCTTACTCGCATCTTGCTGTTGCCTATCGGCGCTTAGGAGAACAGGACAAGTCGAGACAGGTGCTTGCCGCATTGAAAGACTTGATCCAAGAAGAACGTCAAAGTACGCACGAGAAAATGAAATCCGCTGCGGCACGATCCGCGGAGCAACAAGGCGGAGAAGGTCGCACTCCAGACACAATGCACTAGCCAACAAGTTGCTGTTTCGCTCAGATTGGCCCATCACGGCGCAAGGGGCATCAGCTTTTCTCAAGAACTGATGAAGCCCGTCGCGGTGATGGAAACTCAACAGCAGCCATCAGCCAGCCGATGAGCTACCTGTTTTCAAGGCTCAGAGGCAATGCACCATCCTTTGTCGAGATGATTGAAAAGACAATGAACACAGATGGATGAAAGCGTATACTGCCCCGATCTCTGGTTCCAAACGATAGTCGAGATGGGGCGGACATACGGATGGCGAATCAGCGAGCTAATCAACCTCAAAGTGGGCCAAATCGATATCGCCGCGCGGACGATTCGCCTGGAACCCGGCACCACCAAAAACAAGGATGGACGCGAGGTCACGATGACGGGCAACATCCATGCGTTACTGACTCAAGGTGTCGCCGGAAAGTCGGCAGATTCCTCAGTGCTTACGCGCCCCGACGGGAAGCCTGTAAAAGACTTCCGCGAGACGTGGGCGAACGCCTGTAAGTCTGCCGGAGTACCGGGTCTTCTCTTCCACGATCTCCGCCGCACTGCGGCTCGTAATCTGCGTCGTGCCGGTATCGCGGAAGGCGTCATTATGAAGATCGGCGGCTGGCGCACTCGGAGCGTCTTTGAGCGTTATGCCATTGTTTCGCAAACAGACATTGCCGATGCGTTGAAAAAACTCGAAGCAAGTTAGGCATAACGGCTCACTCGGCAAGTGGCGCGGCCCGCTCCTCTTGCTTTCACCTACATCGCACCTTCTTCGCGACACCGCCTTCGTTCACAAGGAGCTGTCCACCCGGAAGTTGCTTTCAAGGGAGTTCTGATTGCCCCGTCATGGGACTAATAAGTTCGCGAATTTCGGAATTCGTATCCCATGCGCATTCCGCACGAATGTACTCAGGTAAAGCACCCCGCTCGAGGAGCGATGATACGGCCCGTTCCCGACAGAATGAACATGGCCCCTTCTCATAAAGGCTGCACAGCATCTGCGTATGTAGTCCATCCGCAGGATGATCTTTCCAAAAAGCGACTAAGCACTGACCCTCCCTGTGGAGCGTCTCAATATCTTCTTCTGTTTCGAACCAGCTGACGATGGTATCGTGATCGCCCGGCTGAAAGTTGCAACTCAGTAGATCAATTGCCAGCGCCCGATGCTCCGCGCGCGTGCGAACGAGTTCGAACGCGAACCTCCTTACAGCAGGATCCGTAATTTGAGTGAGAGCTTTCAGTGCGCCCCATTGAATACGCTCGTTGGAAGAATTGGCTAATTCAAACAAGATGCCAAGATCAAGCGGAAAACGCCGTTTCCAAAAGATCGCGAGATGGGATAGTTGCCTATCTACATCGGTGGTACGCAAACCCTGCGCAGCTTGTAGCAGATCATCATCAGTCGCTTGTTCTCCCCATTTACGAAGGTACATTCGCAACTTAATTGGGAGCTTTTTCTTAAGTTGGTCGTAGGTTGCGCTTGTGATCCAGCTCGCATCAACGGTACGGTGAACTCTCGCTTCTAAGGTCTCGATCGCTGACAGGTACGCCTGCACGGGTGGATTTTCTCTAGCTTCAGCACGAAGACAATCCCACACCACCTGCTCACCAAGATCGTCCGTCGCTACGCTCATCAGCCAACCCAAATCGACCCCATTCGAATTGGCAAGTAGAAGCGTGCCGATCTTTTCTACTGCAAACAAGAAACCTGCCATCCCATCAAGATTTAGAAAATCTATGGCGATCCCGTCTCCCTTGCTGGGACCTGGCACAAAACTCTCATACATTACATGCTTTGCTCGCTCATCTCCTTTTTGGGCCATGAGAGACGCAAACCGAAACCTCTGTTTGGCGTGCCAGTCATCGCCGCTGTTCCGGAGGGAGTTTAGTACCTCATCTCGATAGGAATCTCCGTCTGGTAACACGTTCACTAGGTCGAACATGAAGTCCGCACGAGTGCCTTCACATTGGGGGTCGATTGAGTAGCAGTTTAAGCATGCATCAAGGATCAATGGAGCAAAGGATCGAACGTCGTGTTCGCGGGCGTGTAAAATTGCCCGCCCAAATCCGAAATGCAAAGCGCGACGAAACTCGCTTTCATCCATGAGTCGATTATCTATGAACGGCGCAATATGATCCCCACAAATTCCCGATAACTTCACGCGTCTAAAGGTAGTCTTCGTTTCGGGTACGCCAGCGGCGACGCGCCTCACATGAATCGAATCCGGTGCACTCAAGCAAGTTTTCGACTTTGGTCATAGTTTGGGCATAGAAAAAGGCATCCGAAGATGCCTGTGTTTCGCAACTAATTGATTTAATTGGTGCCGGGAGGGGGGGTCGAACCCCCACGACCTTGCGATCGGCGGATTTTGA
>Ga0182016_10003747_pt1 | contig 17195 bp, 13 predicted proteins | sample 712S2MmetaG_FD_120491 | JGI IMG/M metagenome (GOLD analysis project Ga0182016, IMG submission 120491) | Permafrost microbial communities from Stordalen Mire, Sweden - 712S2M metaG | ecosystem: Environmental > Terrestrial > Soil > Wetlands > Permafrost | place: Sweden: Stordalen | collected...
ACGAATTGCTACTTCCATTCTCACCCTGGCGGCGAATCTTGTCTGCCTGGTGAGCCACTACCGTTCTCAATGCCAGTCCGCCAATGATGATAAGCGGGACCAGCCTCAACTGCACCGGCTTACCCTGGACGAGCACGCTTCCCGCGCCCACGGTGAACCAGACCAACAGACCCAGAATTCCGTACAACACGAGAGCCAGTCGAAACTTACGGTCCGAACCGGCCCCGCTTGAACCAGCCCCGCTTCTATCCGGACGCGGACCCGGCTCTTCCGGTTTCCCCGCCCCAAACACATCAGGCTGTGCCTTGTTACCCAATCCAGCCCCTCAGTTCAAGTGGTGCACAGGGGAGGATTCGAACCTCCGTAGCTCCAAGGAGCGGCAGATTTACAGTCTGCTGCCATTAACCGCTCGGCCACCTGTGCCCATCGTCTCCGGCTGCCAAACACGCTGCTCTCCGGCGACCCCATCCAACTTGTTTCAACCCCCTCGGCTGCCAATCGAAACAGGCGCTCCCGAGCATACGTACCTTGCCGGAGATTCTCCGGCTCGTTCGGAGCATGCACCTGACGCAGGATCACCGCGGAGGAAAGGCTCGGCATTCAACAACTTACGCCGGCCAAATTGCCGCTTCAAGCGCCTCTTCCCTGCCTTCCATTTGTGGAGCTGGCGAAGGGATTTGAACCCCCGACCCTCTGATTACAAATCAGATGCTCTACCAGCTGAGCTACGCCAGCCCTTCTTGTCCGAAGGACGCCCAACCCACTCCGGAAAACCAGGAAAGTGTCCTTGAATTCCGTGCGGACACACTCCCGCTCCGCACGTTCAACGGCACAGAGAACAAGGTTAGCATACCCCTGCTTTGGGAGCAAACAAAGGCAAAGGGACTGAGCCACCTTGGCCGCCAAGAATGGCCTCACTTGCGATTTCCACACGGCAGGAGGATAATGCGGTCGCTATTCCGAACTACTTCAAATGTGTTGCAATCGCAAGGAGAATTGCATGCAAAAGTCCTTATTAGCACTTGTATTTCTGGCAATCTGTGCCTCTCTTCAAGCCCAACAAACGATGGATAACGACGCCGTTCTGAAGCTCGTCAAAGCTGGCCTTTCAGATAACCTAATTATCGCGACAATCAACTCCCAGCCAGGTACTTACAACACCACCGCTGACGGGCTGATCGCACTAAAGTCGGCCGGTGCCAGCGACAAAGTTATGGGGGCGGTTTTGGCCAGGGCCGCGGCACCCGGGCAGCCATCTCCGGCAACCATACCGATGACTGCAGCTGCATCTTCAACGGCCCCAGCCGGCACCAGCCCAGACGACCCTAATGCACCGCACGAAGCTGGCATCTACGTGTATGACGAGACTGCTGCATCCGGCTCGAAAATGGCAATGCTCGAACCGAACGTCTATACGCAGGGAAAGACCGGAGGCATGCTCGCTTCAGCCATGACATATGGCATCGCTAAGGTGAAAATGAAGGCGGTATTACGGGGTGCACACGCAAATGCCAGGGTGACCACCTCCCAACCGGCTTTCTATTTTTATTTTGAAAAGACGGGCGCCGGGTTGAGCAATGCTTCGGGCATCTTTGGTGGCACGTCAACGCCCAACGAGTACACGTTGCTCAAGTTCGACCAAAAGGGAGACACACGCGAGACGCTGATCGGATCGATGAATGCCTTCGGCGCTTCCGGAGGAACAGACAATAAAGCTATTGTTCCATTTACCTACACCAAGTTGAGACCCGGAGTTTACAAGGTCTCGCTCAGCGTGTCGCTCCAGCCAGCTGAGTATGGCTTCATCTCCAGCGGCGGATCGGTAGCCGTTGGTCCAATGGGAGGAACTACAAACAGTCGGGTGTTCGATTTCGGCCGGAATTAGTTCCGTGCCGCACCAAGCGGGTTGAACCTAAGCGCACATCGCTCTGGTCGAAGGTGATAACTTCGAGATTAGGTTTAGTGCGCCCTTAACAATGCATCGACGAACCCGAAGAACGCTCTGGGTAGTGGCCGCGGTCCTGGTTGTGCTGGCCGCGGCTCTCTTCCTCCGCTCCAAAGCACCGCCTGAAGCCGCTCGTCTTCTTCCCGAGTCCGATGGCATCCTCTACGTCAATTTCAAGCCCATCCGCGCATTCCTGAAAAAGGACATGAAGCCGCCACGCCGCGACCCTGATTATCAGGATTTTGTGGATGCCACAGGCGTCGACTGGGAGCGCGATCTCGACCAGGCCGCCATCGCACTGCATCGCATGCCCGATCCCAAAGGCCCCAACGGCCCTGTCGCCTACTCGCTGGTTCTGGTCGGCAACCTCACCGGGGCGCGATTCAACGGATGGCTCGAGAAGCAAGCCACGTCCCGCGAGTCTTATGACGGCCACACTGTCTACTCCATCAAGTCACAGGACCGTACCGTGCGGGTTGCGCAAATCGGTTACGACATGATCGGCGTCTCCAATTACCCCGGTGCCGAGATGATCCACTCCATGCTCGACCGGCATCGCACGGCCGCGGTGCCGTTTTCCGGGTCCACGCTGCTTACCCAGCACTACCATGACATTCCCCTTCTCTCCGTCGCGTGGGGCGTTGGCCAGATCGCCCTTCCATTCTCTGAGAGCGGAGCAATTCATATCCTCGGTTTCACCGTTCCCATCGATGTCGACTCAACGCTCATCGCGAGCGCCGCGCCCACCCTGGCTCATGCCGGCTCGGTCAATTTGAAACTTGAAGAAATTGCTCCAGCCGACGACGTGGCCACCAGCCAGGCGGCGGCGCTGGCTACGCTCATCACCATGGCTCGTGGATTCACAGCATCCCTCGCCGTCAACCCCGCAAACGAGGGCCTCAAGCAAGCGCTCGAGACCGCGGAAGTGACACGGAAGAATCATCGCGTTATCATCACCGCCAACCTGACGCCGGCAGTTCTCACGCAACTGAGCAAGGCGGCGGACTCGGAGGCGGATCAGACAGTCGTTCCAGCCGCTCCCGCTCCACACTAGTCCGCGTTCGATTGAGTGCCTGGCAGAACTGCTTGATTCGGAGCTTTTTAGCGTTCAGATTTTCGCTTCATCGTTCTTTCATGAAAAAATTCTGCAGCCAACCGGGCCCTTTAAACGTCCAAATTACCAATCGATGTACGTTGGTGATTTTCGATTTTGTTCGAACTTAGGCGATAAGCCAAATCCCCATCGAAGATCAGAGAGGTTTTATGAGCCGTTCGCACCTGTTCCTTTCCCCACGGATTTCAGCTCTTGCTTGTGCCCTTGTCCTCCTGCCGCTCCCCCTCGCACACGCCTCCGATTCAGCTTCTCAAACCGATTCTCACAACGTTCTCACCGGCCAATCCGCGTTCACCGATGCCTTGCACGAATCCCCCGGCATGCGGCGGCATTTGACCTGGGCCGACCTGCCTGCGCCGGCGCCAGAACAATCGGTGGATAACGGACCCAGTGTTGTGGCGCGACCGGCGAATGCCTGGCCGCAGGCGCCAAAGGGCTTCAAGGTCGACCTGTACGCAACTGGGCTGGACAATCCTCGACTGCTGCGCGTGGCGCCGAATGGCGACCTCTTCCTCGCGGAGAGCGAGACCGGCACCATCAGGGTTTTTCGCGGCATCGGCGCAGACGGCAAACCACAGCAGGTTTCCATTTTTGCCACGGGCCTTCACCAACCCTTCGGAATCGCCTTTTACCCGCTGGGAGCCAATCCGCAATACGTATTCATCGGGGATACCGATGGGATCGTCCGCTTCCCGTATCAGAATGGCGACCTGAAGGCGCGCGGACCGATGGAGAACATCGTTGAGCTACCGGGTGGAGGCCGTCTGCGTGGCGGCGGCCATTGGACACGCGACCTCATTTTCTCGAAAGATGGCTCCAAGCTGTTCGCCTCGGTCGGGTCCCATTCGAACGTCGATGATTCCGACACGCATCCTGAAGAGTTTCATCGCGCCGACGTGCTCGAATTCACGCCGACCGGCAAGTTCGTCAAAGTCTATGCGTCGGGCATTCGGAATTGCGTGGGCGAAGCCATCAATCCCATCACGGGCGAGCTGTGGTGCTCCACCAATGAGCGCGATGGGCTTGGCAACAATCTCGTGCCGGATTACGTAACCCACGTGCAGGAAGGCGGCTTTTATGGCTGGCCCTGGTACTACTACCACGGCCCTGCAGGCGGGCTGCAAGACCCGCGCCACATTGGCAAGCACCCGGAGTTGCAGGCGAAAGTGCTGACGCCGGACATCCTCGTGAACCCGCATTTTGCTTCGCTGGAGATGTTTTTCTACACCGGCTCAGAGTTTCCAGCCGAGTTCAAAGGCGACGGTTTCGCAGCCGAGCATGGATCGTGGAATCGGGCGCAGCGCTCTGGTTATGAGGTGATTCGCCTGCCCATGAAGGATGGCCATGCGACCGGCGAATACGAAGACTTTCTCACAGGATTCGTGACGCCGGACGGCAAGGTCTGGGGCCGGCCCGTAGGCGTGGCGCAGGCCAGCGATGGGTCGCTCTTCGTCTCCGACGATGGATCGAAGTCGATTTGGCATGTAACCTACACGGGCAAATAATGGCTGACACACGCGAGGCTTGTGGAACCGGCCAAGTTCGCCGATTCCGCAAGCCTTTCGTTTCATCCATGCGCGCCGATCATTTGTTCAGTCCAAGCGCGGCGACCACTTTCTCATCTACCTGCGCTGGCTCGCCGTCTTTCTTCCACACCACGCCGAAGCCGCCGCGATAATCCCACATAGCCCAGCCGATACCGTCGTTCTCAAGAGCCGTGCGCACGTCGTGGATCCAGCGCATGCGTGAGTCCTGCGGCGAGTGTTGCCGGTAGACGCCAAACTCATTGCAGATGAGCGGAACGTTGCGGTCTTTACCCCATGCCGCCGCCGCATCGATTTGCAACTGGATGTGGTGCGCGTCCCAGTGGTCAAGCCAGTAACGCTCCAGGGCAAATCGATTCGCAGCGTCGGGCACCTGCTGGAGCGAGGCGGCCATCGAGGTCTCGTCCGGTGGATAGGGAATGTCGTGAGTCTGCACCCACCAGTCGACGCCCCAGGAGGCTCCCTGGTGCGTGAACTCGTGTGGATCGTAGTAGTGAAAGTTATAAATCACATTGCCGTCGTCGAGCGGCTGCTGCGTAAGCAAGCTGGCTATGTTGGAATAATTCGGCCCCGTGGCGATGATGGTATGAGCCGGCGCTGCTTCACGGATGGCAACCGCTGCCCGCGCCTGGATGCTCGCCCAGCGCGAGGGATCGCTGACTTCGGGCTCGTTCATGATCTCGAAGAATACACGCTCAGGATCGCGATTCGCGTAGTGCGCGGCCAGCCGTCGCCACACCTGGACGAAGCCGTCGACCCCCTCACTCGTGGTGCGAACTTTTTCCTTGTACGATGACTCGGGATGCACGTCGATGGTGACGGCAAGCCCGTTGGCGAGCAGGATATCGACCGTTTTGTCGAGACGGCCAAGGAATTCGGCGTTTAGGCCATCCGCGTCCTGCGGTGCGGCCTCAAGCGGCGTTGGGTCAATGCTGAGGCGCACGTTGTCGAAGCCGATTTTGGCCATCAGAGCGATGTCGGCTGCGTCGGTGTAGCGGTCGGTGCGCGCGGCGGTGTAGTCACAGGCGCTTTGCGCGAACCACTCTGACGCATTGATGCCACGCTTCAGATGTTGCACGCGTGCCAAGGCAGTGCGCCGGCCCGCGGCATACTCTGCGGACACGACATTCTGCGCATACGCGAAAGCAGACAAGAGAAGAAAGACAATCAGCAATAAACCTAGTGAGAAAATGCGCACGATAAGGACTCCCTGAAATGCAGAGAAAAATTCTCGTGCCCATGATACGCGCCCGCACCTGTTCGACTGCATCGACGCCGAGGTTTTCGCATCCTCAGCTTTGCTCGTCCGCGGGGCCGGCGAAGAGAATCAGGTTGCCGTCGGGGTCCCTAACCACGAACGTGAGAGCCTGCCAGGGCTCGGTCTTCAACGGCTGATCGAAGGTCACATTTGCAGCCTGGAATGCGGCGAAGAGTTGCCGGGTTTCGTCGGCGCGGGCAAGCGTGATGGAAGCGGAGAGCAGCCCTTCGCGGCGGCGAATATCTTCGACAAAAAAAGACTCGTCCATCGAGCGCAGAGCAAGGCGTGCATTGTCGCGGCTCACCTGCCCGTAGAACGGCGGATCGCCATAAACAAAATCGATGGTGAAACCGAGCTTTCCAGCGAAGAATTCAGTGGATGCCTTGAGATCGCGAACATAAAGATGCGCGGCAACCGAGGTGAGGATCGGCGGTGCGGAGATGTGCGGCGTGGCCATGGCGATAACGCTCCTGGTCCCGGCGGCAACTGCCGGTCACGAGCTTAAGGAATACCACTCGCCCGGTGCCCGGGTCGAACACCAGTGCGGCCACTCAGTTCGAGTTTCCCTTTCGCGCGAAGTCGCCCGGCTAGCTATTGCGGAGCGCTGTCATCGGGCTGACCCGCGAAGCTCTGCGCGCAGGGAAGAATCCGGAAATAAGAGCCACGGCAAGCAGGCCGAAGACCATGGCCAGGTACGTCTGTACGTCCCACGGCGAGGTGAAGTAGAGCAGCGACGCAATCAGACGCGCCACGCCCATCGAGGCAGCAGCGCCGAGGCCAATTCCGACGACGGCCAGGCGCAGCGTATTGGCGAGAACATCGCGCATCACGCGGCCCGTAGTTGCGCCGAGCGCCATGCGGACCCCAATCTCCTGCGTCTTCTGCGTGACCGAATAGGAGATGACGCCGTAAATGCCGAGTGCGGCGAGGAGAACGCCGAGCCCGGCGAAGATGGTGACGAGAAGCGCAAAGAAGCGGCGCGGAGACACCGCGTGATCGACCAGGGATTGAAGCGGCCTGAACTCCGAGGCGGGCTGGCTGGGATTGAGCGTGCGAAGGCTCGTAAGGACGCTGGAGGCCAGCGACTCGGGCGCAACCTTTGTGCGGACCACGAGGGTCGCTCCTTCAGCATCGGAATTCTGCGTCATGGGAATGTAGACTTCAGGGCTCGATGCGGTTTCGACGCTGCTTTCGCGCACGTCGGCAACAACGCCGATAATGCGCACCGGCGTCTTGTCGACATCATTCGCCATTTTCCCGATCGGGTCCTGCCCGGGCCACTCGCGGCGTGCGGCGGCTTCGTTGATGATGACGACATGCTGGGTGCCCGGCGTATCGCTCCACGCGAAATCGCGGCCTGCCAGCAAATGCATTCCGAGAGTTGGAATATAGCCGGGCGTCACGAGGTAGACCAGGGCAGAATCGTCACGATCTTTCGGATAATTTGCTCCCACGGCGGCAAGGCCCCAGCTGCGATTGCGATCGAGCGGAAGCATATCCGCAATGCCGGCGGATTCGACGCCGGGAACCGCGGAGACGCGCCGCAACATTTCCTGCAGAATCGCGCCGCGCGTTGCGAGCTTGCCGCCATCCTGGTAGTCGACAGACATGCTGGCGGCGTGCGTGGGCTCAAAGCCCAGATCGACATCGAGGACGCGCAGAAAACTTCGCAGCAGAAGGCCGGCGCCGACAAGCAGAACGCAGGCCAGCGCAATTTCAGAAATCACAAGCGTGGCACGGAATCGCTCGTGGCTGCGGCCGGCCGCCATGCCGGCGGCATTGTCCTTCAGCGCTTTTTGCAGATTGCCGCCCGACATCTTCAAGGCCGGAGCGAAGCCAAAAAGGACTCCCACCGCGATGGCAATCAACAGTGTCCAGGCGAGCGATGCGCCGTTGACGCGGATGCTCGCCAGTAGCGGCAACGTCATGGAGCCCTGATGTGCGAGCGAGTAGACAATTGCGATGGCAATGCAAAGGCCCAGCGCAGCCCCGCCGATTGAGAGCACCAGGCTCTCGGTAAGGAGCTGGCGAATGAGACGGCCGCGGCTTGCGCCCAAAGCGCGGCGCATGGCGATTTCTTTGCTTCGAGTGGCAGCGCGGCTGAGTTGCAGATTGGAAAGATTCACGCACACGATGAGAAGGATCAAGCCGACGGCGAACCACAAGACAACCAGCGAACGGCGGAGCTTCCCGCTGACGTGATCTTTGAGCGAAGTGAGTTCGGATGCGTAGTCCTCATACCAGTCGGGATGAAGCTTTTTCAGGTGCGGAAACAGGCGATCGGCTTCGTCCTGCGCCTGGGTCACGCTGACGCCCGGTTTGAGGCGTCCGACGATTGCGAGGGTATTGCCCCAGGTCCGCCAGAAGTCCATGACAGCAGGAACGAATACATCCACCTTCATGCCTGGCGCAAAAACGCCGCCAAAGTCAAAGCCTGCCGGAAGAATGCCGACAATCGTCACCTGCTTATCGTTCACCGTGACTGTCTTGCCCACGATTGCCGGGTCACCGGCGAACTGCGTCTTCCAAAAAGAATTGCTGAGCAAGACAGCGGAGCGGCCGCCTTTCTGGCACTCTTCCTGCGTGAAGTCGCGTCCCAGGGCCGGCTGAATTCCGAGCGTCGAAAAAAAATTGCCCGCAACTTCAACCACCGCCAGCTGCCGGGGCTCGCCACTGCCCGTCAGCTTGTATTGAAGCGAGCTATAGAAGGTCTGGTATGCGGTTACCGCCTGGAACGATTGGGTGTTGCGCGTGAATTCTTCGTACGCGTCAACCGTGTACGTTCGCCCGGAAAGGCCTGCCGCTGCGCGAACCTTGGCGTCAATCGATTTGCCGCCTGTAAACCAAACCAGTCTCTGCGAATCGGCGAAAGGCAAAGGGCCCAGAAGCAGCGTGTTCACCACGCTGAAAACCGCGGCGTTGACGCCAATTCCCAGCGCGAGAACGACAATGGCGATTGCCGCATATCCGGGGTTATTGCGCAACGTGCGCAAGGTGTAACGCACATCGCGTTTGCACTCGACCAGGTATTCGCTCCAACGTTTCCGGCGTTCCATATTTTCTCCCCGTCTTTTTCCGATATGCCGCACGGTGCGCACATCGCCGAACTGGCGTTCCGCTTCAACGCGCGCAGCATCGGGCCGCCAGCCGCGCGCCACCAGATCGTCTGCCTTGGCTTCAAGATGGAAGCGCAACTCGTCTTCGACGTCGGCGGCAGGATCAGCGCCGAGCAAGCGCGCATAGCGTCGCCAGATGGGGGTTTTCTTCATGCCGTTTTTCCCGTCGAGTGAAGCCGGGTTGCGCCCAGGACCTTCCCCACGGCAATCGCATAGGCATCCCAGTTGGTTGAATCCAACTGCAGCCGTCGCTTGCCCGCAGCAGTCATTCTGTAGAACTTGGCCTTGCGATTGTTTTCAGAAAGCCCCCATTCGGCTTCGACCAGTTTTTTCTCTTCAAGCCGCCAGAGCGCCGGATAGAGCGTGCCTTCTTCCACAAGAAGAACGTCGTCGCTTTGGCGGCGAATGAAGTCGGTAATGGAATATCCATGCTGAGGACCCCAGATCAGAGACTTGAGAATCAACACGTCCAACGTTCCGCGAAACAGGTCCAGCTTCGGCCTTTCCATCCGCTCCCCTTTGCTTTCATAGGGAGCTTAGCGCGGCTTCCCTTGGAATGCAAGGGGTATTACGCAGAGACCGGAACCGAAGTTCCGTCGTGGAAGGAGTTGACCGCTCGCAAGAAGGATTCCGTCTGGTGCAGAACCGACATACCCATGCGGAGAACCGAACTTAGTGCGCGGCCTGAACGGCCTTGGCGAAATGGAATGTCGCGTTCACCTGGTGTGTGGCGGGGTCGGTCTTGACGTCGTACGTGGTAAGGACGGATTGCATCCAGCGAGTCAACGACTTGTCTTTCTTTTGTGCCAGCACCGCAAAGTTCGATACGTAGCCTTCGTCGAAGACGTCGCCGGGCGCCATCTTCCAGACGAGTTTGAGTTTGGCGGCCATCACCTCGGGCGCTCCGTCGAACTTGACCGAGGCCAGCCGGTATTGCGGGCCCGGCGCGACTTCGAGGCTGTAATTTACGATGTGTGTGGTCTCGTTAAACGAAGGGTGTGGAACGACCGAGCAATCGAGATAGCCGCGATGATGGTGAGCATCGCAAACGGCGAGGACAAACAGATCGAGTGGCCGCCCCGCTGCCGCGGAGTTCTTTGGAAGCATTTTCTCGATCTCCGCGCGCGACACCAATGCGGTGGGCGGATAATCGATGGTCCCGAGCTTGTAGATTCCGCCTTCCTTGATAGTGACTGCGTAGGGAACCTCGACGGCTGAATCGGCGACTGTGAGTGGATCGGCTTCGGCGACATTGACTTCGACAGCCGCATATCCCTGGTCTTGGTAGAGGTCTTCAAAGACGCGCTGAAGCCCCTTGGCCGAGTTATCCGTGTCGAAGCCGTTACCGGTCTGGCTGCCGGCGAGGAGGCTGGCCTTGGCCTGCATGGCGGCCGACACTCCGGCGAATTGGATTGGCCCGATATGGACGGCCGAGGGCGAGGTGACGGAAAAGTTCATGGCGGTGAGCTTTTGCGGTCCAATGCCGCTGGTGAGAGCGGCTTTTACCGTTGCCTTGGCGCCTTTAGCGGCAAGCATTTCGCCGAATGCCTGGCAGATTCCGTCGACCATGGAACCACCGGACGGCAACTGCCCTCGATAGAGCGGGAACCGATCGTGAAGCTTGGCATCGAGCTCTTTGCCCGGCGCGAGAGGCACATTTTCGAGGTGCATGGGAAAGAGCTGTGTGGAAGGGGTTAGCGTGAAGAGCAGCCCCTTGTTGTCGTTGGTGAACTTGACCTCTTTGAAGAGGCCGGTGTCACTGAGCATCTTGCCGTGTGCTTTGACCTCGCTCAGGCTGAGACGTGTCTCCGGCTTCAGGCCGGCAGCCGCGAGCAACTCCTGCGGCGTGTATTGCGCCGCACCCTGAAAGCGGATCGTCTTCGGCGCGGCTTTTTTTTGCGCCGGCAAGGGCAGCCAGCAAAGCAGAACAAATGCAAGAGCGAGTGCACCCGACTTCTTCTTCATCTTGTGCCAAGACTAGCAAAGGCTGCCCACAGCGGTCTGTGGCAGAGCGGTGGCACACCGTCTCCGTCGCGGCAAGAGCGAAACGTCTGAGAGCTCAGGTCTGTGGCGTCAGGAACCGCTGACGGTGCCGTCGAGATTCGCAACCTGGGCGTAGGTGGTGCGCAGGTATTTGTGGGGATTGACAGGCACGTTGTGCAGGCGCACTTCGTAGTGAAGATGCGGGCCTGTGGAGCGCCCCGACTGGCCGACATAGCCGATCACCTGGCCGCGCGTTACGTGCTGGCCAGGAATCACCGCAATCGACGAAAGATGGCCATACAGGGTCAACACATCGTGGCCGTGGTTCAGGACAATCTCGCGTCCGTACCCCGTGCCCATGCCGGCGTTGGTCACTTCGCCGTCGGCCGTGGCGCGTACCGGCGCACCATACGAAGCGCTGATATCGATTCCGGCATGGAAGGCGCCTTCGCCGTTGAACGGATCTTGCCGTTCGCCGAAGCTGGAGGTGACGGGACCTTCGATAGGCCACATGGAGGGCGCATCTGCCAACTGTGTCCAGTCGCCGGAGAAGCCCGGGGTCAAGCCGCCCTCAATCGCACGGGAGACACGTCCGCTGAGCGCCTGCGCGCGCAGGTTATAGAACTGGTCGATGGACTGCATTACCTGCTGCTGATTCACGTCGTCGGCTTGAGCCAGGGTGGGAGGCGTGGGCGCCGCTGCGCGGGCCGCAGCATTGCTTTTCGCGATGCCCGATTTGCCCTGCCTCAACCCGTAAAGAGACGCAACCTCATTGGCAAGCGCGCCGAGTGAGGCGACCTGGATGTCGCGGTCATGCGCGATCTGGGCCATTTGCTTGTAGTCTTTGCGGAGATTTTCGCGATCCTGTCGAACCTGGTTGTAGCTTTCGGTCTTCAGGAGCATGCGCGTGTAAGAACCGGCCAGCCCGACGATGGTGAACGCACCCACAAGTGCAGCGGCGACGAACCCATACGCATAATGCAACGGGAGAGGGATCTTGCGAACCCGGCCATCTTCATCTCGGGCAACAAATAGGATGTAATAGCGCTTGCGTAGCATCTTCAGCCTTCCATCCCCGCTCTTCGCAGGGCCGCAATTCGCCATGTACTTAAAAAAGCGCAAGGCATGGGCATATGTGCCCGGTAAGAACCCTACAGAGGCTCCCTGATCAGAAACGCTCGTCAAGGCTACCAAACCGCCCCAGGGGGGTGTCAACGTAAACCGGGCCGAATCTCCTTTGCGAAAAAGGATTCTGCCGTCCATGGTTAGATCGTCAAAAACGCTCTCATGGTTTACTTCCCTGGGTAATTTGGCTTTGACCCTGTTGCGCTCCGTAAAGCATTCAAGGCGAGCATTGCAGAAAATATCAATACTTTCAATAGCTTAGCCGGTACTTTTTCCCGGTTCATTGGCGATGGCGCTCGATTGCCCTATTCTCAAGAAATGCCGACCCTACCCACAAAATCCTTACCAGGCGGCACGCGGGGCGAGCTGGCGATCCTGCGCCATATTCGTGAACGGGCAGCCCGCAGGCCTTCCCGCGAGATTCCCCTCGGCATCGGCGACGATTGCGCCATTCTGCGCCCCCGGGCAGGCGAAGATCTGACCGTGACGACCGACCTTACCGTCTGCGGCACGCATTTTCGTCTCGACTGGCACACGCCCGAAGAGGCGGGGCATCGCGCACTGGCACGCGGATTGAGCGACTTAGCCGCCATGGGCGCCCGTCCCATTGCCGCTTTTCTCTCCCTGGGACTGCCGCGCGGCCTGGCCCAGACGCAGAGCCGAGGGCCGTGGTCGAGGTCGTGGCCGGCGCGCTTCCTGAATGGCTTGTTGGCACTGGCTGCCGAGTACAAGGCGCAGCTTGCCGGAGGAGATTTGTCGGAGACTCCGGTCCCGCTGGCCGACATTGTGCTGATCGGGGCTGTGCCACAGGGAAAAGCATTGCTGCGCTCCGGCGCACGACCCGGCGACCTGGTTTATGTGACTGGCTCGATAGGCGGAGGAGCAGCAGCCCTGCCGCATCTGGACCGGCTGGCGCGCGCGACGGGGGCGAAGGCGCTTGGCTTGAATCCGCGGAGGATTCCAAAGGGCCTGGCACCGCTGGTGGCCCGCCACCTCGCTCCGCAGCCGCGCATTGCCCAGGGCATCTATCTGCGCAGGCACGAGTTGGCCACGGCAGCCATGGATTTGAGCGACGGCCTCTCGACCGATCTGGCCCACCTGTGCGAGGAGTCGTGCGTGGCCGCGGAGATTGACCCGGCGCTGCTGCCCGTACACCCAGGAGCGAGCCTCGATTACGCGCTGCACGGCGGCGACGATTACGAGTTGCTGTTCACAGCTGCGCAGGGAGTGCGCATGCCCGCAAGAATCGGCGGAGTTGCGGTGACGCGCATCGGGCGCATTGTTCGGGCGCAACGCGGAAAGCCGTCGGTGACCGTGTTGAGCACGGATGGGCCGAAACCGCTCGAGCCCCGCGGCTGGGAACATTTCTCCTGAAGGAATCCGGGGATGCGCGCCAGGCGACCTGACACCTGCCATTTCCACCGTCTATCATGTTTGTTGCTATGACGAACACTATTCCCCGTGTCCGATTTGCCCCGTCGCCTACAGGCCTGCTCCACGTCGGCAATGCGCGGACCGCGCTGTACAACTGGCTCTTTGCGCACCGCCACGGCGGGCTGTTTCTGCTCCGCATTGAAGACACAGACCTGGAGCGGTCGGAAGTGCGCTACGAGACGCAGCTCATTGAAGATCTGCACTGGCTGGGACTTAATTGGGATGGTGGGCCGGGCGCCGAATACGAGCCCGACACAGGTGATCATGGTCCGTACCGCCAATCGGAGCGGCTGCACATTTATGCCGAGCACACCGAGCGGTTGCTGGCCGAAGGCAAAGCCTACCGATGTTTCTGCACGCCAGAAGAGCTGGAGGCCGAGCGCAAACATGCGGCTGCTACGCATGGTTCGCAAGTCTACTCCGGCCGCTGCCGCAACCTGGCGCAGGAAGAGATCGATCTCAATCTCGCAGCAGGCAAGCAGTTTGCGGTGAGGCTCAGAATTCCCGATCACCCGCTGCGCTTCAACGACATTGTGCGCGGCCCGGTGGAGTTTGCTGCCGAAACAGTCAGCGATCCTGTGCTTGTACGCAGTGCGAGCGGAGCTTCAGGGGGAGTACCGGTTTACAACTACGTGGTCACCATCGACGACGCGCTCATGGGCATAACGCACGTGATTCGCGGCGACGACCATATTTCGAACACGCCCAAGCAAGTGGCGATTTACGAAGCCTTTGGCTGGCCGGTCCCGCAGTTCGCGCACCTCTCCACAATTCTTGGGCCGGATCGCGAGCGACTTTCAAAACGCCATGGCGCGACATCGATTTCAGTCTTTCGGCAGATGGGCTACTTGCCTGAAGCCATGGCTAATTATCTGGCACTGCTTGGCTGGGGCGCGGAGGATGGCAAGACGGAAACGTTTACGCTGGAAGAGCTGGTGCCCTTGTTCAGCCTGGAGCGCGTAACGGCATCGCCCGCTATCTTCGACTTCGACAAGCTGAACTGGCTCAATCGTCATTACATCAAGCTGGCCGATCCGGATCGCATCGCGAAGCTGGCTGAGCGGCAGTTCATTTTGCAGAAGCCGGGGATTTTTCCGCTGTGGAGTTCCAACGAACTCTACACGGCGGAGACGATTGCTCTGCTGGCAAGCCTGGACCCGCCGATCCATCTCGACATTCCCTCGCAGGAGGAGATCGCGCAGCGCAAAGCGTGGCTGGCGCAGCTGCTCGCACTCTTTTTGCCCAAGGTGGATTACCTGGCGCAGTTGCCGGTGAAGGCTGCATTCATTTTCGGCATCGATCCGGATGCCGCGCACGCCGATCCGGAGAATTCTGCCATTCTTTCCACCGACTCCGCGCGCGCCGTCCTGAGCGAGCTTGCCGGCCGCGTGCGCGCCCATACGGGCAAGGTCACCGCCGATGATTTCAAGACGTGGATCAACGAGATCAAGTCTGCGACCGGCGCAAATGGAAAGGACTTGTACCATCCGATCCGCATTGCGCTCACCGGGTCGCACTCAGGGCCGGAGTTTGACAAGATCATTCCGCTGATTGAAGAAGGCGCGGCCATGGGCATCGCCATTCCCACTGTTCACGATCGCATTGAACAGTTCGTGGGAGTCTGAGCGCGCGTGAACGGCGTTTACTGGATTTATGCAGATGCGTCAACGAGCCTGGCTCCTCCGGCCCCTCAGCCGGCGAGTGGAGAAAGGCGCCTCACTCCGATTCCGCTGGCGGTGGTGCTCTGCCCCAGGGGCGGCTACGGGCTGGAACGCGAGTTGATGCATTTGAAGCGATGCGGCGTCACCACGCTGGTCTCCCTTTTAAGCCTGGCACAGGTGAACATGCTCGAACTTGCGAACGAGGGCATGCTCGCGCAACGTCTTGGCATGAGTTTCATCCACCACCCATTGCCTGACCACGAACTTCCGCCGGATTTGGAGAAGTTTCGTGCCTTCGCCGCTGAGCTTGCCGAGCGAGTGAAAGCCGGGGAGCGCGTTGGCGTTCATTGCTGGGGCAGCATTGGGCGCGCTACGCTGGCAGCGGTTGCAACGCTGGTACATCTTGGCTGGCCCGCCGGTGTTGCGCTGCGGGCGGTGGAAGCGGCGCGCGGTTGCCCTGTGCCGGATACCGAGGAGCAGGCAGAATGGATCTTGAGTTATCAGGCGCAGGCATGAAGAACGAATTTCGTGCGCCGATGATCGATCTAACTTTCGCCCATGATTGGCAGGCGGAGATTCTGCCGGCGCGTCCGCTGATTCTGCCGCAGCGCCACTTCACTTATCCGGCAGTCGCGGAAGAAGTGGAGCGCGGCGCGCTGGAGGTGCTCGTTCGGCCTGCGGTGGGCGCGGAGTTTCTGGCAACATGCGCGCTTGGGTTTCGCGATCCCGTAGTGCCGACGGGATTGTGGCCGTGTCCCGATCCTGATCAACTGTGCGCGGTTTCGGGCGGTTACGCTTACATTATCTCGACCAGAAACCCCGCACACTTCACGATGATTCCCTTCCGCCCCGCGCTGGAAGTTCGAGCCGTTGCCGATGTGAACTTACTGCTTTTTGTGGGACATCACGCCATTCTTGCCTGGGGCGTGTCGGGCTCGGCCTGGCAGACCGGGAAGCTGAGCGATGAGGGCGTGACGATCACGGCCATCGACAAAAAAGCGCTGCATGGATGCGGCTGGGACATGATGGCCGACAAGGAAACGCCGTTCTTACTCGATCTGCAGACCGGCCAGGTCTGCAACGAACATTTCGATTGATTCGCACTCCGTAACCGCCTACAGTGCTTTCTATGACCTCCAGCGACCGCCGCACCTTCCTCCGGCAGGCAGCCACACTGGCCGGCGCCTTCTCTACCGGCAGCCTCTTCAACCAGGCGCACGCCGCCGATTTCAACGCCGCCTCGCGCGCTGTGGCCCATCTTGGGCCCGCCGAAGTAGCGCAGAACGAGGACTTCTGGGCTGTTATTCAGCGCGCCTACTCGGTGAATCCTGACATCATCAATCTCAACAACGGCGGCGTTTCTCCCTCGCCCGTCGTGGTGCAGCAGGCGGTGGAGCGCTACAACCAGCTTGCCAACGAAGGTCCGTCGTATTTCATGTGGGGCATCCTCGACCAGGGCCGCGAGCCGCTGCGCGAAAAGCTTGCGCACCTGGCCGGTGCAAACGCCAACGAGATTGCCATCGACCGCAACTCCACCGAGGCGCTGAACACCGTCATCTTCGGGCTGCCGCTCAAGGCCGGCGACGAAGTGATTGGCACCAAGCAGGACTACCCGCACATGATCGAGGCCTACAAACAGCGGGCGGAGCGGGACGGCATTGTCTACAAGCAGATCAGTTTCGATTTCCCCACGGAAGACGACGATGCAATTGTGAAGGCCTACGAACAGGCCATCACCCCGCGCACGCGGCTGATCCACGTAACGCACATGGTGAACTGGGTGGGACAAACGATGCCGGTGGCGAAGATCGCCGACATGGCTCATGCGCACAACATTGAAGTGCTTGCAGACGGCGCGCATTCGTTTGGACTGCTTGATTTCAAGATTCCCAACCTGCATTGCGACTACTTCGGCGCCAGCCTGCACAAGTTTCTCTCTGCTCCAATCGGCACCGGCATGATGTGGGTGAGGGCCGACAAGATCGAGAAGGTCTGGCCGCTTGTCTGCGCGGCGA
>Ga0182016_10003749_pt1 | contig 17194 bp, 11 predicted proteins | sample 712S2MmetaG_FD_120491 | JGI IMG/M metagenome (GOLD analysis project Ga0182016, IMG submission 120491) | Permafrost microbial communities from Stordalen Mire, Sweden - 712S2M metaG | ecosystem: Environmental > Terrestrial > Soil > Wetlands > Permafrost | place: Sweden: Stordalen | collected...
ATTGCCCGCAAGGAAGGCCGATCTAAAAGCCAAGGCCAATGACTGTGCACCCATGAGGAGTGCCCTCGTCAAAGCCGCCTGATCGGCGCTTGAACGCGCTCCGTTTGCGACGCTAATTGGAGCTCTGTAGGGACTTTTGCAGGGAAAGTGCTACGAACTGTTGGGTAGGAGAGGGTAATCCCTACACTTCACCGCGTCCGCCGAGGCGCTGTACTCGCTTGAATCGACTCTCTTTACCAGCGGGAGACGGACAGACTATCCAGATATACCGTCGAAGTCCCACTGGAGCCAAGTCCGTCAACCTGGAATTGGGTGTTGATCACGGGACCCCATCCGAGATCGGCCGCCCCAAAGGCAGTGGCGTTCAAGCTGCTCTCGGCTCCATCGAGCCACACAGAGTGATATGTGATGGTTCCTGAATCATTCCGGGAAAAGCTGGCTTGAACGTGGTGCCAGGTATTCTGGGACCAGTTACGCGGGTTACACTTCGCTCCGCTCTTGTTCACCCAATGTGGTTTCGGATTCTTAGCCGTTCCCTGGTTGACGGTGTAATCCCAGGTACCGGAATAGCCATCGCACTGCACGCCAATCAGCGCTGTCTGTCCATTGGCCATTACCTGGTTCACGTCCATTTCCACATTGGCGATATGATTTGACGAGCTTGTCAAGAATACCCACGCATCGTAAAAGAGGTTAGTGGAATTTGTATCATCGGAGAAGGACACTGAATAACGCTCGTCACCGCTATCGGAAAACCTGGTTACAAACTCTCGCGTGCTCCCGTGGAGCGAAGGCGAGCTGACAATCTTCGTTGATCCGGATGAACTGCCCGGTCCCCCTGTATCATGTTCCGCTTCCCAGTTGCCCATCGATTGAATGCTACTCACAGTTACAGCATTCGAGGGCACGAGCGGATCGCCGGATGTGGACGTTGTACCCGCTGTGACAGTGATGGTGACTTCGGTGACACATGAGGAACCGTGCTCGCCCCACGCCTTCACATGCAAAGTATGCGTGCCAGAGGCAGACCCGACCGAGGTCTCTATGGAGGCTCCATCAATGGTAGTCGTGTCGGCGCTGCTATCGAACGAATAGCCCATAGCAGAAACATTCTGCGATGAACAACTCGCGGCGGAGGCAGAAAGAATGAACGGTGATGCAACCGTAGAATTGTTGGCAGGGCTGTTGACAGTCACGCCCGCCAGCGCCTGGATCGAAAGGATGGTGAGCAATGAGAGGAGGAGCGAGGAATTCTTGATGAATCTGATGCATGTTGCGGAAGAAAAGATTTTCACGAATCTGCCTTAATGGGAAAACTGAGCCCGCAAAAGTTGAAGTTATCAAACGACTTCCGACGCTGCGCCTGCCAGCGAAAGAGCCAAGTATGTTTGCTTACCCAGATCGGGCTGGTATGAGCGACACGCTTCGCAATGTGTCTGAAAGAAACTCAGCAACCTCTTTAACTCTGTGGGCATCTTTAGAACGCGCAGTTCCAAAGCTTCGGACGGCTTCAAACGAAGAACACATGAGAGAACCGATAACGCGGCGACCGGGAAACCTCCCCACTCACCCTCTGCACAATGGTTCGCGAAATCCCTACCGCCCAGGCAACAGATTGCGACAATTCTGTATCAGATTGATCAAGCCCAATGATACACATTTTCCGCGATTGGTTGAGCTATCTTGACCGGCAAAACAGTATGAAAGCCTGAAATCCGCAAACTCCTATTGACGCACGATCAATAGTATTCGCACCATAAACATATCTCTCTCAAACCCTTCATGCCCTCTCCACATGAGTCACCAGCGATAGATGGTCAGCTTATCAAGGTACGCGGTGATAGAACCGCTTGCTCCAAGACCATCCAACTGAAACTGAGTCTGGACCACTCCCACCTGCCAACCCAAGGCGAACGATGAGGGCACAGTTGCGTTGATTGGCTGCGCGGTGCCATCCAGCCATACGGATTGATAAGTCACGTTTCCGGAGTCATCGCGTGAATAGCTGATCTGGACATGGTGCCAGACGTTCGTCTGCCACGCCGACAGGTTACAAGGTTGCGAGGAGTGTACCCAGTCGCCACCTGCTCCGCTGTATTCCCACAAATTGGAATACCCACTGCATTGGAAAGCGTAGATTACCGTTTGCCCATTGGCTGTGACCTGATTTGAATCCATTTCAAGGTTGGCGATGGAGCTTCCGGACTCAATCCAAACCCAACCGTCATAAACGAAATTCGTTGAGGTGGTATCGTTCGCATAGGACACGGCGAATATTTCACCGCCTGCGCCTGTAAACGTGGAATCGAACTGGCGTGCGTTGCCGCTGAGCGATGGCGTGCCGGTCAGACTTGTTTCTCCGACCGCTGCACCGGGAGTACCCGCGTCGTGGTTGAAATGCCATGTATCGAGCGCCTGCAGTTCGCTTGAAGCGGTCGCGGTCGGGGGAATGACAGGTCCGTATGACGGGGGCGGCGAAATGACGTAATCTGCCCTGGCTAAGCCGCTGTACGAATAACCTGAGGCAATCGCAACCGCTTCAATTACCGCGGATTTGCCCACCCGGATTGGGCCAGAGTAAATAGCCGAGGAAGTCGATGGAGCAGCGCCGTTGGTGGTGTAGTAAATCGTTGCGCCTGCGATCGCATCCGACAATGTTACTGATTGTGCGGTCGTGAATGTTCCGGGTGTCGGTGAAAACACGGGTGTTGCAGCAGTGATTGCGCCAACCGTGATGGAGACATTCGTGACACACGAACTCCCATTCGCTCCCCACGCCTTGACATGCAGGGTATGTGCTCCGCTTGTGGCCACAATTGCAGCCTGCACCAATTGAGCCTTCACGACTGTTGTGTTGGAACTGCTGTCGAGCGAATAGCCCATTGCAGTCACAGTGTGAGCTGAACAGACAGCGGCAGTGGCAGCGAGGGCGAACGGCGATGACACTGCCTCACCGGGCGTTGGGCTGCTGACGGTAAATGCGGAGGCGGGTGTCGCAGAACCAACAATAATGTTCAGATCCACAACTCCGCTCACACCCTGCCCCCAACATTTCACATGCAGGATGTGCGCTCCCTGCGCAGCGCTTACCGTTGCGCTGAAGGATATCGAAACAATCGCCGTCGAACCAGAGTCAATGGAGTAGCCCATGGAGACCGCGGGCTTTGAGTCGCAAGTACCTGTGCTTGCAACTAGGCTGAAGGGTGAAGTGACTTGCGCACCGTTTGCGGGAGTCGTTACGGTGATTGCGTGCGCTGGGACGATGATTGTCACAAGCGCAAAGATAGAACCAAGGAACTGCTTCATTGATCAGCCTCATTGGGAGATGAGCGAGCGCGCATTTCCGTTAACCGTGGCAGCGGCCTGCGCCACCGTTGCGAAGAGCATGTTAACCATGGCTGTCATTGCTCAGAGAACAGTTCGTACAAATTGTCGCGGTGTCCTTTTTCCTATCGGTATTCTTCTCGTAGGAATAAAGAGATCTTTCGGTGAGAAAGTCATGGACTTACGAAGGCGCCGAGGAGTTACGCCCGTTGAATCACCGAGAGAGGTGAGCACTTCAAGGCAGAACTAAGCCGGCAAAATAGTTGGCAATTACTTACGCGACACGGCGTTCTGCACAGGTCAAAGAAGTGGTCCCAAATGCTCAGCTCGAAAAGCGGTCAAAATTGCTCACTTTGAAAAAGTCGTCAAAACTGCCCATTTCGAGAAAGCGATCATAAATGCACATTCGCGACGAAAGAGTGACGTTCGTCATGTGCAACGCAGCGCGCTCCAAGATTTCTTATTCAATTTCAGATAAAGATTACCTAAAATCGAGTATATGGTAACTTGAGGTGGTCAAAATAGCACTTTATGGTTACTTAAGATATTTAGATTGGTTTCTAAGAGGAACTTACACGGATTGTAACTTTCCACTCGTCAGACAACGAAATGAGAACAACGGTAGGAGAAAGAACCTATGTTGAGTGGGTGGCTCTCAGTTCAATACAGGTAAGTCGGCAGCCTCATCCAGCAAACCGGCCTGCTAACTTCACGTGAGAGGTTGGAGATCGAATCGATCCGCACCGCTTCGTGATTGTTTGTAAGGAAGAGTGGCCTTTAACAACACTCGCACCTTTGAGGATAATGATCTGCAATAAATACCCCTATTGCAGGATTATGTCCGTTTTATGCGCAAATGACCTGAAACCAACGTATTCTTTGAGTATTGCTAGAGCATTTGGAATCAGATCTTGTGTGGATAATTTATGCGCAAATCTGGACGCTTTTTTTCGCCAACCTGCAAACTGTACGTACTACCCCGTTCATGATGCGATGTCAGACCGTTCCTGGGGCTTGAGCTCGCCAAATATACTCGATTCCATGAGGGGAACATCGCCATGGATGTGAATGAAAGCGGAGTCGCCTCTTCGACTCTCGACGATTATCTTCGTAAGAGACTGAAACCGGTAGAGGGCGCGATCCCTCGCCTGCCTGGAATCGAAATGTTCGGGAACTCGATTCCTGCGGCGAATGCGGATGGGGATCTGTTTGAGTACATCAACTTTCAGCAGCGCTATAACATCGACGCCCGCATTGAGCGCGCGAACAAATTGGCCAGGCAATATCTAGAACCGCTGCCGGATGGCTCGGGACCGCGTAACCCAGTCGACGACCATTTGCAGTGGTGGAGATCCAGGCCGGATTACTCTCCTGAAGATGCCGCTCAGTACAGAAAGGCCAAGAGTTCTGAACAACTGAGAATTGCCGAGAACCTGCATGAGCTCTATACCACCGCGGGTGTGCTGCTGGTTGACGCCCAGGGACACGGGAGCATTGCGGCCAAAATTGCGTCCACCGTTCATGACACCTTTCATACCGCGATGCTTTGCGAACTCGATGCCCACGGAAAAACAACGGCGGAGGTCTTTGAGATCATCAACCTCCGGCTTGCACATTCCGTTACTGCCAGAAATGCATTGGGCTTCGATACGGAGAACAACACGCGCGAAATAGCTACCATGGTTTACGGTGAAATATGTACGAACGGACTGTTTCGCTTTGTAAACTTTGGCCATCCGCCGCCGCTTGTGTTCTCCGCGGAATATGGGAAGTTTATGGATATCGGATGGGATCGCATGATGCAATTCCCTTCGCTCGGTCTCGAAATCCCAGAGGACCATCCGGACCGGAGCAGGTATGTATCCCTCATGCGCCGGCGGAGTCAGATAACTGCCGCCGACTTGGATGAGATCACCCTGATGAGTCCAGGGGATATTATCTTCCTTTACACAGATGGGGTGTATGACGGGGAAGACGAGCAGGATAGACAAGAGATCGAAAAGATCATCCGGGAAAACAAGCAAAGGCCGGCCAGCGAAATCTGCAGCACGATTCTGGAGTACGCGCTGAGGAATGACGATCTTTTGAGGAAAATCGGCGAGCCCGACCGAATCGACGATAAGACCGTATTCATCATAAGGAGAGGGTAGGAGAGTTAAAGATGTCTGACACCGCTATAGAGTCGCTGGCCTCGCCTGATGTGCTGGCTCGTGCTCGCAAAATCAAACTGTTTTTAATGGACGTGGATGGCACGCTTACCGATGGAGGCGTCTGTCTAATCTCGGCGGCTATTGCCGACGGCTCCGGAACTTCGACTGTCTCCGAGATGAAGGTCTTCAATGCGCACGATGGGCAGGGATTGTCGCTCGCCCACACAATGGGGATCCAGACGGGGTTCATCACCGGTCGACACTCGCCTGCCGTTCAAAAGCGTGCCGAAGAACTGAGGGTCACCTTTGTGTACCTGGGACAGGCCAGGAAGACCGAGGCTTTCGAGGAGTGCATGCAAAAGGCGGGTGTGACCGAGGAAGAGGTCGCCTACATGGGCGACGATCTGCCTGACATTCCTTTGGCGCTGCGAGCTGGTCTGGCAGTGTGCGTAGCCGATGGCGCGCCCGAGTTAGCGGCTGTCTGTCACTTCATAACGCGCCGTCTTGCGGGCCGGGGCGCTGCTCGCGAAGTTGTAGAACTCATTTTGAAGGCCCAGGGACGATGGGAAGAAGCGGTGCCGCGGGCGCTCGCCTAGCCTATTCGCCAAGTGCGTTAGAGGCACGCCCTGTGCGAACATATCGTTAATCCGATTCCGAAGTTCCCCCTTCAACTGGAGATCGTTATGCATAGTGAAGACAAACCCAACAATGAAGACTCCACCGGCCGCCTGACACGCCGCTCGTTCCTCTCGCAAATCGGCGCGGCAGGAGTCACGGTTACCGCTGCTCCGCTGGTAGCTCGCGCCCATTCCGCCACCGCTCCTGCGAAAACAACTACAAGCGCGACAGAGAAGGTTGAGAGCGCAGTCCCCATCACCCTCTCCGTCAACGGCGAGTCTGTTCGTGTCGAGGTTGATCCCCGTACCACACTGCTCGACGCCTTGCGCGAGACGCTCTCACTCACGGGAACCAAAAAGGGCTGCGACCACGGCCAGTGCGGAGCCTGCACCGTTCATGTGAATGGCCGCCGCATCAACTCCTGCCTCACGCTCGCGATCATGCACGAGGGCGACTCCATCACCATGATCGAGGGCCTCGGGGACCCCGGCAATCTCCACCCCATGCAAGCCTCGTTCGTCGAGCATGACGGCTACCAATGCGGCTACTGCACTTCCGGCCAGATCATGTCCGCGGTCGCCCTGCTCAAGGAGCCATGCGGCGCGAGCGACGCCGACGTCAAGGAACTGATGAGCGGCAACATCTGCCGTTGCGGCGCCTACCCCAACATCGTCGCCGCCATCCAGCACGTTCGCCAACAGGCCTGAAGCACCAGCTGCATCCATGGAGGTCTTTATGGAACTCTTCACGTATACCCGCGCCACCGACGCTGCCCAGGCCGTCAACTCCGCGACCAATAAGGACGTGCGCTTTGTCGCCGGTGGCACAACGCTTCTCGATTTGATGAAGCTCGACGTCGAGCGTCCCAGACAGTTGATTGACATCAACCGCATCGGCCTCGACACCGTCGAGAAGCTTCCCAACGGCAGCCTTCGCATCGGGGCACTGGTCCGCAACTCCGACCTGGCCCATCACTCGATCGTCCAGTCCGACTACTCAGTCCTCTCGCAGGCGCTGCTCTCCGGAGCTTCCGCGCAACTCCGCAACATGGCCACTACTGGAGGCAATCTGCTCCAGCGCACTCGATGCATGTACTTCCGCAACACGGCCATGCCCTGCAACAAGCGCACTCCCGGCACGGGATGCTCCGCGATCGAAGGCGACAACCGGACTCTTGCGATTCTTGGCGCCAGCAATGACTGCATCGCCACCAACCCCTCCGACATGAACGTCGCTCTCACCGCGCTGGAGGCCGTCATCACTGTTCGCGGCAGCGCAGGCACGCGCGACGTCCCCATTGGCGACTTCCATCTGCTCCCCGGTAATACTCCGCATATTGAAACTGTCCTCGTTCCCGGCGATCTCGTCACCCACGTAACGCTCCCCGCGCCGCGCCCCAATTCGAAGCAGGTCTACCTCAAGCTCCGCGACCGCGCATCGTACGAATTTGCCCTCGCCTCGGCCGCCATCGTCGCCGAAGTTTCTGGCGGCAACATCACATTCATCCGCATCGCGCTCGGCGGAGTCGGCACCAAACCCTGGCGCTCTCACGAAGCCGAAGCCGATCTGCTGCATCGCCCCGCAGACATCGCCACGTTCCGTCGCGCCGCCGATGCAGCGCTTCGCGGCGCGCATCCGCAATCGGAAAACGGCTTCAAAGTCGAGTTGGCCAAGCGCTGCATCACGCATGCCCTGACCCTCGCAACGCAGTCCGCATAAGGAGACACCATGGCGATCAACTCAGCGACCAACCCCACACTGCCGCCCCGCACCAATGGCTCACTCCCGCGGGTCGACGGCCCGCTCAAAGTCACCGGCGCCGCCCGGTACTCCTCCGACTACAATCTCCCCGGCATGCTCTATGCGGCGCCTATGTGCGCCACCATCGCCAGCGGGACCATCGTCGATCTCGATACTTCGCGCGCCCAATCCATGCCCGGCGTCAAAGCCGTCTACCATCGCAGCAACTTCGGCAAGCTCTTCCGCGCCGCGCCTGCGCAGGGTTTCTCTGGGATCCTCGACGAAAAGCGTCCGCCCTTTGAAGACGACACCATCCGCTACTACGGCCAGTACGTCGCCGCCGTTGTCGCGCTCACTTTTGAGCAGGCCATTGCCGCTGCCAACACCGTCAAAGTCACATACAAGACAACGCCACTCAATGTGACCACGCATTTCAAAGAGTCCGAAGCGACCGACAAGCCCACCGTCGACTCTCACCGCGGCGATCCCGATGCAGCCTTTGTTTCCGCTCCAGTAAGAATCGACCAAACCTACGCCACTCCCACCGAAACGCACAATCCCATCGAGCTACACGCCTCGGTTGCAGATTTCGATGGCCAGAATTTCACTCTCTACGAAACTACGCAGGCCGTCTGCAACTCGCAAGACGTCTTGGCCCAGATGCTCGGCGTCCCCATTGAAAACGTCCGCGTAATCTCTCGCTTTCTCGGCTCCGGCTTCGGCGGGAAACTCTGGCCATGGCCACATGCGCTCATCGCCGCGCAAGCTTCCCGCAACCTCGGCCGCCCGGTTAAGCTCGTCGTCACGCGCGACATGATGTTCCAGAACGTCGGCCACCGCCCGCGCACTCAGCAGAGAGTCCGCCTGGGCGCAACGCCGCAGGGAAAGCTCGTTGCCCTCATGCACGATTCGCTCAACCACACCTCGATCCTCGACGACTACTCCGAGGGCTGCAGCGAAGCCACGCCCTACAGTTATAGCGTCGCCAACCTTCGCGCCACCTCCGGCCTCGTCCGTCGCAACGTCGGCACTCCCACCTCCATGCGCGGTCCCGGCGCTGTTCCCGGCCTCTTCGCCATGGAGTCCGCCATCGACGAGTTAGCCATCGAATTGAAGCTCGACCCGATCCAGCTTCGTCTTCTCAACGAGCCGGAAAAGGATGAAGGCCTCAACCTTCCCTTCTCCTCGCGTCATTATGTCGAATGCCTCAAAGTTGGCGCGGAGAAATTCGGCTGGTCGAAGCGCACTCCCGCAATTGGCTCCATGAAGGGCACCGGTGCACAGGCCGGCCTCACTCTCGGCTGGGGCGTCGCAGGCTGCTCCTGGATCGCCGAGCGCTGCGACACGCAAGCTTCCGTCGAATTGCTCTCGAACGGCACTGCCCGCGTCTCCTGCGCGACCCAAGATATAGGCACCGGCACCTACACCGTTCTCTCCAACATCGTCGCTGAGCGTGTCGGCATTCCCAACGACCGCGTCGAAGTCGTCCTCGGCGACACCAATCTTCCTCCCGGCCCCATCTCCGGCGGATCCTGGGCCACAGCTTCCGTAATCCCAGCGGTCCTTGACGCCATCGACAAAGCGCAGCAGACGCTCTTCGCCATCGCCACTTCAGGCCCCGACGCCGCGTTCCCCAATCGGAAGCCCGACACCCTCGCGCTAGCCAACGGTCGCGTGCATCTCAAGACGGCCGATGCATCCACCGGCGTTTCATTCGGTGACGTTCTGTCTAAAGCCAGCATCCGCGCCGCATCGGGTCAGGGCAAATCCGCCGGCACTTTCGGTGCTCCCGATCGCAAATTCTCAACCCACTCCTTCGGCGCGCAGTTCGCCGAAGTCACCTGGCAGCCGGAGATCGCTCGCCTGCGTGTTTCGCGCGTTGTAACTGTCATCGATGGCGGCCGCATTCTCAACCCCGGGCCCGCCCGCAATCAGATAGAAGGAGCTGTAGTCATGGGCGTTGGCATGGCCCTCTTTGAAGCTACTCGCTACGACACTCGGAACGGCGCGCCAATCAACAACAACCTCGCCGACTACATGCTCACCACCAATGCCGACGCGCCTTCGATCGACGTGACTTTTCTCGACCACCCCGACCTGGTGCTCAACCCGCTTGGCGCCCGCGGCGTCGGAGAGATCGGTCTCGCCGGCATCGCCGCCGCCATCACCAGCGCGGTCCACCATGCCACCGGTGTCCGCGTCCGCGAACTCCCCGTGCGCATCGAAGACCTGTTGACCGCTCCAGATCAACTCCACTCTTGAAGTCTTCTTCAGAGGCGCAATCTGACCCTCCATCGAGTCAGGACTGCGGCAACGGCCAGAATGAACGCCGTGAACACCGCGCATCGAACAGCTCCCGGCAAGCCCACGACGAAGTGCGTGTCGAAATAGCGGATGCCTGCCGCGGCAAGGATGTAGTACCAGAAGTCCGGAAGCAGATAGGTCGTTAAAGTATTGGCCCCCGCAGGACGAGCGAAGAACGCCCATCCGGTCTTCTTCTTGACGTCGCAGATCCAATAGAGCGCGGTGAACAGCAGAACGGCAGCGCCAATGCTATAGAGGCTCCAGGTGGGCGTTGCCCTGATCTTTGAGATGCCCAGCGGCGTAAGAAGCCATCCCGCAATCAGTGCGGCGATGCCGAACGATACTCCGAGAAGCGTCTTCTGCCTGAGCGTCTGCCAGCGATGGGCGCCAAGAAAAATGATGGACGTGACGATGCCGGCAAACATGATCCCGGCCATGGCTCCGTTGCTGAAGGGCCAGAACCAGTAGGGAAGCCGGTCGGCGAACGTAATCCACTTTGCGGCGGTCAGCGCATTGAACGCCATCATCGCAATGAACCACGCGAAGGGAGCCCAGAGCCAGCGGCGCGTCGGAATGTAAAGGATGCAGACTGCGAAATACGTATAGCCGATGAGGCCGAGAATCTCGGGATAGCCAAAGTCGATCCAGGAGCCGTATCCGGACCCGTGTCCAGGGTTGGGTGTGTGGCGGAAGATCGCAAACATGGCGACGACCAGCGCCAGCCCAACAATGCGGAGCCAGCGGAAGACAGAGGCATAACGCTCCGATGGGCCATACTCGTTCAGGAACAGAGCACAACCAGTGAGGCCCACGATGGCCCACACAGCAGGTTGGAGAAACATTCTCGATCCATCGCCGTCATCGGCATTTGCGAGAATAAGGCCAAGCGTCATCAGGCTGGCGGTTCGAAGCGCGACATGCATCCATAACGCGGGTAGCGACGGATTCCGCTTGAGCCGTGCGCGCATGGCAATCGGCAACGATAGACCAACGATAAACAGAAAGAAGGGGAAGACCATATCGACATAGGTCATCGCGTCGATCTCCGCCTTCATGTGGTAATTCCACCAGGGCAGCCCTTTGACTCCGGCGAGTTCGTTGACGAAGATCATCATCGTCATGGTCAGGCCGCGCAGGATATCGATGGAGGCCAGCCGAGTGGCCCCGGATTTCACAGCGATAGATTCCGGATAGATCGTGGTGGTCATTTGCTCCCGCCTTGCGCGTATGCTCTTGTTGAATTCCTCATTGACAGCATTGAGCAACGCTCTACTGCAGTCGCTCTCATAGCCCTGATTGCGCAGGACACCTGCGCGCAAGTGTATCAGCCGTGAGCCGTTTTGCACTCTCATGAAAAACTTGGGTCCCGGCCGTACCGAATGCGACGAAAAACCACCAATTGACGAAGTTCAGGGGTATATTGTCAGATAACTTGATTTTGATCTGCGGATTGAATCCGTTTTCCAAGGGAAGCTTCCGCACAAGTTCGATCACCGGATTTGAGACGGCCTAAAAAGACCGCGAACTACGAGAAACCGCGGTATGAGTTTCGTTCGATTTGGAGGAAACGTGATGAGGCATCTTTTTCGTTCGGAGCAGAAGTACGTCCTTCTAACTTGTTGCATCCTGCTGGTCGCATGCCTGCTGGCAATGCCGGCTGCATCCTTCGGCCAAGGCTATTTCGGAACCGTAACCGGTGAGTTGACAGACCCGTCCGGAGCCATGATCCCCGGCGTGAAACTGACTCTGACCGACCAAAACAAGGGATACGCATTCAATACGACCTCCGACAGCGCCGGCAGCTATCTCTTCCGGTCTATCCCTCCGGGCGCTTATTCGGTAACCGCGGAGATGGCGGGATTCGAGAAGAGCGTTCGCACCGGCATACGTGTGGATGTGAATCAAAATGTCACGGCCAACATTAGCCTCAAGCTCTCCAGTTCGTCCCAGACTGTCGAGGTGAACGCGCAAAAGCAGGTGCTCGATGCGCAGGACGCAACCACCGGCCTGGTCATCGATAGAAAGTTCATCAACGACCTGCCGCTGGTCGATCGCTACGTGATGGATTTGACCATGCTGACGCCGGGAGTCACCGAAACCGATGACCAGTGTTCCACCGGTTGCACTGGGACGAATTTCATCTCCAATGGCAGCCGTAACTCCACGGCCGACGTGCTGATGGATGGGGCCACAGTAACGAACTACGAGCCAAACGGCGGCATCACCAATGTCACCTATACACCTTCGCCGGAGGCCGTAGACGAGTTTCGCGTGGAGCAGTCGAACTTCAGCGCCGAGTATGGTTTCTCCGGAGCCTCGGTGGTCAACATGATCACCCGTTCCGGGTCGAACAAGTTCCATGGCAGCGCTTACGACTTCGTCCGCAACACCATTACCGACGCCAACAACTGGTTTAACAACCTGAACGGAATTCCGATTCCGCCCGTTCACCGGCATAACTTCGGCGGTACGGTCAGCGGACCTATCTTTAAGAACAAGACATTCTTCTTCTTCGATTACGATGCTACGCGGCAAACCTCGATGGGCACATACCAGGCCGGAGTGCCCACCGACGCCGAACGCAACAACGGCGATTTTGGCGCGGTGTGTACCGCCCAGGGCGGAGCGTTCGATGACACTGGCCTGTGTTCGGTAGCGTCTGGGCAGATATGGGACCCCTATTCCGGGACGTATCAAGCCTCCGCCCCCGATGGCTCAGGTGGTGCGGGGGCCTACCGGGCCACGTTCATCCCGTACAACAACGTCGGCAGCTATGCCAGCCCCGGCAATCCGAATCTCGCGGGCACGCCTTACCAGTTATCCGGCGCGGCCGGCGACCTGATCGATCCGATCGCCCAGACGATGATGAAGATGTTCCCGGAGCCCACCGCGAACATGACAAATCCGACCATCTATGACAACTGGATTGAATCGGGAGCCGGCAGTTACCCCAACGACCAATTCGATATCAAGGTCGACCACCGCTTCAATCAGAAGAACATGATGAGCGCGAAGTATTCGCAGCAGTGGAGCAGTTCACACCCCTTCAACTGCTTCGGCAACTTCGCCGATCCGTGTGCCGGCGGTCCCAACAAGACTGGCGCGCATTTGTTTACCATCAACGATGAGCACACTTTCTCAAAGACTCTTTTGCTGACAGTGATTCTCGGGTACACGCGCGGCGCGGAGCAAATCCTCGCCTACAACGGCGCCGGCGGAGTCACCGATCCAGTCAGCAAACTTGGTTTCCCGGCATATTTGAACTCAAACGGGTTCAAAGGTGTTCCCTCCATGTTCGTCGACCAGGGCACCTATTATTCCGCCGGTTTCACCACCATCGGAGGCGACCCATACGGCAATTACCGGCAGGGCCAGGATTCGGGGCAGCTCACTGTGGCGCTCAACAAAGTGCTTGGCAACCATGAACTCAAGTTCGGATTTGAGGGCCGCCAGCACCAGATGAACTACATTCAGACCAACGCGCCGAATGGTATCTTCAATTTCGACCACGGCGGCAGTTCGCAGTGTCCCAACGATTTTTCTACCTGCGGCGGCGACGGCATGGCGACCTTCATGATGGGGTATGTAGATGGCGGCGGCTACTACGAAATCCAGGATCGGCCAGCCACGGAAGACCACCAGTACGCGTGGTATGTGCAGGAGAACTGGAAGGTCAACCCCAAATTGACGCTGAACATCGGCTTGCGCTACGACGTTTCCATGCCCAGGACCGATCGCTTCAACCGTCAAAACTGGCTGGATCTGAACGCGCCGTTCCCGGTCTCAGTCCCTGGGCTGACCCTTGTGGGAGGCGAGGTCTTCGCCAGTTCCAAACAGCGTACCATCGTGAACGACGATTGGAAAGATATTCAGCCGCGCTTCGGATTTGCTTACCTGTTAGCTCCCAACGTGGTCGTTCGCGGCGGATATGGCATCTACTACTCGCAACCCAGGTCGGGCGCGACAGGCGTTGCCCCCTATGGCTCCCAGGGTTTCAACCAGTACACCGGCATGATCACGACGTACAACAACGACGGCGCAACGCCCTACCTGCACCTGAGCAATCCTTACCCGAATGGATTGATTCAGCCGCCGGGAAGCTCCCTCGGGTTGTTGAACGATTATGGATATGGCGCCAACGGTCCGCTGCGCAACGCCACGAACACGCCTTATGAACAGAGCTGGAGTTTCGGGCTCCAGATGCAATTGCCTGCGCAGGTTCTCACCAACATTTCGTATGTCGGGAAGAAAGGGACCCATCTCTATTATTCCGGCGACAACTACATCAACCACCTGGGCCCATCGGTGGAGGGCCTCGATGCGAACGGCATCAATAATCTCACCACCATGGTGAATAATCCCTTCGCCGGGATCAATACCGATCCCAACAGCACCCTCTCCGCTCCCCAGATACCGCAATACATGTTGCAGATTCCGTATCCGCAGTTTCCCGGAGGCGTCACCATCGAGCCAACGGCAACCGCAGATTCCGAATATCATGCGATGCAACTGACCGCGGAGAAGCGTTATTCGAACGGTCTTCAGTTTCTGGCCAGCTTCGTGTGGTCCAAATCGATGGACGACGCTTCGGCGCCCGACGACAACACCACTTGGCTGGGGAGTTTTTCAAGTCTGGAGGACCCAAACAAACCGTGGCTGGAGCGGAGTCTTTCAACATTCGATATTCCCTACGTCTACCAGTTCAGCTATACCTACGATCTGCCGGTGGGCCATGGCAAGGCATTCCTCAGCCACATGCCGGCCGTGCTGGATGCAGTTATTGGCGGATGGAAGACAAACGGCGTGTGGAGGATTTCGTACGGCAGGCCGCTTCCTTTCACCATGTACGATGGAGTTTCGCTGCCGACCTATGGCACGCAGCGGCCCAACATTACCGCCCGGCCGACGCGTACGAAAGGCTCCGACTCCAACTGGATCAATAACTACTTCGCGAATCCCGGCGTGTTCCAATTGCCACCCATCTACACATTCGGCAATGCGCCCAGGGTCACAGGTGCGGTCAGGACGCCGACGGCCTTCAATACCAGCATGTCGGTGGAGAAGGAATTCTCTTTGGCGAAATTGCATGAAGGAATGAACTTTGAGTTGCGCCTCGAAGCTGAGAATGCGCTCAATCACCCGGTTTTCGGTACTCCGGACACTTCGGTCGACGATCCAAATTTCGGGGTGATCAATTACACGTCCAATAGCCCGCGCCAGATCCAGCTCGGAGGCAAGTTTACTTTTTGATCCCATCGTTACTTTTGCGTTGAGCACGGCCACATCCCGATGCCCTCACCGGCCAGCGGTGATACCCTTCCCGGTGGTGCAAAAAACCAGGAGGAGCTGTGCTCAATTCATCTGTACGACTTGCCGCAATCGGACTCGCAATCGCGATTGGTACCATCGGACTCGACGTTGTTTTAAAGGCGCAGACGGCGCCCCGCGTACCTCCACCGCCTGCAAAGCGGGACGCGGCGGTAACGCCTGCAACGCCCTCAACGCATGCCCAGGCTGCTGGAGAAGTCACCGATCCGGTCGCCGATCCCAAGGCAGTTGTCACGTTGGACAACGCGCGTTTCACCGTGCTTACGCCAGAATTAATCCGCATGGAATGGGCTGCGGACGGCAAGTTTGAAGATCACGCTTCGTTTGTGTTTCTGAATCGCCGGCTGCCAGTACCGAAATTCGAGAAGACCGTAACCAAGGGGGGCCAGAACCAGGTCGTAACTCTTAAGACCAGCGCTCTGACGCTTACCTATACAAACTCAAGCGACGGGCGGTTTACTCCCGAGAATTTCTCCATCGAACTCACTGTCGACGGCAAACCGGTGACCTGGCATCCGGGCCTCACCGATCCCGATAACCTGCAAGGCACCACCCGCACCCTCGACGGCGCACTCGGCTCGAAGACTGTTGAACCGATCGAGCCGGGCTTGGTTTCCCGCTCCGGCTGGGCCCTGGTGGACGACTCGACGCGCCCCTTATTCGACTCGGCCGATTTCAGCTTTAAAGACGGCGAGAAGAGCCCTTGGCCGTGGGTGATCGAGCGCCCAGCGGGCGACCGGCAGGACCTCTACTTCTTCGGCTACGGCCACGACTACCGCAAGGCCCTCGGCGACTATGTCAAAGTCGCAGGCCGCATTCCTCTGCCGCCGCGGTTTGCGTTTGGAGCATGGTGGTCGCGCTACTGGGACTACAGCGACCAGGAGCTTGACGAGCTGGTGCGCGGTTTTCACGAAAACGACGTGCCGCTCGATGTGTTTGTCATCGACATGGGCTGGCACATCAGCCGCGAGCAGTTGGAGGCGATGGGAGAAACGGATCAGGCCCACGAAGGGCTGGGCTGGAGCGGCTATACGTGGAACAAAATGCTGTTTCCCGACCCCGAAGACTTCCTCGCCAAGCTGCATTCCGAAGGCCTGAAGACGACGCTCAATCTCCATCCCGCTTCGGGCATTCAGCCATGGGAACAGGCGTATCCGGCCATGGCCATGGCTATGGGAATCGATCCCGCAACCAGGAAGTATGTGCCCTTCAACATCACCGACAAGAAATTCGCCACCAACTACATGAATCTGGTGCACCATCCTCTGGAGAAGCAGGGCATCGACTTCTGGTGGCTCGATTGGCAGCAGGAGCATAAAACCGATATGCCTGGAGTGACGCCTACCTGGTGGCTCAATTACGTGCACTTCACCGACCAGCAGCGCGAGGGCAAGCGGCCTCTGCTGTTCCATCGCTGGGGCGGCCTCGGCAATCACCGCTACCAGATCGGCTTTTCTGGCGACACCGTCTCGGTCTGGGACTCGCTCGCCTTCCAGCCCTGGTTCACCGCGACCGCGGCCAACGTCGGCTACGCCTACTGGTCCCACGACATCGGCGGCCACATGCCGGGCGCCGTCGAGCCCGAGCTCTACACGCGCTGGGTGCAGTTCGGAGCCTTCTCGCCCATCCTGCGCACCCACACCACCAAAAACCCCGAGTCCGAGCGCCGCATCTGGGCCTACCCCGAGCCCTACTCCGCAATCCTGCGCAGCGCCTTCCAGCTGCGCTAC
>Ga0182016_10003751_pt1 | contig 17186 bp, 16 predicted proteins | sample 712S2MmetaG_FD_120491 | JGI IMG/M metagenome (GOLD analysis project Ga0182016, IMG submission 120491) | Permafrost microbial communities from Stordalen Mire, Sweden - 712S2M metaG | ecosystem: Environmental > Terrestrial > Soil > Wetlands > Permafrost | place: Sweden: Stordalen | collected...
AAACAAGACCCGCGATAAATGTTTCAATAGATCGGTTAGCCTCGGCGGATTTCGCCTATGCAGGACTCGACCCGGCCACGACAGTCATATCCTGACCGCCATCCCCAAAACGGTTAAGCACCCCGCCCGAGCGCTGCCGGGGTGCGCGCCAAATTCGTAGGTAGAGGTTGCGTGTTTTCTTTTTTGAGCCGATAATTCTGAATGTTGATAGTCATTCAGACAGGAGGGTCTATTGGATCAATCCCTACCGGATCTGGAGTTGCGCCGTAACAACCTGTTCCGCCAACCGGAGGGCCTCGGCGATTTCCGCCGGGGCACGATTTCTGTGAACTATCGCAAGTGCGGTAAGAGCAACTGTGCTTGCACGCGTAAGGATCATCCAGGGCACGGCCCCCAGTACCTGTGGAACGTCAGTGTCGGCGGCAAGACGCAGGCGCGCAATTTGCCTCTTGGGCCGGAACTGGAAAAGGCGGAACGGGAAGTGGAAACGGCCAACCAGGGCCTATTACGAGGGTCATCGCTCGCCACCAAATAAATCAGGCTGCGGACTATCTACATGAACGGCATTGAACGAATCCCCAGAAGCGCAAACGCCATATTGCACCCCAGGCCGGGAGAATCACTCAGCCCAAGCTGAACCTGAATTCTTTCCTCTGGCACGCGTGTGCCTTCTTGGCGGGCTTGGCGCAACCTTGGCGTCTTTGCGTGAAACAGAATAGGCCACCCTCGCCAAAAGAGTACCTTCACCTGCCTTCCCCATCCCGCTTGAAATTGGCCGGTTTTGGGTCACACATCTCGGCACCTCCCGGAACCACTGAAAACACAGGCCCAAAACCAATTGGTCTCCCGCATCCGCGCTGCCGCTGTGCTATCCTCACATCGCCTAACAGGGGTTCTCCGCACTCGCCAAACCCCGTTCCGCCGGATCGTTGCCTCGTAAATTGCTGGGGCCGACGGCGCTCCGGTGGCGGGTCTCCCGTTTTATGTTGCGGCGTTGTTTGGGCTCGCGTCGTCAACGACGCACCCGGCTGCTCTTTGACAACCGTATATTGTTTCTTTGTCCGCCGTTCGAATACGAAACCCAGTACCCCACGCGCCGGTGGTCGCCTGGCACGCTGGCTTGTGCGCACTGGCGATGGCAGCCCAAGCCACCGCCATGCAACCTAATGTTACGGAATGTTACGCGAATCGATAAAATCGGCGCTTCGTAACAAGGTATTCTTGCGACCACCGCCCAGATCCTCGTCCCGATGCGCGGCCAGCGCCCAGCCATCCTAATTTGTTCCGCAACCAGCCCCGCCCGCCAGGCGCCGGTCGAAAGGCTCACGCCCTGCTGCATGTCAACCGATTGATCCCAAAGGCAAAATGGTTTCGGCCGTTCAAATTCTCATGCAGCCCCAAACGCGCCCCCAGTGCACAACACTGCATATTGACCGGCCAATTTCTCGCCATTTTTGGGGGGTGGGGACGGATGGTCCCAAAACTATTATCGCGCAACTCGGAAGAGGTGAGAAGAAAACGACTGGAAAAAGATAAGTTATTCAATCCGCGAGACTTGGTTACTTGCGGCCGCAGCCGTCCTCTGCCTGCGCCCCCAGCGACTTCGGCTTTTGCTCTCCCGTATTGGCCGGTCAACCGCATAATTTCGCACAACTATGCACACGTGGACCACCCAGAACCCGACACCCAGCCCCCAGCACCCGGCACCCGCGGCCCGCAAGCGCCCAGCTATGATAGGCACTTGGGGCCCCCACCAAACGAGCACTCCCAACCAACCGATCCCCATCGCCCTGCGCCCGCCTGGTTGGCCCGCTCCTTCGCCACCCGACGCAAGCTGCCCCACTGGGTGCCGCAATTCCTGGGCTACGCGCTCTCCGCCGGCTGCCTGGTCTGGGTGTTCCACAACTCCAAAATCGGCGATTTCCTCCCGCAGCTCCGCCAGCTCGAGTGGCAATGGGTGGCGCTCGGAATGGCGCTGGACCTTTTGGTGTACATCTGCCACGGCTGGAGGTGGGTCCTGCTCTACCAGCCCGTGGACCGCCTGCCGTTCTGGCGCACCGTGCAGGCCATTTACATCGGCCTGTTTGCCAACGAAGTCTTGCCGTTGCGTGTCGGCGAGCTGATCCGCTGTTATCTGGTGGCCCACTGGAACGATCAACTCATTTCCGTGGTCTTCGCCTCGGCCGCCCTCGAGCGGGTCATCGATGGCTTCTGGATGATTCTGTCGTTCATCGTCGCGGCGCAACACCTCCCGGGCATCCCCCATTGGTTGACCTATTTTGTGCGCGCGCTGGAGGTCGTGGTGATCGTGGCGGCGGCGCTGCTGGCGTACGTAATGGTCCACAAGAGTCATGCGCACGCCATCGTGAAGGAGAGCCGTTGGGCCGCGGTCTTGCGCCACGTGGTCGAGGGTCTGCACACCATGGGCAACGGGCGGACGCTCGCGCGCGCGATTCCGGTAAGCTTCTTATACCTTATCCTGCAAGTGCTTTCCTACTGGGCATTGATGAAGGCCTTCCAGTTAGACCTTTCCATTTGGGATGCCACCGCGGTGCTGGCCATCGTGCGTCTGGGCACCGTCGTCCCCAATGCTCCCGGCAACATCGGACTGATCAACGTGGCGTGCGTGATCGCTTTGTACAATGTTTTTGGCGTGGAGCGGAACGATGCGAAGGATTTTTCAGTGGTGCTCTGGGGGGCTCTGACGCTGCCGTTGCTTGCCGGCGGAGCCATCGCCACCGCGCTCACCGGATTGAACCTCGGCGAGATCCACCACAACGCGCGCCAGCGGATGCACGCCACCGAAACCAAGCCGCCCGAGGACCTTGTCTAACAGGCTTTGTGGGGCAACTTGGTAGGCCCAACGTATATTGGATCTAAATCACTTGCGCGTTTCTGTTGCGAATTCCTGAATCTGCAACACCTCGTCGAATCAGCTTTTTTCCAAATTACGGCGGCCAAACGAGGCACAATCGAGACAAGCCGGGATCAAGCATCTTAGAGGAACAGTACCTTGATCTGCCCGGCCTGGCAGCGGACCAAACTCAGCGCGACGGCGCTCCCATGCACTGCCTCGCGCCGACAGCGACGTTCGCGTTTATGGAGGCCAGATTGAATGAAAAAAGACACGAAATTCAAACCCGGACAATCCGGGAACCCGGATACCAGCGAACACCGAGTTCGTGGACAGCATGCACATTGATCTGTTCCCATCTCCACGCGGTCACGGAAGGACGCATCGCGCACCTGATCGTTAACGTCCCGCCTGGGCATGCCAAATCGCTCCTGGTATGCGTGTTTTGGCCCGCCTGGGTATGGATCGACCACCCGGGATCCAGATGGCTTTTCGCCAGCCATCGGGAGGCTTTAGCGATACGCGATAGCTTGCGGTACCGCACTTTGATCGAGTCGGATTGGTATCAGCGTCGCTGGGGCAACCGGTTCCAACTCAGGAAAGATCAAAACCAGAAGCAGCGATTTGAAAACGACAAAACCGGCTATCGGGTGGTGGTGCCGATGTCAGCCGGAACGGGCGAACGCGGTGACTACGTCGTAGTCGATGACCCTCACACTGTTGACCAGGCGGAGTCGGATGCGGAGCGGACTGCGGCGGTGGAATGGTGGAACGGCTCCATGAGCACGCGACTCAATGATCTGTCTAACTAAGGGCCATAAAGTCGTTATCCAACAACGCTTGCACGAGTCCGACCTAACGGGCGACCTGTTGCAGCGCGGCGGGCATGCGCACCTGTGCCTGCCGGCGGAGTTCGAACCGGATCGCCGCTATGGCACGTCGATTGGCTGGCAGGCCCCCCGTACGGAGGCTGGTGCATTGCTTTGTCCCCAAAGATTCAGCCAGACCGCGCTAGAGGAATATCAGACGGCGCTCGGAAGCTACCGCTACGCTGGACAGTTCCAACAAAGACCGGCGCCCGCCGATGGGGGCATGTTGAAACGGCATTGGTGGGGATATTGGCAGCCACGCGGGGTGAACTTGCCCCCCGTGACCGTGAAGTTGCCGAACGGCACCATCGAACTTCGGAAAGCAGTCGAACTTCCCATCCGTTTCGGTAGTCAGATCCAAAGCTGGGACATGGCGTTCAAGAATACCGCCTTTCAGCCCTCGCCCGCGGCGCGCCAGCAGCACGATAATCTCAGCGAGCTTCCTAGGGCCCATTGCCCTGATCCGCAGCAGCGATTGCGGGCTCTCCCGCGGTCGATTGTCAGAATCTCAGCCGCTCCGACCACACAGTTGTAGGCCTGTTTGCCCAACCCCAGCGAACCGACGCCGGCGTCCGACATCAGCAGCTCACGATCGTCGCTTGTTAGCATTGGCCCTCCGCGAAAAGTTGCCGGCGTGGCCGCCGCGAAGGGTGCGTTTTATGTAATTTGGCTTATTCGCCTTACCTGTGGGCGAAGAACGATCAGGGACTTTAGTGCCGTATCGCATTCACGCACCCGCAGTTGCCGCGCTACCGCTTCCCGCGCCCGCGATGCCGGCCGCCCATCCCAACGCCCGCCGCGCGTGGTCCGTAGCCGCGACCGCCAGCGGGCGGATGGGGATGCGCGATGGGCGAAAGGCGCCAGGATCCACGAACGTCGGCGAGGGGCCACTTCGCCAGGCGTCTGAGTCATTCGTAGTGCAGCGCCTGAATGGGGTCGATGCGCGTTGCGCGGCGGGCCGGGAACCAGGCGGCTGCCGCGGCTGCGAAGGCCAGTACCAGGGCGAATGCTGCGAAAGTGGACGGATCGAGTGAGACGACACCGTACAACGCACTGGCCATCACCCGCGTGAGGATCAGCGCGGCGGCCAAGCCGATCAAGAGTCCCGTCAGGGTAACGCGCAGCACCTGCGCGACCACCAGCCGCAGGACGCCCGCTGGCGAGGCGCCCAGCGCCAGGCGCACGCCGATTTCGTGGGTGCGCTGCGCGACCGTGTAGGAGACGATGCCGTATATGCCGGTCACCGCCAGGACCAGGGCGATTCCGGCAAACACCGCCATCATCACCGCGGAGATGCGCACGCCGGAGGTTTGCGCGTCCATATATTGCTCGCCGGTGGTCACGTCATAGAGCGGCTGATTGCGGTCCAGATCGTGCAGTTCCCGCTGGGCCGCCAGCATGACACTCTCCGGAGCGCCGTGCGTGCGAATCGCAAGGCTCAGGTGCGCTTGCGGCATGAGCGCGTTGGGGATGTAAATCGTGGACCAGGGGGCGTGGCGGAACCAGTCTTTTAAGTCGCCGGTCACGCCCACTACAGTGAGAGGTGGGAGATTGGCTCCGGCGGGCAGGATACGTGCCCCGAGCGCCAGTTTCGGAGTCTTCCAGTAGCGCCGCGCCACGCTCTCGCTGATTACAGCTACATGCTGCGGCGCGGCACCGGAGTCCGCCGATGCGATCGGCCGGCCGTACAGAATCGGCATTCCCATGGCTCGAAAGTAGTCGCCTGCGACCAGGCGCAGATCCGGGACCGGCTCGCGGGCTTCGCGCGGCGGCTGTCCTTCCACGCGGAAGTCGCCCAAGGGAGCGGCGGCGCTGCCTCCCGCCGCCTTTACGCCGGGGATCCTGCTCAGCCGCTCCACGGCTTCATCGAAGTAGATGCGCGCGGCGGCTGGCGTGGCGTACCGCGCACCCGGCAGGCTGGTATTCATGGTGACCAGGTTGCGCGTATCATAGCCTACGTCGAACACGGCGATGCCGCGAAACGTGTTGACCATCAGTCCGGCGGCGACCAGCAGCAGCAGCGCCAGGGCCACTTCGGCGACCACCAACGCCCGACGTACTGTGTGCCGCTCTCCGCCCACGGCGATCTTGCCACCCGACTTCAGCGCCTCGACCAGATTCACCTGGCGGGCGGCGTGCAGCGCCGGAGCGATGCCACACAGGATACCGGTCAGCATCGAGATGGCCGCGTTGAATGCCAACACCGTGCGGTCGACGCGCATGTACTTCATGCCGGCCACCCACCGCAGCACTTCCGGGGGAATATACTTGGCTGAGGCGTCGGCGTCCCACGCGGCCAGCAGCAGCCCGAGCAAGCCCCCGGCGAGGGCAATCAGGAGACTCTCCGCCAGCATTTGGCGCACGATCTGGCGGCGGCCCGCGCCCAGCGCCATCCGCAGCGCCATCTCCTTCTGCCGGGTAAGCGTGCGCGCAAGCTGAATGTTCGCCACATTGGAACAAGCCAGTAACAGCACAAATCCCGCCGCGGCCATTAACACCAGCGTGAAGCGATCCGTCACGTTGTTGATGGACGACCGGATGGTCTGGATCCGCACGCCGCGACCCGCATTGGTCCGTGGATACTGTGCGGCCAGGGCTTGGGTCAGGGAACTCATTTCCGCGGAGGCCTGGTCGACCGAGGCGCTGTCCTTGAGCCGGCCGAGGACGGCCAGGTACCGGCTATCGCGGCTGTCGCGCTCCGCCGGCGAGAACGCCAACGGCTTCCAAACGTCGGTCGCCAGCGGAAAATCAAAATCCAGCGGCATCACGCCCACCACCGCGTAGCCGAGGCCGTTCAACGAGATCTTTTTGCCGGCGATGTGGGGGTCGCAGGCGAACCTGCGTTGCCAAAGCCCGTGACTGATCACCACTACCTGGTCCTTGCCAGGCTGCTCTTCGGCGGCAGAAAAGGTGCGGCCGGCCAGCGGCGGCATTCCCAGCGCGGGGAAGAAGTCGTGCGACACAGCAAAGCCCTGCAGGCGCTCGGCCTCGTCCACGCCGGTCAGATTTGCGTCCCATGCAGTGAGAGCGGAGAGGTGGGCAAACGACCGCGTGCGCCCTCTCCAGTCCAGGAAGTCGGGTGGCGAAACCATATCGTGCGAGTAGCCACGTTGCGGATAGGTTTGCCACACCTGCACGAGACTGCCGAGGTCGTGAAAGGGCAGCGGCCGAAGCAGAATGACGTTGACTGTGGTGAAACAGACCGTATTGGCGCCAATGCCCAGCGCCAACGCCGCCACGGCGATCGTCGTAAGGGCCGGCGACTTCATCAGGACACGAAAAGCGTAGCGAAAATCCTGCCACATAGGACACCAAGCAAGCACGTATCCAGCCAGGATTGACCTTGCGCAAGTCACGCGAAACAAGCAAATATCCGGATGTCTCTGTCCGGTTATGGGACTTGTGGTTCGCTACCGGACGCGGTTTAGGCTCACTCCTAGCGCAGAGCAGCCACCGGTTCTACCGGCGTTTTGTTGCCATTACTTGACACGAACCATACCCCCTGAAAATGCGGTAGTCCACCCTCCGGGGGAATTGTGCGTACGCACGCCATAGTCTCCTGGCGCGCCGACCCGGAAACCCGCGTTTGCGCCACGATTGGCCCCAGTGCGTTCGGGCGGCGACCGTTTGGCTTCAGGGCCAAGGCCGTGACTGCTGCCGTTCAGGCGGAAAACGAGGCCAGAGCAGAGGCTCAATGAACCATCCTGACCAAGCCGACTTCCGCCAGACCGTTCAGCATGAACTGTACGGCGATGGCCGTGAGCATCAGGCCCATGAGGCGTGTGAGGACTCGAATGCCGGTCTCGCCCAGATACTGTCGCACGCGGTCGGCCCCGGCCAGGATCAAGTACGACACCAGGGAAACGGCAACAATGGCCAAAAACACGGGAATCGCGTACCACCAGTCGGGCTTGCCGCCGATGAGCACCATGACCGTGGAAATCGCGCCAGGACCGGCCAGCATCGGCACGCCCAGCGGAATGATTCCGACGTCTTCCTTCCCAGCCCCTTCCGCGGCTTCGCTGGGCGTCTCTTTTGTCTGAGTGCGGCGGGCGCGCAGCATATCGAGCCCGATCAGCAGCAGGATCACGCCCCCGGCGATTTGGAAGGCCGGCAGCGTGATGCCAAAGAGCCGGAAGATCAGCTTTCCCGCGGCGGCGAAGCCGGTGAGCACCACCAGACACGTCCAGGCCGCACGTTTTGCCATGTGGCGACGCTGCAACCGATCTTGCTCCGCAGTCATGGCAAGGAAAGTGGGAATGGCCGCGATGGGATCGACCAGGAAAAAGACGGACGTCAACGCCACGAAGGAGAACTGCAAAAGATCTGTAAGCGCGCCGGACATCGGAGTAAACCTACACTCTACCGCACAGGAATCGGGCGCCAGAAGCAGAAAAGCCTGCCGCGGCCGTGCCGGGCGGCCCAGTGGGGAACATTTTAGTGTGGCCGATCCCGCCGTCCGCCGCCCGTGCTCCGTCGCCGCGACCGCCGGCGGAGGGGGATGCGCGGCGGGCGGAAGGCGGCGCGTCCATGATGTGCAGGGGAAGGCGTCGTCGAGCGAGCCGGAGAGCCCCATTTCGCGCTCTTCCCGCAGCCCGATGGCGGCCGCCAGTTCCCCCGCCCGCCCGCCGCCCGTCGCCTCGACCGCCGGCGTGCGGATGGGGATGCGCCGCGCGGAGGCGCCCGCATACATGATGGAGAAGGCGCAGGCCACGATAGCCGCCGCGAAGATGGCCGCGTGCAACCGGCGTTTAGGTGGAGGCCGTGCCGGATAGTTGCGGCCTAGCGCACGGCGCTCCGCGCGATCGCGGGCGGCCGGATCGCCGGCGAATCGCGAGTGCGAGGTCCACGGCCTCCGCAATCGGGGCCGCCGCTGGCTTCGAGCTGAATGCGGAGCACAGCGATTCCCAAGTCGCGCGCCCTCCCGTCCGCGCGAGGTTTTTTCCAAAAAAGCGCCCGTAAGCGGCAAAGGAGGCAACTGGTTATCACCAACTGCGAAAGCTGGCCACTCGCTAGATGCGAGGATACTTGGTCCGTCGCCGGCTCGGGGCCAAGCGCTTCCTGACGGATTGAGCCGTGCGTACGACGGTCCGGGGCTTCCCCACTTTGCCTTCAGGCTGCTCCGCTTGCGCGATGGCGGCTCTGACCAACTCCCGAACGCCTGGAGCGTCGAGATCCGTCGCCTGCGCGATCCGGACGTGCCGAATCAACTTGCCCTCGCCACGCAGCAGGCCGTCCGGATCGGACAGCAGGGAGCCAAAATTAAAGCCGAGGTTCACCCAATTGGCGTGCGCGGTGGTGAAGACGAACGCGTCGCTGGGTCGCTCTGTGAAGGTGAAGTGGTCGGCGATGGTGTACACCTCGTAGACGAACTCGCTGGCTTCCCGGGCTTCTTCGAGGATCAGTTTTCGCACAGCCAGTGCGAGCTTCTGAATCGGGTCGCCGTAAGGCTGGAGCAGTTTGAGATACTGCGGATCGGGTGGACGCAAGCGCACACAGACAGTGTATCCCACTGGTGGTTCTACTATCTGGAACGTCAAACACCCCAATACCCCCCACGGGTGGCACATCGAAAACGTGGTGGGAATTAGTTTCGAGCAGATTGACGGCGCGGCGGAAAGTCGGCGTAAGCTTGTTGGGCAAGCCCTGTCACCCATCCCGAATGGGTGACAATAACGCGCATCCCGCGCCCGCTGTTGGCGCCCCGGCGCCTGCGTTGTCCGTCGCCGCGACCGCCTGGCGGGCGGATGGGAGGCGCGCCGCATCCATGATCGGCGCGGGGCGGATGGCGTTCGATATTCGAGTGCGGCCCACTTCGCCGGGACGCTGACGCGCAGCCTGCACGCCCGTGGCGCAGTTGCGCCGGGGGATACCTTCGGGTTCCATACAGGCTCCGAACGCCGACAAGCTGGTCGCGATTCGTTGTTCGCGCCCGCCCGCGGTCCGGCGCCGCGACCGCCGGCGCGCGGATGGGGATGCGCGGCGGGGAGGGCGGCGCGGCCATGACGTACACGGTGCCGGACGGCGGATGGCGCCGCATCTCCCCGACTGCGCTGTGAATCCAGCAACGTCGCCGCACGCGCGCAACGCGGGCGGAAGGGCGCACGCAGGCCTGTTACGCCGCCGCCGCCGCGCGCAAGCCCGCTCGATCGTAGCTATGATCTCGATGGCTCAGCCGCGGTTCCCGCGCCCGCCGCGCCTGGTCCGTCGCCGCAACCGTCGGCTGTATTGTCGCCCTCCCCTCAACCACGCGGTCCGCCTAAAGGGCGCTACGGATTCTCTGCAGCGGGGTGTATAACATACTTGACGAGGTACGCGCGCATCTCCGTGTGATGGGCCGCGCAATAGACAGCATAGTCCTGCGCGATGCCGGCGTCCATGCCGCCGCTCATCAATACCCACGCTTCCAGTAAGCCGTCGCCTTTGAGCAGGAGGATGTTCATCAACTGGGGATCGAGGTGTTTCGCCTTCTTCCGGTCGACCGTATCCGCCAGCGCGCTCAGAGCCGCCACTTCTTCGGCTAATGAGTGCCGGTATTCCTTCTCGGTGGGATAGCTCTTGGCAAAGAGACCTTGGCGCCATGCGGCGCGTGTCAGGCTGTAACTGACCCAGGCAGAACGCCCGCTGTCCTCACCTAAGTCGTTAGGATTGACGACTATTGTCTGCGGGTTATCGCTGATCTTGGGCGGCTCGATCTTAGGCGCCCTTAACTGGCAATTATTCTGTTTGGCCCAATTCATCAACGATGCCCAGGGTTTCTGCGAAGGCTCTGCGATCACCGCCTCTATAAATTTATCGCGCGCCTCCATCATCTTGCCGGCTGACATTAGCGCGTCTCCCCAGTAGCGGTATGCGGTCTCCCGGCCCGGATCGATGGCTACCGCTTTGCCAAACCACTCCGACGCGCACGCAACATCCTTCTTTCGGAAACAAACGTCTCCTGCGAACAGGGCAGCCGTGTACAGCTTGGGATCCAGCTTAAGGGCTTCCGCGTAAGCCGCCAGCGCGCCCGCATTGTCGCCGCGCGAAAAGGCATCCTCGCCTTCTTTCATCTTGGCGTTCACTTGCGGATTGTCCGAGTAAGGATGCTGCGGCGCGCCGGGTGTCTTTAGAATCGAAATGAGTTCATCCAGCAGCCTCCAGTTGTTTCCCAGTTGTTTTGCGCGTTCGGCGGCGTCCAGCGCGTGTTTCAGCAGCGCCGGCGCTTCCGCGGCCGTGGCCCCGTGTCGCGCCTTAGCGAAAAGGCAATACGCCAGCCACCCCATTGCGACGCCATCGTCTGGATTGGCGGTCAACAGGTCTTCCACCAGCGGCAGCGCGGCCAGCGGTTGCACTCTCTTCATAAGGTCGAGAGCCTCTTGACGTTCCGCGACCAGGTCGCGCGCCGGTTGGGAGGACGCACGTGCCTGCGCATAGCACGTCGCAGCTACCAGCAGAAGAACAGATATGCACTTCATCGGTGATTATCTTACCGCTCTTCTTCAACACCGCTTGCCCGTTCCGCCGCCCACCGCCCGCGGTCCGTCACCGCGACCGCCGGCGCGCGGATGGGATGCGCGGCGGGCGGGAGGGGCCGCAGCATGATCGGCGCGGGGCCGACTGGTGAGTGGCGCACCATTTGCCGATTGCGTGGCATGCCACCAGCGAACCGACGCCCGGCATCCGAGTCCACCAGCGCATACTCCGCGCTCGTCAAATGTCCGTCAAATCTCAAGATTTCACCTCGCCCCAAAAGGGTGCGTTTTCCGTGGGTCTTATTCGTCGTATCGCTCAATTCCCCCCGGACGCCCTGTGTGGCCTGCCATCGCTCGTAACGTTCCAACAAGGGCAAGTAGCGGTAATGGGGCTTAGCTTGTATAGTGAGCATCAGGGAGCATTTCGCAAGATGACTCCAGAGCATCCCGCCAGTGGCGGAACGAATCAACCTGTCGATCTCCCGGACCTCCGATCTTTGGGGGTACACCAGCCTGTCATCCTTGTCGCTGATGACGAAGCCCTAATCCGAAATCTGGTCACTCTGCTATTGCAGCAGGAGGGATATTTCGTTCTTTCCGCCGCCGATGGTCATGAAGGGCTAGAGCTATCGCGCAAGTACCCCGGACCAATAGATTTGGTGATTACCGACGTGCAGATGCCCAGGCTGAATGGTACCGACCTGTGCGCGCATCTGATCGAAGAGCGACCCGGAATCAAGGTGTTGGTAATGTCGGGCAAGGACATGAGCGAGATCGTGCGCCAGAACGTCCACATGCCGTTCCTGCCTAAGCCGTTCGATGGAGAGACCTTGAAGGCGAGGGTTCGGGCGATCTTGGGCGGTCCACATCAGGCAGCGAGCGGTACTGAGCGCTTGGCCGCGCCGTCCAGCTCTGCTGCTGGTTGAGGAAACGCAAGGCGATGATGGCGTTGGCATGGGCGACCGTCCAGCGCATTCCCGACTGCTTCAGTCGGAGCCCGATGACGGTCTTGCAACCAGCTTCGACGACTCCGGAACCGACAAATAGACCTTCGCTGCGAAACTTGGCGTAACGCATCCGGGCTTGGTTGGTTTGGAAGTAGTCGATAGCCTTGCGGACCTCCTCTCGGACGTTGGGCTGGCGCGGGCGTAGCCGGTTCATGGATGTGGCCACGGCCTCTACATCGCCGTCATCGAGTTGCGCGGAGCGGGCCGCGGCCCACTGCTTCGCCTGCGGGCTGCTGGGACCATACACGACTTTGCCCAGATGCGCCAAATGCTCACGAGCATGATACAGGTTCACAATCTGGATGGCCCAGGGAAAATACTGCGCGGCAATTCCCCAGATCCAGGGTGCCCCGTCTCCGAGCACCACCACCTTCTGGGCCTGCCGCAAGCCGCGGCGCACCGCCCCGGCATGGATGCGCGGACCGAAAGCCTCAGCCGTCTCAATGGCACCCACATAGGTTGTGGAGTCCTCGTCCCGATTGGGATATCCCCGATCGTCCTGTTTGGTCTGGGTGAACACACAACCGATCTTGGCATCGCGGGTTTTCGCTATGCCGCTGACGTCTTTACCGCGCCGCCCGGCGGTCTCGCGGGGGACCACTGGGACACCGGTCGCATCGGGCAATGTACAGTATCGGCGCCGCCGGCTGCAGCGGGGTCACCCTGCCCGACAAGATGGCCTCTCGCTCGCGCTGGCAGAAGGCTTCGACCTGTACCCCCAACTGGGCGGAGACGCGTTGCACCTGCTTGGTCGGCACCACCACGCCGGCCAACTCCTCCAAGTCGGCGCGACCCTGCGCGAAGGGTTCCTTGGCCCCCACGCGGCCCATCATCCGCCGCACGCCGGGACTCAAACAACTCCCTACCACGTCGAGTTCTCGATCCTTAGGAACCAGCCCGCTCTGGCATCCGGGGCAATGGTAGTAGGCGCGTTGCACATCCGCCGAAGACAAGACGGTGAGGATCTGTTTGCTACGGTATCCCACAAATTCGGCGGCATGTCCGTGGCCACAATCGAGGCGCACGCCACGATACCCCTTGCCATCGCTGTTGAGCAACTGCTCCAACAACACGCCGCCCATCTGATGCATGGCCGTGCGGATCGCCATTTCACTGGCTTCCAGCGCGGCTTCGCCGGGCGGCGGGCCGACGCGCGCCTGGGCGGGAGGCTTTCAGCAGTGCCTATCTTGCGGACACCACGGCATCGACTTGTTGCCGCGGGTCCCTGTGCTCTGGCTTAGGATCGACGGTGCTCCACCATTGCGCTCCGTCGCGAAGCCATTTGGCTCTCAGTTCGGCGTGGCTCGCGAAGGCATCGTCGTACCCAGACTCGATCCCACATGACGGGCAGATGGCAAAGCTCTTGGGCAGATCTTCGAGCCGGTCATATCCACAGACTGGGCAGAGGTGCATTTATTCAGGTCCTCACTTACAGTTCGACTGAAACCTGTGAATTCGGGGTGCTGACACCAAATGCCCCTCCCGCGCGCATTCCAAGGCTCCGCCCGGAGTACTCATTGGCTTGTAGCTCCAAGCTCTTCCCCGTGACTCACGAAGTGCCTTTGAAGATCGTAGCGATGTCTAAACGGCACGGCGTTCGCAACTCCCAAATTGTACATCAGCCGAGCGATGGCTTCCAGCGCGTCGGGTTGAGATGGCCTTGAGCACGGCGAGCCTGATGTTTGATTATCCGCTCCGGCGGGGCTTAAGCCCGCGCTCCGTTCCCTCCATCCGCTCATCCTGGACCAAGCGGAACAGGCGGAAACGGGGTGATTTCGGTGGGTCGGCGGCGCCTTATTGATGTTGGCGCAAAGTGTGAAGGGTCCGCAATCTCCCGCAGGCGCGCCAGCGCCTCTCGACGGCTGGCTGTGACCATGCCCGGTCAGGTGACCGCAGGGCGTCGGGCTTCCGCGAGAATTCCTGTCCGGCGAAAGCCACGCGATGCACTTGGCGGCCTTCTGTTCCCATCAGTTCGGCTTTGGTCTCCAATGTGCAACGGTACTGGCGGCTTCGCCGGTAGTGCGGGGCGGCCAAGAGGCAGATTATGGATATAAGAGCACTAAGTACAACGGAGATACTATTAATCGCGGCTCTCGTCGTGGTTCTCGCGGCAGTCATCGCCGCGTTTCTCTTGCAACGAAAGCGCCGCACGCAAAGGCTGCGTGCCCAATTTGGCAGTCCTGAATATGCTCGCGCCGTGGAGCAAGGCGGCAGCCGGAGGAAAGCGGAAGCGCGGCTCGAAGAGCGCGCCGACCGAGTTGAGGCGTTCCACGTCCGTCCGCTATCGGCAGGCGATCGCGCGCGTTTCTCAGAGTCGTGGCGCGGACTCCAGGCGCGTTTCGTGGACGGCCCCGCCGGCGCGGTCAGCGAGGCGGACCGGCTGCTGGGCGATGTGATGTCCACGCGAGGCTATCCGGTAGCCGAATTTGAACAGCGGGCGGCCGATATCTCCGTGGATCATCCACTGGTTCTCGAAAACTACCGGGCGGCGCACGAAATCGCGCTTCACCAGATGGGCGGGAAGGCCACTACGGAGGACTTGCGCCAGGCAATGGTTCACTACCGGACGCTTTTCGAGGAACTGGTCAGCGAGCCTGTCGTCAGCCATGTGAACGCTTGATGGCCGGTCCAAGCCATATGTATGTCCTATAGGAGAAAAGATATGAAATCGTTTAAGCTGCTGTTAGCCTTGTTCACTGTATTTGCGATCGCCATGTTGGCCGGCTGTTCGGCCACCTCCGCGAAATCGCCCGATGTTGGCGCCAGCCTTCGCAAAGCCCTCGATCAGGCGGGCCTCAAGAGTGTCTCGATAAGTCAGGACACAGACAAGGGAGTGGTGACCCTTTCCGGACACGTGCCAAACGACGCCGATAAGTCGCAAGCCGATTCCATTGCCAAGTCGATTGCCGGCGAGCAAGTTGTGTCGAACCAGATTGCGGTGATGCCGCCGGGCACCGAACGAGATACCAAGGCGATGAACTCGGACCTGGATAAAGGCATAGCGAACAACCTGGATGCCGCGCTAATCCAAAACAAGCTTCACGAGGCCGTAAAATACGATGTCAAGAACGGGGTCGTGACGCTGAGCGGCGAAGTCGACTCTCCAACCAAAGCCACGCAGGCCGGGACGATCGCATCTTCGGTTCCCAACGTGCTACAGACGGTAAACGAGTTACAGGTGAAGAACCAGAAGGCCACGTCATCGCAGTGACCGTCTTTTGCGTGGGCGGCTTGAGAGGCCGCCGCAGGCTGAGAGCCTGCCCCACTCGGTCATTTGCCCACGTAGCGGTCCACCCACTCGACATGGCGCTGCATGATATCGAGCAGGAACTTAGGCTCGCGGGGACCGTGGGGCGTGCGTGGGTACACCACCATCTTGGTCACGACACCCTGACGCTTTAGGGCGTTGTAGAATTCATAGCCCTGGGTGGTGGGGACGCGCACGTCGGCCTCGCCGTGCAGGATCAAAGTCGGCGTGGTAACGCCCTTTACGAACGCCATGGGCGAGTGGTTAAAGTAGCCGTCGAAGGCGTTCCAAGGCTCGCCCGAGAAGTAATCGGGCAGAAAGCCGGGTATGTCGGAGGTGCCGGTGAAGCTCCACAAGTCAGTCACTCCGGCGCCCACCGCGGCGGCCTTGAACCGGTGCGTGTGAGTGACTACCCAGCTCGTCATGAACCCGCCATAACTCCAGCCCATCACCGCCAGCCGATCCGCATCGGCCACGCCCATCGATATGACATGATCCACGCCCGCCATCAGGTCGGCGTAGTCCCGGCCGCCCCAGTCGTTCATGTTAGCGAAGCGGAAGGTGCGTCCGTAGCCGCCCGATCCGCGCGGATTGACGCGCAGCACGGCATAGCCCCGCGCGGCGAAAGTGGCATAAGGATAGAGGCCATAGCGCGCCAGGAAGCTGTCCTGGAAGACGCCGGTGGGTCCGCCGTGAACGACTAACACCAGCGGGCACTTCTTCGCCGGTTCGTAGCCGACTGGGTAAGTCAGCAGGCCTTCGATCTCCAGCCCATCCGCGGCTTTCCATGAGAGGCGCTTGGTTTCGCCCAATGGCAGCTTGGGAAGGTCCAGGTTGGCGCTGCTGGCGCGCTGCGGAATGCTGTCGCCGATTTTCAGCACATAAGCTTCCGGTGCTTCGTCCCAACTTTCGCCCGCGAAACCGAATGCCGTGCCGGTGGAGTTTACGCGTCCGGTTTGCAGCGTGCCGTGCCGGGGCTCATATACGGGCTTGGGCAGGCCATCGGTGGGCATGGCGTAGACGACGTTGGCGACGCCTCTCGGTTCCGTGAATAGGAGCTGCGACGAATCGCCGGTCCAGCCCAACAACGCTGGCCGCTCGTCGAAGGTCGGCGGCAGGTCGCGCGACTCTCCTGTCTTGCGGACGCGCAACACGATACGATCGATCCCCGCCCAGCGGGCCGGATCGGTGGAGCGCACGTAGGCCAGGTAACGCCCATCGGGGGAATAGCGGGGGCTGTGCTCGGCGGCGCCGGTGGCCGCGATAGGATGCACCGCGCCGTCAGCCACAGTAACTTCCGAAATGTCGGATTTGGTCCAGTCGTCTGCGCCGGGCGTGGGGGTGTGGGCGAAAGCTATGGCGGCGGAATCGGGCGACCAATCGAAGTCGGTCACGTGGTCCGGCGTGTTGGTCAAGCGGCGCGGCGTGCGCTTTCCCTGGTTGTCCGGCTCGGCTGCGACAATCCAGAGGCTGTGGTTCTTGGGGTTTTCGTCGATCACGCGGAAGTCGCGCTTCTCTTTCTTGGCCTGCTCTTCGTCGGTGCGCGGTTCCATGCCCGCGAATGCGATCCACTTGCCGTCCGGCGAAACGTGAAAAGCGCCGATCTCGCCCTTCCAATCGGTGAGCATCTCGGCCTCGCCGCCATCCACCGGGATACGCCACAGGTTGGGCTTGCCGGCGCGCTCCGAGGAGAAGTACACGTAACGGCTGTCGGGCGAAAACTCTGGCGCGGCAGCGCTTTTTTCGCCGCGCGTC
>Ga0182016_10003752_pt1 | contig 17184 bp, 17 predicted proteins | sample 712S2MmetaG_FD_120491 | JGI IMG/M metagenome (GOLD analysis project Ga0182016, IMG submission 120491) | Permafrost microbial communities from Stordalen Mire, Sweden - 712S2M metaG | ecosystem: Environmental > Terrestrial > Soil > Wetlands > Permafrost | place: Sweden: Stordalen | collected...
CGGCGTGGTGGGGTCTCAATAAGATCATCGCGCCCAAGGCGGGCGAGACGGTGCTCGTGACCGCCGCGACCGGCGCGGTCGGCTCGGTCGTCGGCCAACTCGCCAAGCTTGCCGGCGCGCGGGCGGTCGGCGTCGCCGGCGGCGCCGAGAAACGCATCTACGCCACCGAGACGCTCGGCTACGACGCCTGCGTCGACCACAAGTCGGCGCGCTTCGCCGAAGAGCTGAAGGCGGCGGCGGGGCCGGGGATCGACGGGGTGTTCGAGAATGTCGGCGGCGAGCCGTTCCTGCAGGCGCTGCGGCGGCTCAACGATTTCGCCCGCATCGCGGTCTGCGGCCTGATCGCCTCCTACGAGGGCCCGACGACGCCGCTGCCCGATATGCGCATTTTCCTCGTGCGGCGAATCAAGATCGAAGGCTTCATCGCTTCCGATCATCCCGACGCCTGGCCGCAGGCGCTCGCCGAGCTCGCCGGTCACGTCGCCGCCGGCCGGCTGCGCTGGCGGGAAACGGTGCGGCAGGGGCTGGAAAGCGCGCCCCAGGCGCTGGTCGACCTGCTGCACGGCGGCAATTTCGGCAAGATGCTGGTGAAACTAGTTTAGCAATACTAAATCAGGCTTATTCTTTCACTTGTGCTTAATCGCCTGAGCGGCTAGCTTGAGGCGATGAAGCTCGCGGACTGGCTGACGCGCGCCGGGGTGAAGCGCGCCGATTTCGCGCGGCGGATCGGCGTCTCGCCCGGCGCGGTGACGCAGTTCTGCCGCGGCGAGGGCGCGTGGCTGTCACGCGACACCGCGCGGCGCATTCTCGTCGAGACGCGCGGCGCGGTGACGCCGATCGATTTTCTCGACGGCGCCGGCGCGTTCAATTGGGGAGCGGACATGACCAATCCAGTCGGCCAGGCGATCGAGGCGATCGCGCGCGGCGAGATCGTCGTCGTCACCGACGACAACGATCGCGAGAACGAAGGCGACATGATCGTCGCGGCTTCGCTATGCACGACCGAAAAGATGGCGTTCATCATCCGCTACGGCTGCGGCATCGTCTGCGCGCCGATCGTCGCCGAGGACGCGCGCCGCCTGCAGCTCTCGCCGATGGTGGCGGTGAACGACGCGCCGCTCGGCACCGCCTTCACCGTTTCGGTCGACGTCAAGCACGGCATGACGACCGGCATTTCCGCCGAGCAGCGCTGCAACACCGTGCGCGCGCTCGCCAATCCCAACATGGGCGCGAGCGACTTCGTCCGCCCCGGCCACGTCTTCCCGCTGATCGCGCGCGAGGGCGGCGTGCTGATGCGCTCCGGCCACACCGAGGCGGCGGTCGATCTCTGCCGCCTCGCCGCCCTCAAGCCGGTGGCGGTGATCTGCGAACTCGCCAACGACGACGGCACGGTGATGGTCGGGCCGCAGATCGAGGCTTTCGCCGCCAAGCACGGCCTCAAGCGCATCTCGGTCGCCGAGCTGATCGCCTATCGGCAGTCGCGCGAGAATCTGGTCGAGCGGGTGGCGAGCTTCCCGGTCAAGACGCCGATCGGCGAGATGACCGCTCACGCCTATCGCACGCCCTTCGACACCGTGCTGCATTTCGCCTTCGTCCTCGGCACGGTCGGCGACGGCCGCAGCGTGCCGGCGCGCCTGCACCGCGCCGACATCGTCAGCGACATCTTCGGCGGCGGCTCGATCGACAAGGTGCTGGAAGGTTTCAAGCGCGACGGTTGCGGCGTGCTGGTCTACCTGCGCGACGGCGCGGCGGGCGTGCCGGCCAATCTCGCCGGCGCGGCGCCCTCCGGCGCGGAAGGCGAGCGGGCGACGCAATGGCGCGAGATCGGACTGGGCGCGCAGATCCTGCGCGACCTCGGCGTCAGCTCGATCCGTCTGCGCACCGGCAATCCGCGCAAATACGTCGGCCTGTCCGGCTTCGGCATCGAACTGGCGTCGATCGAGCCGATCTGACCTGCAAGCGGCCGCCGCGCTGTCGGCGCGGTCGCCGAGGCGCGCCGCGCCTCTCTCACCCGCGCATCAGGGCGGAGACGTGGGCGGCGGCGCAGCGGGCGAGGGCTTCGAGGTCGTAGCCGCCTTCGAGAAGCGAAACCAGGCGGCCGCCGCAGCGCCGGTCGGCGATCGCCAGCAGGCGCTGGGTCGCCCAGGCGAAATCGGCTTCGCTGAGGTTGAGCCCGCCGAGCGGGTCGCGGAAATGCGCGTCGAAGCCGGCCGAAACGATCAGCAGGTCGGGAGCGAAGCCCTCCAGCCGCGGCAGGATCGCGGTCTCCAGCGCCTCGCGGAACGCGTCGCCGCCGTCGCCGGCGCGCAAGGGTGCGTTGACGATCTGGCCGTGCTCGCCGGTTTCGCTCATCGCGCCGGTGCCGGGATAGAGCGGCATCTGGTGGGTCGAGGCGTACATGACGCTGCTGTCGGACCAGAAGATGTCCTGGGTGCCGTTGCCGTGGTGGACGTCGAAATCGACGATCGCCACGCGCTCGATTCCATGCGCGGCCTGGGCGTGGCGCGCCGCGACCGCCGCGTTGTTGAAGAAGCAGAAACCCATCGGCGTCGCCGCTTCGGCGTGATGGCCGGGCGGCCGTGTCGCGACGAAGGCGTTGTCGACCTTGCGCGCGACGACCTCGTCGATCGCGAAGATCGCGCCGCCCGCCGAGCGCAACGCCGCCTCGAGCGTGCCGGGCGACATGGCGGTGTCGGAATCGAGCTGGATCAGCCCCTGGGCCGGGCTCGCGCGTTGGATCGCCTCGACGTAGTCGCGGGAATGGACGCGCGCCAAGGCCTCGATCGTCGCGCGCGGCGCGATGTCGCGCGCGAGGAAATGGAAGGCCTCGTCTTCGAGCGCCTGATCGACCGCGCGCAGACGCTGCGGCCGCTCGGGATGGCCCTCGCCCATCTCGTGCGCGGAGCAGGCCGGATGCGTCACCAGCAAGGTCGTCAACGGGCGGGCCTTTCTCCCATGGGCGCTTCGTTGGGGCCCGAGCATCGCCGGAAGCGCAGGCGATGTCCACACGCGGCGAGCCGCGGATCGAGCTTCATGGCGGAGGCTCGGTCGCGCAGGTCATCATCTGGACCTGTTGCGACGCCGCTTCGTAGAGGCTGGGCAGTTCGCTGAACGCGCGCATGACGACGAAGCCCTCGACGGTCGGCGAGGGGACGCGCAGGTCCTGGGTCGGATTGTCCTCGTCGTCGTGCGCGACGAGGACGCGCAATTGCGCCGGCGTGACGACCACCGCTTCCATCCATCCGTGCGCCGCCGCGCGGTCGGTCAGCGCATAGAACACCGCGCCGCGCCGCGTGTGGAAGGAAATGGAGGCGAAGCCCGCGCGCCCGATCGGCGCCTTGACCCTGACCGGTCCGGCGGAAAGGTCGAAGCGGCAGACCGAGGCGGCGATCGCCGGATCGGCCCAGGGAAAGCGCTTCTCGCCGGGAGCGCCGCGCGGCAGCGCCACGGTCGCGCCCGGAGGTCCGAGTTCGGCCAATCGCGCGTAAGCGTCATGCGAGGCGACGACCGGCACCAGCAGCACGATGGCGAAGTGAACCAGCGCCGCCGCCGCGGCGACGGCCGCGACGAACAGAGCCGCGCCGCCGAGACGCGCGCCGGGGTTCATGCGCAGCCTTCCCGCACGATCGTCGGCACGCTCGACGTCTCGATGCCGCCGGCGCCGGCGGTGGCGGCGAGCGGCGTGTCGTAGAGGCGCAGCGCCAGCGTGAACGTGTCGACGTGGCCGATCGGCAACCAGTTGCCGGAATGGACGACCTCCGAGACATAGACCGAAAAGCCGCCGTCGCCGTCGCGGAGGATTTCGCTGGAGCGGAACCCGTAGCGCCCGGCGGCGTTGTCGACCGGAAAGCCTTCGGCGTCGGTGAGACTGAGGGTCCAGTAGCGCGCCGCCGGGGTGTGCGAACCGACGCGATAGACGCAGCGCCGATCGAGCGCGCGCCCGGAGCTGTCGACCCTGGCGACGAGCTCGAGACCCTCGCCGAGCGCGAGCGGAATCTCGCCGCTGCGCGCCAGCGCGGCGCGCGTGTAGGGATCGGCGTCGATCGAACCCGCCTTGGCGGCGACGCGCCAGGCTCCGATCGTCACGCCGCCGAACGGCGGGTCGACGAGGATCGAGCCGCTCGCCGCGACTCCGAGCGCCAGGCCGATCGCGCCGACCGCGATTGCTTTGAAGACCATCGACACGTCGGCAGTCCTGCGTCGGCCCCATTGCGATCGATGACGAGGCGCGGCGGGAGAATCGGCGCCTCACCCGGTGAAGTCAAGCGCGAGTCTAGTGCGCCGTCGCGCCGGCGCGCACGATCGCGATGCCGCCGCCGGCGTCCGCGGCGTAGCGCTGGGTGGGCTCGATGGCGCCGTGCTTCTCGGCCGCGCGCGCGTAGTCGCCGATCTCGAGGATGATGCGCGCCGACTTCGGCGCCAGGCCGATCTCGCGCCGCGCCTCGACGATCCCGGCGGCGCCCTTGCCCGCCGGCGCGGCGGCGATCTGGGCGTTCGTCGCGGGCGGCACGCCAAAGGGCGGCTTGGTCTCGAGCCCCTGGTGGGCGTAGGCCATGATCTCGCGCCAGGTCTGCGCCGGCAGCGCGCCGCCCTGCATACCAGCGGTCATCGACGTGTTGTCGTCGTTGCCGAACCAGACGCTGCCCACCAGGTTGCCGGTGAAGGCGTTGAACCAGGCGTTGGTCGGCCCATTTGTCGTGCCGGTCTTGCCGGAAATGACAAGGCCGGGGATCTGCGCCGCGCGCCCGGTGCCCTCGGTGAGGACGTGGGTCATGATGTTGTTCATCTCGGCGACCTTGTCGGCCGGCAGCACCTGGACCGGCGGCGTTCCGTTCGCCTCGTGGGTGTAGATGACGTTGCCCCGGGAATTCTTGATCTCGATCGCCGCGTAAGCCGTCGCGCGCTTGCCGCCGTTGGCGAGCAGGGCGTTGGCGCTCACCATGTCGATCATCTTCACTTCGTCGGCGCCGACCGGCAACGACACCGTGTCGATGAGCGGCGTCGTCAGCCCCATCTTGCGCGCCGTCTCGATGATTTTCGACCGCCCGAGCTCGGCGATCTTGCCCATGTGGTAAGGCTTTTTCTCCGGCCAGTAGACCTCGCCGATCTTCACCGACATCCAGATGGCGGCGGTGTTGAACGACAGCGCGAGCGCCCGGTACAACGGCATCGTCCCGCCGCTCTCGCCGTCGAAATTGTGGACGCAATAGTCGCCGATACAGATCGGCGAGGCGTCGACAATCGTGTCCTTGTGGTACTTGCCGGTCATCAGCGCGGTCATATAGACGAAGATCTTGAACGACGAGCCGGGCTGGCGCGCCGCGTCGGTGGCGCGGTTGTACTGGCTCGCGCCATAGTCGCGGCCGCCGACAATCGCGCGCACCAGCCCGTCGGTGTCGGCGACCACCACCGCGGCCTGATGCGCGTTGTAGGCCGGCGCGTTGACCCGCAGCATGTCCTCGATCGTCTGATCGGCCTTGTCCTGGATTCCCGTGTCGAGGCCGGTGCGCACCGTCAGCACGCGCTCCTGGCCGAGCTTGCCGGACTCGGCGAGCGCTTTCACCTCGTCGAAGGCGAAGTCGAGATACCAGTTTGGGTTGGATTCGGTGTCCTGGGTGACCGGTGTCGCGGGATTGCGCCGCGCGGCGTAGACTTGGCCTTCGGTCATGAAACCGGCGTCGACGAGATTGCTCAAGACGTCGTTGGCGCGCGCGCGCGCCGCCGGCAGATTGACGTCGGGCGAAAACTTGGTCGGCGCCTTGAACAGGCCGGCGAGCATCGCCGCCTCGGGCAGATTGATGTCGCGCGCCGACTTGCCGAAATAGTACTGCGCCGCCGCCTGCACGCCGAAGGCGCCGCCGCCCATGTAGGCGCGGTCGAGATAGAGGCTGAGGATCTGCTTCTTGGTCAGGTGATGCTCGAGCCACACCGCGAGGAAGGCTTCGTTGATCTTGCGCGAGATCGACCGCTCGTTGGTGAGGAAGAGGTTCTTGGCGAGCTGCTGGGTGATCGACGAGCCGCCCTGCACGACGCCGCCGGCATGGGCGTTGACGGTCAGCGCGCGCAGCGTGCCGACGACATCGATGCCGAAATGGTCGAAGAAGCGACGGTCCTCGGTCGCCAACACGGCCTTGATGAAGAAATCAGGCAGTTCGTCGAACGGGACCGCGTCGTCGTGCTTGATGCCGCGCTGGCCGACCTCGACGCCGTAGCGGTCGAGGAAGGTCACGGCGAGATCCTGGCGCTTCAGCCAATCCTGGTCGCTGGTCAACCGGAACGCCGGCTGGGCGAGCGTCAGAACGGCGAGCAGCAAGACGATGCCGAGATTGAGGCCCTCGCAGGCGAAATCGATCAGCGCCTTGCGGACGCCGGAGACATGCAGGCCGTCGGAGAAGGCGGCGATCGTCTTGAGCGTCGCCAGCGAGAACCGGCCGCCCTCGTACATCGACGAGTCGATGAAGGCGTCGACGGCGAGCAGCCGGCGCTTTGCGCCCCGCCACCACTGCGACAGTTTTTCCCCGGCCGACACGCGCCTGCGACTCCGTCTTCGCCTCCGCTCCGATCCTTAACACGTTCTACCGCAATTTGAACGACTTGACGCGCCGGTCGGAGCGCGCCAAGCCGGGGCCCCATGGCAGCGACCACCGACGACGAGCCGCCCTTCTGGGAGGTCAAGACGCTCGAGGAGATGACCCGCGAGGAGTGGGAGAGCCTGTGCGACGGCTGCGGGCGCTGCTGCCTGGTCAAGCTCGAGGACGTCGACAGCGGCGAAATCCACTTTACCGACATCGGATGCAAGTTGCTCGACGCCAAGACCTGCCGCTGCCGCGACTATCGCCGGCGGCGCAGCCGGGTCGCCGATTGCGTCAAGCTGACCCCGGAAGCGGTGCGGACATTGAGCTGGCTGCCGGTCACCTGCGCCTATCGGCGCATCGCCGAGGGGCGCGGCCTCGCCTGGTGGCACCCGTTGGTGTCGGGGACGCCGGAAACGGTGCATCAGGCCGGCGTCTCGGTTCGCGGGCGCGTCTCGGCGAGCGAGGAGGACACGCCGTCGGACGACTGGCTGGACCGGATCGTCAAATGGCCGAACCGCCCGCCGCGCCCGCCACGGCGCTAGCGGCTTATTCGCGCCACCGCTCCAGCGTCGCGGCGATCCACGCGCGCTGCGGGGCGATCAACGGGCCCTGGGTGAGCCCGCCGCAGCGCTTGCCGCGCTCCGCGCCGGAGGTCCAGGCGACGATCGCCGCCACCGTCTCGCCGTCGGACAGGAACAGCGGCGCGCCGGAATCGCCGCCGCAGGCGCCGGCGCCGCCGGCCGAATCCTCGGCCCACAGGAGGATGCGCGACAGCGGCGCGCGCACCTTGAGCCGCGCGCTGCGCAGCGTTCCGCCGGTCGCCGGCGCGTCCTCGCGCGCCACGCCGTAACCGGCCACGATCGTCTCGTCGCCGACCGCCGGGCCATCGCCGTCGGCGAGCGGCGCGGGCGACAAGCGCCGATCGAGCGGCGTCTCGGTTTCGAGCAGCGCAAGGTCGATCGACACCTGCCGATCGGCGATCGCGTTGGGGCGATAGAGCGGGTGCGCCGCCGTGGCGGCGACGGCGACCAGCGTCGGCTTGCCCGCCGGGTCGCGATAGACGACCGCCATGTCGCGGGTCGGCCGCAGACAATGGGCGGCGGTCAGCACCGCGCGTGGCCCGAGCACGATCCCGGTGCAGAAGCCTTCACGGTCGCCGCCGCGCGACAAAACCATGACGAGATGGTCGGCGAAGCGCGCGCCCGATTCGCTCGGCCCCACCACCGCCCCGGCCGGGGCCGCCGCAGCGACGCCGGCGAGAAAGGCGACGAGGACGCCGCGCCGCGTCCCTCGGGTCAAAATATCGCGAAACATCGGGGCGTATCCGAACGGCGGAATTGGCGCGCGGGGCGCCTTGCGACTATAGTCGCGCATTCATCGCTCATTCAGGGGCGCGGGGAAAGAGTGCGACATGCCGCGTATGTCGACGATCGTCCTCGCCCTGGCGCTTGCCGCCGTCGGCGCCGGCTTGGGCCGCGCGGGCGAGCCCGAGGCGCGCGTCGCCCTGAAGTCCAGCTGCCTGCCGGCGAACGAAACGCGCGAAGAGATCAAGACCCATCGCCTGCTCGAACCCTTTGTGGCGCTCAAGACGGCGGCGGCCCAGTTCAAGGCCGAAGCGCTGTCGGCCAGGCTCTGCCGCAATGGCGACGAAATGGTCTATGAGATTGCCCTGCTGCATCGCGACGGCCGGCTTGTCCACGTCGTCACCAACGCCGTGACCGGCAAGCTGATCGCCGTGCGCAGCGCGCACGAGCCTGCGGCGAAATAAGCGGGCGAAGGGGCCGCCGAACGCCATGCGTCTGTTGGTTGTCGAAGACGATCGCGATCTCAATCGCCAGGTGGCCGCCGCGCTGGAAGGGGCGGGCTACGCAGTCGACCGCGCTTTCGACGGCGAGGAAGGCTGGTTCCTCGGCGACACCGAGCCCTACGACGCGATCGTGCTCGACATCGGCCTGCCGAAGCGCGACGGCGTCGCGGTGCTGGAATCCTGGCGCAAGGCGGGCCGGACGACGCCGGTCCTGATCCTCACCGCGCGCGACCGCTGGAGCGACAAGGTGCAGGGCTTCGACGCCGGCGCCGACGACTATGTCGCCAAGCCGTTCCACATGGAGGAGGTGCTGGCCCGCATTCGCGCCCTGCTGCGCCGCGCCGCCGGCCACGCCTCGAGCGAACTCGTCGCCGGACCCGTCAGGCTCGACGCGCGCGCCGGCCGCGTCACCGTCAACGGCGTCGCCGTCAAGCTGACCAGCCACGAATATCGCCTGCTCTCCTATCTGATGCACCACGCCGGGCGGATCGTCTCGCGCAGCGAGATCGTCGAGCATCTCTACGACCAGGATTTCGACCGCGATTCCAACACCATCGAGGTCTTCGTCGGCCGTCTGCGCAAGAAGCTCGGCGTCGACGTCATCCAGACCGCGCGCGGGCTCGGCTACGTCGTCGAGCCCGAGGCGGAAGCCGGCGGCAAGCGCAGGAGCGCCCGCTGACCGCCTCGCAGAGCCGCTTCGGCTTTGGGCTGACGGCCGTCCGCAAGGCGCTCAACGCCCAGTCGATCGCCTCGCGGCTGTTCATCTCCGCCGCCTTCTGGAGTTCGTCGATTCTCGTCGTCGCCGGCCTCGGCCTGTCGGCGCTCGACGCGCGCTCGACCGAGGCGAATTTCGACGATCAGCTCGGCGTCTATCTCAAGGCGCTGGTCGCCAACGTCGCCTCGGTGCGCGACGAATTCGAGGGCGGTCAGGCGCCGCTGATCGACCCCCAGTTCGAGCTCGCCTTCTCCGGCTGGTACTGGCAGATCACTCGCCTCGACCTGCCTCATCCCGAGATCCGCACTTCGCGCTCGCTGTTCGCGACGCAATTGCCGAGCCTCGCCGAAGGCGGTTCGTCGGCCACGCGCGGGGCGGTCCGCAGCGGCTATGTCGTCGGCCCCGGCGACAAGCCCCTGCGGATGATCGAGCGCGAGATCGACGACGAGGAGGGGCGCTATCTCATCCAGGTGGCGGCCAACGCCGACGTCATCCAGACCCAGATCGAGCGCTTCGAATATGCGCTCGCCGCGACCTTCCTGGCGCTGGCGGTGGCGCTGATCGGCTCGACGGCGCTGGCGGTGCGCTTCGGCCTCAGGCCGCTGCGGGTGCTGCAGCAGGGTCTGTCGGCGATCCGCCGCGGCGAGGCCGAGCGCATCAGCGGCGATTTCCCGCAGGACGTCGCGCCGCTCGCCGCCGAAGTCAACCTGCTGCTCGAAGCCAACCGCGCCGTGGTCGAACGCGCGCGCACCCAGGTCGGCAATCTCGCCCACGCGCTGAAGACGCCGCTCAGCGTCATCGTCAACGAGGCCGATTCGAGCAGCCCGCGGCTCGCCGAGAAGGTGCGCGAGCAGGCGGGCGTGATGCGCCGGCAGGTGAGCTTCTATCTCGATCGCGCCCGCGCCGCGGCGCGCGCCGGCGCGGCAGGCGCGGCGACCGAGGTGAAGCCGGTCGTCGAGCAGTTGATTCGCACCTTCGAGAAGATCTACCGGGACCGCGCAATCGCCTTCGTCGCCGAGGCGCCGGACGGACTGCGCTTCCGCGGCGAGCCGCAGGACCTCACCGACCTGATCGGCAATCTGCTCGACAACGCCGGCAAATGGGCGCACTCGCGCATCGTCATCCACGCCGAGCCGGAACCGGCCGCCGAAGCCTCGGGGCGGCGCTATTTCGCCGCCTCGATCGACGACGACGGACCCGGCCTCGACGAGCAGGAGCGCGCCGCGGCGCTGGAGCGCGGCCGACGGCTCGACGAATCGCGGCCGGGCTCCGGCCTCGGCCTGTCGATCGTGGCCGATCTCGCAGCCGCCTATGGCGGCTCGCTCAAACTCGATCTAAGCCCGCTCGGCGGCCTCAGGGCGACGCTGCGGCTGCCGCGGCTTTGATCGGCGACAAGGTGCGGACCCGCTGCGGCCGGCAAAGGCCGACGCTCTGGCGCGGCGGATCGACGGCGCGCCTATTTCGGGCGCGGCCGACTTGTTCTAAGAACCGCCGCGTTCGGCGCGAAGGGCCAAGATTCGCATGTTATGGGCAGGGCTAGCGGGAATGTCGGCGCTGGCCGCGCTTGTCGCGGTTTGGCCGCTCCTGCGCGGCGCGCGGCGCGGCGGCCCCGTTTCGTCCGACGCCGCCTTCTACAAGGCCCAGCTCGGCGAAATCGAGCGCGACGTCGCCCGGGGCCTGCTGCCGGCCGACCAGGCGGCCGGCGCGCGCGTCGAGACGGCGCGGCGACTGATCGCCGCCAGCGCGGAGGAGGGCGAGGGCGCCGTCGCGGATGCGCCGGGACGACGGCGCTGGGCGGCGATCGCGATCGTCGTCGCGGCGCCGGTGGTTGCGCTGGCCCTTTATGCGGACCTGGGTCGGCCCGACCTTGCCGATTCGCCGCTCGCCGAGCGCAAGGTCGAAACGCACGGCGTGGCCGGCGTCGAGGCGGCGCTCGCCCGTGTCGAGCGGCAGATCGCCGCCAACCCCGACAACGGACCCGCATGGGCGCTGGTCGCCCCGGTCTACATGAAGCTCGGCCGTTTCGACGACGCCGCCGAAGCCTACCGCCAGTCGCTGCGCCTCAACGGCGAGCGCGCGGGGATGCGCGCCGACTACGGCGAGGCGCTGGTCGGCGCGGCGGGTGGCGTCGTCACCGCCGACGCGCGCGCCGCCTTCGACAAGGCGCTTGCGGAAGAGCCGGGCCTGCCGGCGGCGCGCTTCTATCTCGGCCTCGCCGCCGAGCAGGACGGCGACATCGCCAAGGCGACCGCCGCCTATCGCGCCCTGCTCGCCGACGCGCCGCCGCAGGCGGCCTGGGCGCCGGCGGTGCAGGCGCGGCTGGCGGCGCTGGCGGGCGGCGGCCCGGCCGCCCCGGCTGCCGACGATTCCGCGCAGGACGCGATGATCCGCGGGATGGTCGAACGGCTGGCCAATCGCCTGGCGACCAGCGGCGGCGACGCCGGCGAGTGGCAGAAGCTCATTCGCGCCTATACGGTGCTGCACGAGACCGACAAGGCGAAGGACGCGCTCGCTTCGGCGCGCAGGGCGCTCGCCGGCGACGCCGCCGCCGCCCAGCAGCTCGACGGGCTGGCGCACGAACTCGGGATCGGAGGCTGACGTGACGCGCAAGGGCCGCAGACTGACGCTGATCGGCGTCGCCCTCGTCGTCGTCGGCGTCGCGGTCGGCCTGGGGCTCTATGCGATGGGCGACAGCATCGCGCTGTTCCTCACGCCGAGCGAGGTCGTCGCCAAGGCGCTCGAACCCGGCACGCGGCTCAGGCTCGGCGGGCTGGTCGAAACGGGATCGGTCAAGCGCGGCCCCGACGCGATGACCTTCGTCGTCACCGACGGCGCAAAGCGCGTCGGCGTCGATTGCGCCGCCGCCTGCTTCGCCAACGTCCCCGATCTCTTTCGCGAAGGGCAGGGGGTGGTCGTCGAAGGCGCGTTGGCGGCGGGCGACCGGCTCACCGCCGAGTCGATCCTCGCCAAGCACGACGAGCGCTACATGCCGCGCGAAGTCGTCGAGCAGTTGAAGCGCGAAGGCCGCTGGCAGGAAGGCGCAGTCAAGCCATGATCGTCGAAGCCGGCCATTTCGCTCTCATCCTCGCGTTCGCGCTGTCGCTCGTTCAGGCGAGCGCGCCGCTCTACGGCGCGCGACGCGGCGACGCGGCGCTGATGGGGGTGGGCGCCAGCGCCGCGCTCGGCCAGTTCGTCCTGGTCGCGCTCGCCTTCGCCGCGCTCGCCTGGGCGCACCTCGCCTCCGACTTCTCGGTGCTCAACGTCGCCGAGAACTCGCACAGCGCCGCGCCGGCGATCTACAAGTTCTCCGGCGTGTGGGGCAATCACGAAGGCTCGATGCTGTTGTGGTCGCTGATCCTGTCGGTGTTCGGCGCCGGCGTCGCCGTGTTCGGCCGTTCGCTGCCGCAGAAACTGCGCGCCGACGCGCTGGCGGTGCAGGGGATGATCGGCGCCGCCTTCCTCGCCTTCATCCTGCTGACCTCGAACCCGTTCGAGCGCCTGTCGCCGGCGCCGTTCGAGGGCCAGGACCTCAACCCGATCCTCCAGGATCCCGGCCTCGCCATCCATCCGCCGCTGCTCTATCTCGGCTATGTCGGCTTCTCGATCGTCTTTTCCTTCGCCGCCGCGGCGCTGATCGAGGGCCGCATCGACGCCGCCTGGGCGCGCTACGTCCGGCCGTTCGCGCTGACCGCCTGGTGCTTCCTGACGCTCGGCATCGCGGTCGGCTCCTACTGGGCCTATTACACGCTCGGCTGGGGCGGCTTCTGGTTCTGGGATCCGGTCGAGAACGCGTCGCTGATGCCGTGGCTGGCGGGCACCGCCTTCATCCATTCGGCGGCGGTGATGGAGAAGCGCGACGCGCTGAAGGTGTGGACGATCTTCCTCGCCATCCTGGTCTTCTCCTTCTCGCTGCTCGGCACCTTCCTGGTGCGCTCGGGCGTGCTGACCAGCGTCCACGCCTTCGCCAGCGATCCGCGTCGCGGCGTGTTCATCCTCGTCATTCTGGCCGCGTTCATCGCCGGCCCGCTGGCGCTGTTCGCCTGGCGCGCGCCGAAGCTGAGGCAGGGCGGCCTGTTCGCGCCGATCTCGCGCGAGGGCGCGCTGGTGCTCAACAACCTGCTGCTGACCACGGTCTGCGCGATCGTGTTCTTCGGCACGCTCTATCCGCTCGCGCTCGAACAGGTCACCGGCGAGAAGATCACGGTCGGCGCGCCGTTCTTCAACCTGACCGCCGGCGCGCTGATGATGGCGATCGCCTTCGCCACGCCGTTCGGCTTCTCGCTCGCCTGGAAGCGCGGCGATCTGCTCGGCGTCGCTGAGCGGCTCGCGGTCGCCTTCGCCGGCGGCTTCGTCGTCCTGGTCGCGCTGGTCGCCTTCCTGCGCGGCGGGCCGGCGCTGGCGCCGATCGCGGCGGCGCTCGCCGTCTTCGTCATGCTCGGGACGCTGTCCGAGATCGTCTCGCGCGCCTGGCGGCGCGGCGCGGCGCTCGGCGTCATGCTGTCGCGCCTCGCCGGCCTGCCGCTGTCGTTCTGGGGCGGCGCGCTCGCCCATTTCGGCGCCGGCGTCGCCCTGCTCGGCCTGGCTTCGACCGGCTTCGGCGCCGAGACGATCGCGATGATGAAGGCCGGCGCGACGCAGACGGTCGGCCCCTACCAGATCACGCTCGATTCGCTTGCCGACCGCGCCGGCCCCAACTACCGCGAGACGGTGGGGGCGATGACGATCCGCAACGACGGCGTCGTCGTCGCCACGGTCGAACCGGCGCGCCGACTGTTCGCGACGCGGCAGACGGCGACGACCCAGGCCGGCATCGTCACCTTGCGCCTCGGCCAAGTCTATACGGCGATCGGCGACCCCAACGATCAGGGCGCGGTCGCGGCGCGGCTCTATTGGAAGCCGCTGGTGACGCTGATCTGGCTCGGCGCCGCCGTGATGGCGCTCGGCGGCGCGCTGTCGCTCGCCGACCGTCGGCTGCGGTTCGGCGCCCCGGCGCCGGCGCGTTCGGCCGCCGCCGCGGCGCGCGGAGCGGGCTGAAGCGATGGCCAGGCTGCGCGCGCTTCTCGCCTTCGGCTTCCTGCTGATCGCCGCCGCCGCCGGCGCCGTGCAGCCCGACGAAATGATGAAGGACCCGGCGCTGGAAGCGCGCGCGCGGACATTGTCGGCCGAGCTGCGCTGCCTCGTCTGCCAGAACCAGTCGATCGACGATTCCGACGCGCCGCTCGCCGGCGACATCCGCCGGCTGATCCGCGAGCGCATCGCCCAAGGGGAGAGCAACGCTTCGGTGCGCGCGTTCCTCGTCTCGCGCTACGGCAATTTCATCCTACTGAAGCCGCCGTTCGAGCTTTCGACCGTGCTGCTGTGGCTGAGCGGGCCGCTGACGCTGGCGCTCGGCGCGCTCGGCGTCTATCTCGCCCGCCGCCGCGCCCCGCCCCCGCCCCCGCCCCTGAGCGCGGAGGAAGAGAAACGACTCAAGGAGATCGCGGCGGACTAGGACGCTCCCGCTCTCCCTCTCGCCGCGAGCGGCGAGAAGGGACGCGTAGGCGCCTGTAGCCGCGGTCGTTGACCGCGGCCGGACGCGGCCAGCGGCCGCGTCTACAATGCGAGCGAGGAGCCGGGGGCGAAGCGCCTGTGGCGGTGCGCGTCGTCGGCATCTACAAAGACGCCGAAGGGAGGCCACCCATGTTGCAAGTCGTTCCCGCCTTCTCGCGCATCGGCGACGAGAACGCATTTGCGGTTCTCGCTCGCGCGACCGAACTGCAGCGGCAGGGCCGCGACGTCGTCAATCTCGGCATCGGCCAGCCGGATTTCAAAACCGCGCCGCATATCGTCGAGGCGGCGGTCAAGGCGTTGCGCGACGGCGAGCACGGCTACACGCCGGCGGTGGGGATCGCGCCGCTGCGCGAGGCGGTCGCCGCCGATCTCCATCGTCGCTATGGCGTCGAAGTCTCGCCCGATCTCGTGCTGATCGTCCCCGGCGGCAAGGTGACGATGCATATGGCGATCCTGATGTTCGGCGCGCCGGGCGTCGACATCCTCTATCCCGATCCCGGCTTCCCGATCTATCGCTCGATGATCGAGTTCGCCGGCGCGCGCCTCGTGCCGATCCCGATGCGCGAAGAGAACGACTTCGCCTTTTCGGCCGAGGAGACGCTGTCGCTGCTGACGCCGCAGACGCGGCTGATCATCCTCAACTCGCCCGCCAATCCGACCGGCGGCGTCACGCCGCGCGAGGAGATCGACAGGCTCGTCGCCGGCCTCGCGCGCTTTCCCGACGTCGCCATCCTGTCCGACGAGATCTACGGGCAGATGACCTACGATAATCATCGCCATCAGACGCTGCTCGCCTATCCGGAAATCCGCGACCGGCTGATCCTGCTCGACGGCTGGTCGAAGACCTACGCGATGACCGGCTGGCGGCTCGGCTTTTCGGTCTGGCCGCAGCCGCTCTATGACGCGGCGCGCAAGCTGGCGGTCAATTCCTATTCCTGCGTCAATGCGGCGGCGCAATTCGCCGGCCTGGCGGCGCTGACCGGGCCGCAGGACGCGGTTCAGGCGATGGTGGCCGAATTCGACGCGCGCCGCCGCATCGTCGTCGACGGACTCAACGCGCTGCCGGGCGTCAACGCCGCGACGCCGAAGGGCGCCTTCTACGCGTTTCCCAACATCGCCAAGACGGGTTGGAAGGCGAAGGCGCTCGCCGGCGCGCTGCTCGAGGAAGCGGGCGTGGCGACGATCGGCGGGCCCGACTTCGGCGTCTTCGGCGAGGGCTACATCCGCCTCTCCTACGCCAATTCGCGCCAGAACATCTTGCGCGCCTTAGAGCGGATCGAGAGCTTCCTTCGAGCCCACGCGCCGGCGGCGTGATCGCCGTAAGACGTCCGGTCCCTCCGCCGCTTTTCGGTCGTCGTACCGTAAGCCACGGCGTCCGCGCCCGAAGCGCGTCGGCTGCAACGAAACGGGTCGCCGATGAAGGGAATCGTCCTCGCAATTCTCGTCACGCTGGCCGCGCCGCCGGCCTGGGCCGCCAACGCGCCGCCGACGCTGCGCAAGACGCCGAACCTCGCCAAGGACGCCGAAGCCTATCCGACGCTCGTCGGCGCGACGCAGGCGATCGCCAGGATCAATCGCGCCTTGCGGGCGGTCAACGCGAGGCATCGCAAAGACATGAAGGACTGCCTGCGCGATGCGCCGCAAGACGGCTATTGGTGGGAGCAAAGCGTCGACGCGCCGCTGCTCGGCGCGCATTTCGTCAGCTTCTGGGCGCACGGCAACATGTCGTGCGGCGGCGCGCATCCCGATTTTATCGACGAGGCGTTCGTTTTCGATCTGAACTCGGGCGAGCCGGTCGATTGGCGCAAGCTGCTTCCCGCGAAATTGCGCGGCGATCCGGGCGGCGCTTCGGACGGAACGGCGCCGTCGCCCGACGAGATCGCCTCCCCGGCGTTGACCGCGCTGTTCATCGCCGAATCGGACAAGGAAGGCGTCGGCGCCGATTGCAAAGAGGCGTTCGCCGAGCAGGATATGAATTTCGAGTTCTGGCCCGACGCCAAGGCGAAGGGGCTCGCCATGCGCGCCGCCAACCTGCTGCATTGGGCCGAGGGGCCCTGCAGCGGGCCGGTGACGATTCCGGTGGAGACGCTGAAGCGCCTCGGATTCGATGCGCTGCTGATTCAGGACATCGAGACGGGCCGCTATCAAGTCGCCGACCCGTGACGCGCTTTTTTCGCCCGGTCGTCGCCGCCATGAGACAAGCGATCGAGACCGCTGTCTTCGCCGCGGCTCGTTCAAAGACCGACGAGAATCAGGATCGCCCGGGCGAGTATCAACAGTCCGATAATCCCCGCCGCCACCTTGACGTGGAGGCTCGCCCGCGCGCCGCCGAAAAGCAACGCGGCGCCGGCCCCGATCAGAATCGCGCACACGGGCCCATAGACGAAGACCGCCGCCATCCCTTTGGCGCCGTCGTTGTCGGCGACATGGGCATAGTCGGCATAGGCGATCCAGCCGAATACGATGGCGAGATACGCCAAGAGGGTTGCGATGATAAACACGATGGCGGTTCTCATATGCGTGTTCCTCGCCAAGGC
>Ga0182016_10003756_pt1 | contig 17163 bp, 15 predicted proteins | sample 712S2MmetaG_FD_120491 | JGI IMG/M metagenome (GOLD analysis project Ga0182016, IMG submission 120491) | Permafrost microbial communities from Stordalen Mire, Sweden - 712S2M metaG | ecosystem: Environmental > Terrestrial > Soil > Wetlands > Permafrost | place: Sweden: Stordalen | collected...
AGGTTGTCCGCGGTAATCCGAATGCCCTTTGGGGGACCGGTGGTACCCGAGGAGTACATGAGCACGGCGAGTTCAGAGCCGGTCGCACGGCCGCCCGGGTCAGGAGTGTCCTGTGCGCCCAGAACGTCTTCGTAGCTGAACTCATTGGGCACCGTCGGCACGACACGATCGCCGACGACCAACGTGGCGATCGGTTCCGGTCGCCACGTTGGTTCTAACCCCGCGAGCACTGAGTCGGCGATCACGACGGCTGTGGGCTCCGCGTCGCGAAGGATCGTGGCGATTTCTGCCGCGGACAAGCGAAAGTTGAGGGGCGTGATGACCGCGCCGATCTTCGCGGCGGCGAACGCGGTCTCCCAGAACTCCGTGGCGTTGCGGTCGAGGTAGGCGACGCGGTCGCCTTTGTGGACGCCCAGTTCACGCAGGGCATTCGCCAGTTGATTCGAGCGAGCGTCGAGCTCCCCGTAGGTGATCGAGCGGCCTTCGCCGCTTATCGCCACGCTCGAGGGACGCTGTTGAGCCTGGGATCGCAGGATGTGGGCAACCGAGTCGATCATCGCGTCGTCTCCCCGACGTGACTTCTCGCCACGAACCGCTGCACGGACATGTCCCTTACCGGCCCGTGGACTGGACGTCGATATCGAGCGTCTTGGCCATCTGTCGCTCGAAGCGGGCTGGATCCCTGAAGTACCGTGCCCGCGCCTCGACGGCCATGACGTCCGTGTCGCACACGGTCTCGCCCTTGTTGAGTGCGTCGAGACTGGCGCGGGCGATGTCGATGGGCGACTCCTTTCGCCCTTCGACGTGTGACGCCATACGGGTGTCTACCGAACCCACGATCAGTGCGACGACGTTGGTACCTTGGCCCTTCAACTCCGCACGCGTGATCGTGCTGAGCGTCAGCGCGGCCGACTTTGACGGTGAGTAGCCGCCCATAAATGGAGCCGCGAAGGCGCCGGCCACCGAGAGAACATTGAGAATCGCGCCACCACCGTTGGCGCCGAGGGTGGCCGCGAACGCGCGGGTCATGTTCAACACACCGAAGTAGTTGACCTCCATCTCTTGACGCGCGGCGTGGGGGTCATCGGTGAGTACCAGTCGGCGATTCGCGAAATAGCCGGCGTTGTTGACCAACAGGTTCACGTCACTGCACTGAGCACTGGCCCGCTGCACGCTGTCGAGGTCGGTCACGTCGAGTTCGATGACCTCCACCGCCACACCGTCGAATTCGTCGGCGACCGTGCTCGGATCGCGAACGCCGGCGTAGACCTTTTTCGCCCCGCGGGCCAGGAGCTCCTGGACGAATCCGAGCCCGATGCCGCGATTCGCTCCGGTAACCAGCGCGACCGCACCTTCGGCCCTGTTCACACGCGCCATAGCCTCATCCCCCCACTACCTAACTGCGACGTTCTTCATCTGACGAACCCACACGTGGTGACGCCGCAAAAACTTTATACTACAGTTAGCAGAGAGACTCAAGTGCTATCACGCTTCCCCGGAGGTTGGCGCTTCGATTCCGTGGCCCCCGTGGCATTCACGCGTGCTGCGCCGTCGTGGAACGTGGATCATCGCTCAGGCGTGCGCACGAGCGCGACGCGAAACCACCGGTTCCTCGCAGGAATGTGCGGTGCCTCCTTCGAGGGTGCGGCGCGCTGCTTGCAGGGAGAAGCCGTCTGGCCTCATGAGATCTTCAGCTCGGAAGTGGCCTTTGGAGCCCACGCGCTCGAGTGGGAGGACCCCAACAACGAACGAACTTACGACGTTGATGGGCGACACGACGCCACGCGGGCGCGAAGAGTGATGCGCGAGTGTTCCAAAACTACGGCCCGAGAATCAATGGCGAAAGTGCTTAAGGCGACCTTGACGGAACACCCTTGCGCATGTAATGTGACTCTCTGAATTGTAGTTTCTCTGTTTATTGTAGTTAAGTTCCGGGGGCGTTAGGGCAGGGGGGGAATGCTAGCGATTGATGGCGTGACCGTCCGTTTTGGCGGGGTGAAAGCGGTCGACGACTTCTCGGCCCAAGTAGCCGACGGTGAGATCTGCGGTCTCATCGGACCCAACGGCGCGGGAAAGACCACGCTCTTCAACGTCATCACCCGCATTATGCAGCCCAATTCGGGCCGCATCACTTTCGATGGCGCGGACCTTCTCGCCGTGCGGCCGCACCGCGTCGTTCGACTCGGCATCGCCCGCACGTTTCAGAACCTCGCCCTCTTTCCAACGATGAGCGTGCTCGAGAACACGATCGCCGGCGCCTTCTCCCGCGCTCGAGTGAGCCTGGTCGAATCGGCCGTATGTTGGCCCCCCGCCCGACGCAACGACCGCGACCTGAGGGACGAGGCCTACGAGATACTGCGTCGTCTCGACCTCGAGGACGTCGCCTTCGACCGAGCGGAGGGACTGCCTTTTGGCACGCTCAAGCGCGTCGAACTAGCGAGAGCACTCGCGTCGAAGCCGAGGATGCTGTTGCTCGACGAGCCCGCGGGCGGTCTGACCCACGGCGAAGTCGCTGTACTGGGTGACCTGATCAAGCACATCCGCGAGGAGTTCCAACTCTCGGTGCTGCTCGTGGAGCATCACATGGGCCTCGTGATGGGCATCACCGACCACGTAGTCGTCATGGATAACGGCGTCAAGATCGCCGACGGTCTTGCGAGTGAGGTGCGCGACGACCCCAAAGTGCTCGACGCGTACCTGGGGCGCGCGTCGTGAGCCTGCTCGAGATCACCGACCTTCGCGGCGGGTACGGCCCTTCGATGGTCCTGCACGGGATCTCGCTCAGCGTCGATGAGGGTGAGATCGTCGTCGTGCTCGGGGCGAATGGCGCCGGGAAGACCACGACGATGCGAGCCATCTCCGGACTCATCTCCTCCAAGGGGGCCATCACCCTCGACGGCCGCTCGATAAGTGGCTTACACCCCGACAAGGTTGTCGGAGCGGGAATCTCGCTCGTGCCCCAGGGACGCGGCACCTTCGCCAAGTTGAGTGTCGAGGACAACCTGCAAGTGGGCGCTGCGAAACGGCGGGACCGCGCGGGTGTGAAGGACGACCTCGAGCAGTGGTACGAGGTGTTTCCACGACTCGCCGAGCGTAAGAAACAACCGGCCGGCACGCTCTCGGGTGGCGAGCAGCAGATGCTCGCAATCGCCCGGGCCCTGATGAATCGGCCACGACTGTTGTTGTGCGACGAGCCGAGCCTCGGCCTGGCACCCATTGTGGTGCGTGAAGTCTTCGCACTCTTAACGCGCATCAACACCGAGCAGAAGACCGCGATGTTGATCGTGGAGCAGAACGCGCAGCTGGCCCTCGAGATCGCCAGTCGCGCCTATGTCCTCGAAACCGGAACCGTCGTCACCGAAGGTACCGCGGCGTCGTTGCGCGACAGCGACGCCGTGCGCCGCGCGTACTTAGGGTATTAGGAACTCGCGTGCAACTCTTCCTCGAGTACCTCTTCGACGGCATCAGCAACGGGGCGATCTACGCGGCGCTCGCCCTCGCGCTCGTCATGGTCTTTCGTGGCACCGGCACCATCAACTTCGCTCAAGGCGAGATGGCCCTCTTCACGACCTACATCGCGTGGGGGCTGACGACCAAGAACGTGCCGATCATCCTCTGCCTGCTCATTGCGACCGGGGCCGGCTTCGTACTCGGCGCGGTGACCGAGCGCGTCCTCATTCGCCCCATCGAGCGCAAGAGCCTGCTCGCCACACTGATCGTGCTCCTCGGCCTCTTCCTCGCGCTCAACTCGCTCGACGGCATCCTCTGGGGCAACGAGAACTACACGATGGCGAGCCTCTTCCCCAACAAGGTCAGCTCCTTCGTCAGCGTCGGGGGCGCTCGACTCTATTGGGCGAATCTCGGGCTGTGGATCCTCGTCGCCGTGATCGTGGGCGCGATGTTCCAGCTCTTTAACCACACGCGTCTCGGACTCCACATGCGCGCCACAGCCTCCAACCGGGAATCGGCGTCGCTGTCGGGCATCGCCGTTGGTCGCATCCTCATGCTCGGCTGGGGATTTTCCGCCGCCATCGGCGCCGTCGCCGGTATCTTGCTCACGCCGCTCTCCCCCGACTCGCTCGGGGTCGGAGAGATGTTTCCGATCCTCATCCAGGCCTCGGCGGCCGCGCTCTTGGGCGGTTTGGACTCGCCCGGTGGCGCGGTGATCGCCGGGCTGATGTTGGGAGTCGTTGAAGCGCTCTTATCTGGCTACGTCTCGGTCATCGGAGGACAACTCGAAGAGGCGATCGCTTTCGTGGCCATTGTCTTGGTCCTGCTCGTGCGGCCCCAGGGACTCTTCGGTTCAAAGGAAGTTGAGCGAGTATGACCGCGCCCGATACCCGCGCACTGCCCACGCTGCCCCTCCAGATCAACCAGGGTTCGCCGACGCACCGATTCCTCCAGGTATTCGGCCTCGTGCTACTCGTGGCGTTGGCGTTCCTGGGCTCGAGGGCCAACTCCTTCCAGGTCGGTCTGTTGACCCAGGCGCTCATCTACGCGACGGCGATCGCGGGGCTCAACCTCGTCACCGGTTACACCGGGATGCTGTCGATTGGTCACTCCGCGTTCTTCGGCATCGGTGCGTACACGACGGGCATCCTGGTGACCGAGCGCAACTGGAATCCGCTGACGACGTTCATCGTCGCCTTCGCGCTGTGTTTCATCGTCGGTCTCATCGTCGGTCTGCCGGCGCTGCGCATCCGCGGCATCAACCTCGCGCTGGTGACGTTGGCGCTCGCCGTGGCGTTCCCCGAACTCATCGACCGCTTCCCGGGGCTCACCGGGGGGACCCTCGGGCTCAACGTCACGCTCACGAGCCTGCTCCCACCGCACTGGACCGGCATCGGCGTCCAGAATCGCTTCGAGTACTACTACTGGATCTCGGTCGTCGTGCTCGCGCTGGTCTTGGTGCTCTGTGCCAACCTGACTCGAGGACGAACGGGTCTGGCGATGCGCGCGACGAGGGACCGCGAGACCGCGGCCACCGCCGTTGGCATCAACTTGGCCTGGATCAAAGTGTTCACCTTTGGCGTCTCGGCCGCGGTCACCGGGGTCGCCGGCTCGGTGTTCGCGATGTACCTCGGCTCGTTGTCCGCGGACTCGTCTTTCACGTTGACCCTGTCGATCACGCTCATCACCGGGCTCGTCATCGGCGGCGTCGCCACGGTGATTGGTCCCATCATCGGAGGGCTCGCGGTCATCTACATCCCGCACTGGACCGAGGGCATCCACCAAGGAGAGACCGAGGGCCTCTTCTTCGGGGTGATTCTTATCATCCTCATGTTCGTCATGCCCGACGGGCTCATGGGCCTGACGAAACGTCTCACGCGCCACGTCGTGCGAATCAAGCCCCGCGCGCCCACGGGCCCGCGCCCGAGCGACGAGGAACTCCTCGTCGCTCACGACCAGATCGCCCACCCAGATCCCGAGGGGAAAGGAGACACCACGCTCGCGCTGTCCTAGTCACACCACGGTGTTCTAGTCGCGCCCGTTCTCTCCTCGTGAGAGAAGGAAGTCACCCCGTAGTAATGAGGTCAACCGATCTCGATGAAGCAGTCCAACAAGGAGAAGGGAAGTACATGAAAGCGAAGTTAACGATTTTCAGCGCATTCTTGATCGCCGTCACCTCACTGGTGATCTCGGTCGGAGGATCCGCCGCCAACGCATCACCATCGTCGAGTGTGTACACGATTAATACGTCCACCTGTCCGACAACGGCCACCCAAAAGATCACCGGCACCCTCACGCTCGGCGTCTCGGGACCGATTTCCGGTCCCATCGCACCGTTCGTGGACGCCTACGTCCAGGGCATCAAGGACCGCTACGCGTACCAGAACGCCCAGGGCGGAATCGGCGGCGTGAAGTTAGCGGTAACCGCGGAAGACGACCAGTTCAACCCGGCGATGACGAAGTCGAACGTCGACGGCTGGATCCAGTCCGGCGCCGTACAGGCGGTCACCACCTTTGGATCAGGTCCCTTGGCCGCAGCTGCCCCGGACCAGAACCTGGCGTGCCTGCCGATGTTGTTGGCGTCAGCCTCGGCCGACCAGTACCGCGACATCAAGGAGTACCCGTGGACGACGGAGTTCCTCCCGTCGGACCTCGTGGAGGAGTCTGCGGAAGTAAAGGTGATCCAGGCCACGTTCCCCAAGGACAAGGTCATCACGGTCGCCGTCGCGGAAGACGAGACCGGTTCAGGTGCCGCCTACTTAGCGGGCATGAAGGCCGCCGTTAAGGGTACGAACGTCCGAATCAAGGCGATTGTCCCCTTCGTCAACCCGGCCACCGCGGCAATCACCCTGAAGAAGGACAAGGCGGACGCCGTCTTCGGCGCGCTCGTCGTTCCCGAGTGCTTGCAGCTCACTGAGGCCATGGCGCGAGTCGGCTACAAGCCCAAGCTCACGGTGCAGGCATCGAACTGCGGAAGCGCCGCTTTGATGTTCGCGCCGGCCGGTGGCGCCGCGAACGGACAGAAGCTGGTGTTCTGGGAGAAGGACCCCGGCAACCCGCTCTACACGAACGACCCGGGCTGGAAGGCCTACGTCGCGGACGCCACGTCCGTCGACCCGACCGCGGCAGTAGACAACACCTACTACGAGACCGGGTACATGACCGCTGACATGGAGGTCAACTCCTACCAGACCGCGGCCGCTTCGTCCGCGGGCCTCACCGAGGCGAGCATCATGCAGGCGGCGCGCAATCAGAACTACCAAGAGCCGCTGTTCATCAACGGCCTGAAGTGGATCATGAACGCCAAGGAGGCGTACGGCATCATGAGTTTGCAGCCGCTCGTCTACTCCTCCAAGACCAAGAGCTTCAACTACGTTGGCAAGCTCATCAACACCTGCCCGCAGGTCCTTGGGGCCAAGAACTGCACCGGCGGTCTCTAAGCCAGTAGTTCCAACGCAGTAGCACCACCAGCAGCGCAGCACACCACGAGGAGTCGCTCCGGCGACTCCTCGTGGTGTGAGTGGCGCACGTTGACGTAGTACCAATCAGGGAGATCGAATGGCGCATCGAGTGATCATCTGGGCCACCGGGGCCATTGGCAAGACGTGTCTGCGCGCGGTCCTGCAGCGACGCGACCTCGAACTCGTCGGTCTCTTCGTCTACAGCGAGCGAAAAGAGGGCGTCGACGCGGGAGTCATCGCTCGATTTCCCGAAACCGGCGTGCTCGCCACGAGAAGCCGTTCGGAGATCCTGGCCCTCGACGCCGACCTGGTGATCCACACCGCCCGACTCCAGGTTCCCTACGAGACGCACGACGAGGACATCATCGCCCTGTTGCGCTCCGGCAAGAACGTCATCACGACGGCGGGCAATCACTACCCCCAAGCCCACGGCGCCGAGCGGGCCCGACGTTTCGAAGCGGCGTGTCGCGAGGGCAACTCGACGCTGTACGGCGTAGGCATGAACCCGGGGTTCTTGTTAGAGCGGATGGTCCTCGGACTGACCGGACTCTGTGTCGACCTCGACTCGGTCGAGGTCGAAGAACTACTCGACGCCTCCACGATGCCCGATCCGGACTTCGTCTTCAACGTCATGGGCATGGGTGGGTCGATCGACGACGTCGATCTCTTCTCGGGCGCACTCCCCCATCTCTTCGACCAGCTCTACGGCGAAGCCATCCAGTTCTTCGGCGACCGAACGGGGGTCGCCTTCGATCGCATCGAGTCCGACCATAGAGTCCTGCCCGCCCTGCGCGACCTCGAGGTCAATGCCGGGACCATCACCGAAGGGACTATCGCGGCGACCGAATGGCGCTGGCACGGGATTGTCGAGGGTCGACGGTTCGTGACACTGTCGGTCATTTGGACCATGGACCCGACGATGGAGAGCTACCGCGGGCGCGATCACTGGCGCGTCGAGATTCACGGAAAGCCCGAGCTCCATCTCACGCTCAACATGACTGATCCGACGGACAGCCCCTATAAGACCAAGGCCGGTCAGTACATCACGGCCGGACCGGTTATGAACGCCATCGACGACGTGATCGCCGCGCCTTCTGGCATCTTCTCGCCCTCAGTCTTCGCGCCCTATCGACGGTCCCTTAACTAGAGGGTGAACCCTCCGACGCCAATCTGCTTTCGAACGAGCACCTGATCGCACACCGAGCAGTAGAGCGTCGGGACGAGTTCGCTCTTGCACTCCAAGTGCGTGAACGTCAACGCGGGGCCTTCGGGCGACCGGAACCAGTGATCGCCCCAGTAAATGAGCGTGATGATCAAGGGGAAGACGGCCTCACCCTTGGTACTGAGTTTGTACTCGAGCCGACTCGAGCCCGTCAAAGAGGCCGTCCGTTCTAAGACACCGATGTCACAGAACGTCTTCAGTCGGTCGGCCACGATCAGCGGCGGCGCGGTCATCAACTGGAGGAAGTCCGTGAATCTGGTTGCGCCGAAGAGAGCCGCCGCGAGCGCGGTCGCGGACCATCGATTCCCGAGCAGGGAGATGGTCTCTGAGTAGAGACCGATGCCGCCGTTGTCGGGCGTCACACTGCGCCGCCTCGTCGTCGCCCTCGGGACCGAGCGCTCGAAGGAACCACTCGGTCCGAAGGCGCCGCGCACATTTTTTACCGTCGCCGGCTTCTTGCAGTTGCCACACTTCAGTACCGGCAACGCTTCGTTCCCACACCCCATGTGCACCATGGGCGGCAGGGGAACCGGACGGTCCTTCACCCACTGCGACTCCCAGCCCCAGATCGTCACGAAGCCCTGCCAGAGATCCTTGCCGCATTCGGTCAGGCGGTACTCGTGGCGCAGCGGTCGCTTCTGGTACGGCACGCGAACGAACACGCCCGCTTCGATGAGGCCATTGAGACGAGCGGCCAGCACCGAATTGGCGATTCCCAGTTGGTCGTGCCAGACCTTGTAGCGACGAGCCCCGAGGAACGCCGAACGGATAATGAGCAGGTTCCACTCGTCGCCGAGGAGGCCCAGGGTAAAGGCGACGGAGTTCTCGCCGCCTTCAACGGTCTCGCTCGCTGCGACCATCGCCGTTACCGGCGCTCATCCGTGTTCGCCATGGTGCAACGAAGCTCCATGGCTATCGACATGGCACTCACACTACCGGTGCACCCAGAACGGGACGGGGAGCCGCGTCAACGCGTCACGATGTCGCGACGTCGCCGCGCACGTGCTGATCGAGAGAGAAGTTGACAACGCCCTCACGTGCCTAACGACGAAAGACCGGATCGTCGGGGAACTTCGTGCCGTGTCGCATCAAGGTCTCGTCGGGGGTGAGGTAACCCCGAACCCAAGTCTCGTTGGATGGAACATCGAGGTTCCACTCCCAGAGCAACTGGCGGTGGGCAATCCCCCACCTACCGTCACGACGTTCCATGCGGTCCACGATCCGCGCCCCCACGAAGCAGTCGAAGCGTTCACCCTCGCTCTTCACGCGCGCGAAGGTCGTGGCGTAGGACTCCACGTGGGCCGCGTCGCCGTCGAGTTCGATCAAGACGTTGCTCAATACGTGGCTCGTCAGACTCTTGGGGTGCGTCACGCTCTTGGCGATGCTCTCGACGTACTCCTCAGCCGGGCCCGCCCAAAGACCACCGTGGTCCTCGGTGGCCCCATCCAGGTAGCACGAACGCACCGTCTCAACGTCGCCTCGGTCCACTGAACGGAAGTACTTCGTGAGCACTTCGGTGATGGCCTGTTTGTCCAGGAGTCCTTGGATCTGATCGTCTCGTTCCGCCATGTCAACCCACCTTCTCGCTGCGCCTCGGAGTGCCCCGGCGACTTCTTGTTCGTGCTGGTGTATTGGTAACTACAGTTAAAAGAGTAACAACTCTTCCTCCGCCGCGCCCGCGATCGTCGCTTCCCCTTACAGGCCGTCCAACAGTCGCGTCATCTGCCGGTCGTACCGGGCGGGGTCTCTCGCGAAGCGCGCCCTCGAATCAATAGCCATGAAGTCGGTGTCCGCCACGTACTCTCCTCGGACGTAGGAGTTCAGTCCGTTTCGCGCCACCGTACGAGGCGACTCCTTCGGGCCGTCGTAGTGAGCGGACATTCGCGTGTCGGTGGAGCCGACGATCAGAGCGCACACCTTGGTGCCCTGGAGTGCTAATTCTGCTCGCGTGATGGTCGAGAGAAAGAGCGCCGCGGCCTTCGCCGGGGAGTAGCCCCCCATGAACGCGGCGGGGAAGGCGCCCGCGACCGAGAGCACGTTGATGATCCCTCCCCCACCATTCGCGCCGAGCACGGGGGCGAAGGCACGGGTCATGTTGAGCACGCCGAAGTAGTTGACCTCCATCTCCTCGCGCGCCACGTCGGGGTCCTTCGCCATCACCAGACGATCACGCCCGTGAAAGCCCGCGTTGTTAACGAGGAGCGTCACGTCGCGACAGAGGGACGCCGCTGCGCGCACCGAGTCGTGATGAGTGACATCCAAGGCCACGATCTCCACACCGAGCGGCGCGAGACTCTCCTTCGACGCCTCGGGGTCGCGCACCCCGGCGTAGACCTTGGTGGCTCCGCGTTCGAGAAGTTCCTCGACGAACCCCAGTCCGATACCCCGATTTCCTCCGGTGACTAGCGCCACCGAGCCCTTCAGCTCATCCGTCCGTTTCGCAGTCTCTGACGTCATTTCCTCCCTCTCACACTTCGTCTCATAGCCCGTCGTACGACCCATCCCCGACGCGCCCGACGTCTGGTCGCTAGCGCGGCGTCTGTGGCGCGCTGGCGCGCTGACGTCGCGGAAGAAAACCGCTGGTGCGCGCGACGTACTCCTCATAGGCGGCACCGCGACTTCGACGCATACCTTTTTCCAATAACGCCTTGCCCGTGCGCTTAACGAGCATGTAGTTCATCAGCAGCGGACTCGTCACCGTGAGTAGCCCAATCCACTGATTGCACGACACCAGCCAGAGCCCCCACCAAAGGGTGGCGTCGCCGAAGTAGTTCGGGTGTCGCGTCAAGGACCAAAGCCCTCGATCGAGGATCCGACCGTGGTTAGCCGGCTCGCGCTTGAATCGAGCCAACTGGAGGTCGCCGACCGACTCGAAGCCCAGTCCGATCGCCCACACGCTGACCCCGATCCACGTGAGCACTCCCGGGGCGGCTCGCTCGTACATCACGACCTGGATTGGCAGGGAGATCCACCACATGACTTTGCCCTGTGCCCAGTAGACCCTGCGCAGCACGAAGAGCGTGGGGTTGCCCCGGCTGTGGCGAAGGAGTGCTGCGTAGCGGGGATCTTCCCCCGTACCGCGATTACGCAGGAAGATGTAGCCACTGAGGCGCAGACCCCAGAGTGCCGTGAGGACCAACACCACGGTCCTCACCGTGTCGTTGCCCTTCCCCGAGGAGAGCGCGAAGGTCACCGCGGCGATGATCACGAAGCCGAGCGACCACATCGAGTCCATGATCGCGTGCACGCCGCTGCGCAGGGCGTAGGCGAACGTGCCGAGCAGCACGACCGCGACGATTATGGCGCTCACCAGCAGATTGACCCCGAGCGCGGCTACGTCCACGTGGTTCATGCGATCACCAGCTCGAACCGGCAGCGAAGGCCCCCTGCGGCCCCGAGGCCCCGGATTGATCCGTCGTTCACACCAACCCCCCGGGAGTGTTCGGACTTCGCTCTAACTTAACGAAGTCACTCTGTTTATTGTAGACTATTGCTCACTGTGGAGGCACCGGCTACGGGGCTCCGCGAAGTGATGGGAGGGTTCGTCATGGCTCAGTGCGACATTGGGGTGCTCGGAAGTTACCAATCGGACTTCTCACGAAACTTGGACCGCGAAGAGTTGGAGATTGCCGACCTGGTCGCCGAAGTCGTCAACGGCACGCTCGAAGACGCCCAGATCGACGCCGCCGACGTGCAAACGATTCACGTCGGCAACGCGTTCGGACAACTCTTCAACGGCCAGGGACAGTTGGGCGCCATGCCCGCGACGATGAACGATGGGTTCTGGGGTGTGCCCGCGGCGCGACACGAAGCCGCGTGCGCGTCGGGGAGTGTGGCCATCCTCGCCGCGATGGCCGAACTCGAAGCCGGACGATACGACTGCGCACTGGTGATCGGAGTCGAGCAGGAGCGCAACGTCCCCGGCAAACAGGCGCCGCAGTTCCTCGGCGCCGCATCGTGGATCGGGCACGAGGGTGAAGACGCGACCTACGTGTGGCCCTACATGTTCAGCTCCATCGCGGACGAATACGACCTGCGATACGGCCTCGACGACGCGCACCTGCGCGCGATCGCGAAGTTGAACATGACCAACGCCAAGGGCAATCCCCTCGCCCAGACCCGCGAGTGGAACTTCACCGAGGCGAGCTTCGACGCCGACGACTTTGCGAACCCCATCGTGGAAGGACGACTGCGTCGCACCGACTGCAGTCAGGTGACCGACGGTGGCGCGGGCGTGGTGCTCGTCTCCCCACGGTTCTTCGAACGACACTCGCGGACGCGAGCCACGCCCATCATCCAGGGGTGGGGTCACACGACGGCGTCCCTCGCCCTTAAGGCGAAGACGCAGCGCAGCGCCAAGGACGAGTACGTCTTCCCTCACGTCCGCAAGGCCGTCCAGGACGCCTTCGCGCGGGCCGGCGTCGCCGGCGTCGACGACCTCAGTGGCATCGAGACCCACGACTGCTTCTCCATGTCCGAGTACGTCGCGATTGACCATTTCGGCATCACCAGCCCCGGCGAGAGTTGGAAGGCCATCGAAAACGGCGACCTCGAACGAGGTGGCGCTACGCCGATCAACCCCAGCGGTGGACTGATCGGCGGCGGACACCCCGTCGGTGCGACCGGTGTGCGGATGCTGGTCGACGCCGCGCGACAGGTCGAGGGGCGCGCGGGCGCGTGCCAGGTCGAAGGGGCCACACGATTCGCGACCCTCAACATCGGCGGCAGTCTCACGACGACCGTGTCGTTCATCGTTGGTCAGGCATGACCACCAGACGAGAAGTTTTTATTTCAATCTCACAATTTGAAGGAGTGACCAATGGACATTGAAGTAGTCGGACGAGCGATAACGACGCTCCCTCTTGAAGACGACCACCCCTACCGCACCGGCGCGTGGCGACCGCAGTTCATTGAACGCGACGCGGATGACTGCACCGTCGAAGGTGAACTTCCCGCGGACCTCGATGGCGTGTACTTACGTAACACCGAGAACCCGGTGCACCCAGCGCTTTCTAACTATCACCCCTTCGACGGCGACGGCATGGTCCACGCCGTGGGGTTCCGAGGAGGAAAGGCCTTCTACCGAAACCGCTTCGTTCGCACCGACGGATTCCTCGCCGAACAACAGGCCGAACGCCCGCTCTGGGCGGGGCTGGCGGAAGACCCCGCGACCTCACCGAGCGAGACCGGTTGGGGAGCGCGGGGGCGCATGAAGGACGCCTCCAGCACCGACGTCGTCATGCACAACGGCGTGGCGCTGACGAGTTTCTACCAGTGCGGTGACCTCTATCGCCTGAACCCCACGACCCTAGAGACGCTCGGCAAGGCGACCTGGCATGGGAAGTTCCCCTCCGAGGCGGGGGTCTCGGCCCACCCCAAACTGGATGAGCGAACGGGCGAGTTCTTGTTCTTTAACTACGGCACGGAAGCACCCTTTATGCACTTCGGGATTGTCGACAAGGCGGACAACCTGACCCAGTACATCGACGTCCCACTACCCGGACCGCGCCTCCCCCACGACATGGCCTTCACCGAGAACTACGCGATCTTGGGCGACGCGCCACTCTTTTGGATGCCCGAAGCGTTGGCGGCCGGCAAGCACGTTCCCCACTACTACCCCGACATGCCGATGCGCATCGCGGTGGTGCCCCGACACGGCGAGACCAAGGACATCGTGTGGTTCGAGGCGGAGTCCACCTACGTCTTGCACTGGGTGAATGCTTACGAAGTGGGCTCGGAGATCGTCGTCGAAGGCTTCTTCCAGACGAACCCCGAACCCCCCAAGGGCAACGGCACCTTCTACGAGCAGATGTTCCGCTACCTCGACAACAACCTCACGGGACCGCGTCTGCACCGTTGGCGTCTCGACCTCAACAGTGGGAACTGCAAGGAAGAGCGACTCACCGAGACGACCAGTGAGTTCGGCATGATCAACCAGGCCCACGCCGGCCTCGAGCATCGCTACAGCTACGCCGCAACCGCGGTGCCCGGGTGGTTCCTTTTCAACGGCATCGTCAAGCACGACAGCCTCACCGGCGAGGAGACGCGATTCAACCTCCCCGACGGGGTGTACGCGAGCGAAACCGCCGTCGCGCCGAAGACGGGCTCAACGTCAGAGGACGACGCCTATCTCGTCACCATCACCTCCGACGTTCGCAACGACCTCTCCGAGTGCCTGGTCTTTGACGCGAAGAACCTCGCCGACGGACCGATCGCCCGAGTGAAACTGCCCGAGCGGGTCTCGAGCGGCACCCACGCCACGTGGGCCCGCGGCTCACAGATTCCGAACTGGCTGAACGACGACGGACTCGACGCGGCCCTCGGGCGAATCCCGAGCCACTCCGCGTGAGCCACCCGGCGACCGTCCGGGCCACGTGTTAGACGCCTACGTCTACGACGCCGTGCGCACCCCGAGGGGTCGCGTGCGCCGTAACGGCGGGACACTCGCCGTGGTCCCCCCACATGAGTTAACCGCGCAACTGTTACGAGAACTCGACCGTCGGCTCGATCTCTCGAAGCGCTCCATTCACGTCGACGACGTCATGCTCGGGGTGAACACCGCGATTCGCGAGCAGGGTGCGAACGTCGCCAAGGTCGCCGCCATCTGCGCCGCGTGGCCCGACGACGTGTCGGGCACGGTCGTCTCTCGTCTGTGCTGTTCCGGTCTTGACGCGATCTCCAACGCTGCCGCGCGGGTCAGTAGCGGCGTCGACGACGTCATCGTGGCCGGAGGCGTGGAGTCGATGTCACGCGAGCCCATGCTCTCCGACGAGCCGGCCATTGCCCTCGACGAGGAGTTGGCTGACCGCACCGGCTTCGTCACCATCGCGGTCTCCGCGGATTTCACCGCGCACCTCGCGGGGTTCGAGCGACCCGAACTCGACGACTACGCCTTTCGTTCGCACCAGCGTTCCGCGGCCGCGTGGGCCAACGGACACTTCGCACGCTCCGTCGTTCCCGTCCACGACGCAGACGGAGCGGTCTTACTCGCGTCGGACGAGGGCATCCGGGCCGAGATGTCGCTCGCCGATTTCGCAGCCATGCCCGTACTGTTCGCCAGTGACGCCGTCGCCCATGACCGAATCGCCCGCCGTTTCCCAGAGGTGGGCGACTTTGCGGGACTGCACAGCGCGGCGAGCGCCCCCCAGTTGGTCGACGGTGCGTCGCTCGCATTTATTGCTAACGCCAAAGCTCGCAACGCAATGGGCGTCGCGCCGAGGGCTCGCATCGTTGCCTGCGCGACGGCGTCCGTTCGCTCCCCCAGCCTCTACGGCGGCGTCGAGGCCATTCGACGCGTCCTGCGACGAGCGAACCTCCTCGCGAGCGACATCGACATCGTGGAGGCCAACGAGTCCTTCTCCGTCAGCCCACTCCTGGTGCAACAGGAGTTCGGATTCTCTGACGAGATCGTGAACGTCGACGGCGGGGCGGTTGCGATGGGCCATCCACTCGGAGCGAGCGGCGGCATCTTGCTCGCGACCGCGATGGACGCCCTCGACCGTGTCGACGGTCACTACGCCCTCTTAGCGATTCCCGCAGCCCTCGGACTCGGGACCGCCATCATCATCGAACGACTGTCGGTGTAGCCGAAGGACATCGCGAAGCCCACGCTTTGACCGCGTCAGACCTTCGCGACGTTGTTCGCGACAGACGTTCAAGTCAAATGAGACCGCGACAGTGATCTGCAGCAATTCTCGAGGCGTAAGTCGTTGCCGTTGCTACGAGGTCGATGTCGACGAGTGAATGCCGCCCGAGACCTCCTGCCATCAACCACGCGAGAAAACCTCCAACGAAGGCGTCGCCCGCACCGACGGTCGTGACGACCTCCACTTGAGGAACTGGAACCGACAATGTACCGCACGACTGGTGAAGCGTTACCGGGTGCGGACCATCTGTGACGATCACGAGCTGTCCGCCCGTTTCAAGAATCGACCGCGCCCCTTCGTCGCTCGTCGCTCCCGGATATAGAAAGCGAAGATCGTCGGCGCTCACTTTGACGACGTCGGCACGAGCGAAGTAGTGGTCCAGTCGACGCCGGTACGCGTCGACGTCTGGCACCAGCGCTGGTCGACAGTTGGGATCCAACATGACAAGAAGATCCTTCTCCGCTTCGTCGATGACGATATCAAGAGCGCTGGCCATCGGTTCGACGACGATGCCGAGCGAGCCCACGTAGAGAGCGCCAAGTGAAGACGCGAGCGAGCGATACGCGTCGAGGGCGTGCTCCCTTTCAAGGAGAAATGCCGCGGTCCCGCTGATGTGAAAGACGTAGTTTGGCGGCTCAGCGGCCTTCTCAACCACCGCCAACGTGGTTGGCGACGACGTGCGCACCGCGAAGTCGAGGTCGACGCGGTCGTCGATGAGGCGTCGTTCGATTCCCTGACCGAACGCGTCGCTCGAAAGTCCGGTGATCAGCGCGACGCGTTGGCCCAACCGGGCAATCGTGCGAGCGACGTTTGTCGGACCCCCTCCATGAGTTGCTTCGACGCTGCCGTTCCCGTCGACCAGCAGATCGACGAGATTCTCCCCAAAGACGATGACGGTCGACGCATCGTTCCTGAAGTGGGGCGTGGAGTCGATCAAAGGATTAGCCGACATTCACCAGTGGGGCCGCCGGCGAGTCCGCGATCGTCCTAGAGATCTACTCGAGGTACCATCATGTCCTTGTGGCGGAGCCACCACGAAATCTTCTCGTTATGGGGGTCTTGACGAAACGAAGTTTCCGCACCGAAACACATCTGTTCGTCGCCCGACGGCGACGTCTTCTGCCACGTCTCGAGCCCCTCGGCGGTGGGAACACCGCTTCGAGCGAACTCGGCCCAGGCGGCATTCATCTGCTTCGAGATCGTCCCAGCGGGACTTCCGTCAGCGAGTTCCTCGCCCGCGAACTCATTGACTCCGCGCTGATGCAAGTTGCCGAACACGAAGGGAATCTCTAACGCGGGACACGCCCGAAGCTCGCCTTCGCGCAGGGGAGACGAGAAGGCGAATTCGTAGGAAAATACGGTGCCTCCGACTCCGCGGTACGTG
>Ga0182016_10003757_pt1 | contig 17147 bp, 13 predicted proteins | sample 712S2MmetaG_FD_120491 | JGI IMG/M metagenome (GOLD analysis project Ga0182016, IMG submission 120491) | Permafrost microbial communities from Stordalen Mire, Sweden - 712S2M metaG | ecosystem: Environmental > Terrestrial > Soil > Wetlands > Permafrost | place: Sweden: Stordalen | collected...
CCGGTGATCATGATGGAGGCCAAGCGGTGGCCGTCGTCGTGGAGTTTGCGCAGCAACTCGAGCCCGTTCATCCCCGGCAGGTAGGCGTCGATCAGCAGGCACGCGGAATGGACGGGACGAAAGGCTTCGAGAAACGCCTCGCAGCTCGCATAGGTCTCGACGACGCGGCCGTCGTCTTCCAGCACCGTGCGGATCGCCTCGCGAATGTGATCGTCGTCGTCGACGACGAAGATCTTGGCGCGGCCGGAAGCGACGCCAGATTCAACCGGGTGAACCGGGTGAACCGCGTGCGCGGCCGGCGGCTTCGCCAGGATTGTCTCGATCGCATGCGTCAGCTCCCTCAGCTTGACGGGCTTGTTGAACTGGACGCAGTCGTGAAGGGCGATGTCGCGGAAGGCCTCGGTCGAGATGTCGCCGGTGAGAATGATGAATGGAATCGGGCGACTGAGTTCCTGCCGCAGTTTCTGGCAAATCTGGATGCCGTTCATGCCGTTGGGCAGATTGTAGTCGGCAAGGACGAGATCGGGCCGGATCGTCCGGCGGACCGCCAGGTCCACGGCGGCGGGGCCATCGACGGCGGTGGTGGCGTCATAGCCCTCTTCTTTCAGGAAGAGCTCGAGGTTCTCGCGCACTTCCGGATCGTCCTCGACGATCAGGATCGTCGCCGAGCGCGGCGCGGGTCGGGTTGACGCCTCCTCGGCGCCGCCTGGAGCCTGGGCGGACCTCGACGCGGCGCCGGGCGGCGACAGCGGGACTTCGATCGAGAACACCGAGCCCTTTCCTTGCAGCGAGCGCACCCGGATGCGATGGCCGAGAAGCTCGCCCAGGCTCTTGACGATCGACAGCCCCAGCCCCAGGCCGCGGCTGCGCTGGCGGGCGGCGTTGTCGAGTTGATGGTATTCCTCGAAGATCGTCTGCAGCTCGGAGGTCGGAATGCCGATTCCGGTGTCCCAGATCTCGATGCGCAACTTTCCCCCGCGGCGCCGGCATCCGACCAGCACTTTGCCGCGCTGGGTGTATTTGAGGGCGTTCGAAAGCAGGTTGCGGATCATCTGCTCGAGCAGGCGCGGATCGGAGCGAACGAATTGCGCGCAGGGCAAGACGCGCAACGCGAGGCCCGCCGCCTGCGCGTGGTAGGTCAGCTCCTCCCTGAGGCGGTCGAACAGATCATTCACCGAGATGTCGGCGATTTCGGCCTTAACGGCGCCCACCTCGATCTGATTGATGTCGAGCAGCGTGTTCAGCATGCCGGTCATCGCGCTCAAAGCTTCGTCGATGCGAACGACCAGACTCTGGGCCCTGTCGCCTTCGACCTTCTTGGCCAGCAGGCCCTGAAGCAGGGCAAGCGTCTGCAACGGCTGACGCAGATCGTGGCTCGCCGCCGCGAGAAAGCGCGACTTGGCCATGGTGGCCAGTTCGGCCTGTCGCTTGGCGGCGGTCAGCGCGTCGGCCGTGCGCCGCCGTTCGGTCACGTCTTCAAAGGTTATGACGACGCCCTCGGTCTTCTCGTCGCTGGTGCGATAGGGCAGGATCCGACGAATGTACCAGTAGCCGCTTTGACCCTGGATCTCCCGATCGACCGGCGTCTGGCTCTTGAGGACCTTTCGCGCGTCGTCGAGCAGGGCGTCGTCGGCGGCCAGCGATTTCAGGTCGGTGAGCGGGCGCCCGACGTCGCCCGGGATCACGTTGAACAGCGCCTTGGTCGCCGGCGTGAAAAAGCGGATGTTGAAGCGGGTGTCGAGGAAGATCGTCGCGACGTCGGTGCTGTAAAGCACGTTCTGCAAATCGTCCGAGGTCGTGCGTTGCCGGTCAAGCGTCTCCTGCAACTGGCTGTTGAGCGCGTTCAGTTCCTCGTTGAGCGACTGAAGCTCCTCTTTGGAGGCGAGCAGCTCTTCGTTGGTCGATTGATATTCCTCGTTGACGGACAACGCCTCGTCGTTGATCGCCATCTGCTCTTCGCTGGAGGTCTCCAGGTCGCGGACGGCGCCCTGGAGTTCGGCCTTGGTCGCCTCGAGCTCCCGTTCGAGTTCGACGATCCGAGGGACGTCGGCCGGCGGAACGCTGCCGCTCGCGAAGGCTCCGGGCGCCGGCGCCTCGACGAAACACACCAGCAACAGGTCCTCGCGCTTGCCCGGCGCCGGTTCGACGACGATCTGGAACGGCGCGGCGCCGGCTTCGCCCTTGGTCTGCCCGCCGGGCATGATGACGCGCGCGTTGTCGCGCAGCGCGCGCTGAATGGCCGACTTCAGCTTGACGCGCAGGCCCTCGCGCGCCATGGCGATCAGGTCGTTCGCCGGGCGGCCCGCCGCGACCTTGAGATAGCGATCGATGGGTCCCTGGAAGTGGAGACATTCGAGCTTGCGGTTGACCATCACCGCGGCCGGACCATAAGTCTCCAACACCATTCTGCGGCAGAGTTCGGCAAGGTCGGTCTGGCGCGACGGCGCCTGGGTCGGTCCGGCGACGATGCGCATCCCTGCTCCTTTGCCGGCGCTCGGCGACAGGCCGATGTCGCCGAATCGGCTGCCGCCGACGCGTCGATAGAGGCGCTCGGGTTTGGAGACGACGGCGAACCGGCCGTCGGCGGCGCTGAGGGCTTCCGCATTGCCGAGAAGCAGAAGGCCGCCTTCGCGCAAGGCAAAATGGAAGACCGCGGCGACCTTCGCCTGCGCCTCGGGGCGCAGGTAGATCAGTAGGTTGCGGCACGAAACGAAGTCGAGGCGGGCGAACGGCGGGTCCGCCAACACATCCTGCACGGTGAACACGACGCTGTCGCGCAATTCGGGCGACACCCGGTAGGAATGGTCCTCTCTGGTGAAGAACTCGGCCAACCGGCCTGGCGAGACGTCGGCCTCGATCGATTCGGGATAGAGCCCGTCACGCGCGATCGCCACCGCGTCCGGGTCGACGTCGCTGGCGAAGATCTGCAGCTTGACGTCGCGTTCCGAGACAGCGATCTGCTCGCGAAACAGCATGGCGAGGGAATAGGTTTCTTCTCCGGAGCTGCAGCCGGCGACCCAGATCCGCAGCGGTCGATCCAGGTCGTGGTCGCGCACGAGATCGGGGATGGCGCTCTTCTCCAGGAAATCGAAGACCGGCGCGTCGCGAAAGAACCCCGTGACGTTGATCAGCAGGTCGCGGGAGAGCTGGTCGCGTTCGCCGGCGTCGCGCAGCAGCAGGTCCAGATAGTCGCCCGCGGTCTTGATCGCCGCCGTCGCCATGCGCCGCTCGACCCGGCGCTCGAGCGTGCCATGCTTGTAGTGGCTGAAATCGTGGACCGTCTTGGCGCGCAGGAGATCGATGATCTTCGGCAGAAGAACCTGGACCGAATCCCGCGCGGGCGCGCGTTTCGGCGCCGGCACAAACGCCGCGCCCTGTTGGCGGCTGGCGAGCGCCTCGGCGATCTTCGCGGTGGGCAGCACGAGATCGACGGCGCCCGTGGCGATCGCGCTTTGCGGCATGCCGTCATAGTCGGCTTCGCCGACGTCCTGCGCGATAACGAGGCCGCCGTTCGCCTTGACCGCCTTGAGCCCAACGGAGCCGTCGGCGCCGGTCCCCGACAGGACCACGCAGACCGTACGCGCGCCCCATTCGCGCGCCAGCGAATTCAAAAGGAAATCGAACGGCAGGCGCATGCCGTGACGCTCTCGCGGTCGCGACAGCCGCAACGCCGCCTTGTCGTCCACCGACAGATAGGCGCCGGGCGGAATGACATAGACGCGCTCGCGCTCGATCGCCATGCCGTCGGTCGCCTGCACGACCGGCATCGCCGTGTTGCCGGCCAGCAGGTTGACCATCATGCTGTTGTGGCTCGGATCGAGGTGCTGGACGATGATGAAGGCCATGCCGTTATCGGCCGGCAGCGCGTCGAGCAGCTTCCGGCACGCGTCGAGGCCGCCGGCCGAGGCGCCGATCGCGACGATCGGAAAATCGGGGCGGCCGCTGGCGGACAGGGACCTCCGAATCCAATGCGGCCGCTCCGCCTTGCTTTGCTGCGGACGACGTCCAGGCATTCGGGCTATTTTTCTCGTCGAGCGGAACTCCAACGGGACGCTCCAGTAATTGATAGCACAATCCGAGAATTATTGCGACGTAATTATGGCCGCAGCCTTCACGACGACTTGGCTCCGCGCGCCCAGGGTCTGAGTATTTTCCGACTCTTATGCGGACGGCAGGTTTCGGTCATCGTTTCGGCCGCGCCGGCGAGTGCGCGGCGAAGACAGGAGACTTGAGGTCATGACTGAATCAAAGAGCGCCGAGATGGATCTCGCGGCGTTTCGCGACGATCTCGCCGCGCTGAGGGCCGACGTCTCGAGCCTGATCGAGCACGTCAAAGGCGAAGCCACGGACAAAGTGCAGAACGCGGCCGAGCAAATCGATCGCGGGGCGCGCGGAATCTGTCACGAGATGGGGGCGGAAGGCGAGCGCTCGGCCAAAGCGGTCGGCGCCTGGGTCGAGAAGCAGCCGGTTCTCGCGCTGCTGATTGCGCTCGGCGTCGGTTACGTTGGCGCGCGCGCATTCCTGCGGTGAGCGGGTCCGCAGCAACGAGCGATCTCGTCAAGCTTGCGCTCGCTTTGCTTCAATCCGGGGCCGCGCGCAACGCGCAGCAATCGATCAAGTCCCTCATACGCGTCGCGTTGCTGCAGACGGTCGCCGCTTTCTGCGTCATCGCGGCGCTCGGCTGCGCTTTGGGCGCTTTGTGGATCTATGCCGCGCCCATTCTCGGCGGCGCTGGCGCGCTGCTGGCGGGCGCCATCGTTTTTGGCGTGATGGCGCTTGTGGCGTTCGGCCTGGCCTGGCGCGCTGAAAAGTCGCGCTCGCGGTCGCCCGCCCTCGGCTCGGCAGGCGACGCAACCCTCGCAGCGGCGACGAGCCTGTTCAAGCAGCATGTGGGTTTGGCCCTGGTGGCCGCCCTGCTCGCCGGCGTGTTCGTCGGCAGCGAGCGCTAGTCGCCGCCACGGCAAACCCCGGCGCCGGGAGTGTCACCTCGCCGCCACATGAGTAGATTCCGACGCTCCCTTTCGCGGACAACGATCCGTTACCGTGGGTTCATGCGCATCGGCGATTCGCTTCGACGCGCAACGAGAAGGTCGGTCGTCTGACGAGGTCGCGCTGCTGTGCGCCTAATCTGCCTTATGAACCGCATGAAGGCCAACCATGCATCCGACCCACAACACGCGATCCGAGAACATCCCCGTGCAGTCCGCCGAACTGCTGAATAGACGCGTGGCCGCGGCGATCGATCTGCATGGCCAACTGAAGCAGGCGCGCGGGAACGTGCGGGGATCCGCCTTCATCGCCGTCCACGAGCTGTTCGACAAGGTCGCCGGCGAGGCGCGGCGTGACTCCGACCTGATCGCCGAACGCGCCGCGGGCGCGATCCAGGTCGCGACCGAGCGCTCGTTCCTCATCCCCTATCCCCTGCGCATCGCCGACGAAACTCAGCATCTGTTCGCAGTCGCCGCAACGCCGGCGGCGTTTGGGCAGTCCGCCCACGACGCGATCGGACAGTCCGAGACCCTTGGCGACGCCGACACCGACGATCTCTCCACCGAAATTTCGCGCGGCGTCGATCATCAGCTCCGGCCGGCCGAATCGCGCGTGGCGCCGAAATGAGCCACACGGCGAACATTGCGAAGTCGCCGGCGGGACCATGGCTGCGTGGGCAGGAATCCAAGCCAATGAAGGCATTGCGCATCCTGGTCGTCGAAGACGACGTCATGATCGGCGGTCTGCTGGCCGAAACGCTCGAGGATCTCGGTTACGTCGTCTGCGCCGTCGAGACCAACGCCGCCAAAGCGGTGGCCGCCGCCGCGCATCACCATCCCGATCTGATGATCGTCGATGTCGGGCTCGGCGAAGAGAGCGGCGTGGCTGCGGTCAAAGAGATCCTGCGAAGCGGGTTCGTTCCCCATGTCTTCGCCACTGGCGACGCGTTGAGGGACCTGTCGCTCGGGCCGGACGCCGTGCTCATCCAGAAGCCGTTCCGCGGCCCGGACATCGTTCACGCGATCGACCGGGCGCTCGCGGCGAAGCCCGCCCTCGCGCGCGCGCTTCGGCAGGAACCGATCTGATCGCGGCGAACGTCGGTCAACCCCATGAACCGGCGGCGTGATGCGGTCGGCGCCGATCAGTCGGATGCGCCGCGCGCTTCCGTGAGCGGGGCGGCTTGTCCAGCCGGTTTCGCTATGGGCGCCCGCTTCGAAGCGGACGATCGCCGACCTGACAACCAGTCCGACAACTGGTCGAGATAGATATAGATGACCGGCGTCGTGAACAGCGTCAGGGCCTGGCTCACCAGGAGGCCGCCGACGATCGCGTAGCCGAGCGGCTGTCTGAGCTCCGAGCCAGTGCCCGTTCCGAGCATCAGCGGGACGCCGCCGAGCATCGCCGCCATGGTGGTCATCATGATCGGCCGGAAGCGCAGCAGCGCCGCGCGGCGCACCGCGTCGTGGGCCGACAAATGGTCGTCCCGCTCGGCCACCAAGGCGAAATCGATCAGCATGATGCCGTTCTTCTTGACGATGCCGATGAGCAGAATGATGCCGATCAGCGCAATCAAACTGAAGTCGAAATGGAACAGCATCAATGTCGCGATCGCCCCCACGCCGGCCGAAGGCAAGGTCGAGATGATCGTGATCGGATGGATGTAGCTCTCATACAGGATGCCGAGGATCAGGTAGACGACCACCAGCGCCGCGACAATCAGCATCCACACTGTCGAGAGCGAATCCTGGAACGCCTGCGCATTGCCCTGGAAGCTGGCGATGATCGTGGCGGGAAGCTGCAAATCGCTCTGGGCGCGCTGAACCGCGCTCGTCGCCTGTCCGAGCGCCACGCCAGGCGCCAGATTGAAGCTGATGGTGACCGCGGGAAACTGGCCTTGATGGCTGATCGACAAAGGCTGGACGGGCGTCGTCGTCCATTTCGCGAATTCGGACAGCGGCACTTCGCCCCCGGTCGTCGGCGACTTGAGGAATATCCGATCGAGCGTCGTCAGGTCGTTTTGCAGGCTCGGCAGCAACTCCATGATCACTTCGTAGCTCGACAGCTGGGTGAAATACTGGGCGATCTGGCGCTGGCCGAAGGCGTCGAACAACGTATCGTCGATCGTCTGAGCCGTCAGTCCGTACCGCGCCGCCTGGTCGCGATCGAAAGTCAAAGTCAGCGTCGTGCCCGCCGTCTGCTGGTCGCTGGCGACGTCGCGCAGTTCGGGCAAGGTCTGCAGCTTGGCGAGCATCTTGGGCGCCCACGCGTTCAGCGCGTCGGAGTCGGACCCCTGCAGAGTGTATTGATATTGGGTGCGCGAGGCGCGGCCGCCGACGGTCAGGTCCTGCGCGACCTGCATGAACAATTTGGCGCCCTCGACCTTGTCGAGCTGCGGGCCCAATCGGGCGATGATCTGATCCGCGGTCGCCGTGCGCTCGTCGCGCGGCTTCAGAGTTATGAACAGTCGCCCGGCGTTGAGCGCGTTGCCCGTGCCGCCGATCGACATCGCGACGTGAGCGACGGCCGGATCCTTGAGGACGATTGCGCCGAGCGCCACCTGTCGCCGCTCCATTTCGGCGAAGGAGACGTCTTGCGCCGCCTGGGATACACCGGTGATCAGTCCCGTATCCTGTTGCGGAAAGAAGCCCTTCGGGATGACCACGAACAGGCAGACCGACAGCGCCAGAAACGCGAAGAAGATCATCAGCGTGACGAAGCGGAATTCGAGCGCGACGTCGAGGCCGCGCTCATAGGCCTTCAGCAGCGCGGCGAAACCGCGTTCGCTCAGGGCGTAGAGACGCCCATGGCGGGCGTCCTTCGCCGCAGTCAGGAAGCGCGACGCCAGCATCGGCGTCAGCGTCAGCGACACCACCGCCGACACGGCGATCGTCATCGTCAGCGTCATCGCGAATTCGCGGAACAGCCGCCCGATGATCCCGCCCATCAACAGCAGTGGGATCAGCACCGCGATCAGCGAGATGCTGATCGAAACGATGGTGAAGGCAATCTCGCGCGAGCCTCTCAGCGCGGCGGCGAACGGCTCCTCGCCTTCCTCGATGTAGCGGGTGATGTTCTCGAGCATCACGATCGCGTCGTCGACGACGAATCCGACCGAAATCGTCAGCGCCATCAGCGACAGATTGTCGAGGCTGTAGCCTGAGACCCACATCAGCGCGCAGGCGCCGAGCAACGCCAGCGGCACGGCGACGCTGGGGATGATGGTAGCCCATAAACTTCGCAAAAAGACGAAGATCACCATCACCACCAGCGCGACGGTGAGCAGAAGCGTGAACTGGACGTCCTGAACGGAGGCGCGAATGGTCTGCGTGCGGTCGCTCAAGGTGAAGATGTCGATCGAGGGCGGCATCGAGGCCTTGATGCGCGGCAGCTCGGCCATGATCTCGTCGACGATATCGATGACGTTGGCGCCGGGCTGCTTGAAGATGACGAGGAAGACGCTGCGCTTGCCATCGGCCCAGGCCGCCTGGTTCGTGTCCTGCGGGCCGGTCACTGCCTGGCCGATATCGCTCACCCGCAGCGGCGCGCCGTCGCGGTAGGCGACGATAACGTCGTTCCAATCCGCCGACCGGACGAGCTGATCATTGGTGTAAATCGTGAAAGAGCGCGCCCCGCTGTTGATCGCGCCCTTGGGCTCATCCACGGTCGTGACCGAGAGCGGCGTGCGCACGTCCTCGAGCGACAGCCCTTTGGCCACCAGCTTGGCCGGATCGAGTTGGATGCGGATGGCGGGCTTCTGCTGGCCGCCAATGGACACCTGGGCGACGCCGGGGACTTGGCTGATCTGTTGGGCGAGCTTGGTCTCGACATTGTCGTCGACCTCGGTCAGGGGCAGGAGTTGCGAGGTCGCCGCGAGCAGGAGGATGGGAGAGTCCGCCGGGTTCACCTTGCGATACGTCGGCGGACTCGGCAGATCCGTCGGCAATTGCCCGCTGGCGGCGTTGATCGCCGCCTGGACATCCGTCGAGGCCGCGTCGATGTCGCGGTCGAGGTCGAATTGGATGGTGATGGCGGTCGAGCCGAGCGTGCTCGTCGACGTCATCTGCGAGACGCCGGAAATTTGCGCAAACTGCGTCTCGAGCGGCTGGGCGACTGCTGAGGCCATGGTTTCAGGACTGGCGCCGGGGAGCTTGGCGGAAACCTGGATGGTGGGGAAATCGACCTGCGGCAGCGGCGCGACCGGCAATCTCGGATAGGCGATGATGCCGACGAACAGGATGCCGACCATCAACAACGAGGTGGCGACGGGGTGCCGAATGAATGGCTCGGAGATGCCGCCCGCCATGTCAGGGCGCCTTTACGGGCGCGCTCGGCGCGACGCTCGCCGCCGGCGTTGCGGAACCCGCCGCGCTCGGCTGGACCGGGGACCCTTGAACCAGTCGATACTGGCCGGCCGTGACCACGGTCTCGTCGGCCGTCAAACCCGTCAGGACGACCGATTGGCCGTCGCCTTCCTGCCCGACCGTAATGACGCGCGTTTCGACCTTGTTGTCGGCGCCGACCACGAAGGCATAGAGACCGCTCGGTCCGCGTTCGACGGCCCCGTCGGGCACGACGGTCACTTGCTCCAGCGTTTCGACCAGCAGGCGGGTCGATACCGACAGGCCGGGCCACAGGGCGTTGTCCTTATTCTCGAACGTCGCCTTCATGCTGATGGCGCCGCTCGTCGGGTCGATCGCGTCGTTGACGACGGCGAGATGGCCCTGCGAAAGCGTGCTCGACCCGTCCGAACTCAGGGCGATGACCGGCGTGACGCCGGCCGCGAGCGCCTTGTTGATCTGCGGCACGTCCTCCTCGGGCGCCGTGAACACGACCGAGATGGGTTGCAGCTGCACAATCGTCACGATGCCCGTTGTGTCGGCCGCGTGCACGATGTTGCCGGCGTCGACCAGGCGAAAGCCCATCTTCCCCGTGAGCGGAGCGCGGATGGTCGTGTAGTCGACTTGCGTCTGGGCGTTGTCGATCGCCGCCTGATCGCCCTTGATCTGGGCAACCAATTCGTCGACCGTCGCTTGCTGCGCGTTGAATGTCATAAGCGCAATGGAATCCTCTTTGGCGAGGCCGGCGTAGCGCTGCAGGGTGAGTTGCGCGTTCTTGAGATTCGCCTCGTCCTGCGCCTTCTTCGCGACCGCCTGATCGAGCGCCGCCTGATAGGGACGCGGATCGATCTGCACGAGCAAATCGCCTTGCTTGACCATTTGGCCTTGCTTGAAGGCGATCTTGGTGACCTGGCCATCGACGCGGCTGCGGATGAGAACCGTCTGGTAAGGCTCCACGGCGCCGAGCCCGTTCAAGTAGACAGGAAAATCAGCCTTCTTCGCTTGCGCGATGGTGACGGGAATGGTCGCAGGCGCCTTCGAGCTATTGGCGGCGCCCGGACCTGCCGTCCCGGTATCGGCGCTGTAAAAGTGGCGCCAGCCGAAGTAGCCGCAGAGTGCGACCACGGCTACGGCGGCTGCCAACGTCCAACGACTGTGGAGAAGTGAAGCCAAAGCACGCCCCCAAAAGCGGCGAGTCGACTGCATTTGTCACTCGTCGACCGTTCGGCGGTTCGGCGCACGCGCAAGTGGCCGCCCCCGAGGACTAGCGGACAGGGCGCCGCGCAGGGAGGTTCGGAAACTACCTAGTCGCGGCCAGGCCCCAGGGACCGCCGCGTCCGCTTTGCGGTCGCTCTCGACGCCGCCGAGCGCCGACAGGCGGCGTGGGTAGTTTCCGAGTCTGACGGCGCCCGCCGCGGAGTCCTATTTGTCGGGACCGGTCGATGTAACGGAAAGCCAAGCGTCGCTTGGCTCCCGCGGTCGAGAAGAGAATCGCCTGTTGACATGGCTCATGCGGCTTTAGCGCCTCTCATCGGAGCGCAGTTCGACAAGTTCCTCTACGCGCCGATCCGCGAGGATCGAAACGGAACGCCGCTCAGCGTCCTTTCCGCGCTTGCGCGACTGGATGTCGATCCGTGGCAGGAAGCCCTCAGCCTTGCGCTTATGCCCAAGGCGACCGCCGCTGCGCGACTGGCCGCATTGATCGCCGCGCTGCCGGACGAACAGAGCAGCGACAATCCCGCCAAGTCGACCGCCGCCGATCTGGTGACGCTGTTGCCGAAGGCGCCGGGTTTCACGGTCGGTTCGTCGGATGGCGTATTTTCGGCGGTTGGGCCGCAGCAGGCGCAGATCCGCTTCGCTTTGGGCGCTCTGGCCATCCTGGCCATGATCGCGCTCGCGCTCTCCGCCAGTCTTTCGTCGCCGCCAGGAATTGGCGCCAATCCGTCGGCGGCTCCCGTGAGCGAGGCCACGACGACTGCGCCACGCGAGCACAGTCCATAGGCGCTCGACGGGGCATGACAGTGCGCCTGCCCCGCCAAGGGTGTGCGTGGCGCGCTCAAAATCGCCCCCATCAACGTAAAGCCAATCAGCAGGTTGCGACGCCGATCGGCGCTCGCCAACCAGGTTCGCCTCGTCCTTCGCACCGTCGCCTGCTGGCCGATGCTCGCCGTCCGCGACGCCATTTCCGAAAGCGCGCGATCTGGCCAGGGCGGAGTTCGCCACGTTGCGCCTCGACCGGCTCAAGATCGCCGACCGCGCCGTTTGAAATGGCGAGCCGCGTCCGTCCGGCCTTCGCCGCCGCCTCTCCCGAGGCCGATCTCTTCGCCTCCTTGCCGGCCGCCCTCATGCGCAGCGGGCCTTGAACGACGGCGCGTGAGCCCCGCTCGCCGTCGCCTTCTCTCCAACCCGTTCAAAGGTGCAGGTCTCGACGCCGTGAAAAAGCCGAACGGCCAATTGCGTCCAAACGCAACCTTTCCAAACCCAACGCGATCGCCGACCCGCGCGGCGAATAGATCGAGCTAATCCGCTTCATGCGCGATTTCTGCGGCTTGCGGGAATTCGGAGAGTGGTCCCATCCGGCGCTGAAACACGCTCAGCCCGGAGGGCCGAGGTTGTCCCAACCTCCGTCTGACGCCATCAACGCGTCGGCCTCCGTCGGCCCCCAGCTTTTGCGCTCGTAAGGGCGAACCGGCGGGCAGGTCTTGAGAACCGGATCGACGACCGCCCATGCCGCTTCGATGGCGTCCTCGCGGGTGAAGAGCGCGCCGTCGCCCGCCATCGCGTCGCCGAGCAGCCGGGTGTAGGCCGATTCTTGGCCAGGACGCTCGTCGACCAGAAAGAGCTCCCGCTGGTCGCCGACGAACTCTTTGCCGGCGCGCTTGATACGGGCGGCCAGCGCGATGGCGGAACGGGGAGAGAGACGAAATCGCAGATAGTTTGGTCGGCCGGAGGTCGGCGCCGAGTCGGCGAACAACGGCTGCGGCGGCGCCTTCAGCTCCACCAGAATCTCGGTCGCCGTTTGCGCCAGGTATTTGCCGGAACGCAGGTACCACGGCACGCCCGCCCACCGCCACGAGTCGATATGGAGCCGAAGGGCGCAGTAGGTCTCGACGTCGGAGTCCTTCGCCACGTTCGGTTCGTCGCGGTAGCCGACGTATTGGCCGCGCACCATGTCCTCGGCGGCCAGGGGCCGCATCGCTTGAAAGACCTTGACCTTTTCGTCGCGGACGAAACCGTAACTCCTGCCGGAGGGCGGCTCCATGGCGAGCAACGCGACGATCTGGAAGAGGTGGTTCTCGATCACGTCGCGCAGGCACCCGGCTGTTTCGTAGAATGCGCCGCGACTCCCGACGCCAAAATCCTCCGCCAGGGTCACCTGGATGCTGGCCACGTAGTTGCGGTTCCAGATCGGCTCGAGGAACGAATTGGCGAAGCGGAAATAGAGGATGTTCATGATCGCCTCCTTGCCGAGGAAGTGATCGATGCGGAAGATCGCGTCTTCAAGGAACGCCGCGCGCGCAACGGCATTGAGCGCCCGCGCGGACGCCAAGTCGCGCCCGAATGGCTTTTCGACAATCACGCGCGCGCCCTCGGTCAAGCTTGCCGCTGCGAGCCCCTTGATCACCGTCTCGAAGAGCGAGGGCGGGATCGCGAGGTAGTGCGCGGGATGCGCAGCGACTCCCAGCGCCGTCTTCAAGGCCGCAAACGTACCCTGGTCGTTGTAGTCCCCACTTACGTAGCTCAGCAGCGCGGTGAGACGGCGCATGGCGTCCTGGTCGTCGATGCCGCCCGATCGCTGGATGCTGTCCTCCACGCGGTTGCGCAGTTGCTCCAGGCCCCACTTCGGCGAGGCGACGCCGACGACCGGGATTTGCAGCGCGCCATTTTTCGCCAGCGCATAGAGCGCAGGGAAGATCATCTTGTGAGCGAGGTCGCCCGTCACGCCGAAGAGCACCAGGGCGTCCGAACGGGGGGCGGTCATCGGACGGCGGCCTTTTCCTCATGGCCGCCAAACTGATAGCGAAGGGCGGACAATACCTTGTCGGCAAAGTCATCCCCGCCCTGGGAGCTGAAGCGCTGGTAAAGCGCGGCGCTGAGAACAGGCGCCGGGACCGACACGTCGATAGCCGCCGCGATCGTCCAGCGCCCCTCGCCCGAGTCCGATACCCGGCCGGAGAAATTCGCCAGGTCCGGACTCTTGAGGAGGGCGACGGCGGCCAGGTCCAGCAGCCACGAAGAGATGACGCTGCCTCGGCGCCAAACCTCGGCGATGTCGGCCAGGTTCAGGTCGTAGGGATAGCTCTCGGGGTTGCGAAGCGGCGCGGTTTCGGCGTCGACCGTGCGCTGCTGTTTGCCGGCGTTGGCGTGACGCAGGATATTCAAACCCTCCGCGTAGGCGGCCATGATTCCGTATTCGATGCCGTTGTGGACCATCTTGACGAAATGGCCCGCGCCGCTCGGACCGCAATGCAGGTAGCCGTGTTCGGCGGTTCCGCCGACCTCCTCGCGACCGGGCGTGCGCCCCGCAGCCTCGATACTCGGAGCCAAGGCGACGAAGAGAGGGTCGAGACGTCGAACGACGGCTTCCTCGCCGCCGATCATCAGGCAGTAGCCGCGTTCCGATCCCCAGACACCGCCGCTGGTCCCGACGTCTACGTAGTGGAGGCCCTTCGGTTTCAGCTCGGCGGCGCGGCGAATGTCGTCGCGGTAATAGGAATTGCCGCCGTCGATGATCATGTCGTCGCGTTCGAGCAGCGGGACAAGGGCCTTCAGCGTCGGATCGACCACTGCCGCCGGCGTCATCATCCAGACGGCGCGCGGCTTCTTCAGCTTCTCGGCAAAGTCCTCGAGCGACGTTGCCCCGACCGCCCCCTCCTTTACGAGCGCTTCCACAGCTTCGGTCTTGAGGTCGTAAACGACGCACTGGTGTCCAGCACGCCGAAGGCGCCGCACCATGTTTGTCCCCATACGGCCGAGCCCGATCATGCCCAGTTCCATGCGACTATCCTCCGCTGAAAATCGTATCGCCGGCTGTCCGACTGTCATTGGGCGCGCGGGGCGCAACGCCGACCGGCGCTCCAACCCACTGGCGATCCTGGGTTCGGCCGGGTCATGAGGTCGAGCCGCTTCACCACCCGACTATCGCTGGCGACGTTGCCGGTCGGCGACGGGCGAGAGCGGCCGATATGACCCGATCAGCAAGCGAAACCTTGCGGCGCCCGGGCCGATCGGCCCAACCGGGACCTGACTTGGTCCGCTGGCAAAACCAGGTTCCCTTCTCTGTCGACAATCCAGACGAATGCAGCACTTCCGCTCAGCTCAAACTCGGCTTCCCGGAGCGCCTCGCCCATCGTTGCACGGGACGCCTTCACCGCCGGAATGCCCGCGCTCGTTGCCGCGTGAACGATGTAGATCGTCGAAATTTTGGCTCTCCATCGTTGAGCCGTCGGCAAGGATCGCCACGACCGCAGGAGCGTCGCATTGCGAGGTATTTCCGGCGAGAATCGGAATCTACTCACAAGGCCCGGTCACGTATGTCGTCAGTCTCAACTTTCGACGCCGCCGCCTTGACGAAATCCAGCGGGCCGCCGTCACGACGAATGGCGCTGCCGGCCTCGGCCGACGCACACGCCAACGTCGGCGCCTTGCGTCGCGAGGTTTCTGCGGACCTCGGCCTCATGGTCACGTCGGGCAAGGCGTTGAGCTGCGCCTTCGGGATGAGTAGATTCCGAGTCTTGCGTTCCCAATGGCCGTCGTTTCATCTCGCTCATGCGCGAGATGGGAGGAGAACATGCGTTGGGACCAAATTGCAAAAGCGTGGACTCAGGTCGCAGCCAAAGTGGCCCTTCCGCGCAGGTTGACGCCCGAAGCTAAGTCCAACCAGGCCAGCGAGACCCGCGTCGCATCGTCCGCAGGCGACTTCTACAAAGAACCCGTGATAAAGCCATACCGCCCTGACAACCGCATGGAACGCAGCGATTCCTCGCAGCATTTGAGCTGCTAGCGATCTGTTAGCGACCGAAGGAGGGCGCCATGAGCCGATTGAATCCAGAAGGTTGCCGAAGGGCTGCGGAACGATGCCGCGCGCAGGCGCCATCTCATGAGAACCCCACCGAACGGGTTCGCTTTTCTCAGACATGGGAAAGCATCGCCGCAATGACCGACAGACTGCAAGCCAGCGTTTCTCTCAACGCCTTGCGTCGGTCCGGGTCTGTTGCGGCGACGCGATAGCCGGCGCCGATTGAAAAGCCCGGGAAAGTCGACGGCGACCATGCCCCTGACCGGCGCGAACGACTTTCCCGTTGTTTGCGTGGGCGGGTCCGCCGGTGGGCTCGACGCCTACATCCGGCTGTTGTCGCATCTGCCGAGCGATTTGGGCGTCGCCGTCGTCATCGTCAATCATCTGCGAAAGACCGCGACGCTTCTGCACGAGATCCTTCCGCGATACACCAGGATGCCCGTCGAGCTGATCACGGAAGGCTTGGTCGTCCGCCCAAACCACGTCTTCATCATTCCGCCCCAGCGCGATCTGCATGTCTTTCGCGGGCAGTTTCGTTTGAAGCCGATCTCGAAGCCTCGGGGCTGGCCGGACGTGATCACGGTTTTTCTGCGCTCTTTCGCCGAAAACTGGAACGGCAAACTTGTCGCCGTCATCGTCTCCGGCTTCGACGGCGACGGCGCCGACGCGCTTTGCGCAATCCGCGACGTCGGCGGCGTTACGATCGCTCAGAAGCTTGAAACGGCGGAACAACCGGACATGCCGGAGAGCGCGATCGCCAGCGGGTGTGTCGACTTCGTTCTGTCGCCTGAGGGCATTGCGTTGGAAATCGCGAAGATCGCGAAGCGTGATGCTCGGGACGACGTCCAACCCGTGCGCGGTTAAAGAGCGCCCCGCGCCCTGCGAGACGGAGACGCCGGAGCCCTCGCTTGGTCCGCTGGCAGGATCAAGTTGCCCTCGCGATCCACGATCCACACCGATTCCGCCCGATTTCCCAAGATGGCGTCGGCAGCGCGGAGCGCGGACTCAACCGTCGGATAGGCGAATCCGCTTGCGGAAGCTCTCTGCCCGGCTGCCGAGGTCAGAAAGCAGGTCTCAGGCTTTGCCGCCGCTCCTCGTGTCGCGCGCTTGATCGGCGTCATCCCCGAAACAGGAGAACGATAATCACGACCACCAGCAGGAGGCCGAGCCCACCTCCGAAGAGATGGTATGGCGGCCCCAGGTAAAACCCGCCGCCGCCGAATAGGAGAACGAGGAGAATCAAAAACAGAATTAGGCCCATGTTCGTCATCCCTTCGATGCACAGCCGTGCACGATGGACCATGCTTGCATTCGCGCGGGCGGAACAGCGTCGGAATATACCTACGGGCCGCGCTCATCGCCCTCGGTGACGAACCGAAGATTGGCTCGCCGAATTGCGATCTCGGCGTGAGTGGTTTCCGAGGCTGTTGCATCCCGACGACACGACTATCGTCGCGTCTGGCGCCGCGACGGGGATCGCTCCGGTCCCCATCGCTCCGACCCACTCGATTGAATGGAGTTCTTGAGATGAACAAAGATCGCGTAGAAGGCGCCGCAAAGACCGCAAGCGGAAACGTCAAGGAAGCCGTCGGCAAACTCACCGGCGACCAGAAGACGGTCGCTGCGGGCCAGGCCGAGCAGGGAGTTGGCAAGGTCCAGAATGCAGTCGGCGGATTCAAGGACACCGTTCGCGACATCCAAAAAGGGAAGTAGCGCACGACGCTTTTCGTCCGGCGAGACGCCTGCAACCCCGCGGGCGCTCGCCGGGTTGCGTTCGGCGCGGGCTCGAGTGGGGATGTTTC
>Ga0182016_10003758_pt1 | contig 17141 bp, 11 predicted proteins | sample 712S2MmetaG_FD_120491 | JGI IMG/M metagenome (GOLD analysis project Ga0182016, IMG submission 120491) | Permafrost microbial communities from Stordalen Mire, Sweden - 712S2M metaG | ecosystem: Environmental > Terrestrial > Soil > Wetlands > Permafrost | place: Sweden: Stordalen | collected...
GGCCGCCGGGGAAGGACCGCGCCGTCTGCCCCCCAACTTTGGGGTCCAACGGAGGGCTTCTTTTTAATGCATTTATCCTTGCGCCGGGCCGTTGCCGTCGTGATCGTAGCGATTTTGGGGATCGGAGGTACGCAGGTTCCGGCCGGCGCCGGAACGGTCGGTTCGATCCGCGGCACGGTGGTCGACGTGACGACGGAGCACCCCATCGCCGGCGCGCAAGTCGCTTTGATCTCCAGCAGCGGCGTGTATAACGCGACGACCGACGCTCACGGTTTTTTCTCGATCGTCGGGATACGGCCGAGCGCCTACGCGATCACGGCGCAGGCCGCGGGCTACAACCCCTCGGAGCAGCCGTCGATCACGATCTCGCAAGACTCGAATCTCTCCGTCATCCTTCACTTAAGCCCGCACGCGAGCGCAAACCAAATGCGGACCATCGCGGTCACGTCTGCTCGCAATTCGACGTTCCCCGTCCAGCAGCATCAGCCCGACGACGTCTACGTCGTCGGCGTGGCCGAGATCGCGCAACTCGGCGGTCTGCCCGGGTACGAAAACGAAGGACTGCTGCTGAATACGCTTCCGGGCGTGAGCCCCATCGGCGGTTCGTCGGGCGGATACCTCGGCAGCGGCACGTCGATCCGCGGCGGCCTCGCCAACGACACAGGCTATCAGCTCGAGGGGCTCAACGCCACCGATCCGCTTACCGGCTATTTCATGAACAACCTCGTGTTGAACGGCGCGCAGAGCGTGAACCTCACGGACGGCCCCGGCGATGCGAGCAAGGGCGGCTCGGGTGCCGGTTTCGTCAACATCATCACAAAGACCGGAACGTATCCGAGCACCGGGTACTTGCAAGCCGACGTCGGCGGACCGGCCTTCGAACACAATCTGATCGGCGAATACGGCACCGCTACGGCGGACCGGCGCTACTCGCTCTACGTGAGCGGCCGCTACGATCGCGAGTTCGGCGGCTGTTGCGCCCCCCCATACGGTAGCGTCTACGGCGACAACTCGACGCCGTATCCCGACATCGTCGGGCAGTCGGACTTTCAAGAGACCAACGACACGGTCGCCAACGGTCTCATCCACTTCGGAAAAGACAACGCCAACACGATTCAGCTCTGGGGCGAATGGGGCGCGAATGCGGAAATCGGCGGTCATGGTATCGATGCCGCCACCTATCCGTTCGCGAGCGCGATCCCCGCATACGTCAACGTCTACCAGCAGACGCCGCTGCTCCTTGCCGCACAGGCGCAAGAGTTCGGCCTTCCGGTGACGGCGCAGGTCGGGCCGCTGAGCGTCAAGCAAGCGCAGGCGCTGATGCCGTTCTATCCCGGGCAGACCGATGCGAATCAGGCGATCGGCTCATCGCCGAGCGAATCCACCACCTTCGATCTCTTGAAGCTTGGCTATTCGCGCGCGCTCGGGTCCCGCGGATTCTTGACCGCGCGCCTCTACCGCACGCAGAACGGCGTCGTGGACAATTTCAACGATCCCAACAACTCGCTCTTCGGCTACGGCCTGCCGAGCCAGGGATTCAGCGACACGTTCGTCACGCGTGCCTCGCAGAACACCGGCATCGGCGCGGACCTCCAAGAGATCATCGGCGAGCACCACACCGCAACGTTCGGCGTGGACTACCGCTATTCGAACGAAAACCTCAGCGGCTTTTTGCCGTCGCCGTCGCTGTTCTTCGCCGGTCCGACGGTCGCGGATTTTCTCCAAGTCAATCCGTTCCCGACGATACAAAATCCTCAGGGCGGCGGAGCACCGGGACTTTTCGCCGGACAACGTTACCCCGCGCTCAACTTCACGATGGCCGATCCCATGCACGTGACGTCGCTCTACGCCACGGATAACTGGACCGTAAACGACCGCTTCGTCGTTCAACCGGGCCTTCGGTACGACCAGCAAAAAGTTCCCACCGGAGCCGGCACGTACGAGGCCAACCAACTGCAGCCGCGCATCTACGCCACGCTGACGACCGGACGCAACCACGATACGGTGATCCGCGGCGGATACGGCCACGCCGCGACGTTCGCTCCGCTGATTCAAATCGAAAACCAATACAACGCGCCCGCGGCGTTCGCATCGCAACCCGCGACGCAGAACATTTGCGGCGGCGTGAACGGTAACTTCAGCCAGCCGTGCGCGAACTACCGGGACGAACTCCAGAACGCGTGGTGGCGCTACTACGGCGTCAATCCGTACTCGTTCTCGGGTCCGCAGCAATCGGACACCTACGAGATCTCGCTCGAACACGCGTTCCCGGGTGAGACCGGCCTGAAGGTCACGTTCTTCAACCGGCGCGACTACAACGTGATCGTGAACAGCCAGCACGTGACGATCGCGCCCAACGGCGCCGTCATTCCGGGCACGACGAGCGTCACCAACGACGGGCGCGCGCAGACCGCCGGCGTGGAATTGCAACTCTCGCGCCAAATCGTTCGCGGTCTCTCGATGCAGCTCAACGGCACGTACATCAACCAATTCGTGAACTATCTCACGCCGCAGACGCCGGCGTTCCGGCCGACGGTCGAGCCCGCGCTACTCGCGTCGGGCGCGATGTTCCATCCCTCGTACATCTCGCCGTTCACGGGCGCATTGACGCTAGACTACAACAGCCACGGCTGGCGGGTGGATCCGATCTTCCAGTACATCAGCGGATACCCGGTCGGCGTGTGGCAGAAAGATCCGATCTTCGTCAACGGGCAGCCGGTCTTCGTACCCAATACCAATCTATACGGCGGGTTCGGAAGCCAGTATTGCTACTACGTCGATCCACAGAATCCGGGCACGCCGGGCCACCCGCACATCATCGGGTCCACCGGGGGCGGATGTACGAGCCAGCTCAACGGCGCGCTGACGCACTCGATTCTCTTTACGAATCTGGTCATCTCGCGCCAGGTTACGCATCGCATCCTCATCGGCGTCGAAGTGCAGAACTTGCTCAACAACACCGCAAACTATCCATATTTCAATCCGGGATACGTCAACAATGGATTCGGCGGCTACGCGCCGGGTTCGGGCACCAATCCCGTATCGGGCCCCGGCACCGTCGCGACCTATCCGCCCGGACCGTTCCTGAATTATCCGTCCGGACCGGGACGCCAGATCACCGTCTTCTCGAGGTTTTCAATTTAGTGTACAAGGCGAATCCACGCTATGCGCTTCTCGTCGCAACGCTCTGGGGGCTCGCGGCGTGCACGACGGGGCAATCGAGCACGGTCCCGGCGACCAACTTTACGCCGACGAAATCCGTTCTGCAACTCGCGGTCGGCACGGCGAATTTCTCCGGCGTCGCGGCGGGCGTCAACGTCGTCGAAACGTTTCGCGGCCCGAACGGCTACACGGCGATCCCGATCAGCTCGGCGACCTTAACGGGACCCGCAGGTCTAGCCGGATTCCCCGGATCCAAGGACCCGGGCGCGGGATCGGCGACCATTCCGCTGGGTTCGGCGCAGAATCAATTCGTGATCGGAACGGGCGGCACGATCCTTGCATCGGCGGACGCGTTCGGCGTCGGTCCGCCGGCATCGTCGAATACGGGACTGAATTTCTATCCGTACCAGCCGCAGTTCGGCGACGCGCTCAATGGGTTCGTCTCGCATATTCCCCAACTTCCGCCCGGCGCGCAGTTTCCGGTCTCGCCCATCTACGGCGGTCCGCCGGCGTATCCGCCGGTGTCGTACGTGCCCAGCGCGCTCAGCGCGCTGGTGCAAGTTCCGACGGGCTGGTCCGAAGGTTTCTACCTCGTCGCGACGGGCAACATCGCAGTCGGCCAGCCGCCGCCGACGGGCGCGTACACGCTCACGGTTTCGTACTCGCAGAACGGATCGAACTCCAGCACGACGGCTAAGGCCAACCTCGGCTTGGGCGGACTGCCCGCGATGAATCCTCCGCAGATCGTCTCTTCGGGGACGGGGGGCGCCGCGATTTCCGTGCAGCTGCCGCCGGGCGCGAAACAGGCGTTCGTCAACGTCATCGATCTCAACGTTCCGCCGGGGCAACTTGCCACCGCGCCGACCTGCGCCAACGGCTTGAAGTTCGCGACGGTGAAGTTCGCGTCGAGCGGGACGCAGTCCATTCCGGCAAACTTGGGCCAGGGCGGCTCGCCGACGTTCTGTAAAGGCGACACGCTGGAAGCGCAAGCGTTCGCGTTCGACTACGACAACTTCGATCTCGGTCCGCCCGGGAACTCGGCGCAAGCTCCGGCGCTGCCGGCACAGGCCGACGTCTCGATCAGCTTCCCGAACGTGGGCCAGGAGTAGCTTTAAGGGTCTGCGCGCCCGCCAGCGATTCGTCGAGGAAATTCGCTTGATGCGCGACGATGTCGTCGACCTCGGGAAATTGCGGGTGCGCGCTCGTCTCTCCGCGGCGAAGCATTCCCGGCGTTCCGTCGGTCGCGAGTAGACCGATGGCGCGCATCGCGCGGATCGCATCCTGCGTAACGGCACGCGGCGCGCGCCGGAGATCCGGATCCACGAAAAGCACCGGCGGCAACTCGCTCAGCGCGCCGTCGATCGCCTCGACGGCCTCGCTTTCCTCAAAGGCGCGGTCGCCGCGGGCTTGAAGCCAGCGCGCGAGCAACTGGCTCACGGTAACCGGACGGATCGCCGCGAGCGTCTCGCGTATGTGCGCGCGGTCGTCGAGCTTGACGAGACGGTAGAGCATCGAGAAGCGTCCGGTTCGAAACGGATCGTAGGAAACGCCCGCGAGGTAAATGTCCGCGAGCGGTCCCAGGCGGTCCAGCGAGCCGCGCAATCGCCCGAGGCGCCCATCCTTCGAGTACCGGCCCTCGGCGGTCAGATAGATCGTTCCGCCCCGTTCGAGCACCGACGCCATGTTGGCCAGATCGGAATCGATCGCGATGCGCGTCTCGGCCAGAATTTCGGTTCGGTACGGCTCGCGCACGGTCTTGACGCGCACGATCTCCTGCGAGCGCTCCAGCAGCGCGGGTTGCAAGAGGTCGGCGGTACGCGTTCCCGGCGGAAACTTCGACGCAACGGACGGGTCGAAGACCGCGTCCAGAGAGAGAGGCCCGTGGCGCGATTGCGCCGACCAGGCCAGACCGGAGATCGCGCGCGAGCCGACTTGATTTTCCAGCGGCAAAAGGCCGATGCCGCGAAACAACGGCGCAGCGTTGACGTCGCGCAAGACGTTCCGCAGATACGGCAAGCGCATCGCCATGAAGCCCGGTTCGTGCATGCGCCGCGAGCTGGCCGCCCAGATCGGATGGCGCCAGGAGCTCTGGATCGACATGCGCGAGACCAACGTCATCGTTTCGAGATCGTGCTGATGGTTGGTAACGATGAGCGTCGCGCCACGTTTTCGCGGCAGCCTCCCCCAACCGCGTATGCGATAGGCGACGTGCACGTAGGCCCCGTTGCTCAGGATGGCCGCCGCGCGCAACGGTAGTGCGCCCCACGACGAGAGCGGCGTCGCGCCGATGCGCAGCACGACCACCGACGCGAGCGCGAAACTCGCGCCGGAGAGAGCGAACACGACTTGATAGCCCGTGCGGCTTCCGGCAAAGTACGCAAGCACGGCGCCGCCGACCAGCGGAGCGATCACGTTGGGAAGGTTGGTGGCGATTCCCCAGAGACCGAGGTCGCGGGCGACGTCGCGGAGATCGGGGATACTGTCCATCGCGAGCGCCCAGCCTGCCGAATAGACGCCGCCCATTCCCAGACCGAACGCCGCCGCGAATGGGAGCATCCAGCGCGGGTCCGGCGCGAGCGCGAATCCGACCGCGGCGATCGCCATCGGTACGCCCGAAGCCGAGACGACGAGGCGTCGCGGAATCCGGTCCGACGCGATGCCCAAGAAGACCGACGACGCCACCGCCCCGACGAGCGCGCTGAGCGCGACGAGTACGGTTCCGCCCGACGCGTTGGTCACCTTGAAGACGTCGGTGAAGAAGAACAGCACGTACGTCTGCAGCAGAACCAGCCCGAAGTAGACCAGCGAACGCGCGAAAAAGACGACGACGAAATCGTGCCAATCGCGGACGTGCGCGCGGTCGGGCTCCGACCAGACGCCCTCGTCGACGAACGGCAGCGTCAGCGTGGTGAGCGCCAGGATGGCGGCGACGGCAAGAAACGTGATGCGCGGATCCGGCGCGACGCCGGCGATGGCGAGCCCGACGACCGTGCCGATCAGCGTGAGCGCGCCGCGAATTCCCGAAACGATTCCCCAATGTTCGCGGGGGACGCTCTCGGGCAGCATGGCTTGGTAGGCGGCGATGGCGACGTTGGCGCCCGCGATCGCGGCGATCAAGAGTGCGCCGAAGAGCCAGATGTTGTGGACGAACGCGATCGCCGCCAGCGCCGCGACGTCGATGACGACGCCCGCCACGACGAACGCGCGACGCGATCCGCCGGCCCGGCGCGAGCGGTCCGAAAACCAGCCCGCGAGCGGCGGAACGACCATCGCGCCGACGGCCGCGACGCTGACCAGGATCGAGAGGCTCGAACGATAGGACGTCGGCGCGATGTGCAGCAGCGCGGCCGGCACGGCGATCGTCATCAGCGCCGCGTCCTGCGCCGTCAGCGGTACCCACAGCGCGTTGAGTAACGACCACGTGCCGACGCTCTTGCGCGTGGAGATCGCGCTCACTTCACGACGGTCGGCGGCGTCGGCGAGGGATCGACGGTCACGTTGTAGTCGGAGAATTCCGCGTGAGCCGTCGCGTGGTACTGCGGCATCGAGATGTCGGCATCTTCGAACTGCGGAAAGGGATACCCCGAGACGAAGATCGGCGTGACGTGAACCACGATGCGCCCGCCGTAATCCCACAACCACGAGAGGTCGCGCACGCCCGACGCCTCGTCGATCGTCGCGGTCGCCTCTTGAAGCGGGCTCTTGATCCGATCCCGCATCGAGAGATGGCTGACGGTGCCGTCTTGGCCGGCCAACGTGATGACGTAGTGCTTGGACCAGTTGGACGGATCGAGCGCGTCCATCTTGATGGTCGAGTAGCCCTTACCGAACCACGGAACGTGGTCGAAGTGAATCAGGAACGAGCCGTTGCGCTCGTACTCGCCATGACCGACGAGCGTGAAGCGAATCCACGGAAACGTCAGCAGCGCGACGCGCACGTTGAGGTTGAAGGTATAAGCTTTGATGGGAGCGGCACGGGTCGCGATCGCCGCGATCACGCGGTCCGCCGCCGGATCGTCCGGCGCAGTCGCGACCGGTGCTGCGGCGGACGCCCCCGCCAGCGCGATGCCGCAAGCGAGCGTCACCGCGCGCAGGAGGCGCACTACGGCGCGGCCTCGGGCGGCCTCGTCCTCGAATCAGGCCGCGGCAGAAGTCCGGAGCCCGAAATCGAACACGGTGGCGACACGATGAGGCACGCAAAGAATCGCGATGGGAGACCGTCGGTCCACGTCACCGGCGTTCCGTTCGTCCGGAGGCACGCGCCTCCTCGCAACGCCTGGGTCCCGGCGCGTGTCGTAGGACGCAGCTGCGGGGGCAACGAACGGGAGGGCGCCGTGGTCTGCGGGTATGATGTAATGGTAGCCTGCGACCTTCCCAAGGTTGATGCGTGGGTTCGATTCCCACTACCCGCTCCACGACAAGGCGACGTAGCCAAGTGGTAAGGCAGGGCTCTGCAAAAGCCCCATTCGGCAGTTCAAATCTGCCCGTCGCCTCCAATTCTTTCCAGCGAGTCGCGGTGGTCGGCGCCGGCGCGATCGGCGGCTTCATCGCCGCCGCGCTCGCGCGATCCGGCGTCGCCGTTACCGCAATCGCGCGCGGTCCGCACCTCGAGGCCATCGCTCGCGACGGCATCGAAGTCGAGAGCGAGATCGGGCCCTTCGTCGCTCGCGTCGAGGCCGCCGCCGACCTGCGCGACGTCGCTCCGGTCGACGTGGCGCTGCTGACCTTCAAAGCTCACCAATGGCCCGGCTTCATCGAGCAGCTCGCCCCGCTCTCCGGGACGGCGGCGACGATCGTGACGCTGCAGAACGGCTTGCCGTTTTGGTTCGCGCGCGAGAAGCCGCTAGCAAGCGTGGACCCCGGCGGGCGCATCGCCGCGCTGTTCGGCGACGATCAGATCGTCGGCGGCGTCGTTCACTCGTCGTCAAACATCGGGCGCCCCGGCCTGGTGCGCCAAAGCGGCGGCCTGCGTTTTCTGTTCGGCGAGCCCGGCGGTGCGCCCAGCCCGCGCGTCGATCGCTTGGCCGCCACGTTCTGCGACGCCGGACTCGCGGGGGAAGCGCGAACCGACATTCGCGCCAAGGTTTGGAACAAACTGACCAACAACGCGGGGCTCAATCCGGTCAGCGCGCTCTCGCGCGCGACGGTTCACACGCTCTTGCGCGATCCCGGCACGCGCGGCGTCGTGGCCGAGCTCTTCCGCGAAGCGACGCAGACGGGCCGCGCCTGCGGAACGGCGGTTGACGGCGACGTCGAGGAGCGGCTGCGCACCGTCGGGCGCCTGGCCGACGTAAAGACCTCGATGCTCCAGGACGTGGAGGCGCAGCGGCCGCTCGAATTGGACCCGATTCTGGGAGCGGTCGTCGAACTAGCGGAGCGCAGCGGCGTAGACGTTCCCATCTCGCACGCGATCTACGCCCTCACGTCGCTGCTGGAGCGGCAAGCGTGAACGGCGTGGACGTCGGCGAGCTCGGTGGAGTCGGTGAGAAGACCGCCGCGCTCTTGCGCGAGGTCGGCGTCGAATCCGCCCGGGACCTCCTGGAGTACTTTCCGTTCCGGTACGACGACTTGCGTTTCCCGACGCCCGCGGCGCAGCTGGGGCGGGCCGAAGGCAGCGAAGAAAACGCGGTCGGCCGGGTCGTCTCCGTAAAAGAACGCCGCGTCCGCGGCCTCGAAATCGTGGAAGCCCGTTTGCAGGACGAGAGCGGAACGTTCGTCGCGAAATGGATCGGCCGCCGCCGCTTCGTCTACGGGCGATTCAAAGAAGGCATGCGCGTGTTCGTGCGCGGACGCGTCGAACGCTCGCTCGCGGAGGCGACCGTCAACGTCACGCAACACGCGCTGCTCGGAGATCGGGACGTCTATCACGGGCGCATGGAGCCGATCTACCGCGCGACCAAGGATTTGACCACGCGCAAGATCGCGGCCGTCGTCGCCAAGAACCTGCCGCGCCTGCTCTTAGAGCCGCTGGACGATCCGCTCCCGAAAGCGCTCCGCGACGCGCGCGGCTACCCCGAGCTGCGCGAGGCCTACCGAAGCGTCCACGCGCCGAAATCGCCCGAGGAGGCGCGGACCGCGCGCGAGCGCTTCATCTTCGCCGAGTTCTTGCTGATGGCGACGTCGGCGGCGCTGCGGCGTCGCGAGCGCGAACGCGAGCACGACGCGCCGCCGCTGGCCGTCCCGGCCGAGCTTTCCGGCGAGTTCGAAGCGGCGGTTCCGTTCGCACTGACGGGCGCGCAGCGACGCGTCATCGGCGAGATCTGGTCGGACATGGCGCGCGAGGTTCCTATGAACCGTCTGCTGCAAGGGGACGTCGGGAGCGGAAAGACGCTGGTGGCCGCGGCCGCGATCGTGCTCGCGGCTCGCTGCGGCATGCAGGCCGCGCTGATGGCTCCGACCGAGATTCTCGCGCAGCAGCACGCGCAGAAGCTCGCACCGCTCCTGCTGCCGTTCGGCATTCCGCTCGAGGTCGTGCTGGGAAGTCAGGGATTGCGCGAGCGGCGCCAAAGCCTGGACCGGATCGCCGGCGGCGAAGCCGGCGTTGCGGTCGGAACGCACGCGCTGCTCACCGAAGGCGTCGAGTTTCCGCGGCTCGGCCTGGCGATCATTGACGAGCAGCACCGGTTCGGCGTCGAGCAGCGCGCGCTGCTCCGCTCCAAGGGCGTCGCGCCCCACACGCTGCACATGACGGCGACGCCGATTCCGCGCACGCTCGCGCAGACGGTGTTCGCCGACCTCGACATTTCGACGATCGACGAGTTGCCGCCGGGCCGCGTGTCGATCCAGACGTATGCCGTCCGCACGGGACGGTTGGACCGCGTGCACGAGTTCATTCGCGCGAACGTGCGGCTCGGGCACCAGGCCTACGTCGTCGCGCCGTCCATCGACGAGGGTGAGACCGGACTGGCCAGCGTCTTGGAAGTCTCCGCGCGCCTGCAGCGCGAGGTCTTTCCCGACCTGTCCATCGGCGTCGTGCACGGCCGCATGTCCGGGCGCGAGAAGGAGGAGACGATGCAGCGATTCGCACGCCGCGAGATCGACGTGCTGGTCGCGACGACGGTCATCGAGGTCGGCGTGGACGTTCCCAACGCGAGTTTGATGGTCGTGCTCGACGCGCAGCGCTACGGTCTCGCGCAGCTGCATCAGTTGCGTGGGCGCGTCGGACGCGGAGCGGCCAAGTCGTACTGCGTCCTCGTCTATCCCGACGACATCGCCGAGACCACGCGGCTCGAAATCTTGACCGGCTCGACCGACGGCTTCGTCATCGCCGACGCGGACTTGGCGCTGCGCGGGACGGGCCAGTTCTCGGGAACCGCGCAATCGGGAAAGAACGAGCTGCGCCACGGCGACCTGCAGAACGACTTTCCGATCTACCGCGAGGCGCGAGCGGAGGCCGAACGCATTCTCGGCTCGGACCCGCAGCTCGAGCATCCCGAGCACGCGGCGCTGCGCGCCGCGCTGGAGGCCGGACCTTCCGTCCGGATCACGCTGGCTTCGTCTTAAGGAGCACGCCGGGTGCCTGAATGACACTAGGCACTCCGAGCCGTACTTAGGAGCGGGGCGGTGCTGCCCGTCCGTTTTACCTTGGAGCCGCCACCGGCGGCTCGCTTGCACTCGTGGAGATCAACGTTGTTGGCACGCCCTCAGTTTATCGGCCGCATCGGCCTGGCGCTTTGCGCCGCCGTCCTTCTCAGCGCATTGCCGTGGCGCACGCAAGCAGCCGGCCTGACGGTAACCCGGGCCACGCTTTCGAACGGCCTGCGCGTCATCGTGGTGCGCAATCCGTTGGCACCCGTCGTCACGACGGTGCTCAACTACGAAGCCGGCTCGGACGATCAGTTCGTCGCCGGGCTGGCCCACGCGACCGAGCACATGATGTTCCGCGGCAGCAAGACCGTCTCGTCGTCGCAGCTGATGGACACGATCGACGTGACGGGCGGCGACTTCGATGCCGACACGCAGAACGAAATCACGCAGTACTACTTTACCGTGCCGTCACAGTATCTCGACATCGCGCTTCGCCTGGAACGTTCGCGCGCGTCCGGGTTGCTCATGTCGCAAAGCCTCTGGAACAAAGAGCGCGGCGCGATCACGCAAGAAGTCACGCAGGACAACTCCAACGCGGTGTACCGTCTCTTCGTGAAGATGCAAGACCGCCTGCTCGCGGGAACGCCCTACGACAAGAACGGGCTCGGGACGGTCCACGACTTTGCCGTGAACGTAAACAGCCCGCAATTGCTCAAGTTCTACGGAACGTGGTACCACCCGAACAACGCGATCTACGTCATCGTCGGCGACGTCGACGGCCCGTCGACGATCGCGAAGGTCCGGCAGATTTTCGGGGACCTTCCGCCCGGCAAGCTCCCGGCGCGCGACCCCGTGCATCTCGAGCCGGTCAAAGCCGCGGTCTATCACGACAACAGCGATCTTCCCGTCACCGTCGTGCTGCTCGGATACCGCATGCCGGGGTACGACAGTCCGGACTACGCCGCAGCGAGCATTCTCAACGACGTGCTGACCAGTCAGCGCGCGGGTCTGTTCGGCTTGGTCGCGGCAGGCAAGTCCATTCAGGCCGGCTTCCAGGTGCAGTCGTATCCGAAGACGTCGATCGGCATCGGCTACAACGTCGTTCCGGTTACGACCAAGCCCGAGGACGCGGACGCCGCATTCCGCGCGGTAATCGACGGATATCGAAAGACCGGCGTTCCGGCCGATCTCGTCGAGGCAGCGAAGCGGCGCGAGGTGGCGGAGCTCGAATACAGCGCGTCGTCGATCGAGGGCCTCGCGTTCGAGTGGAGCACGGCGGTCGCGGTCCAGGGCTTGAACGCGCCCGAAGACATGCTGGCCAAATACAACAACGTGACCGTTGACGACGTCAACCGCGTGCTTCGCACGTACGTCGACAACGACAAGGCCGTCGCGGCCTACGCGGTCCCCAAGAATCTCGGCGCCGTGAGCGGCGGCGGCGGCCCTGGCGGCATGGGTAAGGAAGACAACTCGATTCCGCCCAGCGCGCATCAGCCGCTCCCCGTTTGGGCGCAGAGCGTGCTCGCCAATTTGAAGGCGCCCGAGCAAACGCTCCATCCCATCGAGTCCACGCTGCCCAACGGGATTCATCTAATCGTTCAGCCCGACAACTCCACGAACAGCGTCTACCTCAGCGGTCGCATCGAGAACGATCCGTCGGTTCAAGAGCCGCCCGGTAAGGACGGCGTCGCCGACGTGACGGAATCTCTGCTTCCGTACGGCACGACGACCTACGGCCGTCTGGCGTATCAGGCCGAACTCGACAAGATCGCGGCCAACGTCACCACGGGAACGGATTTCAACGCGCAAGTTCTCGCGCCGGATTTCGATCGCGGGGTGCAGCTGCTCGCCGACGGCGAACTGCATCCGCTCTTCGCGCCTGCCGACTTCGGCATCGTCAAGACGCAGTCGTCGCAAGCGCTGATCGGACAGATGACCGCGCCCGACCACCTCGCCGACGTCGCGCTCAACAAGGCGCTCTATCCGGCCGGCGATCCGGCGCAGCGCTTCGCGACGCCCGCGAGCGTGAGCGCCCTGACGCTCGACGACGTCAAGGCGTGGTATGCGTCGGCGTACCGTCCCGATCTCACCACCATCGTCGTCGTCGGAAACGTCGATCCCGACCAGGCGAAAGCCACGATCGCGAAATACTTCGGCGCCTGGACGGCTAGCGGACCGGCTCCGAAAGTCGATCCGCCCGCGGTAGGCGACAACGCGGCGAGCCAAAGCACGGTTCCGGCCACGGGTCGCGTGCAGTCGGCGGTGCAGATGGTGCAAACGCTCGGCCTGCTGCGCACGGACCAAGACTGGCCGGCCATGCAGGTTGCGAACACAGTCCTGAGCGGCGGATTCTACTCCTCGCTGCTCTACCACGACCTGCGCGAGGTTCACGGCTACGTCTATAACGTGGGAAGCCACGTCCGCGCGGGCAAGACGCGCTCGACGTTTTCGGTGACGTTCGGATCGGACCCGAAGAACGTACTTCCCGCGCAGAATCTCGTCGTCGCGGATCTGCATATGGTGCAAACGACGCCGATGAGCGCCGACCGGCTCTTGCGCGCGAAGGCCCAGTTGATGGGCGAAGTCCCGTTGCGGCAGGCCAGTTACGACGGCGTCGCGTCGACGTTCCTGACCTACGCCGGTTTTGGCTTACCGACGAACCAGTCGGTGATCGACGCTCAGCGCGAGCTCGGCGTTTCCGCCGGCGACATGAGCGCGGCGGCGGCCAAGTGGATTCGCCCGCAGGACTTCGTGGTGATCGTTACGGGCCCCGCAACGCATTGAAACGGGTTGCGGTCGCCTTCGACGTCGACCACACGCTGGCGATCGACAACAAGCTCGAGCGCGTCGCGTTCCTTCGGCTCCTCGCGCGCGTCGTTGACGAAGGCGGCGCGCCGCTGGGAACGCTGGCCGACGAAACGGTCCACGTGGACGAGCTCTTAGCCCGCCAGCGCGCGGGCGCGTGCTCGATCGACGAGGCCGTCCGCGCCTTCGTTTCCGAGCGCGGAGCTCCGGCCGACGAAACGTACGTGCGGCTCTACCGGGCGATGGCGCTCGAAATGGTCGAACAGTTCGTCGTGCCGCTGCCGTACGCGCCGCAGACGATCGAGGCGCTCCGGGAGCGCGGCTGTCTGACGGGGGTCTTGACCAACGGCTGGAACCCGCTCCAAGAGCGCAAGGCTCGCCGCGCGGGCTTTCCGGGACCGGTGCTGGCCAGCGCGGACCTGGGCGTCCAGAAGCCCGACGGCCGGGCCTTCGAGGCCCTTGCCGCCGTGCTCGGCGTGCCGGCGGAGTCCGTGTGGTACGTCGGCGACGATCCGCGAATCGACGTGGCGGGGTCGCGAGCGGCGGGGATGCATGCCGTCTGGCTCGACGCGGAGGGCACGCCGTATCCGGCCGGGCTCGAACCGCCCGAGTACGTCGCCGGCTCGCTGCCCGAGATCCTCGCGTTTCTTCCCGAGACGGCCGCCACGTGAGCCCGAAGATCACCGGCGGCGCGCTCAACAGCCGCAAACTTCGCTCGCCCAAAGGCGCCCACGTCCGCCCGACGCCCGGGCGCGTCAAAGAGTCGCTTTTCTCTATCTTGCTGCCGCGCATCGAAGGCTCGCGCGTGCTCGACCTCTTTGCGGGGACCGGCGCGATCGGCATCGAGGCGGCCTCTCGCGGCGCCGTCCGCGTGGTCGCGGTCGAAGCGCACCGCGAAACGGCCGCTGCGATCTCCGAAGCGGTCGAGGGGCTGGGCATCGGGCGCGTCATGACGGTCATGGCCACGCCGGCCGACCGCGCGCTCTATCGGGTCGAGGGCCCGTTCGATCTCGTCTACCTCGATCCGCCCTACGCGAGCGGCGTACCGCTCCCGCTCTTCGCCCTGCTGCGCGAGCGAGGGCTCCTGGCCGACGACGCGCTCGTGATCTACGAACACGCAGCGAAAACCATTCTTCCGGAGATACCGGGGTATCGCTCGGTACGCGAGGAAGTGTACGGCGATGTCGCTCTGGCTTTCTTCGCAGCGATCGGCGGTCCGTGACTGACGGGCTCATCCCTCGCACGGTACGCGCAATCTATCCGGGTTCGTTCGATCCTCCGACTAACGGCCATTGTGACGTCATCGAACGAGCTGCCAAGTGTTTTGGCGAGCTCATCGTCGCCGTCGTGGTAAATCCGCAAAAACGCAATCCGATGTTCTCGCTCCAAGAGCGGGAAGCCATGCTCCGGGCGAGCGTCGCCCATCTCCCAAACGTCCGGGTGGAACACTTCCGAGGCTTGCTTGCCGACTACGTCAAGGCCGAGCACGCCGACGTCATCGTCAAAGGACTCCGCGTCGTCTCCGATTTCGAAAGCGAGATGTCGACCGCGCTCATGAACCGGTCGCTGTCGGACGTGGACACGTTTTTTCTCATGTCGGACCAGCGGTATTCGTTCGTCAGTTCGAGTATCGTGAAGGAAGTTTTTTTTCTCGGCGGCGACGTCGCGGTGCTGGTTCCCGAGCCGGTGCTGCGCGTGATGGCCGCCAAGCGCTCCTCTCTACCTGCTCGCTCTTAAGGAGATCGAAATGTCGGTTTATCGTGTGTTAGAGAAGCTCGAGGCATACGTCCACGAAGGTACGTGGCTTCCGGTCGGCTACCGCATTCTCTCCGAAGAGCGCTTGCTCGAGTACATCGAAAAGATTCGCTCGACGCTGCCCACCGAAGTCGGCCGCGCCAAGATCATCGCCAAAGATCAGGATCGCGTCATGCGCGCGGCTCAGGAGAAGGCGCAGGCGATCGTGGACGAAGCCGCGTCCAAGCACGAAGAGCTGGTGGACCAGAACGAAATCGTTCTTCGCGCGCGCAAGACCGCGGAGATCGTGCTGCGCGAGGCCGAGGAGAGCGCGCGAAAGATCCGCGAGGGCGCCGATCACTACGCTGCCGACGTCCTCGCCGAAATGGAAGTGCGGCTGGCCGGCGCGCTCGGAGCCGTACAGAAGGGCCGTTCCGCTCTGGACCGCCGTCCGGGCGATGCCGCGGCCAAGCCCGCAGCCGGCACTCCCGCGCTCGCCGAGGCGGCCGCGAAGAGCAAGCGGGCGGCCTTCGATCAAGAGTCGCCGGCCGTCGAAGTGGAACAAGCACCCGTAAAGGTCTAGACGACGGCGAATTGGGGTAAGCGGACGGTATCATGAAAACTCGCGTGCCGTACGCCCTCGCGCTTTTTGCGGCGATGACCCTTCCCGCCGCAGCGGCCAACACCGGAGGGATCTCGGGCTTCGTCTACGACCTCGAGAGCGGAAAACCGATCGCCAACGCGACGGTCGCGCTCTACGGGTTGCCGATGCGGCCCGAAGCTCCGTACTTGGCCTCGTCGATTACGGACAAGAAGGGCTTTTTCGTCAACTTGCACCTCGACCCAGGGCGTTATCTGGTCACCGCAACGGTCGTGGGACACACGTCGAGTTGCGTGATCGACGACGTGTTCAGCGATCAGACTGCGACCGTGAAGATCTACGTCGGCGCCGACGGCCAACGATGCGTCGGCCCGCGCGTCCACAGCGCGATCGTAAATCCGAACCAGCCCGCCGACGAGTACGTCATTCCAAACGGAAGGCCGCGTATTTAGACCGGTGGGGCTTGGACGTTGTGGGCGAAGGCTTCGAGGCGCGCGCGATCGATGGATTTGACGCGGCCGCGGTCGAGTTCGACGGCGTTGGCGTTTTTGAGGCGCAGCAGCGCGCGGGCCGCCATGTCGCGGACCGTGCCGGCCGCCGCGGCGATTTGTGCCTGCGAGAGATTCTCTACGCCTGGTAAGCCGCGCGACATTCCGACCGATCCGCGCGCGTAGCCGAGCAAGAACTTCGCAACGCGCTGCAGGACGTGCGCGAAGGCCAGGTCGGCGACGGTTTCGATGGACCGGCGCCGCGCTTGCGAAGCGGCGATCAAGAAGCCCAGTGCGAGCTCGGCGTCGTTCTTGCAGGCGTGCAGAACCGCTTCGCTCGGCAGCGTGACGATGGACGTGTCGGTCAGGGCCTCGGCGCGCGTCGTGGCTCCGCCGCCGTCGAAGACGCCGCTCTCGTTGAGCGTGTCGTGGGTGAGCCGCTCGCCGATCGTGTGCGTCTTGCCGTCGGGTGAGAGCAGCGTGTAGATGATCTTTCCGGTCTTGACGATGCCCAAATACGGCCAGATTTCGCCTTCGTCGAAGATCGTGTCTCCCGACTTGTACGAGCGCTCGCCAAGTTGGGCGGAGAGTTCCTTGAGCGTGGAAGCCTTGGCCCCGGTGAATTGGGGCGCGTGCTGCAAAAACGTCTCGGCGTCCGCGTTCTCGTCGATCCGCTCCAAGCGGACGCTCCATCGGTTGCTTCCCAGGTTCCGCGCGTCCCAGGAGAAACGCCCCGGGCGCAGCTGGGTCATCTCGTTGCGGAGGGCCCGCGGGTCGGTCTCCTCGACGATCTCGACGGCGCCGCCGATTTGCAGCTTGTCGAA
>Ga0182016_10003765_pt1 | contig 17129 bp, 18 predicted proteins | sample 712S2MmetaG_FD_120491 | JGI IMG/M metagenome (GOLD analysis project Ga0182016, IMG submission 120491) | Permafrost microbial communities from Stordalen Mire, Sweden - 712S2M metaG | ecosystem: Environmental > Terrestrial > Soil > Wetlands > Permafrost | place: Sweden: Stordalen | collected...
ATGAACGACAATTTGCATCAGTTACGCTGTTTTGGATGCGGAACGCGCGTCGTGGGCACCGAGGCGCGCCCCGACTTCCGTTGCTCGCAATGCGGAGACCTGTTTGAAGTCGAGTACCCAGGCTGGGGTCAGCGCAAAGGCCACGACAGGCCCAATGCAGGCGCGCTGAAATGGCTGTGGCGCGAGCGCCGCTGTTCCTCTGAGGCGCTTGATCACTCCGGCGTGTGGCGCTTCCGCGAGTTGCTGCCGATTCTGGAGAGCTTTGGCAATGCGGTGACGCTGCGCGAGGGAAATACGCCGCTCTACCATCTGCCGCGCGCATCGAAGGCGTTGGGTATCGACCAGCTTTTTGCCAAGCACCAGGGGATGAATCCGACAGGCTCTTTCAAAGATACAGGGATGACTACGGCGCTCAGTGTGGCCAAGGAACGCGGCTTCGAGTGGGTTGCATGCGCGTCTACAGGCAATACTTCGGCAGCGATGGCGGCGTATGCGGCGAGGGCTGGGTTGCGCAGCCTGGTTGTGATTCCCGATGGCAAAATTGCATGGGGCAAGCTGGCGCAGGCCATGGATTACGGCGCGGTCACTTGCCAGGTGAAGACGGATTTCGACGGCTGCGTTCGCATACTCACGCAGGTGGTGAAAGAGGCGCACATTTACCTGTTGAATTCCGTCAATCCTTATCGGCTTGAGGGGCAGAAGACTCCGGCATTCGAGATTGCCGAGGCGTTTGACTGGAATGTGCCCGACCACCTGATTGTGCCCGGTGGGAACCTGGCCAACAGCTCGGCGCTGGGCAAGGGATTTCGCGAAATGAAGGAGTTGGGGCTGGTGGCACGGATGCCGCGCATCTCGGTGATTCAGGCTGAAGGAGCGAATCCGCTGGTGCGCAGCATGGCGAACAATCACGGTGCGTCCATGGAGCCGGTGGAGGCACATACGCGCGCAACGGCAATTCGCATCGGCAATCCGGCATCGTGGCGGAAGGCTGCGCGAACCATTCAAGAGACCGGTGGCTGGTGCCTGGACGTGAGCGAGGCGGAAATCGCTATCGCCAAGGCGGAACTGGGCTCTGAGGGCCTGGGCTGCGAGCCTGCCTCTGCTGTGACGCTGGCGGGTTTGAAGAAACTGCGCACACAGGGTGCGATCGCTCCCGAAGAGACCGTGGTTCTGTTGCTCACGGGACACACGCTGAAAGATGCGGATTACACCATTGATTTCCATCGCGGAACGCTGCTGAAGGACGAAGAGAAGGTCGGCCTGGGGGGCAAGCTGGGCGAAAAGATTGACAGCTTGCGGCGTAACGCGCAAGTGGTCGAGGCGACTCCGGAAGCGGTGCTGGCGGCCGTGAAGGGTAAAGTGGGATGAACGACGCGTCCGTTGCCAGCCCTGGGCCTTTACATCTACGTTTGCCGGCTACCTCGGCGAATCTTGGGCCGGGATTCGATGCAGCCGCGGTGGCGCTGGATTTCTTTCTCGACATCGAGGCGGAATGGGCTGCGGAGTTTTCGATTCTGGCCAGCGGTTACGATGCGGAGCGTTGCGGACGGCTCGAGGACAACCTTGTTCTGGAAATCTACAAAAGCCTTCTCGCACGTCATGGCCGAGACCTTGTACCTCTGACAATTCGCATGGAAAACGGGATACCGCTGGGGATGGGCTGCGGCTCGTCGGCGGCGGGTCGGCTGGCGGCCATCGCGCTGGCTGTGCACTTTGGGCGGCTGGACTGGAGTTCGGAAGAGATCCTCGAAGAAGCATGCTTTCTGGAGGGGCATCCGGACAACGCGGCCGCATGCTGGTGGGGCGGGTTTGTGGTCGCGGCGAATGAAGGTAGAAAAGTGTTCGGAACGCGCGTTGTTCCGCCGGATGAATGGCGGGCGATCGTGGTACTGCCTGCCGATCCGCTGGCGACAAGCAAAGCGCGGGCGGTGCTTCCGGATTGCTACGACCGCGACGACGTGGTGGTCAATATTCAGTCAGCGGCTCTGCTGGGACTGGCCTTTGCGCAGGGTCGGGGCGACCTGCTGCGGGTGGCCATGAACGATCGCATTCATCAGCCGTATCGCGCACCGATTTGCCCATTGCTGCCGCGTCTTTTGCCGCTGGCGGGGGAGCACGGGATTCTAGGAGCGGCATTGAGTGGAGCCGGGCCCGCGGTGCTCGTGATTGTCGAAAGCGAGGTCAGGCTGAATGAGGCTTCGGTCGCGATTCTGGCCGCGGTGGAAGGCATGGCGGAGCCGGTTTTGCGTATATGCCGCTTTTGGGCGGATGGGGCAAGCGTTGCTACCCCTTAGGTTCCATCTGCAGGAAACCCATTCCGGGCCGAAGTTGCAATGGTTATCATTGGGTAATAAATCGTTATAGTAGGTAACTTTCTTACAAATCACCAATCCATGATTACTTTCCTGCATTACCAAAGACTTGTTGCTATTCAATCCTTGAATCAATAAATTCGCAGCGTGGGCAGTTCTGGGGGAGGGCTGCTCTAGCGCCCGCGATCCTGCACGGGATCCGGGCGCTTCTGTTTGCAAACTAAGAGCGTCTTTTCAGCCGTATATTAAACAGAACAAGAGACTTTGACTTGCATTTCGCAGATAATTCCAAAGGCCAAGTTGTGTATCCCGCTGGTGCGGGTTGCGACTTTTCAATGCCTGGGCGCATCTCATAAAAGCACGGTTTCCGGTAGACTGGATGACAAGGGCAGTTGCCGCGAGGGAGGATCATGGCTGGTTTAGGTGTCTTGGAAGTTAACGATGCAACGTTTGATAAGGAAGTGCTGCAAAGCGAGCAGCCGGTGCTGGTGGATTTCTGGGCCGGCTGGTGCGGCCCATGCAAGGCAATTGCGCCGGCAGTGGACGCAGTCGCTACAAAGTACGCAGGCCAATTGAAGGTGGCCAAGGTAAATGTCGACCAGAATGGCGCAACACCGTCGCGCTACAACATTCGCGGCATCCCGGCATTGCTGTTCTTCAAGGGCGGAAAAGTGGTGGACCAGATCGAAGGGTGGAAGCCCCAGGAATTCATTGAAGAAAAGGTCCAGAAGGTGCTCGGCGCCCCAGCGTTGAAGTAGCTATTCCGCACTGCCTTTGTGCGCTATTTGTGCGGATGGAGAGTTGAAAAGGCCCGGTCATTGCGCCGGGCCTTTTCTTGTGTCAATATCCTGCCGGCGCCGTGGCTGCGAGGGATTGTGCGATTGGCTCGAGACCGAGGCGCTTGCGGCAATCTTCGAGCATGGTCTCGGTGCGCGTGGCGCCTGCGCGGCTGACCCCGATCGCTCGCACGGCCAGAAGCGCGTCGAGATCCCGAATGCCTCCGGCAGCCTTGACCTGCACGCGGGCGGGCGAGTGTTTGCGCATGAGTTCGAGATCGGCCATGGACGCTCCGCTGGGCGCATAGCCGGTTGAGGTCTTCACCCAGTCGGCGCCAATCTCGGCGCAAATTTCGCAGAGGCGAATTTTGGCGGCATCGTCCAGGTACGCATTTTCAAAGATGACTTTGATCTTTGCTCCGCCGGCGTGAGTCGTATCGGCCAGGGCGGCAAGCTCGTCTTGCACATATTGCCAATCTTCGCTGCGCGCTTTGCCGATGTTGATTACAGCGTCCAGTTCCTGTCCGCCGTCTTTGAGGGCCTGCCGCGCTTCGGCCAGCTTGACGGCAGTGGTGTGGCCGCCGTGGGGAAAGCCGATGGTAGTGCTGGCGTTCACCGTGCTCCCGTCGAGCAGTTCCGCACAACGGGCGAGGGCGTAGGGCAGAATGCAAACGCTGGCCACGTTGTAGCGAAGCGCCAAATTGCAGCCCGCTTCCAACTCGCGCGTTGTCAGGGTGGGGTTGAGCAGCGAGTGATCGATCATCTTGGCGATCGATGGGTAATCGTAGGTCTGGGTCATGGTGCTTCTCCGAACTCCGGCAACTCAGCGTGAATTGCCGGAATCAAGATTATCTACCTCGGACCCACTCCCATGCACTCCCGGCGCACTTACGATCAGCGGTATTTGCGCAGCACCCCGAGGACGCGGCCTTGAATGGCCACTTTCGAGGCTTTGACGTAGATTGGCTCCATGTGGACGGGAGAAATAGAATCAACAATTTACACATTATAAATGACTTAAAGAGTCGAAAAAAATGGCGGTCGATGGCTCGTATACCAATCCTGTCGACCAGGCGGTCGGTTGTTTCCGTCGCCGCGTTCGTCGATAGGATTGAAGTCGTCAGGGCAGGGACCTCAGAAAACCAACGACTCATAGAGCCTTGATGGTTTCATCGGATTTGCTTGGAGGTTTGAGATGGGAGAGTGAATCCGCTGGCGGATCTTAGTTCGTTTTTGTTTGTATGTTTGCGCATTCGAGGTGGCCTGCCAGCCGACTCCTTGAAGGACCTGAAGTGATGTCAAAATGCGAGATTGACATCATGTTTAGCTCGGCGTAGCCTTGAGATATGGCTAGAATCCCTTTTACTCTGAGAATCGACGCGGAAGTGCGGACCGCCCTGGAGCACCTCAGTGAACTTGAGGGGCGACCCATTAATCAGCTGCTGAACGAGGCGATCAAGATCTATCTGGGTCGGCAGAGCCCTAAAGAAGCCAGCCTTGAAGCGAGTCTGTCGGCCCTGCAAAAATATCGGAAACGCGACCCTGGATTTGAGCGTGCTATCGACGCGTTTGTGGATGCCGAAGCCCGCCACGAAGATCCTCTGGAAGGCAAGCCGGTAGAAGGACAATTCGTCGCAGGGCAGTTCCAGCCCGCTGGGCCAGTGCAGGGCAAGATCCGCGAGCTTCTCCGTGCCCGAGTGGGATAAAGACAGCCCCCGTTTGCGGCAGAACTTGGGACAAGTCCTTAAGGAAATCGTTCGCGCAGCGGAACGGCGCGAGGTCCCAACTCTTGAAGCTGCAAGGCATTGGCAAAGCTGGATGATGGAAGGCTTGGAGGTGCCCGACCGGCGTTATGTGGGCGCATTTCGGGGTGAACCAGGTCTGGAGTTGATACAAGTAAGAGTTGGCGCAAACTATGGCGTGGACTCTATCGATGTCTCGGAGGAACTGGCCGACTTTGAGACAAAACTTCAGGCCTTGATTGCAGAGTTGGACGCACTCCTACCGATGGGCCAGGAGTTGGATGCCGACCAACTGGCAGCCGTGATCGATCTATGCGCATGGGCCCATGCTGAATGGGTTCGAATCCATCCATTTGCGAACGGCAACGGCCGCACTGCCCGACTTTGGGCCAATAGCCTCGCCGTTCGTTATGGACTTCCCCCATTCATCTGCTTGCGCCCAAGGCCCAACGCTGGCTACGGAGATGCCGGCGCGAAATCGATGCAAGGCGACTGGAAACCAACTGCGGTTGTCTTTCGCCGTTTGCTCATCGATTTTTTAGCTGAGGGCTGATCAATCGTCCGATTCAGAGCCCCAGCATATCCTCAGAAGCAGGCGGTAGATCAGCACCATCTGTGGCTCTCCTATTTTCCACATAACATGTGTTTTATCAATAACTAACGATACTTGCGCAACACTCCCAGAACGCGACCCTGAATGGCCACTTCCGAGGCCTTGACGTAGATTGGCTCCATCTCGATGTTGGCGGGCTGCAGGCGAACCTGGTTTCCTTCGTTGTAGAAGCGCTTGAGCGTAGTTTCCGCGCCATGCACCAACGCGACAACGATCTCTCCCTGGCGGGCCGTTCGCGTGCGCTCAACGAGCACGTAGTCACCGCTGATGATGTGTTCGTCGCGCATGGAGTCTCCGCGGACTTCGAGGGCGAATACGTCGCGATTGCCCACCACGTCATGGAGCGAGATAGTCTCCTGCGTTTCCGACGTTTCAACGGGCAAGCCCGCGGCGATGCGGCCGGCGAGTGGAAGCCTGTCGCTGGTGCGGGTGCGCGTGCCGGGAGGCAGCACGTCGATGGAGCGGCTGCGGTTGTGCACCCGGTCAAGCATGCCCTTTTTCTCAAGGTTGGTAATGTGCTTATGCACGGTTGCCAGGCTCTTCAGCCCCATTCCGCGCGCGATCTCCTCAAACGACGGGGAGTAGCCGTTGCGGGTCACAAACGACTCCAGGAAGTCGAGAATCTCTTTTTGCCTTCGGGTGACAGCCATGGGTCGCATTATAGCGAATAAAAAGCGAACCGTGTCAAGTATTTTTTCGCTTGTTCTTCGCGAAGCGCCTCACACGCGCAAATAGGGCGCTCACGGTCGTCTGGATTGCGCCGATATTCGCCATTGAAGGTCTCTGCGGACATGGATACGCAGCGGGCCGGCCGAGGGCGGATGATTTCGATTAAGAAGTATCTGGATGGCACTTCAAACGCGTCTGAGACGCAAGGCGACGAGGTTCGCCGGCCTATGGCGGAGGCGGGCGTTCTTCCCGCGGCTGTCGCTGCCTACCGCTCAGCTCTGAGAGAAATGGGCAATTGCAGCATGGAGGCCTGTCCCGCATTGGGACCGGGGCTGAAGCAGGCGCTGGGCAGGTTGGAAGTGAGGCTGTCCACGGACGTGAGCGCGCCGGCGATAGAAGCCACCGAGAAGTGCGCACGAGAGCAAATGCAGGACTGGGCCCGCCGCACGGCTTGCCACTACAGGCAGACAACCGGCGAGGTAAAAGACCTGCTGATTGTGATGGCGCGCACCGCTGAGTCGGTAGGGGAGCGCGATCAGCGTTGCGCCGGGCAGATCAGCGAGGTTACGACGCGGCTGAAAACCATCGCCAGCCTGGAGGATCTGGCCGAGATCCGGCAGTCGATTGTGGAGAGTGTGGCGGACCTGAAGACGTCCTTGGACAGAATGGCCGCGGAAGGCAACGCAGCCATGGCAAGCCTGCGGGCAGAAGTTCTGCGCTATCAGACCAAGCTGGAGGAAGCGGAGGAACTGGCTTCGCGCGATACCCTCACCGGGCTGCGCAACCGAGCGTGGGTTGAAGGCCAGATCGAACGCAGCATCGGAGCGGGAACTGCTCTTTCGGTGGCAGTTGTCGACATTGATGCCTTCAAACGCGTGAACGACGAGTATGGGCACCTTGTGGGCGATGAACTGCTGCAACAGTTTGCAAAAGAGCTCAAGTCGGCCAGCCGATCGACAGACGTAATTGGCCGCTGGGGTGGGGACGAGTTCATCCTGTTGCTGAATTCCGGCCTTGAAGAGGCGATCGCGCAGATCGACCGGTTAAGCGCATGGGTGTGTGGGACCTATAAGCTCAGCGCCCAGCCCGGCTTCATCGAGCTCAAGGTGGAGGCTTCGATCGGTTTGGCCGAACACGCAGCCGGGGAGACGATGAAGGAACTTCTGGTTCGCGCCGACACGGCGATGTATTTTCGCAAGTCGGCATCGCGGGCCAAGGGGAACGGCGCCAGGCGGTAGGGGCAACGGAATTGCCGTGAACCTGTCTTCGCAGCGCGCAGTGGGGGTCGATCGGGCCGGACAATCCTACCGGATGTGTCTCCCGTCACAGGGCAGCGCGCATGTTTCCTAAAATGGGCAAACGCTCCGAACAAATCCCATCTCGTATTCAAGCTCACAGCTTTCCAATCCAGCTCTATTGAGTTCCCCAACCCCCTGAGAGAAGGTGGAGACACGCACTTGATTAGCGCAGCCTAAGCGTGTCCGGCAAGGGACAAGCCCGGGTAGCGCATCAGGGAAGCGGCTCAGGGGAGAAGCTGTCATGAGGTTATTAATCGTCGAAGACGATCAGGCGTTGGGGTTGTTTCTCAGCCGCGGTCTGGAGGCAGACGGACACCGCGTTCGGCTCGCCCACGACGGAGGGGCCGCCGTGGAGGCATTTCGCCAGGATAAGCCGGACCTAACAATTCTGGATTTGAATATGCCGGTCAAAGACGGAGAGCAGGTCCTGGAAGAGATACGCAGGATGGACTCGGACCTCCCGGTGCTGGTACTGACGGCGCGCCAGGAGGTGGAGACGCGCGTCCGTTGCCTAGACCGCGGAGCCGACGACCTGATGCTCAAGCCATTCAGTCTGCACGAGTTGCGGGCAAGGTGCCGGGCGTTGCTGCGCCGCAAGCGCGAGACGCGGCTGCAATTGCGGGCCGGCGATCTGGAACTGGATCGGATGGACCACACAGCCCATCGCGGAACCCAGCCGATTGTGCTGACCAACAAGGAGTTTTCGCTGCTCGAGCACCTGATGCTGAACCGTGGCCAATGCGTCTCGCGGGTTGAACTGCTGGATGCTGTGTGGGGCCTGGAGCCTGCACAGACCACGAACATTGTGGATGTCTACGTCAATTACCTGCGGCGCAAGCTGAAGGATCCGCCGCCCGGGCAGTTGATCCGCACCGTGCGTGGACAGGGCTATGTGGTGCCGTCGGAGGACGCGATGGCTCTGACGGTTGCCGTGGCTCTTCCTGAGCTTCCACCCCATCCGGCGGTTGATGAGCTCATAGCCAGGATGCTCTAGCTTTTGCCGAACGGTTTTTACCTTGGAGGATATTTCGATGCAGACTATTCCCGTTCCTGTTTCATTGCTTCAACCACCCCCCCGCGTTCGGCCGCGTACCGCCCTGGTGGCCAGCGCCGATGGCAGTTTCCGCGACCGTCTTTCACGAACGCTTACGGGTCTGCGGTGGCAGGTGCGGGAAGCGGCGAGTGGCGCGCAGGCTTGGTCGGAGGCCGAGACAGCCGCCCCGGAGGCCGTCATTCTCGACTCGTGGCTTCCGGACCTCGATCTGAACGAGTTTGTCATCGACTTCCGAGGAAGGTTCCCACAAACGGACCTGATTACCGCCGGCGGTTCCGAGGACAGGGAGAGTATTCGCGGCCCGCATCGGCAGGAACTGCTTTACGCCTTGCGCCGCTCCCAGGACACCGACACGGCCGCCTGGAATACCGCTCCAGCCTTGATAGATTCTGGCGCGACTCCGTCGAAGAACGCTCCAAGTCCGGAGTCGGTTGCACTGAAGCCTGTTCCTTTTGCCGGCGCCGCGGCACTGCGGGAAGACTCTCCGCCCCCTGCGTTCGGCCCGGCGAAAACCCTGTCGTTCAGGATTGGGCAGCACACGGAAGGCGAGCAAAAGGCCATTGAGCGGCTGCCGGAACTGATCGGCGACGCTTCCTGCATGCTGGAGGTAAGCCGTCGCATCCGTCTTGTGGCGCAGCGGATGACGCCGGTCCTGATCGAAGGTCCGACCGGCTCGGGCAAGGAACTGGTTGCCGAGGCCTTGCACCGGCTTTCTGCGCGAAGCCGCAAGCCTTTTGTTGCCATTAATTGCGCAGCAATTCCCGAAGCGCTGCTTGAGGCTGAGCTTTTTGGCCACACGCGGGGAACCTTTACGGGAGCGGTGCAGGGGCGTGTCGGGCGCATCGAGTCGGCGGACGGAGGAACGCTGTTTCTGGACGAGATCGGGGAGATGCCCTTGCCTTGCAATCCAAGCTTCTGCGGTTCATCGAGAGCAGAGAGTTGCAAAAGGTGGGGGAGAACGAAACCGTCAAAGTGGACGTACGCATCCTGGCCGCCACGCACCAGCCGCTGGCTGACCACGCCAAGGCGGGAAGTTTCCGCGCCGATCTCTACTACCGGCTGGCGGTGTTCCTGATCCGCACTCCGTCGTTGATCGAGCATGCGCAGGACCTGACCTTGCTGGTGGACCACTTTCTTCGCAAGATGGGCCGGGACGAACCGATGAAGCGGATCGACCAGGGCGCCATGGCGAAACTCGCTGCGCACGACTGGCCGGGGAATGTGCGGGAACTGGAACACGTTCTGGAGCGGGCGGCAATCCTGGCCGGAGACGAGCCTGTCTTGACCATGCAGGAAATCGACTTTGGGTTTTCCGTGGTTTGATCGCGGGTATAGCGGTTCTCCAATTGGTGCGGAGGGAAACCACCGCCCTCAAGTGGCTTTTTCCTCAAGAAAAAGCCACCTTGCACGACTCTACTAATTCCACGTGAATTGGAGAACCGCTCTAAATGGGGAGAGAGCGCTATGGAGTTCAACACGCGCGTGAGCGAGCAGATCGGCCGGTATCTTGACCTGGCGACCAGCGAGATCAAGCTGACCGCAGCCAACATGGCCAATATCGACACGCCCGGCTATCGGGCAGTGGGGATGGACTTTGAAGCGGAGATGCGCGGGGCCATCGACGGGGTGGACAGGGGAAAGGCTCCGCGGCCAACGCGCATAAGGGATGTGGATGGTCTGATCGCTCGGCCCGACGGGAATAACGTGTCGATGGACCGCGAGGGTTTGAACCTGGCTGAGGCGCAACTGAAGTTCAAGATCGGCGTCGCGTTGCTCAGGGAGGAGAACCAGACCTTGATGGACGCGATTCATGCGGATAAGTAGCTTGGAGCTCTCAGCCATCAGCTATCAGCTATCAGCTATCAGCTATCAGCTATCAGCTATCAGCTTTCAGCTTGATGCTGGCAACTCTTCGCTTTTGACGTTGCCGCCAGATTGAACGCACGCCTTCGCACAGTTTGTAAGGGAAGTTCCTGGCAAAACATAAGAGACGGATCGGGCCAGTCGTGCCTGAAAAAACTGAAAGCTGAGAGCTGAGAGCTGAAAAGCTGTCTCTCGAAAGGAGCCGACGATGAATCTGTTTGGGGCGATGGATACCTCCGGCGAAGCGATGCAGGCCGAACGGATGCGCGCCGAAGTGGTGGCGGCCAACATGGCAAACGCCGAGACGACGCGCACGGCTTCCGGGGGAGTTTACCGCCGGCAACATGTGGTTTTTGCCGCGGATCGGCCGAATACCGGATTTCTGAACTCGCTGGCATCGGCTTCGGGAGCCGCGTCCAGCGCACTGGCCGCGGCGGCATTGCCTACGCTACGGTTGCCCGGATCGGCCGCGGTGGCCCCCGGAGTTCATATCGCGCAGGTGGTTGAAGACCCGGCTCCTCCGCTGAAACGCTACGATCCCGGGCACCCGGACGCGGGGCTGGATGGCTACGTCTCGTATCCGGACATTAACCCTCTCACAGAGATGGTGGACTTGATGGGGGCGACGCGTGCATATGGTCTTAACAGTTCCGCCGTGCAGGCCGAGAAGGGCATGATTGCGTCGGCTCTCGACATAGCCAAGACATAGCAGGCGGGATGAACGGGCGGAAAAACGAGGAGGCCCCATGGTACCGATCACAAGTGCGATTGCCGCTCAGGCACAGGGCTTGTCCAATTTGGCCGGTTCTAACGGAGCGCCTTCGATGGCTCCACCGGTCAGCCAGCCTTCTGAGCCCGCTCCTTTCTCCGATCTTCTGACGGATGCGGTGGGCCAGGTGAACCAGTTGCAGAGTCAGGCGAACAGCGCCGTCACCGGGCTGATGAGCGGTACGGGGGTCGATGTGCACCAGGCCATGATTGCAACGCAGAAGGCAAGCATGGCCTTCGAGTTGACTCTGGCGGTACGCAACAAGGCGGTTCAGGCTTATCAGCAGGTGGTTGGGATGCAGTTCTAGGACTGGCACCGGCCGGGCATACGCCGGCCTGCGAGAGCGACTGAGGCTGATAGCGGCAGGGCAAGGGGACCATGGCCACCGGAACAGTGTTGGAGAAGAGCGCGCCGAGGACTGCAAGTCAGGTCAATTTGTCAGACAGGCTGACTGGCCTGCTGGCCCAGGTCCGCGTGCGCTGGGCAACCACACCGCCCACGCAGCGGACATGGGCGCTGGTCGCTGCAGGTCTGCTTCTGGCACTGTTAGGAGGCCTGTTGTGGTACGGCCTGCGGACCGACTGGCGCACACTCTACGCGGATCTTGACCCGGAGGATGCGCGCCAGATCGCGCAGGTTCTGACCACGGCGCAGATTCCCTTCGATGCAACCCCCAACGGGACCGGAATCCGGGTTCCATCCGATCAGCTGGACAAGGCGCGTCTGGCGACGGCGGCCAAGGGCGGGGTCAAGAGCGGCCGGCTGGGGTTCGAAATATTCGACAAACCAAACTGGGTTGGCTCGGAGTTCGACGAGCAGGTTAATTTTCAGCGCGCGCTGGAGGGTGAGCTGGAACATACGGTGGGCTCTCTTTCGGATGTCGAGTCGGCGCGTGTGCACCTGGTGCTGCCGCACGATTCCTTGTTTCGCGAGCAGGAGCGTCCGGCCAAGGCCTCGGTGGTGCTGAAGCTGCGTCATCGCTCGCTGGCCGACGGCGAGCCGGATGCGATTCGAAACCTGGTGGCGTCGGCCGTGGATGGCCTCGCGCCGGACCGGGTGGTGCTGGTGGATGCCGCAGGCCATCTCCCGCTGGGGCCGAAGACCGCCGATGCATTGCGCCTGGCTGCCGAGCAGGCTTTAGAAGAAAAGCTGGTCTCTACGCTGGAACCGGTGACGGGCGCGGGCAATGTACGTGCCTCGGTGACACTGGACTACGATCCGGCGGCCACCGACGAGACCCAGGAGACGTATGACCCGGACCAGACGGTGACTCTCTCCATGGAGCGCACGGAACAGACAACTGGACCGCAGCCGGTGGCGGCAGGGGTTCCCGGCACCGCATCGAACGCGCCCAACTCGCAGGCGCTGCCGGTTTACCCGCAGCAGACGACCCCGCCGCAGACGGCGAAAACCGAGTCAGGAACATACGGAGCCTCGAAGACGGTTCGCCATGTGATGGAGAACCCGGGCCGGGTGCGGCGATTGACGGCCGCAATTGTCGTGAACGACCGGCTAGCACAGCCGGCGACGAGAGGCAAAGCCGCAGTCTGGCAGCTTCGTTCGGCAGATGAGTTGCGGAATCTGACTGCGCTGGCCCAGGCGGCGATAGGGTTCGAGGGACCACGGGGAGATTTGGTAACGGTCCAGGATCTGGCGTTCGAAGAAAATCGGACGAAGCAGCCTCCAACACTGCCGGGCCAGGTGCTGGCTACAGCTGAGAACTCGCCTGAACTTGTGAAGTACGGCGCCCTGGTCGCAGGATTGCTGCTGGTTCTCGCGCTTGGTGTGCGCCCGGCATTGCGCCGTGCGCGGCCACCGGCCCCGGTCCTGGTCAAGAGCTCTGAAAAGGAGCTGCCGGCCGGAGCGGCGGAACCCCCACATCCGGTTTTGAAGCCGCCGGAGCCGGTCGAAATGGATCCAGAGCGCATCCGGGCACAGGAGATCCTGGATACGGTAAGCGGCCACTTGAAGCGCGAACCGACACAGAGCTCTCGGTTGTTGCAGAGCTGGATTCACTCCGATTGAGATTGCGAGCCGGCAGTGGGAATCTGGCTGAAGAAAGGGTAGAACCGTGGCGGACGGAAACGAGAACGGAGCAAAGCGCCGCCATTCGGCAGGTCTCTCGGGATTGCGAAAGGCTGCGATACTTCTGGTGGCTGTGGGCGAGGAACTTGCCGGAGAGATTCTGCGCACATTGCCTGAGGCGGATGTGCAGGGGCTCACGGAAGAGCTGGCCGACTTGCGCGGCATCTCGGCAGAACTGTCGGCTGAAGTTCTGGAAGAGTTCTGGGAACTTCTCGAAACGCAGGGTTTCGTGATGCACGGAGGGCTCGATTATGCCAGCCGGCTGCTGATGGACACCTTTGGCAAAGAGCGCGCCGACGATCTGCTGGCCCTGGTGCGGCGTTCGCAGGAGGCAGCCCAGGGCAACCTGGCCAAATTGCAGCGCACCGACCCGCAGCAGTTGGGAAAACTGCTCGACTCCGAGCATCCCCAGACTATCCCTGGTGCTGGCTCATCTGGACCCCCGCCGGGCCTCGATGGTGCTGGATAACCTGAGCGAGGAGCACAAGGTCGTTTCGATCCAGCGGCTGGCCGAGATGCGGCAGTTTTCCCCGGAGATGGCGCAGAAGGTGGCTCATATTCTGCACCGCCGGCTGGAGAGCGTGGGCGACACGGCGCGCAAGAGCTACTCCGGGTTCAAGGCGGTAGCCGACCTGCTGAACCGGCTCAACGCGGAGGAATCGAAGAAGATCCTGGAGACCATTGAAGATGGACAGCCGGAGCTGGCACTGAGCATCCGCAACCTGATGTTCACGTTTGAGGACCTGGTGACCGTACCGCCGGCGACCATTCGCGAGATTGTCTCCGGCGTGGATAAGCGGCAGTTGGCGATGGCGTTGCGTGGCGCGAACGACGAGTTGCGCGCACAGATCTTCAAGTCGATGAGTTCGCGAGCAGTCGAGATGCTGAAGGAAGACATGGAAGTGCTGGGTCCGGTGAGATCGCGCGAGGTGGCGCAGGCGCAGCAGGAGATTCTCACTCTGGCGAGACGCCTGGAGACCGAAGGCAAGGTAGTTCTGAAGCTCGAAACCGGAGACGAGATGCTGGCGTAAAGGCAGAGGTCAGTGGTCGGTTGTCAGTTTTCAGTCGAGAGCGATAAGTTCCGAGGGCTGACAACTGAGAACTGACAACTGATCACTGACAACTTCAGGAGAGCTTCCTTGCAACCATCGGGAACGGCAACCAGGAGCGGCGCAGCCGGGCATATTGAGGTCTTTCAATATCCGGCCGACCCCAATGTGCCTTCTATTACTTCGTGGGAGGGCTGGTCTGAGCCGGCTGAGGCTGGACCAATTTCCCAGGACCAGTCGGCGCACGAACAGGAAAGAGCCGCCGCCGAGGCTGGATTGCGCTCCGAATTCGACAAACGGCTGGCCGAGGAAATGCACAAGTCTTTCGAGGCGGGCCGGGAGCGCGGCAAGCAGGAGGGCAGGCAGGCAGAGCGCGAGGCTCAAGCCGCGGCGCTGGCAGCGGCAGCACAACAACGCACCCGCCAGGCCGCCGAACTGATGGAGAGATTTCAGCAGGGGCGGGACCGGTTTCTCGAAGCTGTTGAACACGAAGTTGTGGAACTGGCGCTGGCGGTGGCCGCGCGCATTCTGCGGCGCGAGGCTCAGATGGACCCGCTGCTTTTGACCGGAGCCGTGCGGGTTGCACTGGGGCAGCTCTCCGGATCGACGAAGGTCAAGCTATGTGTGCCTCCCGCCGAGCTGGACTTGTGGACCGAGGCCATCGCGCTGGTGCCGAACCTGGCGCTGAAACCCACCGTCCTGGCGGGCGACGGAATGCGGTTGGGTGACTGCATCCTTGAGACCGAGTTGGGCTCGGTGGACCTGGGAATCCGGTCCCAGCTGGGCGAGATTGAGCGCGGTTTTTTTGACCGCGCCGGCGGCCGGAGAGCCGAGCCTTCGGTTGCGGCAGAGACTGTGGGGGCGGGGCCGAGGGGGAAATCATGACAGGGTTAGCGGATGCTCCCTCCAGGCCGTTGCTTGACCACTACTTTGCCAAGTTGAAGCGCGGCCAGCCCTGGCGCTGGCGGGGCCAGGTGCTCGAGTCCGTCGGACAGACGATTGAGTCTTCAGGCCCGCTGGCCTCAGTGGGCGAGGTCTGCGAGATCGAGGACAATTCCGGCTTTCCCCATCTGGCGGAAGTGATCGGGTTCCGCGGATCGAACGTGCTGTCGATGCCTGTCGAGACAACAGAGGGGATTCGCTTTGGCGACACGGTCGCGGCCCTGGGTGTGCATCCGGAGATTGAAGTCGGCCCGGGATTGATGGGCAGGGTTCTGAACGCGCTGGGAAAGCCGATCGACGAGGGCAAGCCGCCGGCGGTGGCACGTGCATTCCCCCTGGAAGGGGTGGTACGTTCAGCGCTCGACCGCGTGCCGATCCGTACGCCTCTGGGCACCGGCATCCGCGTGCTCGACGGGCTGCTGACGGTGGGACGCGGGCAGCGGGTTGGAATCTTCGGCGGGTCAGGCGTGGGCAAGAGCACGCTGATCGGGATGATGACCCGCAACACGGCGGCGGATGTGACGGTTGTGGGGCTGGTGGGCGAGCGCGGCCGCGAGGTCGTGGAGTTTCTCGACGATTCACTGGGCGCGGCGGGACGGGCGCGTTCCGTGGTGGTGGTTTCGACCTCGGACCAGTCGCCGCTCATGCGCATGCGCGCCGCGCTGGCGGCTACCACGGTGGCGGAGTTTTTTGCCGCGGAGGGCAAGCATGTGCTGCTGGTGCTGGATTCCTTGACGCGCTTTGCGATGGCCGCCCGCGAGATTGGACTGGCTGCCGGAGAGCCGCCTACTTCCAAGGGGTACACGCCTTCCGTTTTTACGCGGCTGGCGAAGCTGGTGGAGCGGACAGGGCAGTTCCGCGCCGGCTCGATCACGGCTTTTTACACAGTTCTTATGGAAGGCGACGATCAGCAGGACCCGCTCGTGGATGCGGTGCGGTCGCTGCTGGATGGGCACATCGTACTCTCTCGGTCGCTGGCCGCCGAGGGATGGTATCCGCCCATCGAGGTGCTGGACTCGATCAGCCGCCTGATGCCTGCCGTGACGCAGCCGGAGCATCGAGAAAACGCGGCGCTCCTGCGCAAGCTGATGGCGATCTATGCGCGGTCGGAAGACCTGGTGCGCATCGGGGCTTACAAGCCGGGTGCCGACCCCGATCTCGATCGCGCGTTGCGGGCCCGCGGAGCCATGCGGGCATTCGTAACCCAGGAGTCGCACGAGCGGGTGCATTTTGGCGATGCACTTCGGCGCTTGGCGGCTCTAGCGGCGGAGGTATAGCCGATGGCGGTTTCACGCGCAATGCGCCGGCTGCTGCGCATTCGAGAACTGGAAGAGGAGCAGAGCCGTCTGGCTCTTGAGTCCGCGATGGGCGATGTTCACCGGCTGGAGCACGCGCGGGTTGCCGGTATTGAGCGCGATCGCCGCGGCCGGCAGCTGGTGCATGCCAGCATAAGAAGCGGGGAGTTCAGAGACCGCCTGGCAGGGCTTGAGGAGTCGCGTGCGGCGGACCGGATTGAATTGGTGCTCGCTCCGCGGATCGCGGACGCGGAGCAGGAAGTTTCAAGCGCGCGCGAGGACTATCTTTCCAGCAGGGTGGAGCGGCGTCAGGCCGAGACTCTGATCGAGGAGGCTGAGGCGCGCGAAACGGCCGATCGGGAGAGGCGGAGTCAACAGGCACTCGACGATTGGTATCGCAACCGGCTGCACAGGGCGGACGGGGAGGGCAGCAGAGCCGAGCCCGGCCGTTCAGGTTACCCGTGGTCAGGTCACCCGTGGTCAGGTCACGCGGAGCTTCTCGCGGCAAGCGCGGGTGAGACTGGCGCGGAGCCCAATACGACGGGGAACGATGAAACTTGAGAAGAGATTCAAACAGAAGTAGGCTTTGAGTTCTGATTCGAATCTGCGTTCCCATTCCTGACAATCCTCTAACTCAAACCCCTCCCAGTTGGCACACCGGC
>Ga0182016_10003766_pt1 | contig 17125 bp, 19 predicted proteins | sample 712S2MmetaG_FD_120491 | JGI IMG/M metagenome (GOLD analysis project Ga0182016, IMG submission 120491) | Permafrost microbial communities from Stordalen Mire, Sweden - 712S2M metaG | ecosystem: Environmental > Terrestrial > Soil > Wetlands > Permafrost | place: Sweden: Stordalen | collected...
AGCTCCAACGGCCTGGCTGGTCTAACTTCACATTCTGTTTTCCCGACAGCGAAGAAGTAGGCCCGGCTGCCCTGTCCAAGATCGGGAAGGACACAGGACTCCGCCCTGAAGATCTCTGAGCCATAGATAGGTATTCGGGCGTTGCCACACCCCGGGAGGCCAGTTCAAGCTGCGAGGCCCTGTCTGCAAAGCCTATCTTGACGCGATTAGTTAGGAAACGTCTCCGGGTGGGTGGGCGACATGGAAGTGGCGGATCGCTCACCAATTCTCACTCACTCCTGTAATGGACAGAAGCCAGTGAACTCCCGGAAGCGCTAGAATAAACAACATGGACCGCGTATCACCAGAAGCCGTCAAAGATCTACCCAACCTGGTCCGCGCCGGCTCGTTCAGCCTGAATCGGCTGTTGAGCCACATCGATCCTGGAACAGCGGAAGAATCCGAGGCCTTCGTCCGCTTCATCTATGAGCAGCGCTGTACTGATGTCTCCGCCGAACGCAACGGCAAGATTGGTCGTTGACACGGATGTTGCCAGCTTTGTCTTCAAGTGGCACCCTGACTTCGCGCCCCACTACGTGAGAATCATCCGCGGGTTTGAACTGGTCCCTCGTTCATGACTCTGGCAGAGATGCGCCAAAGCGCTTTGAACGCGAATTGGGGCCGGCGAAAGTGCGACCTACTGGAAGAGTACCTGGGCGACTTTTCCGTACTTCACTCCGACGGCCGCCTGTGTTCGACCTGGGCTGCGATTCGCATCGAGAGCGTGCGCAAGGGACGGCCGATCAGTTCATCCGATGCCTGGATCGCCGCCACCGCGCTGGTTCTGCCCGCTCCGCTCGTCACGAACAATCCCAAGGACTACTGCCATCTGGACAACCTGCAACTTATTTCAGCAGCCGCGACATAGCCGCAGCTTCGGTTGTGTCGATTAGGATTACCCGAGAAGGGGCGCGGCGGCTTCGGGCGCCAGAACACTCACGAGGGACCCACGAAACCCTTTTGGATCTCGCGTCACGATGAGGTCACACCCGGCCCGTTGCGCGGCTACTGCGGTTACTGAATCTTCGAAATCCGGCGAGTGCAATTCGGTAGTGGGTCCAAATAGACCCACTACCTGCAATTCAAATGCCTCCCGGATGATGCCCTCGTCCACCGGTGCCACTCCGAACACACGCGGCAGCAAGCTGAGTGCCTTCCGGGCCTCGGCTGCGCCGTGCTCCCTGCGGATCAAAAAGTGGATGGTTGCCACCGCATGGGCCGCAAGCTGGCCTTGGGCTGTCCCGGTTTCGCTGGCGGACCAAACCGCGACGCTCGCCGCGAAGTGGGGCTGATGGTCGAGCAAAACGTCCAGCACCACGTTCGCATCAACGAGAACCTTCATAGGTACTTTTCGGCCAAGTGTTTCTTATAGTCTTCGGGGTCGCCCTTCTTGAGGATTCCGCGGAGCGAGCGAAGAATCGGGGGCAGTTCCTGCGGCGGACCGGGTGTCGAAACCGCGGCGAGGTAGGCCCCTACCATCGACCACGGCCGGATCCACACTCAGAGTCAGCTTCGCCAATCCATCTCCGGGTACGTACCAGTCGGGCTTCCAGCTAGGGCTCATGGCAGAGATTTTCCCCGCCGCATCGCACTATCTCCAGAGAGATTTGAATGAGGGGTGTAGAGCGTTCCTGACTCGTTACGATTTGGAGGGCGAAGCAAGGCAGATTGCAAAGCGAACCCAATCTGCCCTTTGTTTTCAGCACAAACCAAAAATCAACGCCAAATTCCAACCCGAAATTTCCCGGAGAAGACGTCTCATTGTTCTTGGCACACAGGGCCAGTCCAATTACGCAAATCGGAAGAAACCCTCGGCGAGCGCGTTCGCTCCGGGAACTTTCCCCTCCCCGCAGGTGTCTATAATGGTTCTAGGGAAGGCTCCCCGTGGCCACCTCAATTCTGGACCTCAACGCGCAGAAGCCGGCAGCGACGGATTCCGAGGATCTGGCGCTGGTTCGCTCCCTCCGGGAAGGGTCGGAGCTCGCTTATGAAACGCTGCTGTTGCGATTCCAACAGCCTGTCTACAACCTCGCTCTGCGGCTGTTGAACGACCCGTCGGACGCCTCCGATGTGGTCCAGGAAGTTTTTCTCAAGGTATTCCGGAATGTGGGCCATTTTCGCGGCCAGAGCAGCCTGAAGACCTGGCTCTTCCGCATTGCCATCAACGAGGCCCACAACCAGCGCCGTTGGTTTTTCCGGCACCGTAACCGGGAGGTCGGCATCGAAGACGAGCAGCAGGATTCCAGAAGCCGGGCCGACACCCTCGCCGACGCTGCGCAGTCTCCCTTCGATTACGTGCTCGATCGGGAGAAACAAGCTATGATCGAAGCCGCGCTGACCCGCATCAATCCCACGTTCCGGGCCGCGGTGGTTTTGCGCGATATCACGGACATGAGCTACGAGGAGATCGCGGAGGTTTTGCAGGTTTCCCTCGGTACTGTGAAGTCGCGAATTCTGCGGGGCCGCGAGGCCTTGCGGCAAGAGTTGGAAAGGAAGTTGCAATCGCAACCGGCGATGCAATGGTTGCCAAAGACCGCCGAGTAGGTGCTATGAGTTGTCAAACGGTGCGAAATTCGCTGTCGGAATTCCTGGATCAAAGAGCGGCCGGGGATGAAATGGCGCGCGTGGCCGGGCACCTGGCTGGATGCCGGGAGTGCGCGGCGTATCTGCGCGGTCTTTCCGAGTTGCGCGATGGTCTGAAGAGTCTGCCCCCAGTGGCGGTTCCCAGTCGCCTGCGAACACAATTGCAGGTGCTCGCCTCGCGCGAACGCGCCCGCTGGAACGGTACCAGAACGCTGCCCCTGGCGTTGCACACCTGGGCCGTCAATATTAAGCTGGCCGTCGATAATCTGATGCGCCCGCTGGCGCTGCCGCTCACCGGAGGTTTAGTTTCCGCCCTGTTGCTGTTCAGCCTGCTGGTGCCCACGCTGGGTTTCCGGCCCAGTGTCCTGAACGACGTCCCGACCGGGTTCTACACGGCCGCCACTCTGGTGGAAGTTTCCCCGCTTGGCATCAATAGCGATGAGACCGTGGTGGCGCTGTATGTGGATGCCAAGGGCCAGGCGACGGATTATTCCGTGCAGCAGGGAAGGATCAGCCCGGAGATGCAGGCGGATCTCAGCAAGATGATGTTCTTCAGCCGCTTTACGCCGGCCACCTGGTTCGGGCAGCCCACCAACGGCAAGGTGCTGGTTTCCTTCCGCCGCATCAACTACGTGGTCCGCGGCTAATGGAACCATTGTGGGGCAGGTTGACAACCTGCAGGCCGATTGTGAATCGGCCTTTCTAACCGTGGCGCGCCAGAAGCTCGGCCAACATTTCCTGATTCGCGGCTCGGTTCTCGAACGCATTGCCCGCGCCGCATGTCCCGAGCGCGAACCGCTCGTCGTCGAAATCGGCCCAGGCCGGGGCGCTCTCACCACTCACCTGCTGGCCCGCGCGGATCGCGTCGTCGCCATCGAAATCGATCGCGGTCTGGCGCAAAGGCTCGCGCAAACTGTGGGGCATGCGGCTGCCGGGAATCTCGAAGTCGTCGAGGCCAATGCCCTCGAAATCGACCTCGCCCAATGGGGCCCCGCAACCATTACGGGCAATCTCCCTTACTACGCCGCCACCGCCATTCTGGAGCGCGTAATGGCGCTCGGCCCCCTGGTGCAACGCGGCGTGTTCCTCGCCCAGAAGGAGGTGGCCGAGCGCATCACCGCGTCCCCCGGCAGCCGCGCCTATGGATATCTCAGCGTAGCCATGCAGTTGTCCGCCGATATCGAGCTGCTGTTTGAAGTCTCCCCGGCCGCCTTCCATCCGCCACCCAAGGTGGATTCCGCGGTATTGCGCTTCGTGCCCCACGATCGCGCCGCCGAGTTGGGCATTGCCGACCGGCTGGACTTTCTCCGTTTCGTGGCACTCTGTTTCCGGCAGAAGCGCAAAATCCTGCGCAACAACCTGGCTGCCAAATATGGCGCTGTAGTGGACGGTTGGCCGGAAGTTATGGTACGCGCCGAACAGATCGGCATCCCAGTGTTTGCCGCCATGTACCGCCGTCTTGTAACATAACGCTGAGGTAGTGTATGAAGCCGAACGTTTTCCCAATCGCCGCCCTCGGTCTGTGTCTGTCCGGCGCCGCACAACTGGCCGCCCAGATGCCGGAGGAATCGCCCGCGCCCAAGATCCTGATGGTGACACGCGAGCAGATCAAGGAAGGCCGTGAGGCGGCCCACGTCAAGGCGGAAGAAGCCTGGCCCCGCATCTTTCAAAAGGGAAACGTCAAGACGCATTATCTGGGGATGGCCACGGAATCGGGACCATCCGAAGCTTGGTTTCTCGAACCATATGATTCGTTTGGCGGCATGGAAAAGGAGCGCGCCGAGATCGAACAATCGCTCGCTGCCGATTTGGAAGTGGCTAATGTGCAGGACGGCGATCTGCGCACCGGCTCGCGAACCCTGCTGGCGGTGTTCCGTGGCGACCTCAGCTATCACCCCGCCGAAGCCATGGCGTCTTTGCCGAAGTGCCGGCATATGGCGGTCACCGTGCTTCACATCAAGTATGGCCACGATGCTGAATTGGCGCAAGTAGCCAAACTGGTGATCGACGGTGACGATAAATCTGGCTCAGAACAGCCAGTTCTCGCCTATCAGGTGGTTTCCGGCGGGCCCTCCGGGACCTACCTGCTCTTCTCGCCGATGGATTCCCTCGCGCACATGGACGCAGCCCCGGCGCGCATGGCGGCCGCGCGCCAGGCCATGGGCGAACGCAACCGGCAGCATTTCGATACGCTCGCCCCGGATGTGGTGCAGTCGAGCGAGAGCCTGCTATTCGCGTTCAATCCACGGATGAGCTACGTCTCCAAGGAGTTCGCCGCGGCAGACCCGGACTTCTGGATTCCCAAACCGAAGCCGCCATCCAAGCGCAAACCGTAAGTTGGAGGGCGGGCTTTAGCCCGCGCGGGGCTTCAGCCCCGCTGCTTCACCAGCGCAGCGTGAGCTTCGCCTCGAACTTCTCCTCTGACCGCAGCAATTCCTCCCAGGTAACCGTGCGGTTCTGGTAGGCCGCGGTCCGGCCCAAAATCGCGGTCAGGTTGCTCTCCACCGCCTTGTCCGCGTTGTTCAGCAGCTTGCCGGTCTGAATGCTATCGATGAACGCCTTCACGTTGTTGATGGCGCCCTGCCGGAAAGTATCGTCCTTCTGTGCGCCATCCCAGGCGTTTTCGCCGGTGATGCGCACCAGGCCGCCGTAATGCGAATCGACGGCGCCTTTGATGCCGAAGCATCGCACGCAGAGATCGCTGAAGCTGTTGGTCAACTGGTTCGAGCTGAAATCCGCCTGCACGCCGTTGGGGTACGTGAAATTCACCAGGAAGTGATCGTAGGCGTCTCCGCAGTCGAAGCGCGTGCCGCTCCAATCCGTGCGTCCGCCCGAGCCGTAGGCCGACAGCGGATGTCCTCCGAGGAACCAGTTAGCCACGTCGATCACATGGATATTCTGCTCCACGATGATATCGCCGCCTAGCACGCGGTCCATGTAGAAGTTCAGGATGCGCCGCTCACCCGGGTCCATGCCGGGCTTCGCCTTGTCGGGCGAGGGCCTGCCGGCGTAATAGAGGACCTGGGCGAAGACGGGCTTGCCGATATCGCCGCGTTCTACTCGCGCCGCCGCCTCTTGGAACACGGGCTGCGAGCGCGTCTGAAAGTCCACCAGGAAGCTGCGTTTCCCTTGGGCGCGCTTGCCGCTCTCCACGATGCTGCGGCAGCCCGGCACATCCACCGCCACGGGCTTGGCCAGATAGACGTGTTTGCCCGCGTCGACCGCGGCGCGCGCCTGCTCGGGATGGAAATAGGGTGGCGTCTCGATGGCCACCGCGTCCACTTTCGATGCGATGAGCTCGCGGTAGGCGTCCGGCCCATAATAGGTGCGCGAGGGATCCACCTTGAAGCTGCCTTGCGTGGCATCCAGTCGGTCGCGAATCACATCGGCCAGGGCCACGATGCGCGCGCCCGCGAACTCCGGAAAAAACGCGCCGATCCAGTTGCCGCGGCCACCGCAACCAATCAGGCCGACTTCGACGGCCGAATTGGCCTGCGTTCCGAAAACCGTTTCCGGCTTAAGCAGCAGCACTCCTGCGGCTGCGGCTTTGAAGAAATCGCGGCGCGCCGTCTGCGAGGAATCAGGTTCCACAAATACCTCCAGCGGTAGTTTAACGCATATCGGATCTTTTTATTGGAGGGCGGGCTTTAGCCCGCGCGGGGCTTCAGCCCCGCGGCTTTCGATCAACGCGGCGGAGCTTCAAGCTGGCGCTCCAGCGCATCCAGCTTTCCGTTGAGGTCGTTCAGCGTGGCCTGCTCCGCTTGCAGTGAATTGGCGAGTTCGCCCTCGCGCGCCCTCAGTTGCTGATCCGGACCCTTGGCGGCGACCATTTTAAAATGCGCGTGCACGTCTTCCAGTTGCGCGCGGCGTCCGGCATCGGTCTCGGTCGAAATGTCCTGTTCGATCTTGGCCAGCTTTTCGGTGGCATCCGTTTGTTGCGCGGTCTCAGCGGCGATCTGCTTGCGGACCTCATCCAGTTGTTGCGAGATGCGGGCCACGCGGGCATCCTGTAATTGGGTGCGCTGCAGGATCAACTGCATGCGCGGGCCGACCGTGACCGATTTCTCCATGGTCAGCCGCAATTGCCGGACCTCGTCAAGCAGTTTCTGCAAAGTGGCGTTGTCCGCGCTTGTCGTTTGTGCGGGCGCCGAGGCGGCCGCCAGCGCCGCCAGTAAAACGATCATGCCAAATCTGAAGAGTTTGTTCATTGTGGTCTGTCCCTATCGTCAGTATATTAGCGGACGCCCGGCAGGAGAGGAACTTCTCCGCGCCGCCACCCGTACTACAAGCGAGGCTCTTATGCCGCAATTCAACTTTCTCAACACCGTGAAGCAGGATCTGACCTTCGCCGCGCGCACGCTCCTGAAGAATCCCGGCTTCACCGCCGCCGTGGCCGTGTCGGTGGCGTTGGCGATCGCCGCGAACTCCACGGTCTTCGGCATCGTGAACGGCCTCCTGCTCGGCGCGCTGCCCGTGCGGGAACCCTCCCGCCTGGTGAGCTTGAACCAGGGCAACTCGTTCTCTTACCTGGACTACATCGACTACCGTGACCAGACGTCCCAGGTCTTCGAGGGGATCGCGGCGCACTTCCCTTTCATACCAGCTAATCTGGGCGGCGCCGGCGAGCCGGAAAGGATCTGGGGACAGGTGGCGTCGGGCAATTACTTCCCGGTAGTCGGCGTCACGCCCTCGCTGGGACGGGCTTTCACGCCAGTGGAGGACCGCGCCGCAGGCGGTAACCCGGTGGTGGTGCTCGGCAACGGATTGTGGCGCCGCCGTTTTGCGGCTTCGCCGGCCGCCGTCGGCCGCCAAGTCCTGCTCAACGGCCAGAGCTACACGGTCGTCGGAGTCATGCCGCCGGGATTCCACGGCACGGACCGCGCGGTCCTGGCCGATTTCTGGGTGCCACTGGCAATGTATGGGCAGATCATGCCGGACTTGGCCAAGGATAATATGGTTGCGGGCCGCACCGCTCATTGGTTGATGCTCGACGGGCGGCTCAAGCCGGGCGTCAGCCGGAAACAGGCGGCCGCCGCATTGAACGTGGTCCAGCGACGCCTGGATAACGCGTACCGCAAAAGCGAGAAGCCGCGCGACGCGATCCGCCTCGGCGATTCCGGCGGATTGGCCGGCGGCATGGACCGTTTCGCCATAAGCTTTATGGCGGTGCTGGCGGTCTTGGTGGGCATGGTGCTGCTCATCGCTTGCTCCAACGTCGCCAACCTGATGCTGGCGCGCGCCATGGCACGGCAGCGCGAGATCGGCTTGCGTCTGGCGCTGGGTGCCAGCCGGCGGCGTTTGATCCGCCAGTTGCTGACCGAAAGCGTGCTGCTTTCGGCGATCGGCGCAGTGGGCGGCTTCGCTTTGGCCGCCATCGCGACCGTGTCCATCTCCCGCTTCAATCTGCCGCTTCCCGTGCCCGTCAAGTTCGATTTCGCGCCCGACGCGCGTGTGCTGTGGTTCACCGCCGCCCTCGCCGTGGTGACCGGCCTCGTCTTCGGCCTCGTGCCGGCCCTGCGCGCCACGCGCCCCGATCTCGTGACGGCTCTGAAAGAGCAAACTACCGCCTTCGGCAGCTCCCGCCGCCTGGGCATGCGCAATCTGCTGGTGGTCGTACAGGTATCTCTGTCGTTGGTGCTGCTGGCTGGCGCGGGCCTGTTCCTGCGCAGCCTCGAAAAGGCTTCCTCCATCGATATCGGGATGCGTCCCGATCGGGTGTTGCTGATGGCCACCAATCCCAAGCTCAGCCAATACTCCCCGGAGAAGACCCGCCAGTATCTCGCTCGGCTTCGCGAACGTGTATCCGCGCTGCCCGGCGTGCAATCGGTAAGTTACCTCGACAGTGTTCCTCTGAGCATCGGCGGAACTTCCCTGGATTTCAAGGCAGATGGCGTCAAAGACGCGAAGCAGATCGTTGCCGATGTTTATTTCGCCGGCTCGCACCTCTTCGCGACCATGGGCATCCCGTTGCTGCACGGCCGCGATTTCGACAAGCAGGCCGACCGAGCGTCCATCATCCTGAATGAGAGGATGGCGCAGCACATGTTTCCACATGCCGATCCGATCGGCCGGCGCATTATGGAATCGGGCAAGGCCTACGAGGTTATCGGCGTCGCCAAGGATTTCAAGTCGCGCACGCTGGGCGAAGAGCCTTCCGATGTGGCGTTCCTTAGCCTGGAGGCCCGCCCCGAGGACGTGTTCAGCTTCTACGGCATCTCGATCGTGGTGAAAACGACCGGCGATCCAAACGCCATGATCCACCCCGTGCGACAGGAGATCGCCGCGCTCGATCCAAACCTGGCCGTTTCCGGCGCCGAGACGATGCGCGAGCATGTGAACGGCGCATTGCTGATCCCCAGGCTCAGCGCCGTTTTGCTGGGCGTGTTTGGCGCGGTCGGCCTGACGCTGGCGACGGTGGGGCTGTACGGCGTGATGAGCTACTCGGTGCGGCGGCGCACGCGGGAGATTGGCATCCGCATGGCGCTGGGCGCGCGCTCGGGCGGCGTCCTCGGGCTGGTGGCCAGGCAGGGATTGGCGCTGGCGGGAATTGGCGTGGCGATTGGCCTCGCGCTGGCCCTGATGGTCAGCCGGTTCGCGGCGAGCCTGCTGTACGGCGTCAGCGCCACCGATCCGATGACGTTCATCGTGGTTCCGGCGCTGTTGCTGGCGGTGGCGGCGCTCGCGGTGCTGTTGCCCGCCCGCCGCGCCGCCAGGACGGATCCGCTTAGGGCGTTGCGCTACGAGTGAGGTGGGGCAGGTTGTCAACGTTGTCAACCCCGCGGGCAGGCATTAAATTGGCTGGCTTTCAACCTCCACAGCAATCCTGTGTCCAAGCTCGACGTGCATGACTTTCAACTGCCCGTCCTCCGGAATCAGGAGTATCTGTCGAACAGCGTCATAGTACATACCTCGAATGCCGGCACTACAGGGTAAGAAGGCATCCGCCAGAAAAGTCCCTAGGCGCAACGTGTCTCGCCCTCGGGTCCTCGGTTCGTTAAGTTCTTCTAGGAACGACCGGCCCGTGACGACCCGGTACGCATCCGGCGCATATTCAAAGACTGCGGAGCACCCTCTGGCGAGGCGTTCCATCTTCTGAACCTGCTCGACTAGTTCTCGATCTCGCCGAATCGCCTTCTTCTTTGCCTGGAATAAAATACCCTTGTAGATGGAGTCTGTTGCCCGGATCACCTCGATTTGAATGATGCCATCCGCCCCGGCTACGGATTCGAAGGCTCCTGGCCCGCGCCCCCGGAATTTCTTGTACCGCACCCTCCATCGCCATTGCTGACCGTCCGCCCGATACGTCCGGCTCCAGTCCCGTTGCAGCTCAGCGCCCAAGTGCCCGGTTAGGGTGTCCTCCTCGGCACTGCCAGCTTCCCACCCGCCCTCCGCGCGATTGCGATGCAAGGCCAAGTGGCGTTTAAGAGGCTGAAACACTGGCCCTGGAATCACGTCATTCATCGATTCGACCGAACGCCTAGCAAATTTACCAGATCTTTGGGTGGCTGCGCAACGCGTCATCCGCGTCTGTCAAGGCATCCGCCATTGCAGGGCTCGAGCCTGCTATCCACAGCGCCCTGCCAACAAGCTATTCCAGAAAGTGTGCCCCTGCGATCAAACAGTTCGAATGGAAATTGGGGGCCCAAAGCGGCTTTCGGTGGGTGTTCGACACTCTTCGAGAATTGGGACAGCGTAGCTACGGGTGGCTCAGGGGCGCCAACAAGCTCCATTGTCCGCGGCGTCTAAGCGGAAGAACTGGATATTACCGCACTTGTCGCAGATCAGGAAAAGCGGAATTCCAGATCCCAATTGAGGAGTGGCGAGGAGATCTCGCCTCACGGCTCGTAATGCCGCATACATGCTCTCCTCGGGGTAGGGTGGGTATTCCTGGCTTTTTCGCTGCGCGATGTCAGGGAACTTCGGTTTCCCAGCGCGGGGAAATCCTGCCGTGGGAAACAGATCGTGCGCCGGGCGGTACTTGCCAACACCGCAGTAGAGGCAACGTTGGGGAATACGGAGATCCAAGACGTGTCCTCCAGCGTCAATGCGATCAATGACCTGTTGGACTCGGCTTTGCAGGTCGTTGGCATTGGCAAATCGCTCCGCAGGGTTACGCCGCACTAATTTCGAAACCAGCTCGTCAATGAACGTGAATTCTGGGTCTGATGGAAACAGATGCGCCAGATGCCGCTCGGGCACACTGCCATACTCTTCCTCATGTCCATCGTAAACGTCGTGCGTGAACAGCCAATAAAGAACTTTACCAAGAGAATAAGTGTCTGCTGCTGCCAATGGTGGGCTTCCTTGAATCTTTGGTCCCCTAAGTTCTGGAGCGCAGTAATAGATAGATCCTCGCGGGCCCTCACTAGTTAGTTAGGCTAAGCTGGCTGTCTTCGATAAAACATATGCCGAAATCCCCCACGACGGGCGCGTCCTTATTCAGGAGTATGTTCTCAGGCTTCAGGTCTAGATGGTAAATTGCTGGTTGATGCGCGTGTGCGTGAGCGACTCCCGCAACGATCTGCCGAAAGAAGCGCAGCCCATCGCCGGGGCTGCTGAACTTCGGGCCGTCCTTTAGCGAACCGCCGGCACAGTACGCCGTAATTAGAAATGGTCTCCCCTTGGGCGTCTCCCCGTGCTCCAGCACTTTCAGAATGCTCGGGTGTTCCAGCGTCGTGCACGCCTCGATCTCGCGCTCAATATAGTCGCGGCGCCTGGGGTTTTCAACCGCTTCAGCACGTACAGATTGGAGTCAGACTTGTCCGAACGTTGAACAACAAAGGTGTGGCCCTGCCCGCTTTCCGGCAGGTCGCGGACCACCGTCCATTGTGGGGGTAAATCGGCCATGTTTTTAGAATCTGGGGCTCCTTGGGGTATTGTAGTTCAAAAGGCGCCCTACGATTTTGGGGAACCCTGCAGCAAAGTTCTCGTGACAAACTTACGGTGGGTTTTCGACCGTGCGCGGGTTCCTCCCGCTCAACAGGCTGAAGCCTGTTCCACCGCCTCACTCATCCATCGCGCACCGGAACCCCAGCGTCCCGGCGCGATCCTTCGAAGGCGCCATCAGCAGATACTTCCCGTGCTCGTTCAACTTGTACGCCTGCGGGAAATACCACATCGACCCTTGCGGCCGGTAGTAACTGCCCCCGCGCACAATCCCCGCGCGCGTATGTTCATCTACGAATTCATCGGTCCATTGCCACACGTTGCCGGTCATGTCCATCGCCCCGAATGGACTGGCGCCCGCCGGATGCGCGTCCACATCCGCGGGGCCGGGCAGGTCGCGGCCCTTGTAAGGCGTGGGAACCGCGCGCTCGTCCCACGCGTTGCCCCACGGATACAGCCGTCCATCCGTGCCTTGGGCCGCGTATTGCCATTCCCACTCGTGCGGCAATCGCTTGCCGGCCCAGGCGGCGTAAGCCCGCGCATCTTCCAGTGAGACCCACGTCACCGGCTTATTCGCCCAGCCGTCCGGATAGGTTCCGTTGCGCCAGTCTTTCAGAAAGTTGTGGTCGTCCTTCGGATGGTATTGCGTGGCGTCCAGAAACTTCTTGAAGCCGGCATTGGTCACGGGATTGCGGTCGATGTAGAACGATTTCATCGTGAGCAGATGGTGGTGGCCGCGCCGGGGCGCGTCTTCCCAGGGATACTGCACGTCCAACCCGGCCCAGTTGAATCCCTCGATCTCGATGCCGGTCACCTGGAAGTCGAATTCGCCGGCCGGCACGTGCACCATGCCCGGCGGGCTTCCGGAGGGCGGCTTGGTGGGCGCAGTTTCCGCCATCCGCTGCGGCAGGAACTTCCACTCGGTGGAAAGGCTCCTGAGCGGCACGCGCGCCCATTGCCGCATCTGCGCCAGCGTGGCATCCAGGCTTTGCGAGCCGCCCTGCCCGGCGCCCGGCATGGCCAACAGAATCGCTCCGAAGCCCTTGGCTTCCATCGCGAAGCTCAACACCGCCTCGGCGCCCTCCATGCGGGGCTTGATTTCGACGCCGCTCCACACATCGTAATAGCGCGCGCCTTCCACGTGCCGCACCCGGATCTGCTCGCCGCCGACGTCGTATTCGTTGCGATTGACCACCGTCCACAGGGTGCGCCCCTCGCCGGGAAAGCGCGTCGCAAACACGCCATATTGCAAGGTGGGCGCGTAAGGCTCCCAGTCGCGGGCCACCAGCAATTCCGCGAACTGGCGCTCGATGTACGCCACCCGCCGCAAAGCCTCGGCGTCCCGCGGGGCGATCTGGTTCCAGATGCCCCAGATGTTCTCCCAACTCTCGTAGCCCACGCCGTTGAAGAAGGCGGCTTGCAGATTGTCCGTCTTCTCTCGCGCCCAGCGGTCGCAAACATTGATCATGTGGCGCGGCTCCAGCCATTTCAGCTTGCTGACCAAGGGTGCGAAAGGATACTTCCAGTATCCCCAGCTCTGGTTGTTCCACATCAACATCTCGTCGGCGCTGGGCGACCCTTCCGGCTCGAACGTCACGGGATGGCCGGTCTGGTCGGAGGCCGTCCGGTAAGCGCGCGGCATCCCGTTGAAGGTATCGCCGTTCACTCCATCGGCGCCGATCTCGGCCATGAGTTGGGCAGCCGCGTTCCAGTACGGCTGGGCCACGTCGCGCGTGCCGGTGTCCCACGGCATGCTCGGAAAGAAGACCCGCACGCCGCGATGATGGAAATCTTCCACCATCCTGCGCAAGCCTGAAATGCCGCCCGGCAAATCGCGGGCCAGGTCCCACTGGTTGCGGTTGTCGATGCCGATATTCGGGTACACGGGCCAGATCAGAACGCTGTCGATGCCGCCGTAGCGCTTGTCGAGATCGTCCAGGTAGCGGTCGACGGTATACTTCCCGGCCGCCGGATCGTAGAAATAGCGCTCCTCGGCCATCATTTGCGGCTGGATGAAGTTGCGCTGCGTCCACAGGAGTTCGGGCCGCCGGTATTCGGCGTCGTCGTAGCCCATGCGGATGAGGCGCTCGTGCCGCCACTGGCGCAGGTCGTTGAGCCACGCCTGGTGCTCGCCTCCCGCGGCCATCTGCCATTCGCTCAGTTCCGCCACCCAATCCGGAGTGGATCGCCCGCCAGGACCCGGTATCTGGCTTCCATCCGGAGCATAGCGGGTATCCTGTGCCGCCGCCGCGAGCGTTGCCGCGAAGAAGATGCCGATCAGTCGCTTCATCACCGAAGAACATATCACGCCTAAGCAGCGGTTGATTAAAATTCCGAAATACGCCGCAACCCGGTAAAGTTTTCCAGCGCAGGGTAGAAATGGGCGAAAACTCACCAAACCGCGCGCGTAAGTCCTTGACATTCAGTGCACGGGATATCGGCGCGAAAATTGCTGTACCGTGGGCGAGGAGCTTATGACACGCATTACTCTCAGCGCAGGGTTTCTGGCGGCGACACTGCTTACCGGCGGTTGCGCGACCAAGAAGTACGTACAGACCACCACCGCACCGATCCAGGCCAAGGTGGACCAGGTCGGCGACCAAACCAACAAGAACGGCCAGCAGATCCAGCAGACCCGCACTGACCTGACGGCCAACATCAATGGAGTGGACGAGAAGGCCCAGAACGGCATCAGCGCCGCGAAAGAGCAGGCCATGACCGCCCAGAACGGCGCGCAAAACGCCATGAACCGGGCCAATCAGGCGGCGGATCTGGCCGGCAAGGACTCCGAGGAGATCAGAACTCTGCGGGCCCAGGTTTCCAACCTCGACGACTACAAGCAAGTCTCCGATCTGACCATCCCGTTCGGGTTTAACAAGTACACGCTCACGCCCAAGGACCGCGAGGATCTGGACACCATGGTGGCGAATGCGTCGAAGAACAAGCGCTACTTCATCGCCGTGGAAGGCTTCACGGACCGCGTTGGCTCGCGCCAGTACAATGAAGCGCTCAGCCGCAAACGCGCGGATGCCGTAACCGCGTACCTGGTAGCCAAGCACGACATTCCGATTTACCGCATCCACATGATTGGACTTGGGGCGGAGAAGCCGTTGGACGACGGCCGCACCCGCGCCGCGCGCGCCAAGAACCGCCGCGTGGAAATCAAGGTTTTCAGCGCCGACGAGAGCTATTCCCTCTCGCAGTTGCCCTCGTCCCGGCAACAGGCTCAACTATCGCAGCAATAACACCGCCGGCCGCGCAATGCCGTCGTTCAGCGTCGGGTGGGTCCCTCGGGACCCGCCCCTTTTTTTGCCTTGTCATGCGAGACTGGTCGCGCGCGCGGTCTGTGTGCGCAACGCCCGCCACCAGACGTACAGACCCAGCAGGCCGGTGGTCACTTCCAGCAAAGTCCCCGTCAGAAACAGGCTTCGGGACAACTGCCGCAACTGTTCTCCCATAATCGCCCCGGTGAGCTGTAGACCCAATCCTCCGCTGAGCAGCATAAGGCGGCGGTTCGGGCGGCGCGCAGTGACCAGCAGCGACCAAAGGATGAGGTCCAGAACCGCCGCGCAGATGTTCAGGTCGCGGCTGATCAGAGTCATCTGGAGATTGAAGTGTGAGCTGTGGTGGATCGCGTAGGATACGGCGAAGATCAGAGCCGCGGCCAGAACCAGCCAGTGGCGCTCGATCGTCTTTTGCTTGGAATGCCGGGCCGCCTCGTCGATGAAAGCGATCACCACGCAAAAGACCAGCACATCCAGGATCACCTCATCGATCCAGTAGTAACCGTCCTGCACCCTGCGGGGCGCGGCCTGGAGTGCGATCTCTACCACCGTTGACGCGAGTAGGGAAAGCGCGTAGGCGAAGACAAACGGATACTCCCGGTAACTTCCGCGCACCAGGGCGGAGATCACCCGTAGGTTAAGCCACAGGCCAATCGCCCAAGCGCCATATTGAAGGGCCAGCCGCATTCTCCTCCGCGGGAAGGCCTTTCCTTTTGCCGGAGATCACGTGGCGGCGCTGTTCAAGCTGTTTTGCCGTCCCATGGGTCTGGCGGGAAGGTCGGGCCATGCGCTACTTTACCATCCCACGGATCGGGTGGGAAGGTCGGGCCGTGCGCTACTTTGCCATCCCACGGATCGGGTGGGAAAGTGGGGCCATGGGCAACTTTGCCGTCCCACGGGTCGGGTGGGAAAGTGGGGCCATGCGCAACTTTGCCGTCCCACGGGTCGGGTGGGAAAGTGGGGCCATGCGCTACTTTGCCATCCCACGGATCGGGCGGGAAAGTGGGGCCGTGCGCAACTTGCGGACCCGCCACTGCGGCGAATCCATAAGCAGCCAGCCAAACCAGGACCGCCAGGCATACCGCCAGGCGAACTAACCGGCTCTTCGAGACAACGTTCATGTACTTCTCCCTTGTAGTGAAATTCGACACTAGCATTCGCCGGACATCATCCGGGGCACTTCTCTTTCAAAAAATCGGGCTGATGTAACCGGTAGTGGTAAAGTTTGGGTTTTGTTTCACTCGAAGTGTATCGCAGATTTGGGGTAGACAGAGGATAACATGGGAAGTCGCGGGCTTTTTCGCGTATTAATACTAACAAATCGCCGACGCAACGTTAGCGAAAGGCTAACCAACGGGCGTTCCCTAGTCGCCAGGGGTGTACTGCCGTTGTTCCCGCACGGTCCTCTCGGCATATTTGCCGTCCGCCAGGAAAGGCCTCTGGCCGGGCCATTGCAGGCGCATGTCCGCGGCCACCTCGTCGACCATGGCCATCGTGACGACCTTAGTCTCCAGGGCGAATGCGGTGAGCAGAAGATTGTCGCACATCGCGTTGATTAGCCGGGGAATGCCCTGCGTGCGGAAGTGGATCTCGCGCAGAATCTCTGGCGGGAAAACGGTCTGTTCTTTCAAGCCGGCCCGCGTCAGCCGGGAGTGAATGTACTCCAACGTCTCTTCCAGTTGCAAGGGTTCCAGCACGCAGCGGAGAGCCACACGCTGTTTCAACTGGCGGAACTCGGGGGCTTCCAGTTTGCGGTCCAGTTCGGGTTGGCCGGCCAGCAGAATCTGGAGCATCTTCCCGCGCCGGTTTTCCAGGTTGCCCAACAACCGGATTTCTTCGAGTACGTCCCAATCCAGGTTGTGCGCTTCATCGACGATGAGCACCGTGGTACGCCCCAGGTTGGCGCGCTCGAGGATCATCTCGTTCAGGGCGAACAGCACCTCGGTCTTGGAAGTGCGCGTGCACCGCAGGCCGAAATCGTAGGCGATCATTTCGAAGAACTGCTGGACATTCAACCGGGAGTTGAAAAGCGAGGCGTAAGCGATCTGCTGGGAATGCAGGAAGTCGCGCAAGCATTCCAGCATGGTGGTCTTTCCGGTGCCTACTTCGCCGGTTAGCACTACGAATCCCTTGCGGCTCTGCACGCCGTAGATCAGGTTGGCGAGGGCTTCCTCATGTTGCGCGCTCCGGAACAGGAACGACGGGTCCGGACTCATGTTGAAGGGATTCTCGGCGAAACCAAAGAAGGCTTTGTACATTGGCAGACTGGCTTGTGCTTATCTTAGCACGGTGGGGCAGAAAACCAGGTTGAAACCGCTCCCTGACGGTCGCGG
>Ga0182016_10003767_pt1 | contig 17124 bp, 9 predicted proteins | sample 712S2MmetaG_FD_120491 | JGI IMG/M metagenome (GOLD analysis project Ga0182016, IMG submission 120491) | Permafrost microbial communities from Stordalen Mire, Sweden - 712S2M metaG | ecosystem: Environmental > Terrestrial > Soil > Wetlands > Permafrost | place: Sweden: Stordalen | collected...
TCTTCAGGAGCTCTTCTTTGAGTTCGAATTCCGCGAAGCAGCCGTTCGGCGTGCAGTTCGTAAACGGCGCCTGGATGCCGGGATCTTCGTCGCTCGTCTGAATCCGGACATTAGTCCCGAACGAGGCGTTGACCGGAACTTGGACGATGAGCTTGATCGGCTGATCCTTTTCCGGATGAGCCACCGCGATCCGCGAAAACGGAACGTTGCGGCCCTGGACCTGCGTGACCTGAGCCATGTCGCAGACTTGCGCCGCGGGCGGGGTCGTGGCGGTCTCGCATTGCAGCACCCAATCGTTGTAGGTCGCGGTTGTCCGCTGCGGCACTTCCAGCTGGGTTTGGCTTTGAGTTTGGTTCTGGGTTTGGTTCTGGACGGGGGATAGCGGCGCCGGACGCTGGACCGGCGGCGCCGGACGTTGAGCCGGAGGCGCCGGGCGCGGTGCCAGCGGCTGTTGCGCGATTGCGCCTGACGCGGCCAGCAACACCGCCGCGGCAAGGCCGCGGGCAGCGATCTTGGTGTGTTTATTGATATTACGCGACACAACAAACTCCGTCTGCGATGTCTTTCGGCCGGTTTGCGGCTAGGGGAAGCGTCTAAAGGTTTACCATTTGTAACGCAATGTGCCGGTGCCGGAATATGTCTCCTTGCCGGTCTGCGCCGGCCGAGGCCAGCGCTGGCAGGCCGCTCTCCCGCGTGTTAATCGATGCCGATATGGCGCAGCTCCAACCCCAAACCTTTATGCCGCTCGGCGAGGCGCTCATGCACGCCGAGCGCTGCCGCACGCAAGGCCTCTTGATGGAAGCTGAAGCGGTCTGCCGGCAGATCCTCCAAGCCCAGCCGAATGTCGCGGAGGCCGAGCATCTCTTAGGCGTTATCGCCCATCAGAACGGCAAGCTCGGCGACGCAATCGAGCATGTCAAACGCGCGGCGAAGCTCGCACCGCATGTGGCGCTGTTTCACGCCAATCTCGGCGAAATGCTGCGGCTCGCCGGTCGCCCCAAGCTCGCCGTCGCGGCCGCCCGCGCGGCGCTCGTTATCGAGCCGACCATGCCGGCTGCGCTCAGCAATCTCGGCGTCGCACTTTACGAGCTCAAAGAGTACGAGGAAGCCGCCGCCTCGCAACGCAAGGCGATCGCCGCAAACCCCGATTTTGCCGAGGCGCACAGCAATCTCGGCAATGCGCTGCATGCACTGCGGCGGTTCGACGAGGCCATCGTCGCCTATCGCCGCGCCATCGAAATCAACCCCAATTTTGCCGACGGCTGGGCCAATCTCGGCACGACACTGCATCACAGCGGCAGTTTCGAGGAAGGCATCGCGGTGTTACGCCGCGCCATCGCGCTCGCGCCGCATCATGCCAATGCGCATTCCGGCTTGGGCATCCTGTTGCTGATGCGTGGCGACCTGGCCGAAGGCTGGGACGAATACGAGTGGCGATTGCGCTCGACCGAACGCAAGGGGCCGCGATTTCCGGAAAAGCCATGGCAGGGCGAAAGTCTCGCCGGCAAGCACATCTATGTTCAGGCCGAACAGGGATTCGGCGACACGCTGCAATTCGCGCGCTACGCTCCCCTCCTCGCCGCGCGCGCCGGCAAGGTCACGCTGCGCGTTCACCAGCAGCTGGTGCGACTGTTGCGCGAAAGCCTGCCCGGCATCGACGTGCTCGGCGACCGCGGCGATCCGGCGCCCTACCACTGCGACGCGGTGCTTTTGAGCCTGCCCCGCCTGTTTCGTACCCGGCTCGAAACCATTCCGGCCGAGATCCCCTATCTGCGTCCGCCGGCCGAGGCGATCGGGCGCTGGGGCAGCCGGCTTGCCAAAATGCAAGGGCTCAAGATCGGCTTCGTCTGGGCCGGCAATCCCGACCACGTCAACGACACCCGCCGCTCGGTCGATCTGCAGTTGCTCGCGCCGCTGTTCGCCGTGCCCGGCACTTCATTCGCCAGTCTGCAATTCGGTCCGCGCACCGCCGATCTGAAAAAGCTCAAACGTAAAACCGCGATTGAAGAGATCGCTCCGCAGGTCGAGGATTTCGTCGACACCGCGGGCGCGATCATGGCGCTCGATCTCGTCATCACGGTCGACACCTCGGTTGCGCATCTGGCCGGAGCGCTCGGCAAGCCGGTCTGGGTGCTGCTGCCCTGGGTGACCGATTGGCGCTGGCTGCTCGAGCGCGAGGACAATCCCTGGTATCCGACCATGCGGCTGTTCCGTCAGAAAAAGCGCCAGGACTGGACCGAGGTGCTGTCGCACGTCGAGACGGATCTGCGCGCCGTCGTCGCGGGCGACCGCGCGCGCCTGACGCCGTTCAAGGCCGCGGGCGAACGCCGCGCCGAAGTGGCGGCGGCGATTATTGCCGCCGAGGCCGCACACGCCGCAGCGCCGGTGCCGCCGCCGGTGCAGGCCGCATCTCCCGGCCAGGCGCTCATCCTCGCTGAGCAAAAGCGGCGCCACGGCTTCTTGGCCGACGCCGACGAACTGACGCGCCGCGCCGCTGCCGCCGAACCCGACAACGCCGAGGCCGTGCACATGCTCGGCATCATTGCGCATCAATCGGGCAAGACCGCCGAAGCCATCGACCACCTGCGCCGCGCCATCGCGATCAGTCCCGATGTCGCGCTCTATCACGCCAATCTCGGCGAAATGTGCCGGCTCGCCGGCCGCATCGACGAGGCCGTCGCCGCCGGTCGCCGCGCCATCGAGCTCAATCCCAATTACGCCGGTGCGCTCTCCAATCTCGGCATCGCGCTCTTCGACCAGGGCCATTTCGACGAGGCGCTGAGCCACTACGACCGCGCCATCCAGCTCGAGAGCAATTTCGCCCAGGCCTATTCGAACCGCGGCAATGCGCTGCAGCGCCTCAAGCGTTTCGCCGATGCGGAACCTGATTATCGCCGCGCCATCGAACTGCAGCCTGACTTCGCCGACGCCTGGAACAATCTTGGCACCTGTCTGCGTGAATTGAAGCGCTCGGAAGAAGCCGAGGTCGTCTACCGCAAGGCGCTCGAGCCCAATCCCAACAATCCCGACACGCTCGACAATCTGGCGCTGGCGCTCAAGGATCTCGACCGGCTCGACGAAGCCGCCGACCTGATGCGGCGCGCGCTCACCGTCGAATCGCGCGACGAAAAGCTGTTCGTTCATTACGCCACCGTACTGCTCGATCAGCACAAGATCGACGATGCCGCAGCCGCTAACGAGCGCGCGCTCGCGCTCAACGCCAACAACCACGACGCCGTCAATCTGGCGGGCCGCATCGCGTTTGAGCGCGGCGATCTCGGCGCGGCGCTCACGCATTATCGGCGCGCGCTTGCGCTCAAACCCGACCTCGCCGACGCCTACAACAATATGGGCAACGTGCTCAAAGAACTCGGCCAATTGGATCAGGCGCAGGACGCCTATCTGCGGGCTATCCGGCTCGATCCGACGATCTCCGGCGTCTACGTCAATCTCGCGGATTCGCGGAAATTCACGCCCGGCGATCCGCACCTCGCGGCCATGGAAGCGATGGCCGCCAAGACCGACGGCCTGTCGAAGACCGACCGCATGCAACTCGACTTCGCGCTCGGCAAGGCCTATGGCGACCTGAAAGATTACCGGCGCTCGTTCAAGCATTTCTTGGCCGGCAGCGCCGCCAAGCGCACAACGATCAGCTATGACGAGGCCGCGACCTTCGCCCTGTTCGACCGCATCGAAGCCGTCTTCACGAAACAACTGATCACGCAGAAAAGCGGCGGCGGCGATCCCTCGCCGATGCCGATTTTCGTGCTCGGCATGCCGCGCTCGGGAACCACCTTGATCGAACAGATCATCGCCAGTCATCCCATGGTTCACGGCGCCGGCGAACTGATGACGTTCAATGAAGTCGTTGTTTCCGTGCGCGGGCCGGATGGCAATACGATTCCCTATCCCGAATTCATGCCCGCGCTGGATGCACAGGCCCTGCGGCAGATTGGCGCCCGTTATGTCTCGGAAGTGCGCAAGCTCGTGCCCTCGCTCTCCCTGCCCGCAGCACTCGGAATACAGGCCGGCGGCAGCGAACGCGTGACCGACAAGATGCCATCGAATTATTATTTCGCCGGCCTCATTCACCTCGCCCTGCCGAACGCGAAAATCATTCACAGCGTCCGCGACCCGGTCGATACCTGCGTGTCCTGCTTCTCCAAGCTGTTCACCGCGGAGCAGAACCACACCTACGACCTCGCCGAGCTCGGTCGCTATTACAAACGCTACGAAGAGCTGATGGCGCACTGGCACCGGGTGCTGCCGGCTGGCAGCATTCTCGATGTGCGCTACGAGGAGGTGGTCGCCGATCTTGAAAAAATGGCGCGGCGCATCATCGCCTATTGCGGACTGCCGTGGGACGATCGCTGCCTGTCATTCCACGAAACCGATCGGCCGGTGCGCACCGCGAGCGCGACGCAAGTGCGGCAGCCGATCTACAAAAGTGCGATCGGCCGCTGGCGGGTCTATGAGCAAGAGCTCGGGCCTCTGCTTGTGGCGCTTAGCGGTCCAACGGAGCTGGAACCCGCCGCACGCAAACGCAAGAAACCGAAATAGAATTCGGAGCAATCCCGTTGGTATAGTTCGTGATGAGGATGCCGTTCGTTACCGACACCGAAAATGACATGGAATCGACCGCCGCCGGGATGTTAAAATTCAGAGCGGAACAATAGAGCGCGACGAAGACGCCGGCCTTCGCGAATGGAACTCGACGCTTTGAAAACACGGGAGCTGCGGCCTGCGTAATTCTACGCACGCTATTGCCGGGCCCCGTCGTTCATCTCATCCTTACGGTATTGGCGGAAAGTCTCACTTGGCAAGCTGTCGAATCGGGACGCCATGCGTTGTCGCAGGCCCCTCGCGACCTGGGCGCTGACGACTACGCAGTGAACGCCAATGGCCCGAACGGGCCACCCACGCGAGGATCTGGACATCGGTCACTCCCGCCTACGAACATTGCATTGGCCGGCGGATGCGACCGCGGTCTCAGCCTTGAGGGACTAACTGTGTCGCCAGCAAAAACAGGCCGGATTGGCCTCGGCCCCATTTCCCGGCCGGGCGCGTGGCGCAATCGTTCTGTCGGCTATCTCATCCTCTGCGGCGTGACGCTCATTGCGGCGATTGTGGTCGGCACCGCGATAATGGCCCTCAATCTTCGTGATCGCGCATTATTTGAAAGCCAGCGCGAACTCAAGAACACCGCATCGATACTTGGGGAACAGATCGATCGAATGCTTCTAGCTATTGATCTGGTTCAAAGTGACGTACTCGAGAAAATAAGGGCGCAAGGGATTGTTTCAAGCGAGGACATGGTACGCCGGATGTCGGGTGAGGACGTCCATCTGATGCTTAGGACCAGCGTCAGCGGCCTGGTCCAGGCTTACACCATTTCGCTCTTTAATGCCGATGGGCATCTTATTAATTTCTCGCTTGCCTGGCCAATTCCGCCGATCGACGTCGGCGATCGACAATTCTTCAGCTCGCTTAAATCCGACCCGCGATTGACGTCGTACATAAGCGTGCCACAGCACAATCGGACCGATGGCGCGTGGACGCTGTTCCTTGGCCGGAAGGTCGAGACTGCGAAGGGCGAGTTCTTGGGTCTGGTCCTGGTAGCCGTCAAACTGTCTTACTTCGAGAAGCTTTTCGCTTCCGTTTCACTTGGCGGAGGCAGCTCGATTTCCTTGTTTCGCAGTGACGGCACTTTGTTGACGCGATATCCGCAGATCGAGTCCGACATCGGAAAAACATTTGAAGTTTCGGTTCGTGCCGTTTCGGGCGACAGCAATAATGGCACAGCGCGCTTCATGGGCCAGATCACCGGCAAGGATCGTCTGCTGGCCGCTCACCGCCTCACCCATTTCCCGGTTGTACTGTCGGTCGCCGAGGACACCGCCGCCGCACTTGCCGTTTGGCAAAAACAGACCGACATACTTCTCGGCGCAGGAGGTCTCGCGGCATTGACGGTCGCAATCATGATTTTGCTGATCGCGCGTCAAGTGGCGCAGACACACGCAACCTCGATTCAAATGCTGGCCCTGGAAAAGCTGCGGCTCAATACCGCCATCAACAATATGTCGCAAGGCCTGGCACTGTTCGACGCGGCCGAGCGGCTCGTCGTTTGCAATAATTGCTACATCGATATGTACGGATTGTCGCGCGAGATCGTGAAGCCTGGGCGCAAATTCCTTGAAATCCTTCGTGACCGAGCGGGAGTCGGCGATTTCCTGCGTCGCGAGCCTGAAGACTATCTTGCCGGGCACCGGGCGGCCTTGGCGCTGGGCAAGGTCACGACCTTGATCATCGAAAGCGAGAAAGGGCGCGAGGTTCTGGTGACAAGTTCGCCCACGGCCGACGGAGGCTGGGTTGCCACCCATGAAGACATCACTGAACGCCGAAGGGCGGAGGCGAAGATCGAATATATGGCGCACCACGATGCGCTGACCGACTTGCCCAACCGATTGCTGCTTTATCAGCAGTTGCAACAAGCCTTGGAGATAAAGAGGCAAGGTAGCCATGTCGCCGTCCTCTGTCTCGATCTTGATCGCTTCAAGGACGTCAACGATGCGCACGGCCATCCGGTCGGCGATCTTCTTCTCAAGGCGGTCGCGGGCCGGCTGCGCCAATGCATTCGCGATGTCGACGTGGTCGCCCGCCTTGGCGGGGATGAGTTCGCGATCATGCAATCCGGCGCCTCCCAACCGACCGATGCGACCGCGCTGGCGTCACGCCTCATCGAAGTCATCGGCGCTCCGTACGAGGTTGGCGGCCATCAGGCCGCCGTGGAATTGAGCATCGGAATTGCGCTCGCGCCCGGCGACGGGGTCGGTCCAGACGAGCTTCTGAAAAACGCCGACTTGGCGCTCTATCGCGCGAAGTCGGACGGTCACGGCCTCTATCGTTTTTTCCAGCCGGAAATGGACGCGCGCATGCAGAACCGCCGCAGACTCGAGTTTGATCTGCGTCGAGCCATCACGAACGGCGAGTTCGAACTTTTCTATCAGCCTTTGGTGGACGTACAGACAGAACACGTCACCGGTTTTGAAGCGCTGATCCGCTGGCACCATCCTGAGCGAGGCGTGATTCTACCGCTCGATTTCATCCCGGTGGCGGAAGAAACCGGTCTCATCGTGCCGATAGGAGACTGGGTCATGCGTCAAGCCTGCGCGGAAGCCGTCACTTGGCCTAGCGCTGTGAAGATCGCCATCAATCTGTCGCCGATTCAATTCAAGAACAAGACTCTGTTGCTCTCCGTCGTATCTGCACTTGCGGCATCCGGATTATCGGCCAACCGCTTGGAATTGGAAATTACCGAATCCGTCCTGTTGCAGGATGGCGACGCAACTCTGGCCATCCTCCATTCCTTGCGAGAGCTCGGAATAAGAATATCGATGGACGATTTTGGCACCGGCTATTCGTCGCTAAGTTATCTGCGCAAGTTTCCTTTTGACAAGATCAAGATCGATCAATCGTTCATCTTCGACATGTCGGATCACAGCGACGGCCTCGCGATTGTGCGAGCGGTGATCGCCATGGGCAGCGGCCTCGGCATCGCGACGACTGCCGAGGGGGTGGAGACATCCGAGCAATTCAAGCAATTGAAATTGGAGGGATGCACGGAAGTGCAGGGCTACCTATTCAGTCCGCCGCGGCCCGCGACCGACGTCAAAGCGCTACTCGCCTCCATCAATCCATTACTCAAGGCGATCGCCTGATCCATCCCATGGTACAGGCCGTTCGCGCCGGTGCAGCGGTGTTGGATTAGTTGGCCGGTTCTTGGCGAATACAGTAACACATTGAAATATATTAAAGAAATAAGATTCCCATCAGCGAATTAAACGGCAGGGTGATAAAAACTGTCACATGTACGTTTCTGCACAGTACGGCCGCGGGACTTCATGCTCTATCAGTACATTATCGTACGATACCGCAGATAGGGTCTCTTCAATGGAAGTACTGATCCCCCTTGTAAAGGCTTCGCAAAAATTCAGCTCTGCGTATTTTCTGGAGACGGCGGCCAAGGGGCGGGTCCTTTCCACACAGCCACCGGGCGAGCTGTTATACTCGCAGGGAGACGAGGCGGATTGCGTTTTCTATATCAGACGGGGCAAGGTCAAAGTCACTGTCCTGTCCGTGCATGGCAAGGAAGCCATCATCGCGGTCCTCAAAGCGGACGAATTCGTCGGCGAGGGCTGCTTGATTGGACAGCCGCTGCGCTTGTCGACAGCGGTTGCCATGACCGAATGCGTTACGATGCGGCTCGAGAAAGCCGAAATGTTACGAGTTCTTCACGAAGAGCCTTCATTTGCTGATATGTTTGTTGCGCATATTCTGACTCGAAGCGCCCGAGTTGAAGAGGATCTGATCGATCAGCTCTTCAACTCGACCGAGAAACGACTCGCGCGGGTTTTGCTGCTGTTGGCCAACTTTGGCAAGGAAGGACGGCCGGAGCCGATTATCAACGGCGTCAATCAGGCGATGCTGGCCGACATGGTTGGCACGACCCGGCCCCACGTCAATCGTTTTATGAATAAATTCCGCAATCTTGGATTCGTTTCTTACAATGGCAGACTTGAAGTCCATCCCTCACTGTTGAGTGTGGTCCTCAACGATCGGCCGTCTGCCACAAAGTCATCGTCGTCGACAAAGCCGATCGGCCGCGCCGCTCAAAGCGCAAAGGGCAAAGCTCTCTGATACAAGGCCTTCTGATACAAGGCCTTCTAACATAGTGATTGTTGCCGCTACTCCGACCCTGCCGGGCGCGGCCCGCGTCTCATCAAAGAAATCCCAAGCCTTCACTCATTGACCCGCAGCATCATGTCCGCTCGATACAACGGCGGCAGCAGCCGAGGCTGCAAAATTACAGTCTGTCTGAGTAATTATACAGATTCGGCGCAAAACATTCGCTGGTATAACTGCATCGATGCCGAGAACGATGCCAGGGGAAGATGCCAGATCATGATGGTCATCGAACATGAAGCTACACTCGCCGATGCAGTAAGAAGGCATATCATTCTTGCGCTCGCCGCCTGCGGCGGCAATCGAACTCATGCGGCGAGGACTCTCAACATTTCCATTCGCTGTCTGCGGGATAAATTGCGCGAATATGCAAACGCCGGCATCCAGGTGACCCCGGCGCAGCGGTCAAGCGCGGAGACAAGACCGGGCGGAACGATGGCCTCATAAGAGAGCCGTCGCTCCCTTGACCTACAAGCAGCCGGCCGGGTTCTGCTTGTACAGCGCCGCCTTCACCGAGCTTGTTCCGTGCCAAATGGACATGCGACCGGGGCTTCGCGCGACTCGGCGCCGGCGCGAAGCCAAAAACCATTCACGACAAAACACTCGCCCGACGTACTCTGGCGGCCGACGAATGATCTCGTGTGGGAACCGCTCGGTCCGGAAGCTAATATTAGAAGAGAGACCCAGCTGCCGGTCCGTGCCTCACCTGGCTCGCCCCGCGTCCAGTTGAGATCCTTTGCGTTTCTTCAGACCGTCGTCACGTGAAAGGAACCTACCATGTCGCTGACCGTGTTCGTCGATGACATCTGTCCAAAGTGCCTCAAACCTACGAATCTCTCTTACATAGAGCTGCATCCAACCCAGAACGATCTAGCGGTCCACAACTTCGTATGCGGGGATTGCGGGACTGGAAAGACCAAAATCATATCGCTTCGGCCGCCAAGTTCGGGCCTTACGGCCTAACTGCCTTTCTGTTGCTGACGCAGCGCGGTCTCGTAGGTGGGCCGGGCCGGAGCGGCCGGATGGCCATTGTTCATGATGATGCGCATGAGATCGACGGAGTTTCTCGCGCCGAGCTTTTGCATGATCCGGCTGCGATGAACCTCGACCGTGCGCGAGCTTATTCCCAGAGTCCTGCCAGTTTGCTTATTTGTCGCAGCGGACGCTATGTGAGCCAGGACTTCGCGTTCACGATGCGTGAGCTCATGGTAGCCCGAGAACGCTGAGACGGAGGATGCAAGCGGCTCCTCGCGCTGTCGAAGGCTGGCCCACGTATCCATCGCATCTACGACCCGCGCAACGATCGCGTCGCAATCGAGCCGCTTCTCGATATAGTCGAAGGCCCCATTTCGCATGGCCTGAACCACGCTGAGAACATCGTCCAGGCCGGAAACGATCAGGATCGGCGCCGGATAAGTCCTGGCATCGAGTTGCTTGAGAATATCGAGCCCCGAGGGGCCTGGCATGCAGATGTCGAGGAGAACGCAGGCCGGTGTCTGGCGCCGCGCTAAACGCACGAAAGCCCGCCCATCGGTGAAGGCCTCGGTGGAATATCCTGCCGAATGAAACACACCGGAAAGCGCGTCGCATACGTCGCTATCGTCGTCTACGATATAAATCTTGTTCATCATCATGGGCCGACCCTTCGATCGTTGCAGCAGGCGATGTCGAATGCTCACTCAGTCGATTACTCAGTCGAGTGACTGCCCGCGCACGCGCCGCGCCCGTCCGTCCGGACAGGCATTTCATCCGATCGGTCGACGAGGCATTATATGCCTCGCGCCGTTCGTTACTAGGAAGGATCACGGCCTACGCGCCAGATCAGTCAGTCAAATGTTTGACACAAAACGCTCGAGGCCGCTGTCCAATGTTGGACATGTATGGTGGAATTTGCGCATTTTCTACTGCGCACATCTGCTAATCATCTGTTCGCAAGCACACACATTGTGGAATATCCTAATGAACGATCCTACGGCATTTGTGTTTGATGCGATGTGCTCCTAACAGATCGTCGGTGCCCCCGGCGCACGGTAAAGGCCCATGACCGTGTTTCGCCCGGTTGCGGGTTCAGCGGAGTGAAGATGACCGACCGCGCCGGCAAAAGATGAAACATTGGCAGCCTTGGCCCCACCTGCGTCTTGCTCTGGCGCTGGCGATCGCGCCATCGTCATGGTCGGCCGTACGCGACGGATTCGCGCAGGCCCAGCGTTTTGACGGTTTCAACGTCATTGTGGCGCCGGGCCATCCCTTCGGCGGCGAGTCAGCCACACTTGCGCTCACGAACGCCAAACGGCTCGGCGCCCGCGCCGTCGCGATCGTTCCGTTCCTGTGGCAGTCGCGTCCGACAAGCCCCGGCATCGTCCGCGGCAAAGACATGAGCGATGACGAACTACGCGCCGCGATTCGGGATGCCCATGCGCTCGGCTTGGCCGTTCTGGTCAAACCTCACGTCTGGGTTCCGAGCAGCTGGGCCGGGACAGTCGTCATGGCGTCGGAACAGGACTGGGAGGAGTGGTTCGCTAACTATCAGCGCGAATTGAGTCGCATTGCGCGCATCGCCGAGGACGAAAAGGCGGAGGCGCTCGCGATCGGCACCGAGCTCTCCCAAACGTCAACGCGGCCGGAGTGGAACGACGTGATCTTCCGGACGCGGAGCGATTATTCCGGACGCTTGCTTTATGTCGCGCACAATGTCGAAGACGCCGAAGCGGTTCCTTTCTGGGGCCGGCTCGATGCAATCGGGGTATCGCTGTATCCGCCGCTCGGCGTCGACAGCGACCGCGATGGCCGACGGCGCACGATGGCTGTGATTGCAGACCGTCTCGACGCCCTTGCCGCCCGGATCGATAAACCCGTCATCGTCGCGGAGATCGGGCTACGCTCGGCCAAAGGCGCTGCGGCAAAACCGTGGGAAAGCGCCGAGGAAAGGGTGGCCGCACCCGATCCGACACTTCAGGCCGACGTGCTTTCGGATTGGCTCGTGGCGCTGCATCGGCCGGCGATCGGCGGCGTTCTGATCTGGCGCTGGCTCACCGATCCTGACGCCGGCGGTTTGAGCGACACCGATTTCACCGTGCAGGGAAAACCCGCGGAACATGTTCTGACGTGCGCATGGACGCAGAGCTGCTAGAGCACGATCTCCAAAAAAGTGGGAACCGCCTTTGGAGAACCTCGTGCTCAGACGTTCAACTGAACCGGATCATGATCTCGGGCGCGTTCATCAGAACTGATGCCAGACGCCGAAAATCGCCCCGTTCTCCTGCAAGGCGTTCAGGCCGGCATAAGTGGTGAAGCCGCCGCCCTGCACCGACCAGGTCGGAGTGATCTCATAGACCGCACTGAGCTGAAGCTTGTAATACTCATAGCTGCCGCCGAAAATTGAAAGCCCGGAGCCCTCGGAAACGACGTTGAAACTTTGCGCCAGCAACAGCCAGCGCGGCAACACCCTGACGCCGATCGTCGCGTCGGCGTGGAACTCGCTGGGATAGCCCGCGCTACGCACCCGTTCGGCGACCTCCACATCGAAGAAGGCAGGAAGCTCCCCGATCTTGAAATTGTGACCGAGGAGCAAGCGCAAATCGGCCTCGACGTCGGTGTAGCCGACGGCGGCGGGATTTGACGCGGCGGTGGTGCCCGGCACGCGCAACGTCGCCTGTCCGGAAAATACCCAGGTCGGGTCCACAACGAAGCCGTAGCGCGCTCCAAATTCGGTATAGCCGAGGCCGCTACGCGCCGCGCTCTCAGGCGCCGCAATGTCGATATGCTGAAGACCGGGATCAAGAATGGCGGTCAGACGATCGGTGACGCCATATTCGATGAGCAATTGCGCCTCATCTTTGTCGTAGCGCGGCGTGGAAGCGAGGCCACTGCCGTTGAAATAGGTGGTCGCGTCGTCGGCGGTGATGGTCGCGAACCACTGGCCGGTACCTTGCGGGAGCGTCCATGCGCCCGCCCGGGCGGCAGTCGGCACGGACCACAGTACGATGACGAGCCCAAGATAATATTTCAACACGCCTTACTCCACTCGATACAAGTCTCGCCTCGTTACCCTATTCAAATAAGTGCCGGCTTGGCTCCTTGTTGGAGCGCGTTCGCTCCCGAAACTCGATATCCGCTATTCCGGAGCGTGCTCTAGATCGTCAATGCCAGAACGCGATCGCCACCGGCGCCTGCCGCGTCCTTGACCTTGGCGATCGCACTGGTGAGCAGTTGGACGCGATCGACGGCACTCTTCATCCGCCCGGTGGTTGCCACCACGCTCGCGGTGACACAGCCGGACACGACCGAACCGGCATTCGGCAGATGCAGCTTCGCGATCGCCTTGCGTAACATCTCGCCGAGCTCGCGTGCGGAATTCGCGTCGAATTCGGGCGCGACCAGAATGATCATGCCGTTGCGGTATGACGCCGCCACGATCCCGATGGTTGCCGCGACACGCCGAACCGCGCGCGCCACCTCGGCGAGCACGCCACCCGCCACGGTCTCACCGTGGACCGAACGGTATGCATCGAACCGGTCCAGTGTCAGCGCAAGGATCGAGATCAACTCGTCGGCCGCGCATCCGCAGCCCGCGGTGAGATAAACCTCTGCCACTTCGCCGACGAACAAACCAGTCGCTTCATCCATCCACAGGTCCGGGCGTCGGTCGCCCCAACTCGAGAGAAAGTGCAGCAACTCCTGCTCGCGCGCCTGCCGGCGATCGAGCTCCTGCTTGAGCTTCAGCGCGGCACGCACACGTGCGACCAACTCTACACGGTTGATCGGCTTGATAATGTAGTCCGTCGCGCCGGCTACGAAGGCGTTGTTGAGCGAGTCCATGCCGTGCAGCGCCGTCACCATGATGATGGGCAAGTCTGCGTGACGCGGATCACTCCGGATGCGTGCGCATGTTTCGACGCCGTCCATTTCCGGCATCACGATGTCGAGCAACGCCACATCGACGATCGGCTTTTCGTCAGCGGCCCGACCGAGGTCGAGAAGCTTGAGCGCCTTCGAACCCGAGGCGGCGGTCGCAATATCGGTATAGCCCGCGGACAACAGCGCGCCCTCGATTAGATCGCGAGAGTCTTCCGAATCGTCGATCACAAGTATTCGCATGACGCACCGTGTATTGGATTTACGAACGTCCGCCGTTCTTCGACGGACTTCGCCTCTTCATCCGATCAAGTTCCGTCCGCTTTTAATCGAGCAAACAGTCGCCAAGTGTTGTTTTGGTATATGACGCGATAACCAGGCGCGCCGTTTCGGAACAAGGATGGAAATGCCTTGTCGAGGCGGTCGCTGACGCCGACATCGCTCTGCGGATCCGGGACCGCGACGAACGGCGCGTCAATGCGGGCGAACAGCAACGCGAGCGCGAACGGCTCACTCTCCGGACCGAGGATCCCGCGCGCGCGGCCGCGTCCAAGCACGAAGGCCGGAGCGTTATCAACGTCGGCCAACACGCCGTCGCGCCCATTGGCGGCGCCACCAGCTGCAAGTGCATCGAGCCGCTCGTTACTGCCGCGCTCGGCGATCAGATGAAAATAGCTCAGTGTGACCGGATCAACGAGTACGAGGCTCATGAGACCGCCGAGCCATCCAAGCACAAGGAGTGCGACGGTGAGACCAAGGCGTTCGCGTGCCACGGGAATGCGAATGACGATGCCCGCTGCCAAAATCGGAGCAGCAACCACAAGCGCCGTTGGATCGCCGAAGAAGCCACTTAATACACTGAGAGCCGTTGCCGCGATTACGATGGCGGCGAAGACCACGCCCGGAACAACGAGCGGTCGCCGCCCATAGACGAGCGCGACCATGACCACCGCGAGCGGCGCGCCAATGGCGAGTGCAGCTCCCATCGCAAGGCTGGAGTCGAGGGTTAGGAAGCCGGAAAGCCCGTTGCCGAACACCCGCTCCACCGCCGCAGCCCAGATCGACAGGCTTTCGGCCGGAGACGCGAGGAAACTCCAGCCATCGCCCGGAAAGATCCAAGATACATAGCTGAAGGCGGCGACCGCGAAGAAGGTCGGAAAGACGAGCGCGATAACCACATTGAAGGCGGAACTGGCGACCAGCGCCGGACTGACCGTGAAAGCCAGGAACGGCACGGACGCGAAGGCGAATGCGGCGCCCAATGGATGGGAAAAGGCGAGCCCCATGAGCGCGATACCAACCGCCATCACTTCCGCCGTGCCGCTGCGCGCGCGCAAATCATAGAGCGCGAGGCACAGCATCAACAGAAATGCAGCGAGGAACATGTCGGAGGGGCCGGCGACCACCGCCCTGAGCAGGGCCGGATGAAATGCGACCAGCACCGTGGCAATGCCGGCGACGACTGTGGGGAAGCCGACTCTGCGGAACGACAGAAAGCAAAAAGCGGAAATGAACGCGAGCAAGCCGGCCGCCACCAGCGCCGGCGCCGGCGTGTCGGCAGGCGCCAGCCAGGCGACCAGCGTCGTGGTCAGAAATGGCAAGGTAGGATAGGCGGCCACGATTCGACCGATCGGTACTTGACCGTCGGCCGCGGTGCTGGCGCCCGCCCACAGCCGCAACGCGTCGTCGGCGATCAGCCCATGACGTACCGCGACGGCCGACAGCATCAGGATCGCCACGAAGGCGAACAAGGCGACCGGCGTCATCGTGAGCGTGCGGTTCATGTCGCGCCCTCCACGGCAGACAATTGCGCGGCGGCGTGCCGCGATACTCCATGCTCGGTTTTTTCCCAAAAATACGGGTCGCGGATAAGCTGCCAGAGTCCCCTATAGGCGGCGATCGAGATCAGGAGCCAGTAGGCGAACAGCGTGAAACTGAACGGAATGAGTTCAAGCCAGCCTCGCCTGATCGGAGCCAGCATAATCAGATAGGTAAAGGCGCCGTTGCCCGCGAGCAGATTAAAGAGGCAGAGGAACAGCAAAGGCTCGGGAAAGATCGGGTCGAAACTGGCAGCGGCCGCGACAAGCCAGATCACATAGAACAGCCAGAAGATTGGATTGAGCAGCCCCGCCAACACCGTTCCGCCGATGAAGAACACGAAGCCGAGAAAGCCGAGCGGTCCGGCGGTGCGGAGGAAATGCAGCGGCCGCCTGGTATGGACCAAGAGAGTCTGCATATAGCCCTTGATCCACCGCGATCGTTGGCGGATCCATTGCCGGGTGTGACAGCTCGCTTCCTCAAACGTCGTCGAATCGACCACGCCGACGCGATAGCCCTTTTGTCCGATCCGGATGCCGAGATCGGCATCCTCGGTCACGTTGAACGGATCCCAGGCGTGCAACTCGCGCAGAACGTCGGTGCGAAAATGATTGGACGTGCCGCCGAGCGGTATCGGCATGCCCATTCGCTCTAGGCCGGGCAGCACCTGATCGAACCACAGCGCATAGTCGAGCGTGAACATGCGCGTGAGCCAGTTTTCATTGACATTGTAGTAGCTCAGCCGGCATTGCAGGCAGGCCGTATTCGGCGGCGATCGACGAAACGTTGCCACAACCTTGCGGAGTTGGTCCGGCTCAGGTCGATCCTCAGCGTCGTAGATGACCAGATATTCTCCGCGCGCGAAGCGCAGCGCGAAATTGCAAGCTTTCGGCTTGGTCTGGGGCTCCGAGGCCGGGACGATGATGATTTCAAACACGCCCTCGAGGCCGAGATTTCGCGCCGCCGCGATCGTCTCGAGATCGCCGGCCTCGAGCACGATCTTGATGTCGAGCTTGCCGAGCGGGTAGTCGAGATTACGTAATGATTCCGCGAGTCGCGGCAACATCGCGGCCTCGCGGAACATCGGCACGAGGACCGTGAAGACCGGCAGATTTTCCGCATGCAGCGCGCGTGCCACGACTGCGATGGTCTCGTTGGCGTCCTCGGAACGGCGGCCGCCAACCGAAACCAGGATGCCCTTGAAGACGAAATTGCCAAGATAGTAAATGCTGATCGCGACGTTGAGTGCGATAAGCGTATCGAGGGGCGCCAAGGCGAGGCCTGCGAGAATCGCGCTGGCGAACAAATACGCCCCGATCATCTGCGGGGTCGTGAACACCGTGCGGGCGGACATTTGCGTATCGTACTCGGCAAGCTCGAATACCGCCTGATGCGACAAGGCGTCGGCGAATGCGGTCTGAACCGCAACGACGATGTCGAATTTCGAGACGACGACGAAGCCGATCTCGGGGCCCCAGCGGCCGCGTGCGAACAGGACCGTTTCGGGCCCCGGTTCCGCGGTGGCGATGAACAAACGCCCTTCGCTGTGCCGCCATGGCATGGTCAAGCGGGTTGCATAGACTTCGACGTCCGACGCGAGCAACAACCGGCTATCCGGCGGATCGCTGATCATATCCACGAACGGCAAGTCGAAATTTCGCGCGTAGGCTTCGTAGTACAGTCGCGGCTCGATCCAGTTGCGCGACAGCA
>Ga0182016_10003771_pt1 | contig 17116 bp, 15 predicted proteins | sample 712S2MmetaG_FD_120491 | JGI IMG/M metagenome (GOLD analysis project Ga0182016, IMG submission 120491) | Permafrost microbial communities from Stordalen Mire, Sweden - 712S2M metaG | ecosystem: Environmental > Terrestrial > Soil > Wetlands > Permafrost | place: Sweden: Stordalen | collected...
GCCCTCCGCGCCTCCTACGCCTTCGCCAATACCCTCCAGAAAGACGACTGGGTCTCCGTCATCTCCTACGACATGAAGCCCCAGATCCTCGTCGACTTTACTCAAGACAAACGCGAGATTCAGGCCGCCCTCAACCAGCTCCGCATGCCCGGATTCTCCGAAACCAATCTCTTCGACGCCCTCTTTGACACCCTCGATCGCATCGACCGCATCGACGGCAAGAAGTACATCATTCTGGTGACGACCGGCGTCGACACCTTCAGCAAGCTCACCCTCGACAAAATCCTCAAGAAGGTCAAGTCCACAAAAGATGTGACCATCTACCCCGTCAGCGTCGGCTTCATGGCCCGCGAATACTGCGAAGTCCACCACTGCCGCACCCGCGGATTCATCCCCGTCACCAACATGGACTACCTCCAAGCCGACAACGAAATGAAAACCTTCGCCAGCCTCACCGGAGGCCGCGCCTACTTCCCGCGCTTCCAGGGCGAGTTGCCCGAGATGTTTAACGAGATCGGAGCCGACATCCGCAACCAGTACAGCATCAGCTATCACCCCACCAACGCCAAATTCGACGGCACCTACCGCAAGTTGAAAGTCGAACTCCAGGCGCCCGACGGCGGTCCTCTAAAAGTTCATGATCAGAAGGGCAAAGAAGTGAAGTACATCGTCTACGCCCGCGAAGGCTACACCGCCAAACACACCGTCGAATAGAAAAATAAAAAAAATCGAGCGACGGGCGTCCTCGCCCGTCCTTCCATAACTTTCCAATTGCAATCAAACCGCCCGCAGCGCCCCACTCTCAACAACAAACCTCCCACGCACTCCCGCCGTAATTTACAATCGCCAGTTCCCCCACAGGAGATTGCGCCGTGATTCCTCGCTACACCCGCCCCGAGATGGCTCGCATTTGGAGCGACGAAAACCGCTTCCGCACCTGGCTCGCCGTCGAAGTCGCCGCCACCGAAACCCTTGCCGCCGCCGGTATCGTTCCAAAAGATGCCGCCAAGGCCATCCGTGCCCGCGCCGATATCAATGTCGATCGCATCTTCCAGATCGAAGCCGAAGTCAAACACGATGTCATCGCCTTCACCACTGCCGTCGCCGAAATCGTCGGCCCTCACGCCCGCTGGTTTCACTACGGACTGACCTCGAACGACGTCGTCGATACCGCGCAGGCCCTCCTCATTCAACAGGCTTCGTCGCTCATCGCCGGAGATCTTCTCCGTCTCGCCGAAGTCCTCGAACGCCGCGCTTGGGAGTTCAAAGACACTCCCATGATCGGACGAACTCACGGCATTCACGCCGAACCCATCACTTTCGGATTCAAAATCGCCAACTGGTATTCCGAAACGCAGCGCAACATCGTCCGCTTTCAGGCCGCCGCCGAAGATCTGCGCGTCGGTAAATTTTCCGGAGCAGTCGGAACCTTCGCCCACCTCACGCCCGAGCTCGAAGAAAAAATGTGTGCCCGCCTCGGACTCAATGCCGCCGCCGTCTCCTCGCAAGTCATTCAGCGCGATCGCCACGCGTTTTACTTGGCGACGCTCGCCACCATCGCCTCGACGCTCGACAAAATTGCCACCGAAATCCGCCACCTCCAGCGCACCGAAGTTCGTGAGGCCGAAGAATTTTTCAGCGAAAAGCAAAAGGGATCGTCCGCCATGCCCCACAAGCGCAATCCCGTCACCAGCGAGCAGATCTCCGGACTCGCACGCGTCGTGCGCTCCAATGCTCAGGCTGGATTCGAAAACGTCGCCCTCTGGCACGAACGCGATATTTCGCACTCTTCCGCCGAACGCATCATCATCCCCGACTCCACCACCCTCGCCGATTATTTGCTCAACAAAACCGCCGTTCTCATCGAAACCATGTTCGTCTATCCCGCTCGCATGAAGGCCAACCTCGAAAGCACGCACGGCCTGGTCTTCAGCGGACAACTTCTCCTCGACTTGGTCGAAAGCGGCATCTCCCGCGAAGATGCCTACCGCCTGGTTCAGGCCCACGCCATGCGTGCCTGGAAAGAAGACCTCAACTTCCACGACCTGATCCTCAACGACCCCGAAATAGGCAGCCGCGTCCCCCGCGCCAAGATCGATCAAGCCTTCAACCTGAAACGCCAGCTAAAAAATATCGACAAGATTTTCGCGCGCGTCTTCCCCAAGAAAAATGCGCCTGAAAAGAGATCCGTGGTGTCAGCAAATAAGAAAGGCACCCAAAAAAAGAAAGAGAAAACTAAGTAAGAAATGGTCATCCCGAGCAAGGCGGGGGATCCGCCGTTCTCAGTTTGAGCTTTGAAAGGGCACGGCCTCTGAGTAGTCGGAAACAATCGCCCGTGCCCTTGATTTTGGGTGGCGCAGCGATTCACCGCTGCGATAAGAGGGCTCGTTTTCGCAGCCGGCTCTAGCTGCTGAGGGAATTCCCCATCCAAACTTGCCCGAAGCCCTACTCGGCGCCCTCTGCGTCTCGGCGGTGAACCGCCTTTCCCCCTCTCACCAGCTCCAGCAACTCAATCAACTCCTTCAACTTCTCCTGCCCCACATGCCGCAGCATCTCGCGCCCACGCTTATCAATCGGACCATCCATCTCCCGCAACAATTTCAACCCAGTTGCCGTGATCTTCCCATAGATAACGCGCCGGTCCTGCTTATCGCGATTCCGTTCGACAAACCCGCGATCCTCCAACCGATTCAGCAGCCGCGTGATATCCGGATCCCTCGTGATCATCCGCTCGCCAATCTCCCGGCACGGCAATCCCTCCGGACCCGCTCCCCGCAAAATTCGCAGCGCGTTATACTGCGTCCCCGTGAGTCCGTATTCTTTGAGCCAACTCTCCACTTGCGCCTGAATCGCATCCGAGGTCCGCAACAGTGAAAGCACAGCCTCCTGTTCCCGGCTGGTGAAAGGAATCTTCTGCTTGAGTTCTTGTTGTAATCCGCGTGCCATTTTCGAAGACTAGTCGTTATCACAACCATCCGTCAAATCCCCGCAAGATACTGAGGATTCTCGCTGTCCAACCGTCTTGTAATAGTTTGTAAAAACCCTCCCCCCGCGCATCTATCCCCACACCCCACGCATCTATTTAACTGACCGGTTAACTCGCGGGAAACCGGAATTCACAGTAAGGATGGCAACATGAAGAAGCATGGATTGGCATTGATCATGGCGTTGCTTGTCCTGCTGAGTGTCACTGCCCTGGCCGATAACGGCCGATATGATCAGCAGATTCAGCAGACCGTCGGCACCAAGCTTCACGATGCGAAACAATTGCAGGCCGTGAACGCGACCGTCGAAGACGGCATCGTCACCCTGACCGGCACAGTCGGTCTCTATCAGGACAAACTCGACGCCGCGAAGAAAGCGAAGAAGATTTCGCACGTCACCGGCGTTCGCAACGACATCACCGTCTCCACCGCGAGCGTGCCCGATGCGCAACTGCAGAAGAAACTGTCGAAGCAACTGGCGTATGACCGCGTCGGCTATCGCGACAATACCTTCAACTACATTGCGACGAACGTGAAAGATGGAGTCGTAACCCTGACCGGCGACGCAGTCTGGGATGTTCCTTTGGACTCCGCGCTCGCCATCGTTGCGCGCACGCCTGGCGTCACGGATGTCGTCAACGATGTGAAGGTGCTTCCGGTTTCGAACTTTGACGATTCGATCCGCGTTCGCACGGCTCGCGCCATCTATCGTGATTCGGAACTTGGACGCTACGCGAGCGATCCAGCGCATCCGATTCGCATCGTCGTCGACAACGGACACGTGACTCTCTACGGTTCCGTCGAGAATACGATGGATAAAACTCTCGCCGGAATCCGTGCGAGTTCCGTACCCGGCTCCTTCAGCGTCGACAACAAACTGGTAGTCGATTAAGAAGTTAGAACGAGAGCATCTCTTGAATTGTTCTGGGAAGGGCACGACTTCAGTCGTGCCACCCAGAACCATCAACAATGCGGGCTTTAGCCCCTACGGGGCCTGCTGCTTGCTTCTTCGATTCGTTCTGGGATGACCGATTATTAGCGAGGGTTGAAGTAAACACTGTAGAAGAACGAGTAAAAGCTCAGCGGGGACTTTCTCGTTTCTCTCCTGGGGGCGCGGCGCAAGCCGCGCCTTTTTTATCGCTCCCAACTTCCCGCTCACGCGTAAGCAACCTGCCGTCGCCTCCCCAGGCAAGCCACCAGCAACAAACCTGCGGCCAGCGTCAAATACAATCCAGGAGAACTCGACCCCCGCGTCCCACCCACAAAATCCAGCGTAAGCAGTTGATGCAGAGGACCCACGTACCACCACACCGTATACACCGCCTCAAACAACTTGCTCGTTCCGCTCCACACCCCCATCGCCACCGCCATGCTCGGAATAAACAATGCCCCTGCAAACCACGCCGCCAGCATCTTCCAATCCGAACTTCCGCCCGAACTAGCCAGCAAACGAATACCCGTCCCCGCGCCCGTCACCAGCGCGATCGCCACTCCCGCCACCCAAATCGCAAACAACTGCCGATACACCACCCGCTCCGCCGAAAAAATTAGCGACTGCATGTCGCAGCGCGTCTCGCGGCAACCCATCTGCGACCACACCAGCGCCGGCCATATCCACGCCGCCAGCAGCACCCCTTCCCGGGCCTGCACCGTCGGAGACACAAACTCCGCCACCAGCAGGCCCGCCGCCACGACATACCACCACCAGCGCAGCCCCTTTGCCATCAGCGTAAGTTCAGAAAGCACCAGCCTCGCGAACCGCCCATGCGCCCGCCCATCCAGAGCCGTCAAAACCGTGTGCCCCAACGCCGCCTGCGCCGGTCGCGCCTCTAGTGCCGGATCATCCGCAGCCATACCACTCTTCTTCCCAACTTTCCTTCCCCCGATCCGCTCTCGCGCAGGATCGAATCGATGAAAGAAGACCGACGCCAACAGAGCGATCCCCAAGCCCACCGCCACCCACAACAACCGTGAACCCACTCCACGCAGCGTCCAATCCACGCCATTCCACAGAAATGTCCGCGACGCGCGCTCGCCTCCAATCGTCAAACTGAATCCGGAATTCGTGGCAGCCCCCGGGTTCATTCTCTCCATCGCTTGGTGCGTGCTCCTCTCCAGAACGCGAATCCCCACCGGATCGTCAAAGCCGCTCTGCACTCCCGCCACCAGCGCGAACGTCCACACAAAGAAATAAATCACGTTGCCCGCGCCGCTGCGCAACACTGGCAGAGTCTCGAAGAGCAACGCCACGCTGCCCGTAACGAACATCGCCGGCAGCGTAATCAGCAGGAACGGCGACCACAGCTGCCACAGCGAAATCGGTCTCACCTCGGGACGCACCCACTGCATCGCCAGCGCCGCTGCCATCAACACCAGCACCATGCACGCCAGCACTGCGAAGTTGCTCACCGTTTTTGCGACCGTGTAAAACTCTTTGCGCATCGGCGTCGCCGCCAGGATTCTTCCCACCCGCGTCGTCGAATCCCTCTCCACCGAATTCTTCACCACATAAAATCCGCACAACGACAAAAACGTCGAAGAGCAGATCGCCATCAGCATTCCGATCCACGCCGAGTTGTACACGCCGCGATAGCCGTCTCCGACCCGCACCCATACCTTCTCCGCCGCGATGCCGTATGCCAGCCACAACGCTCCCGCTAGGATGACCAGAAAACTGTACCGGCGCACCCGCTCCAGAAAATCCGCTTTCACCATCTGATACAGCGCGCGCAAAGGCTGCTTCATGCCGCCGCCCCGCCTCGGTACTTTGAGAGGCAATACAGGTAGGCGTCTTCCAGGTTGGGAGCCACCGCCGTCGTTCCCGCCGGAGGTTGCGCAGCCAGCAACCGGACGTGCACTCCGTCGCTTCGCCGCGTTGTGTTGCTGATCAGGTGTTGCTGCCGCGCCGCATTCAATTCGGCGCTCGGCACCACCCACTCCCAAACTTTTCCTTCCACCGCACGCAGCAAATCTTCCGGCGCCGCATGCGCCACCAGCCGCCCCTGTGAGATCAGTGCAATGTCCGTCGCGGTCGCTTCCACATCCGAAACAATGTGCGTCGACAATATGACGATGCGATCTCCCGAAAGATCCGACAGCAGATTGCGAAATCGCACCCTCTCCTCCGGATCCAATCCCGCCGTGGGCTCATCCACAATCAGCAATTTAGGATCATTCAGCAGCGCCTGCGCAATCCCGATCCTCTGCCGCATCCCGCCTGAATACCCGCCCAGCGGCCGCTTTCGCACATCCGTAAGATTGACGAGGTTCAGCAGTTCATCAATGCGCCGCGCAGCCGCGCCCGCATCTAGCCCTTTGACCGCCGCGAGATATTCCAGAAACTCAACCGCATTCAGATTGGGATACACTCCGAAATCCTGCGGCAGGTATCCCAACAAGCTGCGAATCGCATTCGGATCTCTGGCGAGATCCGCTCCATCCCATCGAATCGTTCCGCTGCTTGGCCGCGTAATCGTGGCCAGGATACTCATCAGCGTCGTCTTGCCCGCGCCGTTTGGCCCCAACAATCCCAGAATGCCCGGACCAAGCTCCAGGCTGAAGTCCTGCAGCGCCAGCGTCTTTGCGCCGTAGCGCTTGCTTACTCCCTCAATCGATAGCTTCAAGAACCCTCCGCGCGGTGCTAGCTACAATACGCTTCGCACCGCCGAAGAGTTCCGTGACCCTCGTGCCATTACCGCGCTGATAGGGTTCGAAAACTCCGATTTGAGTCTTGATTTGAAAGGGTGCGGCTTCAGCCGCACCGCTTCGTACCACAAATTTCAACGCGGCTTCACAGGCTGCGGAAAAACTCGGAGTACTCAAGTTTCCGTGGAAGAGCGGCCCTTCAGGGCCGCGTAAAGCACATGGAATCAATCCGGGCTTCAGCCCCTGGGTCGTCTTTAGCGTGTTAACGGACTTTTTCCGCAGCCTGTTCAGCCGCTGAGGGACTTCTTCAGGAGCACCTTTTCCCGCAGCCTGCTGAGTCTTATTGCAAGCGAACCGACTGTGTAATTGGCAGGTTCTGCGACGATCCGCCCACCATGAACCCATACTCTCCCGCAAGCAGCTGCCACCCATTCTGCTTCACGTTAAAAATCGAGAGATACACCGGATCCACCTCCACCGTCACGTCCTTGCTCTCGCCCGGATTCAAACCAACCCGGCTAAAGCCCACGAGCCGTTTCGGAGGCTCTGCCGCCGCGGCCGGCAGCGCCGCATACACCTCCGCCGTTTCAATTCCCGCGCGGCTCCCCGTATTCGTAACCGTAAAATGCACCTGCGTCTTCGCCCCTGCAGCCGCCGGAGTAACCGTCAGCCCCGAATACTTATAACTCGTGTAAGAAAGCCCGTATCCAAACGGAAACAGCACCGCTTTCTTCTCCGCGTCATACCACTTATATCCAACCTTCACTCCCTCATCGTAAGTCGTCTGGAACGCCGGCAATCCCGCCGCAATCTTCTTATAGTCATCCGGCTCGCCATGCGTCGTCGACGCATCCGGCGGCTTCACAATCTCCCGATGCGGCAAATCCGCGTCACTCATCGGAAACGTCAACGGCAACTTTCCGCTCGGATTCACTTCCCCGAACAACACATTCGCCACCGCTTCCGCGCCCTGTGAACCTCCATACCACGCCTCCAGAATTCCGCTCACCTTTTCCGCCCACGGCATCGTCACCGGACCGCCCGTCTCCAGCACCACAATCGTATGCGGATTGGCCGCCGCTACCGCCGCAATCAACTCATCCTGATGCAGTGGAAGCGACAGGCTGTCCAGATCCATCCCTTCGCTCTCCCATTGGTACGCGTACACAATCGCCACATCCGACGCCTTCGCCAGCGCCGCCGCAGCCGCTGCATCCGCTCCCGAATTAAATTCGACCTTCGCCCCCGCCGCCTTTGCTCGAACGGTCTTCAGCGGCGAGGTCGGAAACCAGATCTCCGTGTTCCATATCGTCTGCCCTTTGCCCGGCGGCATGATCGCATTGCCACCCGGAGGATCCACCTGCGCCGACCCGCCCCCAGAAATCATTCCCACATCCGCGTGCGGCCCAATCACAGCGATGCTATGCACTCTCCCTGCATCCAGTGGAAGCTGTCCCGCCTGATTTTTCAGCAGCACGATGCTGTGCTCTTCAATCGTCCGCGATACTTCAAATCCGCCCATCACGTCCACCACGCTCTTCTGTGGAGGATCGTCAATCACTCCATTCGCAAACAACGACCGCACAATTCGTCGCACATGATCGTCTACCTCCGCCATCGGAACGCGTCCCGACTGCACCGCCTCCTTCAGCGCCGCGCCGTAGAAAATTTCGCCCGGCTCCTCATGATCCAGCCCCGCCGCCGACGCCTTGACCGTGCTATGCGTGCCCTGCCAGTCCGACAACACAAAACCTTTGAACTTCCAATCTTTCTTCAACACGTCCGTCAGCAGATATTTGTTCTCGCACGCATAATCCCCATTCACCCGGTTGTACGAGCACATCACGCCGCTCGGATTCCCGTTCCTTACGCCAATCTCGAACGCCAGCAGATCGCTCTCCCGCATCGACCTTTCATCAATATGGACGTTCACCGCATTCCGTCCGCTCTCCTGATCGTTCATCGCATAGTGCTTAATGTCGCCCATCACGTGCTGCGCCTGCACTCCGCGAATCAGCCCCGCAATCATCGTCCCGGCCAGCACCGGATCCTCTCCCATGTACTCAAACGTTCGCCCGTTGCGCGGCTCGCGCGCCAGGTTCACCCCGCCGCCGATCGACATGTTGTAGCCTTGCGCCTTGATCTCGCGCCCAATCAGCGCCCCATATTCGAACGCTGCCTTAACATCCCAACTCGCCGCCGCGCCCACATTGCTCGGCAGCGCCGTCGCATATTTTCCGTTTTCCCCGCTCGCCCTCACGCCATACGCCGAATCCGCCATATTCAGATCCGGAATCCCCAGCCGCGGCACTCCCACCACATACCCCGCGCCTCCATTCGAACGCACCGCCAGCGGGCTCATAGGACTCAACCCCACCATCCCCGTCCCATGCAGCAACGAAATCTTCTCCTCAATCGTCATCTCCTTCACCACCTGCGCCGCTCGCTCGTCAGCAGAAAGACTCGGATTCATCCACGGCCATTTTGCTTGCGACTCCGCTTGCGCGAAAGCCGAGGAAGAAGATGTGGCTCCGATGAAAGCAAGAAGGGAAATCAGAAAAACAAAGGCAGGCAGACCACTGCAGCAGAGACTTCGAAAGAACTTCATGGTTCTCCTCGTACCTCTCGCAACGCGAATGTTGGGAATGGCGCGTCTTAGAATATCGATTTTATACTAAAGACAACCCATCCCAATTGCAAGCATTCCAATTAGTGGAAGAGTGGCCCTTCAGGGCCACGTCAAGTCGTGCAATGAAGGTGGGCTTTAGCCCCTGCGCGATTCTGACTCAATTCGCCTTGCGCGAATGCACCAGTTTCAATCCGTCACCCTGCAGAATCCGCTGGATCTGATGCCTGGCATGCACCGTCCACGGACCCGTCGTATCCAACTTCACATACGCGCGCCAATGTTGCAGCGCCTTCCGCGGCTCCCGCATCTTCTCGTACGCCAGCGCGATATTGTAGTGCGCGTCCGCATACGTCGGCGCCAGCTGGATCGCCGTCTTATACGTGTTGATCGCCTCGTCCACCCGCCCTGTTTCGTCGAGCACGTTGCCTAAATCGAAATACGCTAGCGCGTATCGCGGATCAATCTGAATCGCCGACCGGTAGTGTTTCTCCGCCAGCGTATATTCCTGACGGTTGTAATACAGCGTGCCCAGGTTGATGTGTGCCGCCGCGTGAATGGGATCCATTTCCAGAACCTTCAGGTAAACAGCAATCGCTTCGCCCTGCGTTGACGGACTTTCTTCCAGCACGATCCCGCGCGCAAACAAGTCCGCCACGTCCGAAACCACCAACTCCGGCCCATTCCGCGGCGGTCTCGCCACCACCTTACTCTCTTCCGCCGAAAAATCGAACATGAACTGCCCGGCGATCGGTTCCACCAAACGCCCTTCGTGGCGGAACGCCACGCGCCGTCCGCTCTGGTACGCTCCCGCTTCCAGCAGCGGATTCTCCATCCCCGCCACCTGCTTCTGCATCGCATCCAGCGATTGCCGTATCACCGCCGGACGCACCCTCTGCGCACACAGATCGCGCACCTTCTTAATCTGCACCAGATCAAAAAAAGAATATTCTTCCGCCGCCGTCACCAATCCCGCCTTCTCCCAGGTTTGCAGCTGGCGAGGAACTAACCGCAAAATCCGCATCAACTCCGCGCGACTGTAGCGATACACCATTCTCAACTCTACTCTCGATTATCCGTAACTTGTATCCGCGATTGCAAGTAGCAACCCAGTGGAATCTGTTGAAAATTAGTCTGAAATAGCACAAAAGTGCTAACTAACCAGTCAACTTTCCCCTTCCTCTGTCCCTATCTAACTAATAACGAAACTTAACCGCTCGCCGCGAATCCCATCTAACGCTCTAACAGCAAGGGGAGCGACTTCAGAGGCAGCAAGAAAACTCTGGATTCGAGTGCTTTTGGGAAGGGCCCGACTTCCACTCGGCCCAAAAATCGTTGCAAAAGACGTGGCGCTTCCAGCGCCTGAGGGAGGCTCGCTCCATGCCGTCGGACTTTTTCTGCACCCTCTGCGAATCTTGCCGTACCTCGTCGGGCATAATATTGCCGTATCCTCGCCGTCGAAAATTGCCGACGGCTCACCGCAGTCGAATGGCGTTTTCCCGTGAGGAGCAATGCCGGACCCCCTAATCTCGCCCGCCCGCTACGCCGACTCCTCCAGCACCGACGAAGAGTCCCTCGTCCGCCGCGTCCTCGCCGGCGAGCACGATCTCTTCTACGAACTCATCCGCCCCTACGAACGCCGCCTCTACGCCGCCGCCTTCGCCATCCTCCGCAACGAACCCGACGCCGAAGACGTCGCCCAGGAAGCTGTCCTCAAAGCCTTCAAAAATCTCCGCCAGTTTCGCGCCGAATCCAAATTCAGCACCTGGCTCACTCAGATCACCGTCAACGAGGCGCGTATGCGTAGACGAAAAGCCCACTCTAATCTCATGGAACCCATCGCCGACCGTCCCGACGACGACGGCAACTACACTCCGCGCGACTTCGCCGACTGGCGCGAAATTCCCTCCGAAACTCTCGAGCGCAAAGAAGTCCGCCTCAAACTCGCCCAGGCCCTCGCTCAACTCTCACAAATCTATCGCGAAGTTTTCGTCCTCCGCGACATGCAGCACCTCAGCATCGACGAGACCGCCAAAGCCCTCGGCATCTCCACCGCCTCCGTCAAAACCCGCCTCCTCCGCGCTCGCCTCATGCTGCGCGACCTGCTCTCCCCCGGCCTCGGCGGCGCCTGGAGCCTGGGCAGCAATCTCTCTTTTGAAAAGGGGACCAAGCCATGGTAGTCAACTGCGAACACGTCTGGCAGGAAGTCTCGAACTATCTCGATGGCGAGGTCACTCCCGAATTGCGCGCCGCCATAGAAACCCACGTCCGCGGATGCCAGCACTGCACCGCCGTCGTCGATGGCATGCGCAATGTAATCGAACTCTATGGCGACGATCGCATGCTCGAAGTCCCTCTCGGCTTCAGCCATCGCTTGCACCGCCGTCTCAACGACAACCTCCCCGCCCGCACCGATCGCCGCACCTTCCTCGGTTGGATGGTCGCCGCCGCAGCCGCTTGCCTCGTCCTCGGCAGCTTCGAAGTCGCTCGCTCCTCCGCCTTTCGCCGTCCTCCGCTTCGCGCCGCCATGGCCAACCCCGGCACGGGAATCCCTCCCCAACTCGCCGTCGTTCTCTCCGAAGACGGAAAGCTCTACCACCTCGTCGGATGCCCCTTCATCCACGAGAAGAGCAAACTCCGCTCCGTAACCGCCGCCGCAGCCGAGCGTGCGGGATTCACCCCCTGCCCCCGCTGCCTCAAGAAATATCTGGACACCGCATGATCAGTTATTTCGTATCAGGGTAATGGTTGGCGGTAAACGCGATGTCACCAACACGGCTCCGTCCGGGTCATTTGGTGCTATGGCTGTTTTCGTCACTCGACCCGAGCCACTTCTGATTTGTCCAGTTATCCGGCCCGCAGGCGGCAGAGAGCCTCCAAATCGAGCCTTTCCGTGCTCAGGTTGTTGGACTACCGTGGCTCGCCCCGTCGCAGACTCCAGAGTCCGCGCGCCGAGAGGATGAAGGTGAGGCCGCCGAGACCGCCGAGCGCCCAGAGTGTCCAGACGAAGAAAAAGCCGCCGGTGGACTTGGCAATCTCCCCGTAGTGTGCCCCCCTCATGTGCATGACGGGCATGGCTACCGCGAACAACCCGACGAGCAGCATGATGCTGTACCCCGATCGCCGTTCAGCGAGCACCAGCGTCCCGTACAACAACACCACGAGAACGGCCAACGCTATGTTTGAGGACTCGGCCTTCGATATCCCACGGACGATGTCGTCCGTAATGTGAAGCGTCAGCAAGAGGATCGAGAGCAGAGACGCGATGGGTAACATCACGTTTTGCTTCATTGGATATTCTCCTTGTTAGATTTGTATGCGCCTTCCAGTGAGGCACCTCGCCCTGCGACGTCCACCTTTACATCCAAAGAACATTGCTACTCCGAGGACGAAGCCGAAGTTGTACCAGCCGCCGTTGTTGTGAACTTCGTAGATCGTTACTGACTTTGAGAAAAGGGAAGCAATTAGCGTGAAAAGGCATATGAACCCATGCCACAATCCTCGCCAAAAGCCTGCAACCACGTTGTTTGCGCCCACGCTATCCCCGAGAACATTGGGTCCGGCCGCGCAGGATAACAGAGTGGACACGAGTAACAATACACCGAGGCATAACGGGCTCCGCAACTCCGTTTTCATTGCATTCTCCTGGGCGCTAGCGGCCTGTGACTTATATACGGGCGAGAACACCGAAAGGATGCGAGGTGAGAGCTGATCACTGGCGACAAATCGCCATAGCACCCAATACGGCTTGTCCCGGGTCCATCCGCACCGTTCATTTCCGGCACCGCCGCTGGCCCCGAATTGAATTCTCAAAGACGCGCTCATAAGAGCGCTGCGAATGGACCCTGCGGCCGAGAACTCTTTCCCCCAGAGCTTCTCGCGGCACCATGGCGCTGGCGGTGTTTTGACAATGGTTTTACATCTTCGTGACAACTCGCTGCCTCTTCTTTCGCTAAGTTCATGCAGCCACGAAGCACAACTTTCATTGGGAGGCAGAGAAAGTGACCAGTCCCATTCGCAGATTCATCGCAACCTCATTGGCAATTGCCGCCTTTGCCTTCACCACCAACGCCGCCACGGCGCAAAGCCTCACCGGTAATTGGCTGGCGACCGTAACCAAGTCGCAGCGCTTGAACGGCACCTACTGCGTGGCCCTTACCGACGACGGTAGCTTTGGCTGGCCGCACAGTGGCGAGGCTGTGCTGCTCCCCAATAACGGCCAGTATCCCGGCTATTTCACAGTGATCGATGGACTCCTCACTGTTACTTTCACCTACCCGTCGGGCGAAGGCGACTGTTGTGACTACTTCGTGTTCACAGCTCACACCAACAACGGCAAAATCGCGAAGGGCGCCGTCAACTATTTCGGAATAACCGACACGGGTCTAGTGGCGTTCGGCAAGAAAGACAGCTGCTCATAATCGCCGACATCTAAAAGACCGATCCTCGACCTGCGCACTGTCGGCCCGCCGTCACTGAGATGGTGGAAGCCATCCTCAGATGTCGTATTAGTTTTAGGTTTGGTAGACGCTTCTCCTGTCCTGCCTAGCAAGCTTTTGCCTTCTCCCGTGAGTCGGGGCGGTAATGTCCAGCCCACTGGCGGGTCTTTGACCCGTCATTGCCTTCTTGCGAACGCGGCGCATAAGAGGGTAGTGTTTCGTGGGCAGAATTGAAAATGATTTCCGGCCCCAATCCAGTTGCCTGCGAATCACTTGGGCGTCGCCCTTCAAACCCAGACTACCGAGCGATAAACAGGCTGCTGGCTAAAGAGCGCCTGCCGATAAGGAGCAACGATGAGCGCAACAATTCTATTCCGCATTGCATCGATCGTATTTCTTCTCTTCGCCCTCGGGCACACCTTCGGATTTCTCAGCTTCAAACCACCCACCGCAGAAGGATTGGCGGTCCAGAAAGCGATGAGCGATGTTGTATTCAAAGTTGGCGCGTCCAACCTTTCCTATGGAGGATTCTACCGAGGCTTCGGGCTGTCCTGCACGGTTTCCATGTTGTTCCTAGCAATACTCTGCTGGCACCTCGCTGCACTGGCCGCGGTTCATCCGCGAGCAATCGCCGGTATCGCATGGTCGCTGTTCGGCGTTCAAGTAGTTGGTGTTGCACTTTCCGTCAAATATTTTGGTTTGCCGCCAGCAGTCTTTTCCGCCGCATTGACAGCCCTCCTGGGTTGGGCTTCATTTCTGCTCACCCATGCAGCGTAAAACACAATGCGAATCAGTCCTTCACTCATCCGCGATAGTAATCGCAAGGAAAGGCGCGCCCGCTCTTTCGAAAAGTACGGGTCCGGCTCCATGATATCCATCTCTTAATCTAGGAAATGCTTAATTCGCCGCTATCACGACCTAACTTCTCGCCGACGACAACCATTCCTCGGCTGGCCTAATTGAATCGCACTCGCAGCAAAACCCGCGATCGGTCCTCTTTGAACGCCGTGCGGGCGTGCAGCACGGTCGAATTGTCCACCAGAAGAATCTCTCCGTTTTCCAATGTCACTCCCCGTCGCTCCGGGTTCTGGTAGACCCTCCGTATGAAGTAATTCAACGCATCCTTTTTCGTTTGGTCAGGCGATTGGTCTGCCAGGGCAATTCGAATGGTATCTTCTCGAAAACCGATCGCCGTCTCGCTTTCGTTAATAATCGGGAACCCCTCCGGGTGTTCGCCGTGGAGAGCTTCTTCGTAACGCGTCGGCCGCGCCGATGGAAACGCATTTCTCTTTAGATATTCCAAATATTCTCTGCCCTCTTTCGACCGTTTCATTTCGCTCGTGATCGAATTCAGTCTCAGTAGAATGTTTCTTCCTCCCGACTTCGCCCTCCTCTGCATGAGAAAGGCAACGTACTTTTCTGGTTTCGCCCTGTAGTGCGAGTCGGTATGCAATGGCGCTTCTCGGTCGTGCTCAGAGTAAGTCTCGATCTTTCCCTTCGGTCTGTCTCTGTACTTAACCGCGCAGATATATTCTCCATGGGGAGGCATATGGTCGGAAGGTTCCCCACAGGCACATACAAACATCAGAAAAATATTTTTCTGTGCCTCCGGTGTATAGCCTTCGAACGGAAAACCCTTCACCACGCAATATCCGTGCTCTTTCAGCCGTTTCATAATGCGCCGGCCATATTTTTCAAGCTCCGGCCATTTTTCCAGCAATATCCTGAGTTCCGCTGGGCTCTTTCTTGCAAGAAGCTCCGGCCTCAATCCATCGGGAGGACCCTCGATGTGACCCTCCTCTCGAGCATCCGTGATCACCTCACCATCGATTTCAGGAGCGTAATCGCTCGCGCTCTCCCACATTCTCTCGAAATTACTCCGCGCTTCCTTACTCAACCCAAGCTTCTCTCCTTTCACCACCAGCGCCGGACCACCCAGCGCCTCCTTACCCATCCAGTACCACCCGAGCCACGCCGCGTCCTCCGTGGCGTACAGGGAAAGCGCCGGCAAGTTGCGATAAACCTTGATTTGCACTTGCGGATAAAGATTATTGACTTTGCAGAAATTGATGATCGCCAGAAGATTTTCGGCGATCTTTTTACCACCCTGTCCAGCCTGCCATTCTTCCTGTAACCCGGAATCCATAAATCGCTGGTCAGCTAGAGGAGAGGCCGGATCAAGGCACAAGATCTTGACCTCAAGTTTCGGATTACTCACGAGCGCCAGTTCCAATCCGCTCGTAATCAGCTCGATATCTCCATCCGGAATCCATGTCTTACAGATAAGTATTTGTTTTCGCGCCCGCGCGAACATCCGTTTGATGTCCCCGTGGTAATCGCCTTCTCTGAAATCAACGATCCCCGAACTCTTAACATTTTCAACCTCTCCCACCCGGGCCGCAAATCGATTCATAAGATCTTCACGCTCAAAGTATTCATAGAAGAACTTGAGGATCGCGAGCGATGCGAGCACCGATCCAAACTCCAATAACACCGGCTTCGACACCTCGCTCCTTACGCGAGAACCGATCAAAATCAATAACGCGCTGACGGCAAACAGGAAATAACTGGCAGATAACACTTTGAATAGCGCATCTTTTCTAATCACGCCGTGACCTCTAACTCCCGGAGGGCCGCACATCACCCCCACCGCGGAAATAAACAGCATTATGCGACCCTGTCGACATCGAATCAACTGGCGATCCACGATGAGCGATCGAAGATGAGCGGCCTGCAATCGCCTTCGGGAAGTCCCAGCCCTCGTGTCGAGCGGGCGCCTCCCGCTGCCCTTGCTTTTGCCTTTGCAACGTGAAAAGCAATCGCGTAGGCCGAAAATTCCCGCCTGCGTCACCAACCAAGGTTTTGTAAGTCTCGTTTCCCCGGAAAAGCCCGTGACAATACACGCAGCTCCGGTCTCGTTCCTGCAAGGCCCGCTCTCGATACCAAATCGGTCTTCAAAGCGCGCTCTCTCAGCACCCCATCCCTTCATCAACTAAAGCGGTTCGTTCGAGAAGATAGCGCCCGGATTCTCTCGAGCATCGAACAGCAAACTGCGGCCCGCGAAATAAATTTGACTTAACCCCCACTCCGACCGACGATTAAAGATTAGCCGCAAGGTTTAACTGAAAACTGACAACTGAGAACTGACAACGGTTCCCCTAACTCCTTATTCCAGAATATTTTGCATATAAGTCCTTTAAAATTAGAGATCTGACAGTCGAGCATCTCCTAAAGCCATGATTCTAAAAGATCGACGACTTAAAAATATGTAACGGGAGGTCAAGCAGCTATGGCGCAAGAAGACTCGCCCCCAGTTTTTTTTCCTGACGGTTGACGGCTGATGGCTGATGGACTGCCCCCTAACTCCTTATTCTGGAATACTTTATAAGTAAGTCATTTAGATGGAATACTTTACGCCGAAA
>Ga0182016_10003772_pt1 | contig 17111 bp, 14 predicted proteins | sample 712S2MmetaG_FD_120491 | JGI IMG/M metagenome (GOLD analysis project Ga0182016, IMG submission 120491) | Permafrost microbial communities from Stordalen Mire, Sweden - 712S2M metaG | ecosystem: Environmental > Terrestrial > Soil > Wetlands > Permafrost | place: Sweden: Stordalen | collected...
AAACTCCCGTACGTCGCGCCGAGCGCGATCGATCCCAGGCTTAGAACGACCGCCGTTTCGACCGACGTCGCGAGCGTCCAGGCGACGAGCTTATCGAAGGTCGTTCCGGTTCCGATCCACCACAGCGGCTTGGAGATGTCGTTCGCCAGCGAGGTTCCGGTGACGGCGAGCAGCACGATGACGATCGACACGACGCCGACGACGATCGCGAGTAAGGTAGAGGGGTCCGAGCGCCCGACCGCGCCGGCCGCGAGGCCCGCGCCGACCGACACCGCCAACTCGATCCCGAGAAAGACACGCATCGAGGGCGAGCGCAGCAGCGTAAGCCACTGCTTCCAAAAGGCGACGGCCGGGCCGCTCAGGTTCGTCGAGATCGAGCGGGCTTGCTTTACGCCCGACTTGGGCCGGTACATCGAGCTCCAGCCGCGATTGCGCTGCAACTGACGGTGCCAGCTCATGGACGCCGAGTAGAGCTCCGGGTAGAGATCTTCGGCGAATACGACGCTCACGACCAAGACCAGAAGAATGACGTACAAGAGAAACAGCAGCGCGAGCGTGTCGCCGTTCCAAACCAGCGCCGTAAAGCGGCCGACGCCGGCGCGCTCGATCGCGTTTGCGGGCGCTGCGAGCACGGGAAAGAAGTTCGCCCCGCCGATGACGATCGCGGCTAGAGCCGAGAGCCCGGCCAGCGCTCCACCGAGAATCTGGACCGGGAGTTGGCCGATCCGCTGCCCGAGCTCGAATGACGGCAACGAGATCATCGTGCCCAGGACGCTGATGCCGATCATCGCCAGAAATGCCGAACCCGTGTGCGCGCGCGTGAACAGAAACGCGTATACGACGATCGCGATCGCGATGCGGCCGATCGTGATCGCCGAATTGCGCAGTTGCAGCCAGAGGACGACCGAGCGCTCCGAGAGCTGAGAAGACGTCAGAAAGCGCGCGTCGGCGGCGCCGCTGAACGCGCCGGCCTGACCGCCCGCGCCGACGGCGATCACGACGCCGAGCGCGGCGAGCGAGCCGAAGCCGAGCAAACTGGCTGCGGGATCGTGCAGCGTTCCCCAACTCGAGCCCGAGGATCGCAGGGCGCGCAAGGCGCTCATGGCGACGATCCAGACGATCGCGATGACCCAGATGATCAGGCGCGTGGGGTCGTGCACGGTTTTGCGGAAGAAGTTGGCCAGGCGCCGCGACTCCAAATACGCCAGCGGCGCGAGATCGCTCATGCGGTGATGCGCAAGAACGTCGACTCGAGATCCTCGTCTCCGGCGCCGGCGTTCAGCTCTTCGAAGGTGCCGGTGAAGATGCACTTGCCGTGTTTGAGAATGATGGCGCGGTCGCTGAGCACCTGCGCGTTGTCGAGCATGTGGGTGCTGACCATGACGATCTTCCCGGTCGAGCGCAACTCGCGAAGCGTCTCGCGAAGATGGCGCTGACCGGCCGGGTCCAAGCCGATCATCGGTTCGTCGAACAGCAGAACGGGAGCATCGGCCAAGAGCGTCGCGGAGACCAAGAGCCGCTGCCGCATCCCTTTCGAGAGCGCGGAGCCGAGCATGTCGCGATGTTCGGCGAGCGAGAAGCGCTCTAAGAGCTCCTTGGCGCGTGCCTCCCAAGCGCCGGCCAGCTTACAGCTCTTGGCTACGAACACCATGTGCTCCCAGACGGTAAGCAACGCGTATACCTCCGGCGTTTCGGGTATCAGCGCGATGGTGCGCCCGCGATCCGGTCCGAGTTCTTTTCCCGACCAGACGATGCTGCCCGCGTCGGGACGCAGGAGGCCGCACAGACACAAGAAGGTCGTGCTCTTCCCGGCGCCGTTGGGGCCAAGCAAAGAAACGATTTCGCCCGAGCGAATCTCGAAGCTCAAATCGTCGACGGCATTGATGGAGCCGAAGCTTTTCTTCAGCCCGGTCACGCTCAGCGTATTCACGTCGCGCGAGTATTCTCTAAAAAGCGGCGGTTGCCGCTGCCGGCGCCTCGGAAGAGCGGAACTGCGTCCGGTAGAGGTGAGCGTACGCTCCGCCCTTAGCCAGCAGGGCTTCGTGCGTGCCGCTCTCGACGACGCGTCCGGCCTCTACGACGAAGATGACGTCCGCGGCCACGACGGTCGAAAGACGATGCGCGATGACCAGGCTCGTCCGTCCTTGCATGACCACGTCGAGTGCGGCTTGGATCGCGGCTTCGTTGTGGGAGTCGAGCGAACTGGTCGCTTCGTCGAGGATCAAGATGCGCGGGTCCTTGAGGAGCACTCGAGCGATCGCGAGACGCTGGCGCTCGCCGCCGGAGAGCTTGTGGCCGCGTTCGCCGACGATGGTCTCGTAGCCGTCCGGCAGCGACGTGATGAAGTCGTGAATGTTGGCCGCGGCCGCGACCTTGGCGAGCTCTTCGTCGGTTGCGTCCGGCTTGGCGTATCGCAGATTCGCCGCGATGGTGTCGTGGAAGAGGTACGTCTCCTGCGAGACGATCCCGATGTCGCGTCGCAGCGATTCCAGCGTTAGGGACTTCACGTCGTACCCGTCCACCATCACGCGCCCGCCTTGCGGATCGTAGAAGCGCGGAACGAGCTGCGTGATCGTCGTCTTCCCGGCACCCGAAGGTCCGACGAACGCGGCCATTTGGCCGGGCTCGACGTGCAGGTTCAAATCGTCCAAGACGTTCCGGTCGCCGCCGTACGAGAACGTGACGTGCTCGAAACGGATGTCGCCGGCGACGCTAGGCAGCGCGACCGCGCCCGGCGGATCGTAGTCTTCGGTTTTTAAGTCGAGGTAGTCGAAGATGCGCTCGAAGACGGCCAGCGCGCTGACGATCTGCACTTGGATTCCGGCCAGCGTCGCGGCCGGTCCGTAGAGCCGTCCTTGGATGAAACTGACGAACGCCACGATGACGCCGACCTGCAGTCCCGCCGTGATCGCCAGCCAGCCGCCGCCCATCCAGACCAGCGCCGGGCCGATGACGATCATCGCCGTCACCGAGGCCAGGAACCAGCGGCCCACCATCGCGAGATCGATCTCGAGTTTCATGAGGTTCGTGACGGTGTCGTAGAAGCGCGCCTTCTCGTAGCCTTCGCGAGCGAAGGACTTGATGAGCTGGATTCCCGAGATCGAAAGCGTCTCTTGCGTGATGGACTCGATCTCGTCGCGCTTTTCGCGCGTCTTCTTGCGCACTTGGAACATCTTGCGGCCGACCGGCCCGAGCGGCACGATCATCAGCGGCACGATCAGAATGGAGAGGAGCGCGAGGCGCCAGTTCCAGATAAACATTGCGACGACCGTCGTGACGATGATCGCGATGTTCGTGACGATCGACGTCAGCGTTCCCGTTACGACGTTGTCGATGTTGTCTACGTCGCTCGAGACGCGGTTCATGATCTCGCCGGTCTTGGTTCCGGTGAAGAAACTGAGCGGCATCTTGTGCAGATGGGAGACGAGCCGCGACCGGATATCGCGCATGATGCCTTCGCCGACGACCGAGTTCAGATAGCCCTGCGCGACGCCGATGCCGGCGGAGACCAGGGCCGAGGCGAGGATGATCCCGACGTCGAGCGCCAGTTGGCGCATGTCTTTCGACGGGATGGTCGTGTCGATGATGTGGGCCGTGACGAACGCGGGAATCAGGCCGAGCAGGGACGTCACGAGGATGCACGCGAGAACGGCCGTCTGCTGGCGCCAGTACGGCGCGAACAGACCGCCGACGCGCCGCCAGTCGACGCGCCGCTCGGACTTGGGTTTGTCGGGCGAGTACATGTTGGAGTACATCAGCCCGTGACCGTGCATCATCGTACGGTTACGAACCGCCGGACGCTATGCGGGTTGCAAGACGGCGATCGGCTAATCGTGCGCGACCCACTCGGTAGCGGTGCGCTGGTGGAGCGTCAATTTGTTTCCTTCGAGATCGTGAAAACTGGCGAGCTTGCAGACCGGCGTGACGTACGGGTCTTCGACTTCGAGCCCGGCGGCGCGCAGCTTCGCCGTAACCGCGTCGATGTCGGCGACTTCGAGTGCGATGCCGGCGGCGCTGCCGGCAGGGATCCCGACCCATTCCGCGTTCATCAAGCCCAGCGCCGTGTCGCCGATTTCGGCCTCCGCGTATTGCTCGACGCCGCCCTCGGTATACGCCGGGCCGAACGTAAGGTCGAGGTGCTTCTCATACCACGCGCGCAGCGCGGCGACGTCTTTGGACGGATAGGCTACGAACGCAATCTCTTTGATCATGGGGACGCCCTCCTCGAAGCCGTCCGATTCTCTACGCCTTGCCGTTGCTCAGCTTTGCCAGCTCGGTAAAGAGCTTTCGCTGTTTGTCGGTGATCTTCGTGGGGAGCTGTCCGATCAAGCGGACGAACTGGTCGCCCGATCCCGAACCCTTGACCTTCGGCATCCCCTTTCCGGTCAGGCGCAGCAGCCGGTTGTTCTGCGTGCCTTCGGGGATCGTCATCGCAACCTGACCGGCGAGGGTCGGAACTTGCACGTCCCCGCCCAGCACCAGGTCGAACATGCTCACCGGTAAATCCACGTAGAGGTCGTCGCCCTTGCGCTTGTACGTCGGGTCGTCGCCCAATTTCACGATGAGATAGAGATCGCCGTTCGGACCGCCGCCGGTGCCCGCGCCGCCTTGGCCGCCCAGGCGGATGCGCTGGCCGTCGCCGATGCCTTTGGGAATCGAAACTTCGAATTTCTTGCTCTTGAGGACCCGCCCCGTGCCGTGGCAGTTCTGGCAGAGCTGACCGTTCGCAGTTCCGGTTCCTTGGCAGACGGGACACAAGTCTTCGATTTGCAACGACACGTTTTTCTTTCCGCCTTCGTAGACGTCGCGCAGCGTGAGTTCGATCGTCGTCTCGAGATCCTGGCCGCGTTGCGCGAATCCGCCGCGACTGCGGCCCTGCGGCGCCGACGCGCGTTGTCCTATGCCCGAGAAGAACATGTCGAAGAAGTCCGAGAAGCCGCTGTTCGCGCCGCCGCCGAAATCGAATTGCTCCGCGTCGCCTTCGTAGCGCGTCCGGTACTGTCGCTGCTGTTCGGCTTGGCGCGCGGCTTGCTGCCAGTCGGGTCCGAGCATGTCGTACTTCCGGCGCTTTTCCGGATCGTTAAGGACTTCGTAGGCCTCGGATATCTCTTTAAACTTCTCTTCGGCCGCCTTTGCGTTGTCGGGATTGGTGTCGGGGTGCCATTTTCGCGCGAGCTTCCGGTACGCAGACTTAATGTCTTTCTCGGGGGCGTTCTTCGCAACGCCTAAGACCGCGTAATAGTCCTTATAATTCATCCTGAATGTTTCGCGACGATCACTTTGGCCGGACGCAGAACGTGCTCGCCGAGGCCGTAGCCCTTTTGCGCGACTTCGGTGACGGTGTCGTCCTCGACGCCGCCCTCGGCCGGCGACGTGGCGATGGCTTCGGCGACGCGCGGGTCGAACGGTTTGCCGAGAACTTCGATCACCGTGACGCCCTCGGAGGCGAGGATCGCCTCGAAGCCTTTGAGGGTCTGCTCGATGCCGCCGCGGAGGAGGTCGCCCGCGGAGTCGTACTGCAGCGCGCGCTCGAGGTTGTCGATGACGGGCAGCAGGCGCTCCAGCAGCATGTATCGGTGCGCCGACGCGCGCCGGGCTTCGTCGCGCTCTTGCCGCTTCTTGTAATTTTCGAAGTCGGCGATCGAGAGTAGATACTTCTTGTAGTTTTCCTCGGCAAGCGCTTTCGCGTCCTCAAGTTCTTGGAGCAGGCGGTCGCGACCGGAGGCGTCCGGTCCGGCGCCGTCGAGCACGGCTTCGCCGGCTTCGGTACTCCACTCGGTTGGATTCTCAGACATCATTCACTCACACACAAACGCAATGCAAACACGGCGCCGGATGCTCCGGCCTGTGGCCGGAGCATCCGCGACGCCATGGGGTTCCAAACGCGCCTTACTTGGCTTCCTTGAACTCGGCGTCGATGACGTCTTCCTCGGGTGCGGCGTTCTCGGTCGCACCGTTGGTCGCTCCGTTCGAGGCCCCGTTCGTGGGCGCGCCCTGTTCGGGCGTCGTCGCCTTGTAGAGCAGCTCGGCCATCTTGTAGCTCGCCTCTTGCAGGCGTTCGACGGCGGGCTTGATCTCCGCGGCGGTTCCGTTTTCGCTCAAGCGCTTGAGATCGGCAAGAGCCGTTTCGACCTCGCCGCGGGCGCCTGCGTCGAGCTTCTCGCCGACTTCCTTGAGCGACTTCTCGGTCGAGTAGATTAGGCTGGACGCGTTGTTGCGGATCTCCGCCTCTTCGCGGCGTGCCTGATCGGCTGCGGCCTGCGCTTCGGCGTCCTTAACCATCCGATCGACTTCGTCTTTGTCGAGATTGGTCGAAGCCGTGATCGTGATCGCCTGCTCTTTGCCGGTGCCCAGATCCTTGGCGTTCACGTTCACGATGCCGTTGGCGTCGATGTTGAACGTGACTTCGATCTGCGGCACGCCGCGCGGAGCCGGCGGGATGCCTTCGAGGCGGAAACGTCCCAGCGTCTTGTTGTCGGCCGCCATCGGGCGTTCGCCCTGCAGCACGTGGATGTCCACCGACGTCTGGCCGTCCTCGGCCGTGGTGAAGACCTGCGACTTCTTGGTCGGGATGGTCGTGTTGCGTTCGATAAGCGCCGTCATGACGCCGCCGAGCGTTTCCAGGCCGAGCGAGAGCGGCGTGACGTCGAGAAGGACGACGTCGCGTACTTCGCCGGAGAGAACGCCGGCTTGAATCGCGGCGCCGATGGCCACGACTTCGTCCGGATTGACGGTCAGGTTCGGATCTTTGCCGGTCAGTTTCTTGACGAGTTCTTGAATGACGGGCATGCGGGTCGAGCCGCCGACCATCACGACTTCGTCGATCTTCGAAACGTCGATCTTCGCGTCGGCGATGGCTTGCTTGAAGGGCGCGAGGCAGCGATCCGTCAGATCGGCCGTGAGCTCTTCGAACTTGGCGCGCGTCAGCGTGTAATCCAAATGCTTGGGACCGTCGGCGCCCGCCGTGATGAACGGCAGGTTGATGGTCGTCGTTACGACCGCCGAGAGTTCGATCTTCGCTTTTTCGGCCGCTTCGGTGAGACGCTGCATGGCCTGCTTGTCGTTGGAAAGGTCGATGCCTTGTTCCTTACGGAACTCGCCCACCAGCCACTCGACGATGCGATGGTCGTAGTCGTCACCGCCCAAATGCGTGTCGCCGTTGGTCGACTTCACTTCGAAGACGCCGTCGCCGACTTCCAGGATCGAGACGTCGAACGTGCCGCCGCCCAAGTCCCAGACCAGAATCGTTTCGTTGCCCTTTTTCTCAAGGCCGTACGCGAGCGCGGCCGCCGTCGGCTCGTTGATGATGCGCAGCACTTCGAGACCGGCGATCTTGCCGGCGTCCTTCGTGGCTTGGCGCTGCGCGTCGTTGAAATAGGCGGGAACCGTAATGACTGCGCGAGTCACGCGTTCGCCGAGATAGTTACTCGCGTCGTTGACGAGCTTTTGGAGGATCATCGCCGAGATCTCTTGCGGCGTGTAATCCTTGCCGTCGACTTTCACGACGTAGCCGGATTCGCCCATGTGACGTTTGATCGAGGAGATGGTGCGATCGGGATTGGTGATCGCTTGACGTTTTGCAAGTTGGCCGACGAGACGCTCGCCGGTTTTGGTGAAGGCCACGACCGACGGGGTCGTGCGCGCGCCTTCCGCGTTGGGGATGACGGTGGGCGACGTGCCCTCCATAACGGCGACGACGGAGTTGGTCGTGCCGAGGTCGATTCCGACCACTTTAGCCATGTTTTCGTACCTCATCGTGTTTTCGAGAGCGTCCCGGACCAGCTGAAGTCGGGGGCCTCGCTGCGCTCGAGCCCGGGGCGGGAGCCGTGCACACCGAGGTGAGTGCGCCGGCCATTCCGCGGCGGAGGGCGATGCAGCGGGGGCGACGGGCGCCTTGCCGCTTACGGACGGAATCGAAAGATTGTGATTACCGGTTCATCATACATGACGACCGGTCCAATTGTTCCGCTTTTTACAACACGAAGGGCGCCCCGGCGGTTGCGGGGGCGCCCTTCGTGCGGAGGCACGGGAGACTAGGGCTGCTGTTGCTGCTCTTGCTGTTGCTGGTCTTGCGGAACCGGCACCGCGGCGGGCCGTTCGATGAGTTTGACGGCGACTTCCTTTTTGGCGCCCTGGGACCACACGATCAGCCGGATGCTGTCGCCGGGCTTCTTGGTCCCGATGTAGTCGTGGAGGGCTTTGAAGTCCGTAAACGGTTTACCGTCGGCCTGGAGGATCACGTCGCCCGGCTGGAGTCCGGCCTGGTCGGCCGGCGAGTTCGGGATGACCTCGCGGACGGCCACGCCGCTGGTCGAGCCGTTGTAACCGATCTGGTTGCGCAGGCCCGTCGAGAGGTCTTCCATGAGGATGCCCATGTAGCCGGTGTCGGTCCCTTGGTGGATGCCCGGATTCTTGAGCAGTTCGCCCGCCATGCGGCCGACTACGTTCGAGGGGATGGCGAAGCCGATGCCCTGCGCGTAGGCCGAACGGACCGTGGACTGATTGATGCCGATCACTTGGCCGTCGATGTCGATCAGCGGGCCGCCGGAGTTGCCGGGATTGATCGGCGCCGAGGTCTGTAGCAAGCCTTTGAAGTCGATCGCGGAGCCGCTTTCGTTCGGGATCTCTTCGTCGCGGTTAAAGGCCGAAATGACGCCCAGCGTCACGGTCTGCTGCAGGTCGAGCGGCTCGCCGATCGCGATCGCCCACTGGCCCTGCTCGAGTTTGTCCGAGTCGGCCAGTTCCAGCGGCGGAGGCAACTTCGCGTAGTTGTCCACGCGAATCACGGCGACGTCGGCGCCGATGTTGGCGGCGATGACGTGAGCCGGCACCTTGTCGCCGTTGGCAAATACGACCGTCAGCTTCGTGACGTGTCCGTTGTCGGGCGGGGTTACGACGTGCGCGTTGGTCACGATGTCGCCGTTCGAATCGAAGACGAACCCGGAACCGGACGCCTGGCCGTGATACGGTTGCTCGACGCCGGGACCTTGCTGCCCGAAGAACTGCTGAAACATCGGGTCCATCTGCACGAGTTGCTGCCCGTTGACTTCCATCTGAATGGCGACGACCGATGCCTTCGTGCGCTTGACCGCGCTTACGATGCGGTCCTGATCGCTCACGCCGGTGAGCGCGGCGGCGGCAACGGCCGGCGGCGTGTTGTTGGGTCCGGCGATGCGATCGAAATGCGTGCTCGCATAGAGCATCATCACGAAACTGCCGATGATGGCTCCCACCAGGCCGACGACGATAGTGGGCAGGGTCCGATTCTTTCCCATAAACATTTCCGTTAACAAAAAAAGTGCGCTGTTGACCGTTTGGCCGTACTACTGCCGCAACGGCGAAAGGTCACAGATGGTGCCGTGCCGGACGCAAGCCTGGGAGGTTCCTAAGCGTCCGGCGGGCCGTCCGAGACGACCAGGCCGTCCAGCAGCCGGATCACCCGCTTGGCCTGGCGCGCGACCTCGGGATCGTGCGTGACCATGATGATCGTGCGGCCGCCTTCGTGAAGATTGGCGAACAAGGCCATCAGCTCCGCGCTGGTCTTGGAATCCAGGTTCCCGGTCGGCTCGTCGGCGAGCAGCACGGCCGGGTCGTTGATGAGGGCGCGTGCGACGGCGACGCGCTGCTGCTGGCCCCCCGAGAGCTGGTTCGGCTGGTGGTGGGAGCGGTCGGCGAGGCCGACCTCGGCCAGGGCCGCCTGAGCGCGCTGGTTTCGGACCTTGGTGGGGACGTTGGCATAGAAGAGCGGGAGGGCGACGTTCTTGAGCGCGTCGGTCCGGGCCAGCAGATTGAAGCCCTGAAACACGAAGCCGAGTTTGCGCAGCCGGATGGCGGCCAGCTCGTTGTCGCTGAGGCCCTCGACGTCGACGCCGTCGAGGAGATAGCGACCGGTCGTGGCGCGGTCCAGGCAGCCGATGATGTTCATCAGCGTGGACTTGCCCGACCCGGACGGCCCCATGATGGCGACGTATTCGCCGCGCGCGATGTTGAAGCTCAGCCCGTGCAGGACGGGGACTTCGAGGCCGCCGTTCTTGTAGACTTTCGTGATGTCGCGCAGTTCGATCGCGTTCGTGACGTCACTCATAGCGAAGCGCCTCGATCGGATCGAGCTTGGCGGCGCGGTACGCGGGGTAGGTTCCGCACGCGAGCGTGACGATCGTCGCGAAGCCGACCGCGATCAGTACCGCTTGAAGCCACGGAAGCGGGACGATGTTCCCGGTAATCTTCACGATGAACACGTCGTTGACGAAAGCGCCGATCGAGAGTCCGATGACCAGGCCGATGGCGCAGCCGATCGAGCACATCAGCAAAGCCTCGATGAAGAACTGCAGCAGCACTTGCCCGCTGCGCGCCCCGATCGCCTTGCGGACGCCGATCTCGCGCGTGCGTTCGGTAACCGAGACGAGCATGATGTTCGTAATGCCAATTCCCGCGACCAAGAGCGCTACCGCGCCGATGAGCGCGACGACGATCGTGAGGGCGTTGAAGATGCCGCCGATGCCCTGAGAAAACTTAGCCTTGTCGAACGTCTGATATTCCAGACCCTGCGGGTTCCCGTGGAGTTCGCGCAGTTTGTCCTGCACGGCGATTTCGATCTGCGGAATGTCGGCGGCGTTCTCCGAGATGATGCCCGCGCCGATCACGCTGGAGCCGCGAACGTACTCGTTGACGTACGTCGTGTACGGAATCGTGACGTCGCCGCTGAATTGCGCGTTGAGAATTCCGCGCTTGGGAGGTTGTTGCACGCCGACGATCTCGTAGCGATTTGGCCCGGCGTAGATGCTCTCGCCGGTCGGATCGCCGCCGCCGGGGAACAATCGTTGAAATGCCTTATCTGAGATAACCGCGACGTTCGCCGCTCCGGCCACGTCGTCGTCGGAAATGTGACGGCCGTACCGGATCGGGAGATTTTGAAAGGAGATCGAGCTGTCGGGCGAGATGCCGAAGCGGCCGTGCGCGTGTCCCGCGCGAATCAGCTCGGTCGAGAATCCGAGCGGCATGGCGTCCACGACCCCGGGAAGGGTCCTTAGCGGCGGAAGGTCGCGGAGGCGAATTGCGGCGCTCGTGACGTCGCGCTGCGTCGAACTCGGGAATACGACGAAGGAGTTGTCGGTCAGCGTCCCCAGGGCCCCGTCCACGGCGCCGGCCATGCTGTTCCCCAAGACTTGAATCGCAATGACCGCTCCGACGCCGATGATCAGGCCCAGCATCGTCAGCAGCGTGCGAATCTTGTTGGCCCACAGCACGCGAAAGGCTTCTTCAATGTACGGCATGACGCTAGGAACGCAACGCCTCGATGGGATCCATCCCCGCCGCGCGGATCGCGGGATACGTGCCGAAGACGCTGCCGACCAGAATCGAGAACGTTAACGCCAAGCTGACGATGAGGACGTAGGGGATCAGCAACTCGCCGAGCTGCTTGCTCAGGAGAGAGGCCGCGCCGATCGTAAATACGACGCCGATGCCCATTCCGATGAAGCCGCCGCCCAGCGAGAGCAAGATGGATTCCATCAAGAACTGAAAAGCGATGTCGGCGCGCGTCGCGCCGATGGACTTGCGAATGCCGATCTCCCGAATGCGCTCGTTAACGGAGACGAGCATGATGTTCATGATGCCGATGCCCGCGACCACGAGCGCGACGGCGCCGATTGCCGACAAGCCCGCGCCGATGCCGGTGAGCACGCTCTCGAATATTTGCAGCTGCTCCGCGGTGTCGACGACTTTGTACTCCGAGCGCGAGCCGTGAACGTGCTGCAGCGCGGCAATGGCGGCCTTTCCGGTCGCGTCGCCCTTGAGCGGATCGCTGGGATAGAGCAGAAGCAAATCCGGCGGCCCCGTGTAGAGATCGTTATAGAACGTCGTATACGGAACGACGATGGTCGAACTTCCGGCTAGACTATTGAAGAACGAGCCTTTGATGTCGGCGTAGACGCCGCTGACCAGATAGCGCCCACCGTTAATACGCAGGTAGTTTCCGACCGCGGGCCGCGAACCGAAGAACTCCGTGGCAACGTCTTGGGTCAACACGGCCACGCGCGCGCCCGAATCCACCTCGTCCTGCGATATCTCGTGGCCCTCGGCCATGACGAGTTTGTCCGTGTGGTACGGTCCGTCGCTCTGGACCGATATGTAGTCCCGCTTTCCTCCGGAGACGATCGGATAGGTGCGCGACCAGCTCGGGATGACCGACGCCGCGGTGTCGCCCAACGCGGCCGCCACGGTCGCAGCGTCGCGGTACTGAATCTGCGCTTGATCCGGATAATCTTGCGCTCGGTCTACCTGCACCAGTACCGGACTCTGACCGAACGAATCGAAGCTGGCGGCGATGCCGCTCGTCGCAGCTTTGCTGATCCCGAAGACGGTGATGATCGACGCGCTGCCGATGATCATGCCCAGCATGGTGAGCACCGACCGGACGCGGTTGCGCCAGAGCGATGCGAACGCTTCCGAGAGGTAGGCGAGGAACCGCGTCACGTTCCGGGCGCCGCGGGCGCAGGCGAGGCAGACGGAGCCGGGCTTACGGCCGTGCCGTCGGAGATCGCGGCGCTCTTGTCGCTGACGACCACCTCGCCCGGCCGCAGGCCGGAGACGACGATCGTCTGCGCGTCCCCCTGTTTTCCCAGCGCGATTTGGCGCTTGTGCGCGACCCCGCCGCTGACGACGTAGACGTAGCTCTTGCCGCCGGTCGTCGCGATCGCGTCGTTGGGGATCACGAGCGCGTGCGGGATGTCCGTCGTGAAGATGTCCACGTCGGCGGTCATGCCGTCGCGCAGGAAATCCGGGGTGTTGTCGAGCGCGATCGTCGTAAGCACTTGCTTGGCCGTGCTCGAAGCATCGGTCGACTTCGTAGCGACCGGCGCGATCTCTTGAACGCTGCCGGAGATCGTGTGATTGCCGAAGTCTTGACCGCTGACGCTCGCGCGCTGCCCGACGCGGACGTTGATGATGTCTTGCTCGTCGACTTGCGCCTTGACGATGTACGACGATCCCTCGGCGATCGTGAAGAGCGCTTGGCCGGCGGTGACTTGGTCGCCGGGCTGCACGTCGCGCAGCGCGTCGTTTGGATTGCTCGAGATCGTCTGGATGATGCCGTCGAAGGGCGCGACGATGTTGAGGAATCCGACCTGCTGGTCGTTCTGGGCGTTGAGGATCTGCGCTTTTTGCGCCGCCGCTTGCGCCGCCTGGACGCTATTCTGACCGTATCCGGAGACGGCGCCGAGCTGCAGCTGCGCCAACGCCTGGTCGTACGCGACGCGCGCCTGGTCGAGCTTGGCTTTGTCGGTGTCGAGCTGGAAATGCGGGACGGCGTTGTCCTTAAAGAGCGTGACGTCTTCGTCATAGGTTTTCTGCGCGAGGTCGAGCTGTGATTTGGTCGTGTTGACCGCCGCCTCGTACTGAACTTTGGAGTTCTGTTCGTTGACGCGAGCGGTCGAGACGTCGGCGACCGACGACGAGTAGTCGGCTTGCGAGGACTGAGCCGCGAACTGCGTGTTCGGATTGTAGATCGTCGCGAGCAATTGACCGGCGCCGACCGGCTGCCCGGCTCGCACGAGGATCTTCTCGATGTTGCCGCCGACCAGCGTGGGAATCGTCTCGGTGCGCGGCCGCATGACGACGCCGTTTTCCGGGAGCTTGATCACGAAGGGTTTGATCGAGGCGACGGCCGTCTTCACCGGCGTGCCCTCGTGCTTTCCGCGGCCGAAGAGCACGGCGATGCCGACGAGCGCCCCCAGGAGCACCACGGCGATCAGCAATTTGAGGTTGCGGCTCATGTCCTTATCCTATCTCAGGTCTGCGACGGCGGTGTGGGCGTCGTACGTCCCGATCGAAACGCGAAGTTTGACGACCGCTTCGACGTAGTTGACGCGCGCGTTGATCAGATCGTCCTGGGCCTGGATCGAGGTCTGCTGCGCCTGAAACACGTCGGCGAGCGCGATCACGCCGATTTTGTATTGGAGCTGCGCGATCCGGGCGGACTGCAGGCCGAGCGCCGACTCTTGCTGCGCCAGGCCCAACTGCGTCGTGGCGGTCTGCGCGGCGCGATACGCCTGGGACACGTCGAGCTGGGCTTGCAGCGTGGCCTGCGACAGAGCCACTTCCGCGTTCGAGATGTTGGCGTCGTCGCTTAGCCGCTCGAAGTGGCGCTGCCCGTAGTCCACCAGCGGCAGCGTGAACGTGCTCGTCACGCCGACTTGCCAGAATCCCGGGCTTCCGCGGGGCAGCGGTACCGGGCTCTGCGCTTGCTCCTGCACGAATGCGGTGGGCGAAAACTGGTTACCGAAGCTTCCGTTGATCTGCGCGGACGGCGCGAGTTCGCGCTCCCACGTCTTGCGCGTCTGGCGGGCCGCGACCAGCGATTCGCGGGCCGAGAGCACGTCGGGCCGCGAGCCGGCCGCGATGTTCTGGAGCGTTTCCGAGGTGCCGTTCGGCAGTGGCGGCTGGAGATCGATGCTTGGGTAGACGAACTGCGTCGTGAGCGGCGCGCCGATCGTCTGCGCGAGGTTCTCTCGAGCGTTCTCTTCGTCGGCTTGGGCGCCGGCCAGGTTCGATGAGGTTTGATACCACGAGATCTGCGCGCGCATGACGTCCACGCCGGCCGCGGTTCCCGCGTGGAGTTTCGCCTTGGCCGCCGCGACCAGCGCGTTCTGGTAGCCGAGCGACGACTGGTCCACTTGGACGATGCCGCGTTTTTGAATCACGGAGTAGAAGGCGTTGGTAACCGACGTCGCCACCTGGTTCTCCGCATTGGTGAGCGCGTACTTGGCCTGCGCGACCAGCGCCCGGTCGGCCGCCATCTGGATGAGCCCGTTGCCCGCGAGATTGACCGTCGCGTTGGTTCCGATTTCCGCGGTGTTCTGACTGAACGAGTTGTTTTGCGTCGCACCGATGATCGAATACGCGCCGGAGTAGTTGCGGCTCTGCGCGGCTTGGTTCTGCAGCGTTGCGCTCAAGTTCGGGAACGTCGAGTTCTGCAGGATTGCGAGATTGTGCTCGGCGCTCGTGACCGCGACGACCTGCTGCTCGATGGCCGTATTGTGATCGAGCGCGAACGAGATGGCATCCTGCAGCGTCATCGGCGCGTTTTGCACCGGCGCCGCAGCGACCGCCGGGAAGGCGCACGCGAAAAACGCGGCTGCCGCGCAGGCGACGGGGAGAAGCGAGCGTCGGAACATACGGTCGAAGGCGTTCAGGTCAGGCAAACTTTTGAGCGAGCGCGAGCAAACCGCCGGATACGAGCGCGCCCACGACGGTGATCGCCGCCGGAACGATCCAAGCGACGGTGCCCTTGACCTCGGCGGTATGGCGCAATGCCATGTAGTTCAGTGCGAGCCCCCAGAGCACGAACACCGAAATCGATCCGAGCATCCCGCCGATCAGTCCGCCGGCTCCCGGCACGATCCATGCCAGGCTCGGCACCGCGTGAAACAGGTCGGCCATGCTTGCGAAGGCTTCGGGCCCGCGAATGATGCCGACGATCGCGACGAACAACTGCCCCAAGGCCGCCGTGGGCACGCCGATATTTACCGAAGCCGCCCACAGTGAACGGAACGATCCGGTGCCTCGGCCGATTGCGTTGCCGATGAGCAGACAGAGCGCATTCAAGAGGAAGACGAAACCCATGCCCACGACCCCCAGCAGGGGATTCAGTCCGAATGCCTTCCAGGCGGCGGGATGCGCGGCGTCGTCGAGCATCTTCTGTTTCGCGGCGTCGCTCATGCCCGAGATCGACGGGTTCGTCGCGATCATGTGCTGCACCATGGCCACGCCGACGTGATTGTTGACGGGCTGCGCCAGGATTGCCGACAGGATCGTCAGGACGACGATAATGAGCGCCGCGACGCCCCACGTGGGCGCCACGCGAAGGCGCTCGAACGCTTCTTTCGGCGCGACGATCGTGTCGACGACGGTCGTTAGGCCGTTCGCTTTCGCGGCGGCGGCCGGTCCGATATCCATGCGCAGGTCTCGCTTTCGGCAAGCAACCGGGTGCCAAGAGATATAGCGCCGGGGGAGTCCGAGGGTTTCACGGCGTTGTCCTTCCCGCCGGGAACCAGGAGAACGGACGGCAAGTTGCGCCGGATTGCGCGCTCGACGCAAGCCAGACGCTCCTCGCGCAGCTCGAGCACTCGCATCTGGATGAGCAGCCGCGCCCGCCGGAGCGCCCTGCGCGAGTAGATCTCCTCCGGGGTCAAGGGCGCCGTGCCGGCGGGCGGTCTGTCCTGGACGGGGGGAGACGGCCGGGTAAGGGGCCCTGCCGCCGTGACGGTGAAGAGCGCACATCCCGCAGCCACAATACGGAAATCGAATCGCATAGGAGGTCCTCCGGGCCTCCTTACCCCTCATCTCCCCGGAAGCAATAGCAAAAACTTGAGTACCGACGCCTTAATCGTGCCCGCCCCTCCAACCGAGCCGTTCGTTCGCGTGGTGCCGCTGGGCGGCTGCGGCGAGATCGGCCGCAACATGGCCGTGATCGAAACCGCCGACGACATGGTCGTCATCGACTGCGGCCTCATGTTCCCCGACGACGAGATGTTCGGCGTGGACGTGGTCATCAACGACTTCACGTACGTGCGCGAACGCGCGCACAAGCTGCGAGCGGTGCTCGTCACCCACGGGCACGAAGATCACATCGGCGGCATTCCGTACTTTCTGCGCGAGTTTCCGCAGACGCCGATCGTCGGGACCGCGCTCACGATCGCGCTCATCAAGGCCAAGTCGCGCGAGCACAAGCTGGGCGACGTGGACTTTCAACTGGTTCAGCCGGGCGACCGCGTGAAGTTCGGATCGCTCGAAGCCGAATTCGTGCACATCAACCACTCCGTCTCGGGGGCATGTTCGATCGCGGTGCGCACGCCGGTCGGAACGATCTTCCACACCGGCGACTTCAAGTTCGACCAGACGCCGATCGACGGCAAGCCGGCCGACTTCGCGCGGCTCGCCCGGATCGGCGACGAAGGCGTGCTGTGCATGCTTTCCGACTCGACCAACGCCGAGCGTCCCGGACACACGCTCTCCGAGCGCATCGTCGGCGAGGCGTTCACCGCGATCTTCCAGCGGTCGAAAGGGCGGATCATCATCGCCTCGTTCGCGTCGAACGTTCCGCGCATCCAGCA
>Ga0182016_10003774_pt1 | contig 17110 bp, 13 predicted proteins | sample 712S2MmetaG_FD_120491 | JGI IMG/M metagenome (GOLD analysis project Ga0182016, IMG submission 120491) | Permafrost microbial communities from Stordalen Mire, Sweden - 712S2M metaG | ecosystem: Environmental > Terrestrial > Soil > Wetlands > Permafrost | place: Sweden: Stordalen | collected...
CAGAACAAGTCACCACCACCACCTTCCAAACCGTCATGGCTGAAAATCAGCGCGCGGCGGCCATGCGATTCGTCCTCTGCAAACGCCCCTCTCTCAAAAACCTCTCATGAATGGGCGCTGGCCATCCTTGCTCTTTCCTAAAAGCCGCTTGCCAGGGGACGAAAAACGGTTATATCCAAGGCGTGAATAATTTACTCCCTCCGGGGCCGCGCAACCCATCTTCAGCCAGAAACGCTCGTCAGTTCTCTCGTCGTGACCTTCTTGGGCGGGCGGGCCTTTGGGCGGGCGCCGCGGTTCTGGGCAAGGATCTTGGCGTGGCGAGAGTCGAGGCCGAAGGGGTATCAGACGGAGCGAGCCGACCGTTTATCTATTGTTTAAATACGGCCACCATTCGGGGGCAAAAGTTCGGGATTGTGAAAGAGATAGAAGTGGCGTCGCAGGCCGGCTACGATGCGATTGAGCCGTGGGTCGATTCGCTCGAGGCTTACGTCAAAGGCGGGGGCAAACTGGCCGAATTGAAAGAGCGGATTCATGATTCTGGACTAACCGTCGAGGATGCCATCGCGTTTCCACAGTGGATCGTCGCGGACGACGCGCGCAGCGCCGAGGGTCTGGAGCAGGCCAAGCGGGCGATGGAAATGGTGGTGCAAATTGGCGGCAAGCGCCTGGCGGCCCCACCCGCCGGGGCGACTGATTTGCCAAAGTTGGATTGGAAACTCGCGGCGCAACGGTACCGGGCTCTGCTGGAGGCGGGAGACCAAATCGGCTTGGTGGCGCAGTTCGAACTCTGGGGGGTTTCCAAGAACTTCAACCGGTTGGGCGAGTGCGTTGGCATCGCGATAGAGACCGGCCACCCCAAGGCTTGCGTGCTGGCGGATGTTTTTCATCTTTACAAAGGCGGCAGCGAGATCAAAGGCATGCGCCTGCTCGGTCCCAGCGCGATCCAAGTCCTGCATATGAACGACTTTCCGGACAATCCGCCGCGCGAAAAAATCGACGACAGTTACCGAATCTATGCCGGTGACGGCGTCGCCCCGTTGACCGAGATTCTTCAAACCCTGCACGCCACGGGCGGCCAAAAGGTTCTTTCCCTCGAGGTGTTCAACCGCGGTTATTGGGCGCAGGATGCCCTGACTGTGGCAAAAACCGGGCTCGCAAAAATGAAGGCGGTCGTTGCCAAAGCGGGTTTGTAAGGCATGAGCCTGGATTGATCCGGTCTGGCGGGGGTTCGCGCAAGGCATCGGCCAGAACAGGTTGCCGCCAAGCGAATGGACGCCGGCCAGCCGTCGAATGGCGCGTTGGCTATCCAGGTCTTGACCCGCTTGGCATCTTTTGGCCGGCTCCTCCCGATTCAAGAATTTGCAGCTTGCCAAAATTAAAAAGAGCTTTCATATTACAGTTGGTCTAGGCAGCGGATCGGTGTCCTGCCTGGCCATTTCAAGCAAAAAAACCATATGAACCTGCGCGGTCAATTGCCCCATCGCCTGTACCGAAAAACCGATAGCCTTATGGAAAATTTTTCAAAATTCCGGCAACTGTTCGCCGGCACCTTCCTTACCATTATGCTGGCATCGCTTTCTGCGACCGCTAGCGTCTGCAACTGGACCAATACCGCTGGGGGAAACTGGAGCAATCCCTTGAATTGGAGCCCAAACCAAGTGCCAGGGACGGCAGACACTGCGGTCATTACGCTGCCAGGCACATATAATGTCCTGCTGGACATCGACGCGACCGTTGCCGGATTGAATTTGGGGGCCGCCACTGTCGGTTCCACGCAAAGCCTTTCGACAGGTGCCCGAGATTTGACTGTGAGCGGGCCGGTGGATGTGAGTCCACAAGGACAATTCAGTGTCAACGGCGGCGGATTCGGGGGGAACTCAATTCTGGAGGGGACGCTAAATTGGAGCGGAGGCAGCTTGGCCGGGGTCTTAACGGTGGCGAGCAACAGCGTGCTGAACATCTTGGCGGGCGGGGGTGACGGTTTTAGCGGGTTGACGTTGACCAACTACGGGACGGTCAACTGGAGCAATACGACCCTGTACGGCATCAACGGGGGCAACGCGCAGATTTACAATTACGGGACGTGGAACGCGCAGAGCGATAATGAGTTTCAAGGGGCTTACAATGGTGGCGAGAGCTTGTTCGTCAATTGGGGGACGTTCCTCAAATCGGGCAGCAGCAACACGACGGTGCTGGATGGGAATGTCAACTTTGACAATTATGGGACGGTGGAAGCAACCAATGGGACGCTGAACTTGATGGGCGGCGGCACCAGCGATGGGGGCGGCGCGGTCACGAGCGGCGCCGGGGAGATCAATTTCGATGGGTTTGTCTTCACCAACACCAATAGCTTTGCAGGGACGGGCAGTTATGTGCGCGGGGCGGTATTTGCCGGGACCACGCTCGGGGTCTTCAATTGGGACGGGGGTTCCTTGTCCGGCACGCTGACTTTGCCCAGCAACAGCGTGTTGAACATCGTGGCGGGGGGCGGGGACGGTTTGAGCGGGCTGACCTTGAGCAATTACGGGACGGTCAATTGGAGCAACACGACCCTTTACGGGATCAACGGAGGCAACGCGCGGATTTACAACTACGGGACGTGGAACGCGCAAAGCGATAATCAGTTCCAGGGTGGTTACAATGGCGGCACGACGCTTTTTGAGAACTACGGCACGTTTGCCAAGTCCGGCGGCACCAACACGACGATCCTGGATGGGAACGTGGTTTTTAACAGCACCGGGACGCTGGCCTTGGGGAGTGGTACCCTGAGTTTACGGAATTACACTCTGAGTGGTTCTTTGGAATTCGACATCAATAGCCAGAGTAATTACGGGACGCTCGCTTTGGCTGGATCGCAGGGGTTGTCCGGCATTCCTGTCTCGGTTAATTTCCCGGATGGATTCGTGCCTGCGGTGGACAGCCAATTTGCGCTCGTCTCAGCCGCCCATCTGACGGGCGCGTTTGCCACGACCAGCCTGCCGTACGGGATGTCGTTCGATTACTCCAGCCAGTCGGCTTCGCTGACTTTCAGCGGGATCACCCAAGCCACGTGGACGGCAGGGGCCTCCGGTTTGCACGGCGCGAGCAGTGTCGTTTTTCTGCTCAGCCCCGGAACGACGGTGGAATTGGTGGCGCTATCGCCCGGCGGGGCCTCGACCGTGCTGGGTTCGACCACGGGGAGCGGTTTGAGTTCGCTTTTGTTTGACACAACCAAATTGTCCAATAGCCCTTACAGCTTGCAGGCTGTGGTGAGCAACGCGGCGGGTTTGGTGGGGACCTTCTCGCGCAACGTGTTTGTCAACAACGCATTGTCCTGGCATGAGGGGGTTCTAGCCTCGGACGAGACTTGGGGAACCACCGCGGTCAATGCCGTCGATCAAACCGTGATTGTTCCGAACGGCGTCACGCTGACCATCGCGCCTGGGGCGATGGTCAAATTCGCGCCAGGAACGGGTATCATCGTCGAAGCGGGCGGCACGTTGGATGCCAGTGGCGCGACGGCGGCGGCACCGATCATCCTGACAGCGCTAACGGATGATTCTGTTGGCGGCGATAGCGATGAAGACAATGGCACGACTTTGCCAGAGCCGGGGGATTGGGATGGCGTGAGCAACCTTGGCCAATTCAAATCCAACCCCTTCGTGCAGCTTCGTTATGTTATTCAAACGGTTGGTGGAGTTATTTCCGCCAATCAGGAATGGCCTGGAGCCATGGAATACCATGTGACCGCCAATGTTACCGTCCCCTCCAACGTTGTGTTGACCGTTGCGCCGGGGGCCATTGTCAAATTTGATCCCGGGCTGAACATCACAGTGGAAGCCGGCGGGACGCTCATCGCCACGGGCACGGTCGCGCAGCCGATCATCTTTACGTCGATCAATGACCAAAGTGTGGGCGCTGTCACCAATGGCGCGCTGACGACCCCCTCCGCCGGAGATTGGGACTCGATCTATCTCAGTGGCGGGCAAGCCATCTTCGACCATGTGACTCTCAGTTATGGAGGCGGTCCGGACTCGCTCAACAGCGGGCTGATCAGCCTCACCGCGCCGGGTGCGGTGGTTTCCGTTTCGGACTCCATCATCAGCCAAAGCCTCTATCGGGGGATCCAAGCCGAGTACGGAACGGTCAACGTCACGAACTGCCTGGTCACCGGTTGCGATCGGGGCATCCAGCCGGGCTTGAGCGGTCCGACGCAGGTCAATATCGTGAACTGCACGATTGACAATAATAATTATGGCGTGCTGGCGCACGGTGGCGCTGTCAACATTGCCAATAGTATTATCTCCGACAACCTTTCCGCGGGCGTGGAGTACTGTTGTGGCAGTTCGATGGGCCTCTTCGACCACAACGATGTCTGGTCCGCGACGGGCGGCAATTATGCGGGTGCGAGCGATCAAACCGGCCTCAATGGCAACATTTCCGCCAATCCCCAATTCGTCAACGCGGCGCAGGGCAATTATGAACTGAACTACGGATCCCCTTGCATTAATGCCGCCGATGGGGCCGTGGCGCCGCTCAGGGACATGCTGGGCGCGCCTGGTTACAATTATCCCGGAATCGCCCATCCGACCGGGACGATTAATGCTGACGGTATTTATCCTGACATGGGCGCTTACGAATTCTCCGCCAACGCTCCATCGGACGTCGATCTGATCGCCAATGGCGTGATTGGACCTACGCAAGTGACCGCAGGTCAGGCGGTCACCGTCCAATGGAACGACGTCAACATTGGCAGCGGCCAAGCGACGGGTCCCTGGCACGACACGGTATCCCTGGTGGCCGTCAATGGAGGGGACCCGGTCGCGGGCACAGTGCTGGTCGCCCAACAAACTGTTCTGGGACCGGGGCAAAGCTATCCTGCTTCCGCTATGGTGATCGTTCCCGCGGGCGTGGAGGGACTTTATCGCTGGGAAGTTCAAGTCAATAGCCAAGGGGACGTTTTCGAGGGGTCAAACTGGCTGAATAATACAGCGCTGGCCTTGGCGACAACGACTTTGGCCGATCCGATGCTCAACATCGGCGGTTCGGCTGCGAGCGGGCAATTTACCGCGGCAGGGCAGTCGAGTGTATTCGCGGTTGAATCGCAGGGGGGCACGTTCGTGTTAAACGCGCAAGGCAACTCACCCCATAGTGCATTGCAGTTATTGGTCGGCGACGGTTTTGTCCCTGACTCATCGCACTTCAACTTTGAAAGCAGCCAGTTCGACTCGCCGAGTGTCTCGGCAACTGTTCCAAGCGCCAACCACGACACTTATTATGTGGTGGTGAACGCGCTTTCGCTGGATGCCTCCACAGTCGGTTTTTCGATTACGGCCTCGCCATTGACTTTTGCGTTGAGTGCCGTTAGTCCCGCCACCGTCGCCAATGACGGACCGGTCACGTCGCAGGTTTCCGGCAACGAGTTGGTGAGCACCGATACCTACACGCTGGTCGGACCGGGCGGCTCGTTGGCGGCCGTATCCGTGCAAGCGACTGATCCCACCGTCGCGTACGCGGTATTTGATCTGGCGGGCCTGGCGGCAGGGAATTACAGCCTGACCGTTAGGCAGCCCGGCGGTGCCAGCCTAACCTTGACCAACGCCGTGACGGTAAATAGCGCGCCTCCGGCGGTGCCGGCGTTTTCCGTGCATCTGGAGCTGCCTTCCGTGTTTCGCCGAGGCAGGACCTTTATCGGCACGATCGTCTATGAGAACACGGGCAACGTCGATATGCCCGCGCCACTTCTCTTTCTGAGTTCCGGCGGAGCGGCGCAAATTGCGCTGGCCGGAAAAACCAATCTCACGACCGGCAATCTGGCCGTGTTGGCCGTCAGTTTTGATGGGCCGGCCGGAACTTTGACGCCGGGCAAGACGTGGAGCGTACCTTTCACCGCCCTGTCCACCAGCAGTGGGACGCGGTTTTCGCTTGGCTATCTGACGGCTGCCGCGACAAATCAGATCAATTATTCAGCCCTCCAATCCCAGGTGCAGCCGAAAGGTTATTCCGCGGCGGTTTGGAATGCGATTTGGGCGAAGTTCCAGAGCCGGGCCGGCACTACTTGGGGCGGATTGGTTTCGTTGCTGGATTCCGACGCTACAGAAATGCAGGACGATGAGGATTCCAACGGGCCCGATATGGCCAACAACAATGATGAGGACGAGCCAGCTTCGGTGGATGACGATCTGGGCTGGGAATTTGGCGTGGATGATGGCGGCTACGCTGACGATGGCGGGGATGACGACGACACGATGCCCTCCGACCCGGATTCTCCGGGAGACCTAGATGACCTTTCCGTCTATGATATAGACGCCGTCTCCTCGGGCGATCCCAACGCCAAATTTGCCACCGGCGTCGGCGCCTCCCAATGGGTGGCGGCCGATGACACCATCACGTACACGATTGATTTTGCCAACGAAACCAATGCCAGCGCGCCAGCCCAGATCGTGACCATCAGGGACGGCCTGGCCACCAATCTCAACTGGTCAACATTGCAGTTGACAAGTGTTTCCTTCAATAACGCGGCCCTGAACATTCCTGCCGGGGTGCAATCCTTCGCGACCACCGCCTCGGTCGGCACGGACCCCAACCCGGTGGAGGTTAATGTATCGCTGAATCCCACCAATGGCCTGCTCACATGCGTCTTGCAATCGATCAATCCCGTGACTGGCAAACTCGTTACCGATCCGCTGGCTGGATTCTTGCCGCCGGACAATGCCGCCGGGCAAGGGGAAGGGTCGATCACCTACACGATTGCGCCCGCCGCCGGGTTGAGCACCGGCGCGCAAATCATGAACCAGGCCAGTATTGTGTTTGACGTGAACGCGCCGATTACCACACCCACGACGACCAACACCATCGATGCCACACCGCCCACCAGTTCCATCAGTCCATTGCCCGCAACATCCACGCCCGCCTTCGAGGTTTCATGGTCTGGCCAGGATGTCGGTTCGGGAATCGCGGGCTATGACATCTATGTCTCGAATAATGGCGGCCCTTGGACAGCCTGGCTGGTGGGCGCGACCAATACCTCCGCGCTATATACGGGCGTTGTGGCCAATTCCTACGCCTTTTATAGCGTGGCATTCGACGAAGTCGGAAACGCGCAAATCAACCCGACGATTCCCGGTGCCACCACGACCACCGCCGGGACAGTTGTGACGCCGGTTCCGATTAACGTCGCCCGATCCGCTGGTGGAAATCTCACGTTGACCTGGTCGCAAGGGACGTTGCTTGCCGCCACCAACCTGGCCGGACCATGGAACAGCACCACGGCGGTGTCGCCTTACACCGTGGCGCCGACAAACTCGCAAATGTACTTTAAACTGTTGGAGAATTGATGGGCCAAAAAATGTTTTTGGCCCCAACCAGCTTTTGCGGCAGGTTGGGCCGAGGAAATTGGATCACATGAGCGGGCAATTTGGCGAGTTCACAGCCAGCGAAATCTACTGTCCCAAATGCAAACGCTCGCAACCGGTGCGGGAGCGGTTGCTTCTCGTGCTGCCCGCGGGCGAGCTGCATGAGTATCTTTGCGCTCACTGTGGAGCTTCCGTTGGCACCCGCGAAGTCAAAGCGGGAGAGGGCGCGCGGTTGATTGCGGCCTCGGCTTCAGGCGATCCCCTCTCGAAACATTAAAGCCACTTGACACTCGGCGGCGACGGCACAATGTTAAGGGTATGAGGAATTTCGGATGCGCGGTGGCCGGGTTCGTCTTGTTGTTCTCGATGACGGTGTCCGTTCCGGCGCAGGGAGATTCTGAGACCGCTCCCGTCGCGCCGTTGCGTTCGGCGGATGAGTTGGACCAATTGCTCGGTCCCATTGCCCTTTATCCGGATCCGTTGATTGCGGAAATCCTGCCGGCGGCGACTTTTCCCAGCGAGATCGTGATGGCCGACCGTTATCTTGGACAAGGCGGCGATGCAGCACAGGTTCAGGCCCAAGGTTGGGACGCCAGTATTGTCGCCCTCTCGCACTATCCCACGCTGATCAAATGGATGGACGATAATCTGGCGTGGACGACGCAACTGGGGGAGGCGTTTGCGAATCAGCAAAGCGATGTCATGGACGCCGTCCAGCGTTTGCGCGGGGAGGCGGCAAATCTGGGCAATTTGCCCAACACGCCCCAAGAAACGGTCCAGAACGAAGATGGCGATATTGAAATCGAACCCGCCAACCCCGATGAAATGTATGTGCCCGATTACTCCCCGGATATGATTTATTATACCCCGGGAGTTTATTGCACATTTGGGGTCGGTTTGCCGATCGGTCTATGGCTGGGTTACGATTGGAATTGGCGTGGTCATGGGCTTATTGCCTGGGGGCCTGGGCACACTCGTCCTCCTAACTGGTGGCACCAGACTCCCTTACAACGTCACGGTTATCTTTCCGCCCATCCCGCCCCGGTGTGGCATGGCGGTCACGGTGGGGCAGAAGTCGACGGCCGGTTTGACCGAGGCTTTGCCCGCTCGGGCGTTTACCGGTCCTATGCTCAGCCCGCGCTGCCTCGCACCACCGGGCCGAATGTGATCCCGGTGAGGCCGGTGCCAAGCCGGATAGACAGAAGTGTGCCGGCAAACCGTCCGGCGGAAGGTTTTCACGCCGCCGCCCCCATCGAACAGCGCGCATCCGGGTCGCATGAGAATATTGGAGCATTTGGGGGATTCCAAAGCGGGCGGGAAGCGCAAGCGTCCAGCCTGCGCGGACAGGCGAGCCGGGCGGAGGCCGCGCCTGCTGTTCACGCTGGCGGTGGCGGAGGGGGCGGAGGAGGCGAACACGGAGGCGGGGGCGAACATCGAGGCCGATAAATTTGCGCATGACCACTTACTCTTACAGGTCGAGCCTGGCCTTGGCTCTCGTTTCCTTGATTTGCCTGACGGGAACATTGCCCGCCGGCGCGCAGGAGCGGTTTTCCACGAGTGAGGAAGCGATCAAGGCGCTGGCCAATGCTGTCAGCAGCAAGGATACAAACACGATTAACCGCATCTTCGGGCCGGCCTTGCAGGGGCTGGTTTCTCCCGACGCGGTTCAGGCCAGCAACTCTTTTACGGTTTTTCGCCAGCGGTTCGCGCAAAAAGTCCAGCCCGTGCCGCAATCCGACGCCAAGATCGTACTGGATTTGGGCGCTGACGCCTGGCCTTTTCCCATCCCGCTGGTCAAAGAGGGCGGACAATGGTTTTTTGACACCGCCGCCGGACAGGAGGAAATCCTTAATCGGCGTGTGGGGCGAAACGAATTGGATACGATCAGCGTTTGTCACGCCTACGTCGAGGCCCAACGCGATTACGCCAGTGAGGATCAAATGGGGGACCATGTTCTGGCTTATGCGCAGCAACTCCGCAGCGCCCCAGGCAAGCATGACGGGTTGTACTGGCACGCCGAACCCGGCGAACGCATTAGTCCTCTGGGCCCTTTGATCGCCCAGGCGCGGGGCGAAGGTTACACCCACAAGTCTAAAATAATGACGGACGCGCAGGTGCCGTATCACGGTTATTTTTTCAAAATCCTTACTTGCCAGGGATCCCATGCCCCCGGGGGCAAATACAATTACATCATCAACGGGCGGATGATTGCCGGATTTGCCTTGGTGGCGTGGCCCGCGCAATGGGGCAATTCAGGGGTGATGACCTTCATCGTCAACCAGGAAGGCCGGGTCTTTGAACGCAATCTTGGCCCCAAGACCGATGCTTTGGCCCGCAAAATGAAGGCCTACGACCCAGGCCCGCTCTGGAAGCCCGCCGAGGAATGATTCTTAATGCCGGGCGGAAAACTTCTTAAACGCGGCCAGCGTTTCCGGGCTGACGTGATGCTCGATACCTTCCGCGTCCCGTTGCGCGATTTCCTCCGGGACGCCCAACTCGCGTAAAAAGGCGACCACAATGTCATGTCGGCGCCGGGAATCTTCCGCCAGACGCCTGCCCTTGTCGGTTAGAAAAATGGCACGATAGGGACGCATGGAAACGTAGCCATCCCGTTGCAACCTGCCCAAAGTGCGGGTGACAGTGACGTGGGAGACTCCCAGGCGATGGGCCAAATCCACCACCCGGGCTTCGCCATTGAGGACCATTAGATCGGCGATGGCTTCGGCATAATCTTCCGCCATTTCCATGGCGTGTTCCCGCCGGGTGTGTTTGAGAGCTTTGGCCTGGAATTCCGCGGAGCGTGTGGTTTTTGGCGACAACATGGCGCCTTTGGCGGAGGTACTGATCATACTTCGGCCAAATTTATCCCCCAAAATGACGCGTCCGTCCATCTCTCTTTTTATTGATTTTAAGGCGGGCGTGGTGGAGGAGAAGGCGGGAGCTTGGCGTTGAAGGCAACTATTTGACTAAGTGGGCCAATTTCCGCGAAAAGCTGGAAGCGCCCGCAGGCGATGTTATTTGTGTCCCCTTAGAGGGCCATCGTTCAGTTCGTGTGTCCATGAAAGGGCTGCCCCGTCGCGAAGAGGGCGCGCAGACGTTCAGCTTCGGTCTGCAATTCCACCTGACCTAGCGCTTTGGCCAAGGCGCCCGCCTGGCCGACGGTCGCCATCGCGTCCGGGAAGCGTCCGGCCTCGGCGTAAGCCGCTGAGAGCGTCAATAAGAGCGCCGGGCGGTCTTGTCCCGTCAAGGCGCAGGCGCGCGCGGCCAGTTCGACAGCTTGGCCGCCATTGCGCAATTCCGGGCGCGCGTCTGTGGCCGCGATCCAGGCGAGGTGCTGCAAAGCCTCGGGGAACTCCGGTTTTTGCCGGAGCGCCGCCGCGTAATGACTCATGGCGTCGCGCGTTTGCCCCAGATGTTCCAAGGCCAACCCTTCCTGGAATTGCGCGTTAAAATTGGCGCCCGGACTTTGCGCCAGGGGCCGCAGCCATCGTTCCGCTTCGGCCCATTGTCCCATTTGATTGAGCGCCTGGCCCAAATTATACTGGGTTTCTTTATTGGCAGGGTTGAGGTGGAGGGCCTGGCGCAGCTCGCTGATGCCTTGCGCGGTACGGCCCGTTTGCAGGTAGCCGATGCCCAGGTTGTTGTGGGCTTCTTCGAGTTCCGGATCGAGACGCACGGCCCGCTCGTAATGCGCGATGCTCTCCGTCCAATGTCCGCGCTTCATTTCAGCCATGCCCCAATCACTCTCGGCCGGGGCCGATTCCGGGTTGGCTTGCAAGGCTGCTTGATAATGGGCGATGGCTTGCTGGAATTTCTGCTCTTTGGCGAGCAGGAGGCCCACCATGACATGCGCGGAATCAAAGTCCGGCCGCAGCCGCAAAGCCTCTTGGAACTCCGCCGTCGCTTCCTCTGTTTGGTTCTTTCTTTCCAGCGCGCGTCCCAGAAAGAAATGGGCTTCCGGATAAATGGGTTTCAAGACCAGCGCCTGACGGTAAAGGGAAATGGCGTCGTCCAACTTTCCTTGTTCGGCTTCCATGCTGCCGACCAGAGTCATGGCCAAATAATTGCCGCTGGTCACTTCCATGGCCCGCCGAAAAAGCGTGGCGGTGTCCTTCCAATACTGGAGCTCAGACGTGGTTACCGCCAGCAAGGCCGCGCCGGCCGCCGGAATGAATAGTTTGACAGAAGAGTGCCGCGCCGCCCATTCGGCTCCGGCCCAAACAATGATGATGAAAAATCCGATGGACGGCAGGTACACGTAGCGGTCAGCCCAGGCTTGTCCTCCCACCTGCACGAGGCCGATCACGGGTACCAACATCCCCAGAAACCAGAGCCAGCCCACGGCCAGATAGGGACGCACGTGGCGTTGGGCCAGCGCCAACCAGGTGGTGAGGGCCAGGGCGGCCACCGCTTCCACGCCCCAAAGAATCGGCTCCTGATGTTGGTACGGGTAATAGGCCGAGAGATGCCAGGGGAAGACAAGTACTCGGAGATAGGTCAAGTAGGCAATGGGCGTGTGGATGACCCGTTCCGTGATCGGCAAAGCGGCGGAGGAAGCCACGGCCTGGCCAATGCCCTGGGCCCAAATGGTAACGACGCACCAGAGCGCGCTCAATCCAAACAGGGGCCATTTTTCGAGGAGCAAAGGCCGCCAGGAGATCCACGCCTGGCTCCGGACCCGGCCCAAGGGCCAAAAGTCCAGCAGAAGCAAGAGGAAGGGCAGGGTCACCGCCATCGATTTCGCCATCAAAGCCAGCGCGAAAAGGAGGATCACCCCCGCGGAAATCATCCGCCGCCCATTGTTCTTCTTTACATAATCCAGGTAGCCGCTCGTCGCCCAAAGGAAAAAAAAGGAACTGAGCACATCTTTGCGCTCGGCGATCCAGGCGACCGATTCCACATGCGACGGATGCGCGGCAAACAGCGCCGCCACGAGCGCGCTGCGCCAAAGCGCCCCGGTCATCCGCTTGAGCAGTAGAAAAACCAGCACGCTATTCGCGGCATGGAGAAGCACATTGGTGAGATGATGGCCCCAAGGGCGCAGCCCGTAAATCTGGCAATCCAACATGTGGGACCAGAGCGTCAGCGGGTGCCAGTTGCCGGCCGTGGTGACGCGACACGCCGCCACGATTCCGTGCAGGGTCAAGCCGGTCCGCACCAGATGGTTTTCCGTCACGTAAGCCTGGTCGTCAAAGGTGAGAAATTGGCAGCGTAGCGCCGGAGCGTAAAGCGCCAGTGTCATGGCGGCCAAGGCGAGGCTGATCCAAAATGAACGGCGCATCCTGGTTCACGATTTACGAGTGATTCCCAATTGGCAATGTTGAACTTTGCCTGACCGTGCCTTAACGTAGGCCGCCGTGAGAATGATCTCCCGTCTCTTCCCGGTGTGGCTCTGTTGCGCCGCCGCCTCCGTTTTTGCCTGGGGCGACCAGGGGCACCGCGCGATTGGGGCGATGGCGGACACGTTGATCGCGGGCACCTCGGCCGCGCGGCAAGTGCGGGCGTTGCTCGGGGCGGAGAGCCTCGCGGAGGCTTCGGTTTGGGCGGACGTGGTGAAAGGCCGCAATAATCAAACGGAAGAAATGCTCCAATTCAAAGCGGCCAACCCCAATCATGCCGTCTTTCATTATACGGATATTCCCTTTGCAGAACCGAAGTATCGCGATGATTCCATCGGCGCGACCAATGTGGATGTCGTCCACGCCATTCCCGCCTGTATTCTCATTCTGCAAGGCAAGCCGCAGGCGCAGACGCTTTTCAGCAATGTCAGCCCGCGCGTCGCTTTGCGCTTGCTGGCGCATTATATCGAAGACCTTCATCAGCCGCTGCATGTGGGAGCCGGTTATCTTGACAAGACCAAGTATGTCAACCCCAATGGGTACTCCGGCCACTTTGGGGACGATCAAGGGGGAAATCGCCTGGTTTTTGGCGGCACGAACAAGCTGCACTTTTATTGGGATATTACGGTGGTGCAACAATTGATGGCCAACGCCGGTGCGGCCACGCCCCAGGAGTACGCGGCCAAGTTGCTCGCCAAGTCCGTCCCTGCCTGGAAAACCGACGGGGCATTGCTGGATTGGGACCGCGTCTGGGCCGACGAAAGTTTGGCCCTAGCCGCGAAGGTCCACGATGTGCCCGTCCTGGACGAAGACGTCAGCCAGGCGGACTTTCGCACCGGTCAACCGCGTCCGCAATGGCACATTCAAGAGCTTTCCCCCGCTTATGTGGACTGGTCCCGCCAAATTGCCGAAGAACAAATGGCCAAAGCCGGTTATCGGCTGGCCGCGACCCTCGAAGCCATTTGGCCGTAGAAACTTTAGTTGGAAAGCTGGGCCTGATAATCGACCGTGCCACCCAGCTTTTGGTATTCGGCGTTCAGTTCGCGGAATTTATTATAATTGATCGAGTAGATGTTTTGCGCCCTTTGCAGGGCCTCTTCGGCGCTGGCGGTAAACGAACTCGAGGCCCCATATTGGTGGCGGGCGGCATCCCGGACCTTGGTCGCCTGCTTCATGGCCGAGCGCGCGGCCAGGGTGACCCGCACTTGGTCGGCCACTTTGGCTCCGGCCCGGTCCGCGTCGGCGCTCTTTTGCCAGGAGTCCGGATCAACCGGGGCGACCGCCTCGACCGGAGCGGCCGCGGGCGGGTCGGTGAAAGTTTGTTTGACATATTTTGCTCCCCACAGCAGGCCGCCAATAATCAAAAAAGGCGCCAGCACTCCACCAATGATTTTCCAGTGAGGAAAGTCCCGCAAATACAGAAAGACGCCACGCGGTTTCCAGCTCCATTTTCGAGCGGGCTGCTCGGCGGGACGATCCAGGCGCAGTCCCTTGGCGGTGGTCTTGGGGGGAATGGCGGGAAACGTGACGACATTCCCGCAGATCGGACACGTCATTTGTTTGCCGCAGTATCCAACCGTGTACTCGATGTGCTGCCCACAATACGGACAGGAATGCTTGTAAGATTCCATAACCGCCTAGGGTGGTGAGTGTGCTCAAAGCTCGGAGTAGCCGCAAGCCAAAACCGGCCACTTCTTTGACTCAATCCTTCTGGCCCGTCCGAAAGAAAAGGAGAGCGCGGGTGAAGTCTTCCGGCAGAGGCGCTTCGAACATCAGCCTTTTTTTCGTGCGCGGGTGAACTAATCCCAACTGCCGCGCGTGGAGCAGTTGCCGGGGTGCGGCGTAATGCGTCAATTCCTTCAGGCGCGCGTTGGGCCGCTTTCCATAAACGAGGTCGCCCACCACCGGAAATCCCAGGTGCCAGAGGTGGACGCGCACCTGATGGGTTCGTCCGGTATGCAACATCACTTCCACCCAGGTGGCGTGAGGCCAGCGCTCCAAAACGCGATAACCGCTGCGAGCGGCGCGCCCGCCCGCATCGGTCACCGTCATTCGTTTGCGTTGCGTGGGATGGCGGACAATGGCGGCGTCGATCAGGCCGGTTTCACTCGTCATCCGGCCACAGGTGATAGCCTGATAGACTTTTTCGACTTCCCTTCCGGCGAATTGCGCGCTGAGGTGATGATGCGTGAAATCGTTCTTCGCCGCGATCAAACAACCAGTGGTATCCTTGTCCAAGCGATGAACCAGACCCGGCCGCGCGACGCCGCCGACCCCGCTGAGTTGACCCGCGCAATGGTGGAGCAGGGCGTTGACCAAAGTGTGCTCCTGATGTCCCGCCGCGGGATGAACTACAAGGCCGGCCGGCTTATTGAGCACGACCAGATCGTCGTCCTCATAGATGATCGCAAGGGGAATATCTTCCGCTTGGGCTATGGCGGGAGCCGCTTCCGGCCATTGGATGGTAACGTTATCGCCGGCGCGCGGATGGTGGGCTGGTTTGACCTTCCGGCCATTGAGACGGATGTTTCCCCCGGCCAGGAGCCGTTGCAGCGTGCCGCGCGAAACCTCCGGCAGGCAACGGTGCAAGAATTGGTCCAATCGTTCCTGAGGCAGCGATTGCTCGATCTTGATTTCTTGGTTGGTACTCAAGAACCGGTCGGAGCTCGGACGCCTGCCCCTCAGGCCTCCAGTTTTTCGCCGCTCGGTCCTTGCGACTCCTGCTTCCAGGAAATCAGGATGAGCAGCCCCACCCCGACACAGATCGCGCTATCGGCGATGTTAAAGGCCGGAAAGCCGATTTCCTGCCCGCCGCGGCGATAAAGATAAAAGCGGAGAAAGTCGATGACCTGGTGGTAGTGAATTCTGTCAAACAAATTACCAGTGATTCCGCCAAAAATCAGCCCCAGGGAAATCTGGCCCACCAGAGTCTGCGCGTGAAAGTGGCCGCGCGAAAAGAACAGGCCGAGCAAAGCCACGATGGAAACGACGGCCAAGAGATCATTGCGGTCGCGGAACAGACTCCAAGCCGCCCCGGTGTTGGTCCAATGGACGAATTTAAAAAAGCCGTCGATCATGACCCGCTCCTGGGTTGGCCCCAAGAACCGCAGGACGACCCATTTCGCCGCTTGGTCCAGCGCGAAAACGGTCAGAGCAATCCAGCCCATTCGCCGATTGGGGGTCCAGGTCATCACTTATAAACAACCTTGGTCCCGGTCAGAAGATCATGCATCCCGCGCTTGTCCGCGCGCGCGGCGATTAAGAGATAGCCCAGGCAAAAAGTGAGATCACACAGGCGCGAGGCCAGCCAACGCAGCAAAGCCCGGTTGTAGCCAATGGGCGACCCGTCCCGCATGAGGACCCGCGCGCCCACCGCCATTTTGCCGAACGTGGCCCCGAAGCGGCCGGTGAGCAACACATCGTAAAATAAATATACCGGATAGAGCACCGGCGCCGCGCGATCGATCCAGATGCTCATTTCCTGGAAGAACTGTTGCAGCGTCGCATCGGTCAACTCCCGCGGCCAAACAGGCATCGTCCAATGGCGCATTTGGGCGATGGGCGTCCAAATCACAAAAAAAATCATGCCCCAGATCAACTGGTCCAGAATATGGGCGGCCAACCTGGCCCAAAAGCCGCACGGCCGCTCGGTCCGCGCCAAGACCGCCTGGCTCGAACGCGCCAAATCAGGCCGCAACTCCGTGTAGCGGTCCGCGGTGGACCAGGAGGCCAGATCGCTGCGCCACACGCGGCTCATCCAGGCCACCCGCCCATCGCGAATCCACTCCTTGATCTCGTCCAGGCTGACGGGGCCGTATTCCAGGCCGTCGCCGCCGATAATCTTATAATTTACATCCATTCTAGGAGGCGATTTGTTGGGCGTAGCTCTGCGCGCTTAACAAATGTTCCGTCGCGACCGGCGGCGTGACCTTCAATTTAAAGAACCAACCGGAGGTGTACGGAGCGCGGTTGACCAATTCGGGGTGCTGGACCAATTCCTGATTGACCGCCACGACTTCACCCCCCACGGGCGCGTAAATGTCGCTGGCGGTCTTGACCGATTCCACCACCGCGCAAGCCTCGCCTGGGGCGAGCTTGCGGCCGAGGGCGGGCAATTCAACAAAGACGATATCCGTCAGCTCACGCTGGGCATGGTCGGTGATGCCGACAACCGCGGTCTCGCCCTCCAAGCGGACCCATTCGTGCGACTTGGCGTATTTCAAATCAACTGGAACATTTTCGCTCATACTCATTCGAGGATAGCCTACCTGGATTGGGCGGGTTGGAAATCTTTTTCCGTTGTTTAAGCCTGGCCGCGAATTGCGCCAAAAGTTTTGTTACCCGGAAGGGGGGGTAAAGCGGGGCAAAAGGATACGTTGCGCCAGAAGTCGGTGTTACCGTGGGCGGAATGGATAAAACGATGAGTCAACCGACACG